>ERZ773200.1053-NODE-1053-length-25063-cov-5.216931_pt1 | contig 25063 bp, 16 predicted proteins | sample MGYA00581008_ERZ773200 | MGnify/ENA primary metagenome ERZ773200 (study PRJEB29015, sample SAMEA2737770) | human gut metagenome | biome: human gut; feature: human-associated habitat; material: faeces | place: China | collected 2012 ... | reverse complement strand
AGACAACAAAATTTAGAAATCACTGTAAAAACAAAATGCGGCAAGGCAATTACTACAGTTCTCTGATGGCAGAAGTCATTCTTTGGTGGCTGCAAAATGCCATCTAGTCATTGACATAATAAGCAATATGTGAGTCTAAAGCAATAGTGGGTATGCAAAGTTGGGTGTGATTACCGGATCATTTCGAGGATCAGTTGTTTGGATGCATACTTTTCTGCTTCATCGTCACATTGGTTCAGTGCGTTCATCATGTAGTCTGCGATCTCCTGTGCACTCTTGAAAAAGGTTGGTAATTTTTCCACAGTGGCGGCCATGATGGCACGGCGAAACATACGGCTGCGTCCTTGAAATAACTCTTTCAGCTCACTAAGCAGTTTTTCTGTTTCCTGCTCTGCGATCTCTGCCGTAACGACCCCTGCTGATTCCTGACTCTCCAATGGTGCAAAGACACTGCTCGAATTAAGCTGTGACAAATGATGCAGTTTGATAAAAGCATCACTAAGCCCTGCTGCCTCAATTTCCTCTGCTCGTCCTTCCAATAGTTCATCCAGTGCCGCTTCCGCTATATTAACAGACTGATATAACTTTTCCTGTTGGCCTTCAACCGCAGGAAGCTTCTCGGCAAGCCAATTTAAGCGATCCTCTTCTGTCAAAAGATCCTCCCTCTGCCAAAGATCAATCTCTTTTTCCAAAAAGAGTGCATTGATGCCTCGGATCACATCATCTACTACCGTCATTTTCTCTTCATCAACACAATAAGGTTCTGTCACCACTAACGTATACACACCATTGATAATCTGTCCAATCTGCATATACAGATCAGATAGATCATTGAGCTTTGAAGCACTGACTCGTACTTTTTCTGCATACAATTCATATAATGTGCGATCCATATGCTCGTAGTCTGCTTCCATCAATTCCTGAAGCACACCGGCAAATTCCGTAAAATACTGTTCCTGTGCAGGATGCTTATACAACATGGCACTGGTACGGAACATATACAAAAATCCCTCCAATGATTCTATCTCACTGCCCTTATAAACGGAAATGCAGTTTTTGATCAGATCAAAATAATGAGAACGGGTCATTCGCATCGGAAGCTGTCCCAGTACCACGCGTAAATTATCATTGATCGTCACATTATCATTTGAACCAAAGATAAAATTCATAACCTCCTGTGCAAATGCAGTGTCTTCCGGCAAAACTTCTTTCTCATCAAACCGATATTGAATACGGTTTAAAATATATTCATATACGACAAAGCAGTCCACATATCCGGTCAACACCTGCATACGGTCGATTACTTCCGTACGCATTGCTAAAATATGATCGACCAACTGTTTTCTCTGTGTATCATCCAATGTATCAGACATCGCCTGTCCCACTGTCTCATTCAAAGAAGTGATCATTTCCTTTGCCATCGCAATATATGGGTTGATATCTTCTGTGACCACCTCGTAAAACATGTAATATTCCATCATCAATTTGATCCTTGTATATCCATCATGAAGGATCATGCTCTGCTTCAGATACTCTGGTAACAGATCCCCAACTTCTTTATTACTATGTAATTTATTGACACACTCTCGTAACTTATTGCTCATATTTTTACCTTTCTATTCCGTGATGACCTGACATCCATATTCTGTCAGATCATCAAATTTATGACATTTTTACCACCCTGTTCCTGATCAAATTACCAAGTCTGTAACAATACCCAGCTATCAAACCATTTCAAATACTTAGTTGCAAATGCCGGATCGATCGCAAGCCCGGACAACACCGGATAAAATAGGATAAATAACCCGATCGCACAGGCAACATAGACATAGATCGCCGGTTTGATCTTTGGTTTCCATTGTGCCAGCTTAAAGAAGCTGTATCCCACCATAGCGGCAACGAAAGGTACACTTGGAAAATAATGATAAATAAATACCACACGGCTTACCAAGAACCAAGGTGCATACTGTGACAGATACCCGATCAGCAAAAATCCAGCCTTGCGGTCCTTCTCTTTCCACAGCAGATACAGCATATAAAATGCTGCCGGAATGCCGGCCCACCAAACGAGTGGATTACCAAAGGCACTGATACCCTCACGCAGATTGCCAATCGTTCCGGAATAATACCAGATCGGTCTTGTCATGATCGGCCACTCATACCATTTGGAAGAATACGGATGATCCGCTTTCAAAGCAGAATGATAATCGAACATCGTTTTCTGTGCATTGATCACGCGCGTCAATAAGTTATGGTCTGTTCCATCATTAAATGGAATATAAGACAATATATAAATGATCGCCGGAACTGCCACAAAAAAGACGCAACAGAATCCAATCGTCTTCCAAAAATAACTGCTAAAATTATCAATAATATACGCATGTGAAATACCATTCGTCTGACCGCGTGGTGTCTTGCAGGCAATGACATATTCACGATATCTGCGATACATATGCAGGAAGAACAATATACACAGACCTACCGAGGAATAAATTCCGGTCCACTTACTGGCCCAGCTAAGCCCCATTGCAACACCGCAAAGTCCAAGCGGTATGAATGTCTTTTGCAGCTTTGTGTCGTAAAAACTCTTCTGCAGATAGCAGTACATGAAGTAATACGACAACATAATAAACAATGTAACAAACACATCGATCGTCGCTATTCTTGTCTGCACGAAATGCATAAAGTCAAACGTAAACAATAACGTTGTCACAATGCTGATCCATTCCTTGTTGAAGAAACGTTTGGCAAACAAATAAATGATCGGAACCATAAATACTCCGAATAAGGTTCCCATAAAACGCCATCCGAATGGATTCATTCCAAACATGAGTACACCGCAGGCGATGAATATTTTACCAAGTGGCGGATGCGTGTTTTCATAACAGTACAGCTTATGTATCATCTCGTATGCCGTACGTCCATGATAGATCTCATCAAAGTACGTACCGTTCATTGCACTGGCACGTCCCTCAAATTCATCCTGCTCATCAAACAAATTTTTATACTCATCTCGATTCACAGGCTCCAATTTTTTGCCATTGCTATCCAAGAACACAAGCTCTAACAGACTATCCTCGTAATTATCCTCCGTCGGAGAAATTTTGACATATCTTGCCTGAACATTCAATGTAAGACTGTTCCAGCAAAATACAGAACCTGCATCCCAATAGCTCTGCGTATTACCATTGTCATCTGTAACACCGGTCGAAAATGTTGTATAACCGGAATCCTTATTGTTACTGTATTCAATGTTATAGTGCGGATTATTTTCATACCCTAGATAATCCCATAACTGTGAAATGTTGGTAGTTTCACCAAAATCAAGAACGATCGCTCCTTCTTTCACAGCAGAATATGCTGTTTCCGGCGCCGACATATTTCCCAGACGCGCAAATGCTACCACTGCGTAGATCAATGTGATCACTGCCATTGCGATCCAGTCAACTTTCGTCATCTTGCTGAGCGTTACAGAACGGGCGATCTTGCCCTCTGATTCCTTTTTGCTTACATTGTTACGTGCATTATTCGCATGCGTATTCTTACGTCTTGCCTGTGCAGGCCGTCCGGTCGAAGTACGCGCGATCTCACCCTCTGACAAATAACCGTTAAAGCATGTCAACGCTACATATACCATGTAGCCAAATACGATCACCATACCGGCTGCAATTGCTAAGGTCACCGGTTCCTTGGCGTTGAAATTATTCAGATCATACACAAACTCAACATGTGCCATATTGAAAAATGCCATTCCTGACAACCCGGTAAATAAATAGGCAATCTCACGTTTCGGACGCATCGCAAATGCAAACAACAGCATAATGATCGCCGGATACACATAACGCTCATGCATGCGAACTGACAGCAAAAACATTCCTGTTACGATAAATGCCCCGACAAAATAGTAACGTGCCGGATTATTTTTTGCACGGAAATGAAGCCAGGTAGCTGCTGCCACGATCAAAATAATAAAAATGGTTCCCCAAGTCTGATACGTGATACCCATAAAGTGTTTCGTCTGTTCGGCCCAGTTTTGTCCAAACAATGTCCAAATATTATAAGCATTTACACTGGCAAATTTGTAAGATGCCAATGTCTCCGTATACTGTGATAACGCATCCTTAAATCCGAACGGGAGCATCAGCAGGGCGATCATCGCAATCGCTGCCAGGCCAAGCCCCAGATTCTTCCAAAAATTCTTCCAGTCAAAGCCGTCCAAAAACACCTGATCGATAATGCCATAGATCAATACCGGTGTAAAAATAAGAGACTGCGGTTTTACCAATACTGCAACCGCAAATACAAAATACGACGGGATCAGCTTACGCTCTGTCACCAAATAGATCATTAATACAACGAAAAAGGTAAATACTGCATCTGTCTGTCCCCAGATTGCTCCATCGAGCAGTACCGCCGGTGCAAACAGATAGATTGCTGTTAAGATTCCCGCACCCTTCTGCGTCCAACGCTTTCCGGCAATGCGAAACAGCAGGTAAGCCGTGGCAAGATCGGCAATGATTGCCGGTGTCTTAGTAAGCATCACGCTAAGCGTAGAATTCCAAGCCACCCCAAGTACATGACGGATCGCACCGACCATATACAGAATATACATATATCCAGGTGGATAGTCTGTAAAAGAATCTGAAGAATAAAAATTACCAATCCCGTCCTTAAAGATCATGTCCCCCCAAGCGATAAAACAGTTCATATCCGTTTCATTGCCAAAATATTTTGCTGCCGCAATATAGCGAACGATCAATGCGACCGCCATGATCACCATAAAAAGAATACCCGTCTCCGGAACCTCCTGTACCTGGTATTTCTTCTTCTTTCCTTTTGGTGCTACTTTAATGCGCTCACACGAATCCATTGCAACAAAGCCATAGATCGTTGCGGCCGCAGCCAAAATAGCAATAACTGTAATTGCTGTCATTTCAACCTTCCTCCTAAATAATTACATGTATTTTTTGACATGCTGATGTGTAAATAAATGATCCGCACAATATTCATAATTGCCCTCACATTTGGAGCAGTAACGAAATTCCAGATCCGGAAATTCCTCCTGAGTCCTGCCACAAATTGCACAGCGATGCACAATACGCTGTCCGGCACCCGCTGCTTTCATCTTCTTCTTAAAACCTCTTCGTCTCCTCTGCTCTCCATATGACATCCGCTTGTAATCCCGCGTCATGAAGAAGAACAGTAAGAAGTTCCCCATTGCTACGATAACCGCAAACGCCTGACTAATATGCATCCAGCCATACGCCTGTGCCTGTGCTCCATACACGGCTGTCATTCCCATCATGCGAAAACCTGCCACAAAATTGCCCACTATCAAATAGCACATATAAATCGCATCCAATAGCGCAAGCCATTTTACTTTGATCGGAAGCACAAAATACAAAAGTAACTCCGTGTCCGGCTGGATCAGTGCAAAAGCAAAGAACATCGCCCAGTAAACATACTGAAAACCGGAATCATAAATTGCAATATGAAACGGACTTAAATACAGGATTAGTGCTGCAATAATATTTAACAGATAACCACTAAAGAAATACATGTTAAACCGAAACGTTCCCCAGGCCCGTTCCAAAGATCGTCCAAACAAGAAAAACAGATTAACCTGGATCACCAAAAACAACACGCTGAGTACAAAGGACGTGCTGCCGCTAAAGCCATACGGTTCCAGCAAATACGTAAACAATCTCCAGACTTGTCCATGCGCCACCTTGCTCATATCCAGACAAAGCCAGTTATAATAAATATCAAACGGTATTATCCCAAAATTTGTCAGCATCTCTAACAAAGCACCGAGACAATATGCACCAACTACGTAACGTGTCAAGTCAGGGATCGCATACTTTCCAAATTTGCGTTCCATCTTATTTAACCATTGTATCATATACTTGTCCTTTCTATGCCTGATATTTTCAGGTATTTTCCCTGCAAAAGCCCATCTGTTCACAGGATATTTTACATGCAATTCAAAAATGTACTACAGCGTATTTTTACAGCAATCGAAAAGAACGCCATAGTACATTTCATTATAGTGTGACGCGTATTCTTTGTCAATTGGATTCCCCGTCCGCAAGCGGGTGTATCCTGCGACAAAATATGCTATTTACAACAGGCTGCATCTCTGCTATTTACGATATGCAATACCTGGCAGCAGCATGACGTCCTCTGGCTCATTCTGCTCCAAAAAATCATTCAGCGAAACGTTCATTCTCTGTAAGAAAGACTGCAGGGAATCTCCCTGCTCGGTCACATACCTGTCATCATAGGGAACTGTCGTGTCAAACTCCCGCGTCATTTCATGGGATTGTCTCTCCTGATCTTCTTCGGAACGGTCAGCATCAACGGAAGTCTCTGCGATATTTTCCTGCACGTCCGGTGTCATCTCCTCCTGTCCGTTACCCATCCGCGGCATGATCAGATTTATATTGCATCCATCTGCTTTTTTTCCCGGAATGCAAACGGTATCACCCGGCTGTAGATTATATACATCTACATAAGGATTGGCACGTAACATCACTTCCAGCGGGACATGATATCTTCGGCTCAAAGCGTACAGTGTATCTCCTTTCTTTATCATATGCATATGTCCATTACAATACTCATGATTCATGGTGTATTCACCTTATGCCTTTATTTGCTACAGTATATTCTGCTTTCCGTGAAATGGTGACTCTACTCGCAGCCGCGGATCCGGATCTCACTCCACAAAAGCAAAAAATGTTTATTGCATTCCTCTCATAATAGCATTATAATAGGAAAATGCGACGAATTTTTGTGCCTCGCAAATCAAGCACAAACTCATAATTTATCGTTGCTGACATACCATTAGAAACTAAGAGTAATACAAGATACTAGATGGAGGGTATTTATGAAATTACACATGAATACATTGGGAATCGATATCGGTTCCACAACCGTAAAAATTGCGCTGTTAAATAAAGATGGCGAAATTATTTTTTCCGATTATCAACGGCACTATGCCAACATCCAGGAAACTCTTGCTGCTATTATTGAAAAAGCCTATGATGAATTTGGTGATCTGCCGGTTGCTCCGGTCATTACCGGATCCGGTGGACTGACGCTGTCCAAATATCTGAACGTTCCTTTCGTACAGGAGGTAGTAGCAGTTGCAACATCACTCAAAGATTACGCCCCTCACACCGATGTCGCCATCGAATTAGGCGGGGAAGACGCTAAAATCATATATTTTACCGGTGGTATCGACCAGCGTATGAACGGAATTTGCGCCGGTGGTACCGGGTCCTTTATTGACCAAATGGCTACCTTATTGAAGACGGATGCCAGCGGATTAAATGAATATGCTAAAAATTATAAAGCAATTTACCCAATCGCAGCTCGATGCGGCGTATTTGCCAAAACGGATATTCAACCTCTGATCAACGAAGGTGCAACCAAAGAAGATCTCTCAGCCTCTATTTTTCAGGCAGTGGTCAATCAGACGATCAGCGGTCTTGCCTGTGGTAAACCAATTCGCGGTAATGTTGCATTCTTAGGCGGTCCGCTTCATTTCCTGACCGAATTAAAGCAGGCATTTATCCGTACTCTTGGTCTGGAAGGCGACCAGATCATCGCTCCGGAACATTCTCATCTGTTTGCAGCCTCCGGTGCAGCAATGAACGCCAAGGAAGAAGATATGTCAAGCCTTGGCAAATTACACACCGATCTTTCCCAAGAGATCAAGATGGAATTTGAAGTAACCCGTATGGAGCCTCTTTTTAAGGATCAGGCAGAATACGATGATTTCTTGCAAAAGCATTCGCAAAATGATGTAAAGAAAGGCGATTTTGCAAGTTATAAAGGCAATTTATTCTTAGGGATCGATGCCGGTTCTACGACAACAAAGGTAGCTGTGATCGGCGAAGACGGTTCCCTGCTGTACTCATTTTACAGCAACAACAACGGAAGCCCGCTGAAAACAGCGATCAAGGCGATCAAAGATATTTACAGTAAAATGCCGGCTGGAGCACAGATCGTTCGATCCTGCTCTACCGGATATGGTGAAGCACTGTTAAAGGCTGCGCTCCTTTTGGACGAGGGTGAAGTAGAAACGGTAGCACACTACAATGCTGCTGCGTTCTTTGAACCGGAAGTAGACTGTATCTTGGATATCGGTGGTCAGGATATGAAATGCATCAAGATCAAAAACCACTCCGTTGATAAAGTTCAGTTAAACGAGGCTTGTTCCTCCGGCTGTGGTTCCTTTATCGAAACCTTTGCAAAATCTCTCAATTACGAGGTCGCTGATTTTGCGAAAGTTGCGTTGTTTGCCGAGAATCCGATCGATCTTGGATCCCGCTGTACCGTATTTATGAATTCCAAAGTAAAGCAGGCTCAGAAGGAAGGTGCCAGCGTTGCAGATATTTCTGCCGGACTTGCTTATTCCGTTATCAAAAATGCTTTGTTAAAAGTGATCAAGCTGACGGATCCAAAAGATCTTGGTGAAAAAGTCGTTGTTCAAGGTGGTACTTTCTATAACGATGCGGTACTGCGAAGCTTTGAGCGCATTTCCGGCTGCAAAGCCGTACGTCCGGATATCGCCGGTATCATGGGTGCGTTTGGTGCCGCACTCATTGCCAGAGATCATTATACCGGACAGGAAAGCACGATGCTCACGATCGACCAGATCAACGAGCTTCGTTTCGAAACGTCCATGTCTCGCTGCAAGGGCTGTACCAACCACTGCCTTCTCACGATCAATCGTTTTACCGGCGGCAGACAGTTTATTTCCGGCAACCGTTGTGAACGTGGTATTGGCGGTCAGAAAAACAAGAAGAATATTCCAAACCTTTTTGAATACAAGAACAAACGACTCTTCGCTCACTATAAACCATTAGATGAAGAGCACGCCGTGCGCGGTACAGTCGGTATTCCACGTGTACTGAATATGTACGAAAATTATCCGTTTTGGTTTACCTTCTTTACCGAACTTGGCTATCGTGTGGTACTCTCTCCGGAGTCCAGCCGCAAAATCTATGAACTGGGTATTGAGTCCATTCCAAGCGAATCCGAATGTTATCCGGCAAAACTTGCGCATGGGCATGTATCTTGGCTGATCAAGCAGGGACTCGATTACATTTTCTATCCTTGCGTGCCATATGAACGCTGTGAGGTAGAGGGTGCCGGCAACCATTACAACTGCCCGATCGTCACCTCTTATGGTGAAAACATCAAAAATAATGTTGAAGAACTGCAGGATGGCAAGATCAAATATCAAAACCCGTTCCTGTCGTTTGAAAGTGAAAAAATATTAACAAAACGTCTGGTAGAATACTTCACGGAAGAAAACGGCATTTCCAAAGAGGAAATCCGCCGTGCGGCTGCTGCAGGATGGAAAGAAATGCAGCATGTACGTGATGATATGTCCACCAAAGGACGAGAAGTACTCGCTTATATGGAAGAAAACGGCTGCCACGGTATCGTGCTCGCCGGTAGACCATATCACACCGATCCGGAGATCAATCACGGTATTCCGGAACTGATCACCTCTTTCGGTGTTGCCGTATTGACTGAAGACAGTGTATCCGAACTCGGCAACGTAGATCGTCCTACGATCGTTATGGATCAGTGGATGTATCATTCCCGTCTATACAAAGCGGCCTCTTATGTAGCAACCCGTTCCGACTTAGATCTGATCCAGCTCAACTCATTCGGCTGCGGACTGGATGCGGTAACGACCGATCAGGTCAGCGATATACTGACGCTGCAGAATAAGATCTATACGGTATTAAAGATTGACGAAGTTAATAACTTAGGTGCTGCACGTATTCGTATCCGCTCTCTGCTCGCCGCTGTTCGTGAACGCGAGCGCAAGCAGATCAAACCGGTCAAAAAAGATACTGCACACCACCGCGTAGTCTTTACAGAACAAATGCGTAAAGATTATACGATCCTTGTTCCACAGATGTCTCCGATCCATTTCGATATTCTCGAACCGGCACTGGCATCCTGCGGATACAATTTGGAAGTATTACCTAGCACCGGCGAGTGCCTGGATTACGGATTAAAGTATGTAAACAACGATGCATGTTATCCATCCCTGCTCGTTGTCGGACAGTTTATGCAGGCATTGCTTTCCGGCAAATATGATCTTAACAAAGTAGCGTTGATCATTACGCAGACCGGTGGTGGATGTCGTGCAACCAACTATATCGGATTTATCCGTCGTGCTTTGGAAAAAGCAGGCATGGAGCAGATTCCTGTCATTTCCATGAGCGCCGGCATTGAAAAGAATCCGGGATTAGACATCAACTACAAGATGGCTGACCGTGCATTACAGGCATTGATCTACGGCGATGTATTTATGCGTGTCCTCTACAAAACACGTCCTTATGAGGCAGTTCCGGGATCTGCCAATGCATTGCATGAAAAATGGTTGAAGATTGCACAAAAATCCGTTCAAAACGGAAAACACAGCGAATTTAAGAAAAATATCCGCGGCATTGTGAAAGAATTTGATGAACTTCCATTGCTGGATGTAAAGAAACCGCGTGTTGGTATTGTCGGCGAGATTTTAGTTAAATTCCTTCCACTTGCCAATAACTTCTTAGTCGAATTATTGGAGTCTGAAGGTGCCGAGGCAGTATGTCCGGATCTGATCGATTTCTTTATGTACAGTCTTTACAATGCAAACTTTAAGGCGGATTATTTAGGCAAAAAGAAATCCAGTGCTTTGATCAACAACGCTGCGATCCGTTTTATTGAACATTATCGCAAGACGATGCACGATGCCCTGACAGAGAGTAAACGCTTTGACCCACCGGTTCCAATCGCCAAACTTGCAGAATATGCTTCACCGATCGTTTCCTGTGGTAACCAGACCGGTGAGGGCTGGTTCTTAACCGGTGAGATGATCGAATTGATCCATTCCGGTGTTCCAAATATTGTTTGTACACAGCCTTTTGGCTGTCTGCCAAACCACGTTGTCGGCAAGGGTGTTATCAAAGAATTACGTCACTGCTATCCGGATTCCAATATTGTTGCTGTTGATTACGATCCGGGTGCCAGCGAAGTGAACCAGTTAAACCGAATCAAATTGATGCTCTCAACAGCCGCAAAAAACTTGAAACAACCTGAGAAAGAGTAGTTTCCTATAAAGTAACAAAAGAGGCATGTACGAATACCATTCATACATGCCTCTTATTTCACTTAATAGGAAATTGCTGTTATATAGTGTGATGTTACCAAGAATTGCTTTAGCAATTCTTGCAAAGCCAGCGCTTTGCTTTTTTTATCTCGTCTATTCCTTAAAATAGTCTGCATTAAATGTCTTTTCATCGGACATTTTCTGCTCTGGCGTTTCCGGATGCCAAGGTGTCTGCCCCGGTGCTACGCCCATATTTTCATAGCCTTCTGCACTCTTACCAAACTGTGCTTCTTCCTGCGGTCTGGCAAAAGCTTCCTGATCGCTGTTATATGATGAACCATTGTAACTCTGTTCATTTCCATTATATTGCGAACCGGCGTTATCCTGCTCTTCTCTGCCATACTGTGGACCTGCATAACTCTGCTCATTTCCGTTGTACTGTGAACCTGCATAATCCTGCTGATTTCCGTTATACTGTGGACCTGCATAATTCTGTCTGCCCGGCTTATCGTTATTATAATTCTCTCCGACCGGCCGGAATCCTTCCCATTCCACGATCTTGCCTTGTTTGTTCAAATTGTACACCAAATAGACAATACCAAGACCAAGTACAAGCGTCACGCCAAGACCACCTTCTAAGCCAAAGCCTGCACCGTTGATCAAACCATGTCCCTTCACGTTGCTGCTGTTTAAGATTGCCGGCTGTAGAGAATTACCGCTGACCTGAATGCCATAAATATTCCCCTGTGCAAAATTCCACAAACTGTGGAACGCACCAACAACCCAGATATTTTCACATTTTACCAACAACAGTGCTGCGAAAATACCAAACAGGAATAAGTTAAATACCGCAAGTGGCGTCAAGCCGGAATTGGCACCATGTAACATAGCAAAGAACAGTGCACTGAGCACTGCCGAATACACGACGGAATGTCTTCTCGACAACGATACAAACAGATAGCCGCGGCAAAGCACCTCTTCTGCCATGCCCTGTACCAAATATCCAACAAGGTAACCAAGAATCCCCAGAGGTGCCATATTGGTCACCAATCCTTCTACATGAATACTTCCTGTTAGAACACAGATCAAATATGCTACGCTAAAAAATAGTGCTCCAGCCACAGCACCCTTCAAATACTGTGGAACCATTCCCTTCTTACGAAATCCTAATGTACGGATCTTTCTCTTCTCCAAAAAACGGCAATAGACAAAAACAACCGCAATCATCAGGATTTCTAATAAAAGTGTTGCAATGGTCATCCAATCCGGCAAATGGAGTGCATAGTCCTGCATTTTCTGCATATATTGCAGCGAATCCATCGATCCGTCCGCGACAGACTGTGCCGTTTTCATAAACTCCGGATCACTCACGAAATAACCGATCATTAAAGGAATCGTACCAATGGACATTGCGATCGAACTGACCACAAAGACTACAATCGCGATCAATATCTCAAGCACGGCGATAAACCCTCTCCGTCCTCGCATCGCTTCCAGCATAAACTCCGGTTTCTTGATATCTTTCATAAACTCCTCCTAATTCTTGTTACAATACCCCTCTCAGATGATATCTTACTCTTCCAACAAGTTTTCCATGCTCTTCAGACTGATCAATATGGTCGACGTATTGTGTAATAATGCCGACATTGTTGGCTGAAGTACACCACCAACGCCGAACAAAATAAGTGCTGTATTAAATCCTACAATAACTTTATAATTTCTGTCAATACGCTTCATCAAAGCATTGCTGATTTTCTTGAGTGTAATGATCTCACGCAAGTCATCTGCTGCGATCGTAACATCTGCAATCTCTCTGGCAATTTCCGCGCCATCACTGATCGCAATGCCTACATCAGCCGCCGACAATGCCGGAGAATCATTAATCCCATCACCAACCATGATAACCTTATGTCCTGCTTTCTTTTCCTGCTCCACAAAATTAGCCTTATCCTCCGGAAGCACTTCCGAATAATACGCATCAACACCAGCCTTTTGAGCAATATTAGCAGCAATGCGGTCACTGTCACCAGTCATCATCACAACCTTATGAATACCAAGATGTTTTAATTCACGGATCACCTCAGCTGTCTCAACTCGCAGTGGATCTTCGATACAGATCACGGCAACCAATTTGCCATCCATCGCCATGTACAAATGAGAATATTGCTCCGGAAGCTGCTCAAACTGTTCCTTCTTATCCTCCGGAACGACAGCGCCCTCATCTTCAAAGACAAAATGATGACTTCCGATAATGATCTTCTTGTCATTGATCGTAGAGGAAATACCATGTGCCACGATATATTCTACTTTCGTGTGCAGTTCTTCATGAACAAGACCGCGTTTCATTGCCTCAACAACAACTGCCGTTGCCATAGAATGTGGGAAATGCTCTTCTAAACAGGCTGCAATACGAAGCAGCTCATCAGGGCTTCTATCGTCAAACGGAATCACCTCAACTACCGTAGGCTGTGCCTTAGTGAGCGTTCCTGTCTTATCAAACACGATCGTATCGGCTTCCGCAACTGCCTCTAAGAATTTACCGCCTTTCACAGTAATATCATGTGCACTGGATTCACGGATCGCCGACAGTACCGACAACGGCATTGCCAATTTCAATGCACAGGAAAAATCAACCATCAATACTGACAACGCTTTCACAGTATTACGTGTCAATGCCAACGTAAGACCGGTACCCAAAAACGTATATGGTACCAGTCGGTCAGCTAAGTGCTCCGCTTTGCCTTCCAAGGACGACTTAAGCTTCTCGGAATCCTCGATCATCGTCATGATCTTTTCGTATTTGCTGGATCCGGTACCTTCTTTGACCAAAAGAGTAATCTCTCCTTCTTCAACAACGGTACCCGCATAAACAGGACTTTCTGCCGCCTTACGCACCGGCAGCGACTCTCCGGTAAGCGATGCCTGATTGACTAACGCTTCTCCCTCCATCACAATACCATCAAACGGAATAACAGCTCCCATATGTACACGAATCCGGTCGCCCTCCTTAATCTGCGCAGCTGACACCTGCACTTCCGTATCATCGGTAACAAGCCATACTTTATCAATATTGAGGGACAGACTTCGTGCCAGATCTCCGACTGATTTTTTATGCGTCCATTCCTCTAAGATCTCACCCATACTAAGTAAAAACATGACAGCGCCCGCCGTCTTATAATCACCTCGTATTAAAGACACACTGATCGCCGTTGCATCCAACACCGGTACTTCTATTTTTCTTTTAGCCAAAGTCTTAACACCCTGCACAATATATTTGACCGATCTCACAGTAGCGATCCCGGCCCGTAACGGTGCCGGCAAAAATATCTTGTTTACAAAATGTACTACCGTCTGATCAACCAATTTATCCCAATAAAAACGATTCATTTCCCGGCCTGAATTTTTGAGATACACCTCCGGCACTTCCACCTTATCATAAGAAAACTGTCCTAATGCCGTAATAATATGTTTACGGCTTCCTATATAACAGATCGTAACGTCCATCGTACGTTCCTGTACCTTGACCGCCGTTACATCTTTCATCTGCTCAAATTGATATTGCAACGTGTCTGCCTGCGCAAAACTCATTGCTTTTCCGATCAGATGTACTCGAATACGACCTCTTATCTCATGTTTAATGACAAACTTCATAATTATTCATGCCTTTCTAACCATTGAAACCGGTATTCTAATTAAAACGCTGTCCGGGCATCTCTGCACAGAGCACACCCGGACAATAAACGACAAAACACCTGTAGACAGCGACCCCGTCCACAGGTGCAGCGTTAATTATTCTTCTGTTGTTTCCGCTTCTACAGTCTCTTCCTCACCAAGAACCTCTTCTGCTTCCGCACGGTCCTCATTGATCTGCTGTGCCTCTGCATAAATATCCTCGGCATTCTCCTGCACTTTCGTTGCTGTCTTTAATACACACTCCTTAGCACGAAGAACGGCTGCTGTACAATTTGTATAAAGCTTCTTTGCATCTTTGCTGGATAATACTTTGATACCTGCAGTACCAAATGCTACACCGGCTGCAAACACTCCTAATTTTTTACCATTCACTTTTTTTAAACAATCTAACATATGCTTCCTCCATTTCCGAAGCATCACAAAACCGTGCGCTTCTGCTATAATCTATTGTAGAGAATTCTCAAAAAAGTATTATACATTACGATTTTTTGAATTTCCAGCCAAAAGCGGTCTTATTGATATATTTTATCAATAAGACCGCTTTTAGACTTAAATCAAAAGAATCCAATAATAAATTCATGACAAAATGCTCCCAGAATGCTTTTGCCACGAAATGATACATCTAAACTTATGCGTTCACAAGCTGTTTACCAATCTCGATGCAGTTTTGCAGTGCAGCCTCATCCGGTGTTTCCTGACAGATCACGCCTTCACCGCCAACCAGTGTTGCTCCGGCAGCGGTCATGCGGTCTTCCCAGTCGCGCATCCACTGACCATCTCCCCATCCATAAGAACCAAATAACGCGATCTTTTTGCCATTGGCAAACCTCTCAACATCCTGAACAAAAGGTTCCATCTCCATTTCCTCAAGCACCTCGGCGCCCATCGCCGGGCATCCCAATGCAAATGCACCCTCTGCTTTTAAATCTGCAATATTAGCATCGCTGACAAATACAACATCCGCCTCACCACCGGCTGCCGTAACACCCTCGCCGATTGCCTCTGCCATAGCCTGTGTGTTGCCACCTTGTGTCCAGTACACAATTGATACTTTGCTCATAATAATCCTCCATTCTTTGATGTTCCTGTTATCCCGCAATCTCGTTTTGCTGAATATCAGGCACCATATTTATACCGCGAAGTTTCTTCGCCTATATTATTTGTAACGATACAGAATCACAGTGCATTCCCGGATCATGCCCCTATCTCACGAAGCAAAAAGATAATCCTGCGAAATTGCTCTGCTTTCCGCATCAAGAGCTACCCCTACAATATCCTCCATCCCAACGCCACAATACAGCAGATCCAAAAGCCACTCTCTTGCTTTATCATATTGTGCAAACAACCGAAGCTTCTTTTGCGGTTCTGCATACACTTTCCAATACCCCTCACACAAAGAGTTCTTTCCTTCGTATATAATAAAGCCTTCCACATCCTCCGGCGGATATCCGAGCAGTACTCCCATCTCGTGCGGGAACTGCTGTTTTTTTTGCATATATCGGATATATCTGCTACGAAACTTGGTCAATACCCGCTCCAAGTGCAGATCTCTATAGCCCAAACGATGCATCAATATCCGCACCTCCTCTTGCTGTAAAAACTGCTCCAGCCATTCTTTTTGATAGATCAGCAACGACACAGACCCATTTCTTCCGCCCAAACCACAAAATGAAAAATTGCTTTTATCCAATATTTCACATAATCTTTTATAATGTCTGCTGTCAATCTGAAACAGATTAGACACCTTCAAACCGGTAATAAGCGGTGCACACTGAAACGCCAATTGCAATTCTATCTCATCCAAATCTGCATTCTGCATGATTTCCCAGGTCTCTATTCGCATGACCGTTCCCTCCTTTTGAGTTAGTCTTTGCTAACTCATTTATATAATAACTAACCCCCTTTCATTCGTCAATACATACTTCTGATACGTTTTCTCATTTTGTTCAGTCTCTGACGAGTACATGCCTAAAGGAGTGCCTGAGATGTCCCGGTTTAGCAAGGTAATTGCTATATTTTTTGATGGCAGGATTCACTATCTAATAGCTGCAAAATATAATTAGACCATCGACATAATAAGCAATATGTGGTTTGAACAGTAACTTCCGGTATGGGAAGTTACTGTAGTGAGCAGTTTCCTATAAAGTAACAAAAAAAGGCATCAACATAAGTTTCTGCCTTTTTTGTAGAATTCATGCGGAATAAAAACATAAATGCACACGATATGTTTTTGTCCCCTATATAAAATGCTTTTGCAAAACAATCTATTAACTACATTACCTTAAACATATTCTTGCGGCTGATCACTCCGATTTCTTCCAGAGAATTGATCATACGATATACGGTTGCCACACCGATCTTGGAGTCTTTCTTGGATGCCTTAAAATAAATTTCTTTGCAGCAAGAACAATCCTCCTCCAGAATAATATCTAAGAGTATCATACGCTGCTTCGTAATTCTGCAGCCGGAGTCTTTCATTTTCTGAATAATCACTTCTTTTGCCATCACAGTACCCTCTTCTTTCTATAACTTATTATAGTTAGCGTTTACTAACCCGCCTTCAAAAAATAATGCGAAATAATTTTTATTTCACGCTAGTTAGTATAATCTAACTTCTATTAGTTGTCAATGCTTTTTTCTTTTTTCTTGAAAAAAAATAGGAGACGTTATATAGTATATATTGTGTGTTTCGATATGAAGTTTACAGGAAAATGGTGGTTTCACCTGCCGAAGGAGTAACACTCTCAGGTGCCGTGCAATACGGTGTAACTGTAAATGGATCGACTCTCTGGAGAATTCTGCGGTTTTGGCAGATACCGAAGGTGCAACAAGCCTATGGCTGGAATCTCTCAGGTAAAAGGACAGAAAACAAAAGAAAGGTAAAAAAAATGTGGAAAGAAATCAATAAGTTTCTCGTAACTGTTGACAATTTAGTATGGGGCGTCCCTCTGATCATATTGATCATGGCAGGTGGACTTCTTCTAACAACCCGTATCAAACTACTTCAAGTTCGCAAACTTCCGTTAGCACTCAAGTGGATGATCAAAAACGAAGAAGGTGGCGAAGGCGAAATTTCCAGTTTCTCGGCACTTTGTACAGCACTAAGTGCTACGATCGGTACCGGCAATATCGTCGGTGTCGCAACAGCAGTAGGTGCCGGTGGTCCCGGTGCTTTATTTTGGATGATCGTCGCAGCCTTCCTAGGAATGGCTACAAAATTCTCCGAAGGATTACTTGCTGTAAAATATCGTGTTGTTGCGAAAGATGGACATAGCTTAGGCGGTCCTTTCTATTACATAGAGCAGGGAATGGGCAAGCGTTGGAAATGGCTCGCAAAATTATTTGCATTTTTTGGCGTATGCGTTGGATTATTCGGCATCGGTACCTTTAGTCAGGTAAATGGTATCTCCAGTGCCGTAAACAACTTCTTTGATCCAAATAATGCACACCGTGTAAAATCCATTCCTTTTTTGGCAGATTATTCCTGGTCTGTTGTGATCGCTTCTTTGATCTTAACGTTCTGCGTTGCCGCCGTATTGATCGGTGGTGTAAAGCGAATTGCAAGCGTCAGTCAGGTTATCGTACCATTTATGGCAATTTTATATTTCGTCGTTGTTATTATCTTAATTCTTTGCAATATTACGGCATTACCGGCAGCAATTAAAACAATCGTTATTGCTGCATTTACACCGAAGGCTGTCACCGGCGGTGCCGTAGGAAGTATGTTGGTTGCTATGCAGAAAGGTGTTGCAAGAGGTATCTTTTCTAACGAAGCCGGTCTTGGTAGTGCACCGATCGCCGCTGCTGCTGCACAGACCAATGAGCCTGTTCGCCAGGGTCTTGTCAGCATGACCGGTACTTTTATTGATACGATCGTAATCTGTACATTGACCGGTCTGTCTATCGTGCTTACCGGAGCTTGGAAAGTACCCGGCTTAGAGGGCGTTCAGGTAACAACTTATGCATTCCAGAAGGGACTTCCTTTCCCGAATGAATTTGCCGCTTTTGTGTTAATGCTCTGTCTGGTATTCTTCGCCTTCACAACGATCCTTGGATGGGATTATTACAGTGAGCGCTGCTTAGAATACTTAAGCGGAGGTAATATGAAGCATGTGAAGTTCTTCCGATATATTTATATCCTTGCGATCTTCATCGGACCATATATGACTGTAAAAGCTGTTTGGACGATTGCAGATATCTTCAATGGATTGATGGCATTGCCAAACATGATCGCATTATTCGCACTGAGCGGTGTTGTTGCTAAGGAAACAAAAGATTTCTTTGAACGACATAAACGAGGCGAGATCAAATAATGTCTACGAAATGCTAGGCAATGCAATGCAGACCTTACAAACTAAGAAAAAACCGGAAGAAGAGTAGAGTGGAAACACTCTACTCTTCTTCCGGTTGAATATATTCACATAATATTTCTGACAGGTACGACATCTCTGTGTCCCCAAAACAGGACAGCAGCACAAAATCTAACCGATATCTCGGATTTAATGGTGCCATATCACATTTTTGCAGGGCTTCCTCTGCCATCTGCTCAAACATCTCTTTCGCTTCCTGTTGATCGTATTCCCCATCCTGCTTTTCATTTTCCTCCAGATAACGGTGTACTGCAACCCACTGGATCATAGGCAGGATATCCGAACGCTGCACCTGACGACAGCGCTGTTTTTGACTTTTTATCTTGATCGACCACTTCTTGTCCCTCGTCTTGGCATACTCACTGGATAATCGGAATAAACACTCCTTTTGCTTGGATACCGTCAATAGCTTAGATACATAATCATCGGTCATAAAGTGAAATTCCGACGGCATATTTTTAAGCTGTTTCTGAAAAACGATGCTCCTGCCACTATCCCGCTCTTCCTGCGGGATCAAAATAGCTGCATACAGTTCGCGCAGCATCACCAGATTCTTTTCCATTTTGGAATAATACAGCAAATGATCCCGTTGTATGCTTCGTAATGAAGTTTGGTCAATGCCCGGATCTTTACGTCGCTTTTTATTTTTCAAATACTGCACAACACCTCTATCATAATCCGGTGTCTTGTATCCATGTTTTGCCGACCATTCCTCAAAATCCGTCTGCTCCAAAGCACGAACAAGACGTTCATGTACTTCTTTGTTGGCGTAATACACGATCTTTTCCCGGTATTCATGGAACACTTTCAGTCCCATTTTACCATAGCCCTTAAACATCGAAGCATGCTCTAACATCCATTCCAGAAAATCAGCCGGTTCTTTATCTTTTTGCACTCTGTACATATTCCATAGCTGGCTGGTATGACTCTTTTGCTTTAATTCCGTGTCCTCGCTCGCTTCCTGTTCAAAGATCTGCAGCATATCCTCATATTTGTTATTATCAAGATGATGTGCCGCACAATATAAACATAATATTTCCTGGTAATCATTGATCTGAATACCCGGTTCTTGTATGCCTTGTCTTAGACAACGCTGCAATTGTTCTTCATCAAAAGAAAGAGCAAGCGCCATCTTTAGGATCTGTTCTCTTTTGGGAAATACTGCGTTCTCCCCATCCAGCGCAAGCCAACGTCGTAATGTCGGCCTTGACACGATCTTCTTTTTGCCAAGTACCATATTTAGCTTTTTATATGTTTCCACACGCCAGGCGGCCTGCTGCTCTACATCTGCATCCATCCACTGCTGTGGCGTCTTACACAACAATTCTAATGTCATATATACATCGAATCCCAAAAAAACGGATCGGTCATTGATGACCGCAATCTTCTCTGCAATCTTTCTCGTACTACTCTGTGAGCTCATCCATATCACCATCCATATGTATTTTTGTTGGTTTTTTTGTTTTTTTCGGTGCTTTGGTCCGCTTCGGTGTCGCTGCTACCTCCGGTGTCTTTATCACCTTTGGCTTTTTCGTCCGTACCGGGTGCTTTGTTGCCTTTGGCTTTTTCGTCCGTACCGGGCGCTTTGTTACCTTTGGCTTTTTCGTCCGTACCGGCTCTGTGGCAGTTGGTGTCGGTTCTGTCGAAGCCGTTGCCACATCTGCTTGTGGAACTACCGATCGTCCCGCCTGATCTTCCGGAAGTCTCGTCGGTTCTGCCGAAGCGATCACTGGCGGTTTCATCTCCGCTTTGCCATGATCTGCTGCCATCTGACGATACCCGATACCGCTGATCACTGCCAAAACGCCAACCATGATTCCAAAGGCGGCCACCCACTTTTTGTGTTTGCGGCGTCTTTCCATCTGCTCTAACTGATCCGACAAATGATGAATATGCCGCTCCCGCCTTTTCTGCTTACCAAGTGCTTCCTCACGCATAGCCTCACGGCTCTCGCCAAGCACAGATGCCGACTCAACAACTTCTGCCATATCTTTACGATGCGCCGGGCACTCATAGAGCGTTTCGTACAACTCGTCTAATGTCTGCAATCTCGCACTGCTTTCCACAGCCAGTCCATGCATAATGACTTCAGCCACATCTTTGGTAATATCCACCGGATACTCCCACAATGGCTTGATCGTGTCGTTAAATACTCTCTCTGTCGCATCTATAGGTGCCTGTCCGGTCAACATATAATAAATCGTAGCGCATAAGCTGTATACGTCTGTCCATGGTCCTCTCTTGCCACGCTTTTCCAATTGTTCATATGCCGAGAATCCCTGTTTGTATATAGAAGTCCGCGTCTTGTCATCAATGGCATTTGCATGTCTGACTGCGCCAAAATCAATCAATACGCCATTGCCCTCTGCATTTATGATCACGTTATCCGGGCTGACATCTTGATGAACAAGACCCCTCTGATGCAGGTCCAGCAATGCCCGGATCGGATTGTGCAATATATTCCAACAATTTTGTGGTGAAAATGGTCCATTCCGTTTCACATAATCCTTAATGCTGCCTCCACGCACATAATCCATAACCAAATATACACTGTCATTTTCTTCAAAAAAACTGCGTGTACGGACAATGCCTTCCTGTGTGCCAAACTGTGACAGCACTCTGGCTTCTTTGAGAAAATCATCCTTGCCACGTTCGAATAACTCTTTGGATTCCGGAGTATACGGAGTAACCTGATAAGATGATCTGGTTTTATCGCATTTCCGCCAAACCAGACCATTTGGGAAATATTCTTTGATCGCCACAGCGATCAAAAGCGTCAGATCCAGACCGATATATGTAATACCAAATCCACCCTCACCAAGCACACGACCAACCAAATATTTGCCGTGAAATAACTTACTGCCATGCGGAATATGATGCGGGGCATCCGAAATCTTCTCTGCTGCCAGACCGCAATGTGGACAAGTTCCATCCCAACTCAATGGCTGCATACAATTCATACAATACTTTTTGTCTTCCAATGTCTGTACTACTCCCTTATGTGTATCAATGCTGATATACTGATTTTGTCTATTGTTTTCTTAATTATATGTCATAGCTGTCTATCGATTTCTTATTTTTTTATCCGTTTTTTCCATCTGACACAACCGCTGTTTAAGAAGTGATGCGCTAGGATAACCGCATCTTCTTTACTTTCGTAAATTTGCTGTACTTCCGGCGACCGTTTACTTTCTTGTAGATACGTATTTTATACGTCACGGTTTTCATCTTCCTGCTATAGGCAATGTTAATCTTGCGGTGTCCACGCTGCAAGTAATTGTTCATAAGTTTGATCCGTCGAAAGCCTTTCGCAGTTTTACGGTAAAATTGCAAATAACAATTTTGTTTCTTGCACAGAGACACCTGAATATACCGCTGACCGGCTTTGGTCTTCTTGCGGACTACTTTCACGCGCGGTGCAGGATATTTTTTCGGTGCTATCGTGGGTTTCCATGGGTGCTTTGCCGGACGCTTTGTCGGTGCAACCGTTGGTCGTTTCGTCGGAACTGCTGTCGGACGGATGTTCGGCGCCACAGATGGCGTAACACTTGGGTTAGCTGTTGGACGGATGTTCGGCGCCACAGATGGCGTAACACTTGGATTCGCTGTCGGTGTTTTCGTTGGTGAACTCGTGGGTGCCGCACTTGGTTTTGGCAACAAGGAAGCACCGTCCACCAGTCTATCGGTCGAATATCCGCTTCTCGTCAAATCGATCGTGAGATTTAACGTAGGATACGTATCGTCTCCCTGCAGCCAAGACAGATAATCCCCTTTCGCTCCATTCTGTGCTGAAACATATGCATTTAAGGCTTCAGCCAGTGAGGAAGTGTGCGCATAAGACGCTGCATTCTCACTAATGAACGCCGCAGAAGCCTCTCCTGCTCTTTGTGCACGATCGATCCGATGAACCTCCATGATCGTACCATTCCCCTCTTTTCCAAATAGGGGCAGATCTGATACCGAAGCTTCATAACAATTTTTCCATGCGGTCGCAGCAGCATTTCCGGATAGTCCGCCACCAGTCACCGCATGATAGTCGATTTGTTCTTCACTTTTCGAATCACTGTCAAATTGCACCGTTCCATAATTTACACAGTTCGTCATGGCATGCTGCTGCAGTAAATTCCAAATAGTTGATCCTGTCTGTTCTGCCTCACAGCCTCTGCCCAATATACCGCCAATCGCCGCCTCTGCATACGTATCCTGTACTGTATAGAGCAGCGTTCCGAAGTTCGCGATATTAGAAAGCCTTAGCAGAGGATAGGCACCGTCTCCGACAACGCCACCAATATAGCTGATGGAATGCTGCCGTTCGATCAACGTTCCGGTATTAACTGTATTAGAAATGATCCAATCACAGCTTCCGTCATTCCAGCCACCGCCCAATATACCACCTACGTTAACCGGTGCCGCATTACAGGATTGCTCTCCGGAACTGATATTTCCTGCATTACGACATCTGTTAATCGTAATTCCGTTTAATGTATACCCGATAATCCCACCTGCATATTGCTTCATACTCCCACTCGTCTCGGAACACTCATGTACGGTTCCCTCATTCACACACTCAGACATCTGCAAATACGTCATGGCTGCATTCCAGCCACAAATGCTCATGTGCGGTAAAGAAGCTAAACCAAGACAAAGGCAGCCAAGGCTACCGCTATACCGTATAAGAATGGAGCAGTAACACCAAGATGTTGCTGCTTCATTTTCATATTTCCAAATTTCTTTGAACGCTGTTGACTTCTATTACGGTTAGTGATATATTTATTACAGTAACCGTAACAAGGGGGATAAACAATGCGTGATAATATGAAAGGTGGTGCGCTTACAGAAGTGACATTTTACATTTTACTTTCTCTCTATGCTCCAAAACATGGATATGCTGTCATGCAATTTATCGAAGAAAAAACAGGTGGGCGGCTTTCATTGGGAGCAGGCACTTTGTATGGTGCGCTAAACTCTTTGCAGGAAAAGAAATGGATTAAGCCTTGCGGAGATTGTGAAGGTAGAAAAAAAGAATACATCATTACCTCACTGGGAAAAGAAGTTGCGAAAAAAGAACTTGTAAGGCTTAATGAACTTGTAGAGGTTGCAAGTGGAATTATTGGAGGTACAGTATGAGAAAAAAATGTTATCATTTTTTTGGTGGTCTGTTGAATGCACAGGCGAATTGGCTGAATAAAATGTCGGAGAAGGGCTATCGTCTTATTCGAGCGGGGAAAATGTTATATGAGTTTGAAGAATGTAAACCTAATGAAGTAAAATACTGTGTAGAATTTATCGGAGAAAAATCGAAAGAGAATGCAAAAGACTATTCCCTCTTTTTGGAAGATATGGGCTATAAGGTATTTTTCAAAAATATCAATCTTAACTATTCTGTCGGTAAGGTGCGTTGGCGTCCATGGGCTGAAAAAGGCGGACGCATTGCGACCAACACTACAACCTTCAACCGTGAATTGTTGATTGTAGAAAAAGAGAATGATGGAAAACCGTTTGAACTTCATACTTCCTATGAAGACAAGGAAAACTATTACAGAAATCTGCGTAATCCATGGTTGTTGATACTGCTTATGTTTGCAATATTTGCAGTTATAAATCATTCGATTGTTTTTGGTGTGCTTGCTTTGATTTCTCTGATTCCCGTTCTTGTATATCAAATACAAATCATGCACAACAGACAAGAAGCAAAAACACAAGAATGATAATATAAATAGCAAATCCAGCCGAGCCAGTCAACCGCAAGTAAATGGGCTGCACCCACCGTTGACAGTCCCGCCTGTCCTTGCCGGTGGGTAATCAAGGGGCGACAGCAGAAAATGCTGCCGCCCTTTCCCATAATCGAAGAAAGGGGGATTTTCCATGACTGAATACG
>ERZ773200.1045-NODE-1045-length-25164-cov-30.440440_pt1 | contig 25164 bp, 19 predicted proteins | sample MGYA00581008_ERZ773200 | MGnify/ENA primary metagenome ERZ773200 (study PRJEB29015, sample SAMEA2737770) | human gut metagenome | biome: human gut; feature: human-associated habitat; material: faeces | place: China | collected 2012 ... | reverse complement strand
GCTTCGTCATTCAGACCGCCATCTCGATCCTCACGGCCATAGCCACGGCCCTCGGTGTGACGAGCTGCATGGCAGGCGTATAGCCACGGCAAGACCGCAACAAAACAAGGGCACCCGTCAATTTGCCGACGGGTGCCCTGTTAGCTATTCGCTCATCTGTTTGTGTGATTTCCCCAACGCGTCATAACGCTCCATCGATTGAATTAACTTTTCTTGTGTGGAAAACTTTGCAAATATTTTCCACTCATGCCGTTAAGGATTTCGCAGTAGCCTAAACAGTCGTCAACACAGAGACCATAGGCCTCCCCCGTGGTGGACAAGCGCCACCGCGCGGTCTCTATGGTCTCGTTTCGTAGATCGTTGCAACGTCGTTGACCATCGCACTTTATAGTTGTTCTATCAGATCTGGCTTAAGCAAGAAATCCATCAGACCAACAATATAAAATCCATTGTTGTCATGATACGGTTTTATGTCATCGCGCATTATGATTATCTTCTTAAAGGAATCATCGATCCTTTTTAATGAAGCACTTTCTTGCTCTCTTTTGTCATCATCAGGCATGGCAAATGCTGATTGGATATAATATCTGCGGTCTGCCATATTTGCAACGAAATCTACTTCCAATTGTTTGCGCTCTGTTGCAGTCCTTGTCTCTACCATGCCTACATCAACACAGAAACCCCGTAAGCGCAACTCGTTGTATATGACATTTTCCATGATATGATTCTCTTCCACCTGCCTGAAATTCAGCAAGGCATTGCGCAATCCGATGTCTTGGAAATAGTATTTGGAAAGTGTGCCTATATATTTTCTGCCCTTGATGTCATAGCGCATAGACTTCTCTATAAGAAAAGCATCTTCCATGTAGGAAAGATATTTGGATATGGTTTTTCTGTCAAGCGTTTCATTCTTTACACTTTTGAATGTTTTTCCCAACTTGCTGGGATTGCATGGAGAGCCGATACATGAAGCCATCACACGCATCAATTCCATAAACTCCTCGCTGTTTTTCAAGTTGTTTCTCTCTATTATGTCCTTGAGATACACAGTCTCGTGTAAAGAACGGAGGTAGGCAGCTTTCTTCTTCTCGCCGTCCAACTCCAATATACCAGGTAGTCCACCATAGGTGTAATAACTTTTCCACAATTCCAACTTGTCGCCCCCTAAAGAGTTGTATAATTCAGCAAAAGACAATGGGAACAGATGGATTTCATCACCACGTCCCCGAAACTCTGTGACCACATCCTTGGATAGAAATTTGGAGTTGCTTCCCGTGACGTACACATCCGCGTTGCGGATATGCAAAAGACTATTCAGCACATCCGTAAACTCATCTATCATTTGCACTTCGTCCAATATGATATAGTAGAGCTTGTCATCTACAATACGTTCATGAATATGTTGAAGAATAACATCAGGGTCACGCAAGTTCTTGTTAAGGCGATCGTCCAATGCGATTTCTATGATATGGTCTTCGCTTACTCCTGTTTCAATCAAATGATTGTGAAACAAGTTGAAGAGAAGAAACGATTTGCCGCTTCTTCTGATCCCAGTTACAATCTTTATGAGATTGTTTGACTTGCTTGATATAAGTTGCTGTAAATAATAATCCCTTTTTATAATCATGGCCATTCCCGAAAAGTGACATTAGTGTCAACTTTCGGGAATGCAAAGGTACGTTTTTTACTGGAAAAGAAAGAATCCATTCCCGAAAAGTGTCATTAATGACAAAAATCGGGAATGGAAATGGCTTTTTATGGTTCTTCTCGAAAATGGAGTGATTCGACGTGGACACATGGAAAACAACTTGAACAACTTTTACAACAAGTAACAACGCGCGGACACATCGCCTCTTCGAGGCCCATGCTGACCAAGGGTTGCTGCAGGATTGCAATACGCGCGAAGCGTGTAGGTTGTTACTTGTTGTAAAAGTTGTATTTGTTGTTTTCCCTAACTCAGGAGGACGTATTGCCAACAGTACAAACCCTATCACTCGATTTTCCGGATGAACCCCTTTTATGTGGTTTTACATTCAAAACCTCATACTGTTCGATCCCAAAACACATTGAGAAGTCAGTGGCATTTTGCCTATTCATTCCCGAAAACTGACACAAATGACAAAAATCGGGAATGTACTCTATGTGTTGGTCTTGCTCAATGAAAATGAACATGGCTGCAACACATGGCTGCAACACAGAGCAAACCATCGCAACACGATCCGTCTCTGATAGTTCATATACCATACCTTTTGCTGGCGAACAAGAACCAAAAATGTGATAAAAAGGTTTCAAAACCATGGTGCGAATGTCAAGCCAAATCGTTGTAAATGAGAGCGTAAAGAACAAAGCCGTGACACAGTTCTGTTCGCACCACCTCAATATATAGTAAATGTATGTTTCAACGTACGTTCTTGATAATCGACCTCTATAGCCTCGATATTGCCCATGCCATTGACCTGCCGGTTGTCGCATAGATAGAAACCGGCCTTCGGCGTAGGGAAAATCTCCGTGGTTAGCCTCGCGCTTATTTGATGCTTGATAGAACGCTCACCTTCTTGACCATCCTTGTCAGGAATGGAGTCCAGATGTTTCTTTAATGGTTCAAAAGATGACTCGGAGAATAGATAGAGATATTCCTCATGATCATGACTACTTGTTTGAAGCAGTGTAAAGTCATCACCGAAATCAAACCCAATAACATTTTTAATTATACTCGCAACCTGAGCTTTTGATAGAGGCCGATAGGATGCTAAGGCATAGAAAAACAAAGCAACAATCCAAACGGGTATCATGATGATAGTGATGGGTATCATAATCCACCATGATAGATTCTGAAATCCTAAAAACAAACAAATGATACTGGCTACAACGGCTATGGCTATAACTAGTTGTACCGATTTGTTGGCAGAAATCTCCGCCTGTACATCGCTGTCAATTATTTCTGTATATTGATGATTTGGTGTGAAGTCTATCATATTGTATCGGTAGTTCCCCTTGCTGGATTCTGTTGCTGCAAAGATACAACTTTATCCTTAAAAGCGATAGTTTTCTACGGAGAATATTTGTTTTGTCCGTTCAAAACTATCGTGCTTTACAGTTCTACTGCTTTCATATCTGCACACAAACAAGAGAAATATCTGCCATAGAGGTTTGTAGCTTTCTGAATGCAGCTGATGGCTATCCCTCGTAAACTTCTTGGTGGCCCGCAGCTGGCAGCGCATCATTCTGTCTCGCCGTCATGTCATCATGCCGTCATGTCATCATGTCATCATGTCGTCATGTCATCATGCCGTTAAGGATTTCTGCATGAACCATAAAGACAAAAACAAGGGCACTCGTCGGCAGAAGACGGGTGCCCTGATGGTTATCCCAAAAAATGCAATCTATACCTGTTTGCTTGGGAAGCAAAGAGGGCAGGGGGGCAGGGAGGAAGCCCCCCTGCGCGCGCTGCGGTTCTCGTGCAGCCCCCCAGCGATCACTCGCCGAGACTTTGGAGCTGGCCCTGGCCCTCCTCCATAAACTTCTTGGCGGCCCGCAGCTGGTGGCGCATGACGCTCAGCAGCTGCTGCGTCTCCTGCAGGAGATTGAGATAGACCAGGTCCACCTGTATCATCTTGGTGCCGTGGCTCTTCTGCATGCGGTTGAGGTGCTCCTTGCGCACGAGCGACAAGTCGTCCTTGCAGCCGTCGGCCTCGGCCAGCGTGGCGCGGTAGTTGGCGTACTGTCCCGTGGAGATTTGCTCGTAGGTGGCGCGCATCAGTTCGTTGACCCTGCGGCGTATCGGTTCATACTCCGTCTCGTAGGCCTTCGGGAGCGGGTTGAAGTTGTTGTCGACGTGCTCCTTGATGGGGGCGAGCATGCGGCGCAGCGTGTAGACGTACTGCTGGTCGCTGTTGATGCCGACGTGGAACCACGTGTTGCGCTCGATGGCCAGGTCCATCGGCGAGCGGCGCAGGCCCAGCATCTCCTGGCGGCGATACTTCTTCAGCAGGTCCAGTTCGCGGCGCATGCTCTTTTGGCTCTGCCGCAGCGCCCGCACGTTCTGCGTGGCAAAGGCCTCGACGATGGCGTTGTATTGCTCCATGATATACTTGCAGACCGTGCTCTGCGTGTCGCGCACGTGGCTGCGCAGCATCTCCCAGACCAGCTCCGGGTCGCGCGTGCGCATCATCAGGCGGAAAGTGTCGTCCTCCTGCTTGGCCTTGGCGCTCTTCGCCTTGTACTGGCGGTTGCTGCGGTAGAGCAGGAAGACCACGAGCGCCATGAAGCCACACTGCACGATGACGCCGCCAAACCACATGGCGAGGCAGACCAGGGCGCAGGCGATGAAGGCCACGCCCGCCGTGATAAACCAGCCGCCGATGACGCTCAGCACGCCCGTGACGCGGAAGACGGCGCTCTCGCGGCTCCAGGCGCGGTCGGCCAGGCTCGTGCCCATGGCCACCATGAAGGTGACGTAGGTCGTGGAGAGGGGCAGCTGGTGGTTGGTGCCGAAGGTGATGAGCATGGAGGCGATGACCAGGTTGATGGCGGCGCGCACCACGTCGAAGGCGGCCTTGTCGTCCTGGAGCTCCACCTCGTTGGTGTTGAAGCGCGTGCCCACCCAGCGGCGCAGGCCGGCGGGGAAGAGGCGCTTGCCGCCCTCGATCAGGTTCTGGGAGCAGCGGACGATGGCGCGGGCGGCGCGGCTCGAACCAAACATCTCGTCGCCCTCGTCCTGGCGGGAGAGATCGACGGAGGTCTGAATGACGTGCTGCGCCTTCTTCGAGGTGGCCATGGCGAAGATCATCACCAGGCCCGCCAGGATCAGGTAGAGGGGCGGCGTCGTGGCGCTCTCCATCAGCGAGGACATCATGAAGGTGTCGATGGTCTCGCCGTGGGCGTGGGCCGTGAAGTCCTGGTAGGAGTCGAGGCCGGCGAGCGGCACGCCGATGAAGTTGACAAGGTCGTTGCCGGCAAAGGCCATGGCGAGGCCAAACGTGCCCATGAGGACGGTAAACTTGAAGATGTTGACGCGGAGCAGGTGGAGGAGCTGCATCGCCACGGTAGAGACGAGGAAGGTGCAGAGCAGCAGCCAGTTGGTGTGCTCCTCGATGTAGTCGCGCAGGCTCTCGGGCAGGTAGGGGCTCTTGCCCATGCCCTTCATGAAGATGAAGTAGGAGAGGGCCGTGAAGGCGATGCCGCCGAAGATGGCGATGCTATAGCGGCTGTGCTTCGAATAGTGGAAGGTGAAGACGATGCGGCTCAGCCACATCACCACCATACCGATGACAAAGGAGATGGCCACCGAGACGAAGATGGCGATGATCACCTGCAAGGCCTTGTCCGAGTTGATCAGGTCGGCGTATTCCAGCGTGGGGTCGCCCATCACCTTGAGCAGCGCGAGCATCGCCGTGCCGCCCAGCAGCTCGAAGACGAGCGAGACGGTGGTGGAGGTGGGCATGCCGAGCGTGTTGAAAGCGTCGAGCACGATGATGTCCGTCACCATCACGGCCAGCATGATGGTCATCACCTCGTGGAAGGAATAGTGGGCTGGCATCATGATGCCGTGGCGGGCCACGTCCATCATGCCCGAGGACATCACGGCGCCGAGCATCACGCCCACCGAGGCAATGATGAGGATGGTGCGAAACGACGCCACGCGGGCGCCGACGGCCGATTGCAAGAAGTTGACCGCATCGTTGCTCACGCCGACAAACAAGTCGAAGACGGCCAGGCAGAGCAGGAAGATGACGATACACAGATAAATGGTCTCCATGTGTTGTAAATGTTATGTTTGTTAATTTCTTCGGGTGCAAAGTTACGCCGACGATGCTACAAACTTTTTGCTATCGCGTTACAATACGGTTACAACGCCGCGGCAGACCGCTTTTCTTCTTTTGTGCCCGTCCTGCATGGAGTCGCATTGTTACATGTTACATGTTACATGTTACATGTTACGTTAAGGGCTCCCACTTCCATCTCCGCCTCCTCGCGAAGCGCTGACAAGTCGTGTAAGCGTTCTTCTCAGATACACGTCGCATTGGTCGCATGGAGTCGCATTGTTACATGTTACATGTTACGTTAAGGCCTCCCCCACTTCCTCCTCCGCCTCCTCGCGAAGCGTTGTACTTGTTGTTTTAGTTGCTTTCCCTGCTGACCTTTGTTTTTTATTCCTTGGCCAGGGAGAAGTCAAACTGCAGTCCGCCCCCCTCGCGGTTGCTGACGCGGATGCTGCCGCGGTGGAGGATGACGGCGTTCTTGACGATGGCGAGCCCCAGGCCTGTGCCTCCGAGCGACCGGCTTCGCCCCTTGTCGACGCGGTAGAAGCGTTCGAAGAGGCGCGGCAGATGCTCCTCGGGCACGCCGCGGCCCGTGTCGGCGATGGTAAACTGCCAATAGTTGTCCTCGGCACGCGCCTTGACATAGACGGTCGTCTCCTCTCCCGCATAGGCCAGGGCGTTGTCGATGAGGTTGCGGAAGATACTGTAGAGCATGCTCCTCACGCCCCTCACCGTCAGCTCGGCGGGCAGAGAGACGAGGAGCCTCATCTGCCTTTGCTGAAACTGCAATGCCGTCTCCTGCTCGATCTCCCGGACCATCCGCGCGATGTCCACCGTCTCCTTGCCGTGCAGGTCCTTCACCTCGTCCATGACGTTGAGCGTCGAGATGTCGGCCAGCAGCGAGGAGAGCCGCTGGCTCTGCGCGTAGCAGCGGTCGAAAAACATTTGGCGCGTCTTCTCGTCGATCGTGGGATGGTTGATGAGCGTCTCCAGGTAGCCCTGGATGCTCGCCACGGGCGTCTTCAGCTCGTGGGCGATGTTGTGGGTGAGCTGGCGTTTGAGTTCGTCCTGCTCCCTGCGCGTGCGCTGGTAGCGCTTATAGACCTTGATGATGCGCTCGGCGATGTCGCCCAGCTCGTCGTCGGGAAAGACCGCCAGGTCCTTGATGTCGAGCGACTCGTTGTGGTCGGCCCGCGAGGCGAAGAGCCGCAGCTTGGTGATGTTGTTGCCCAGTCGGCGCGTGAAGTTGTAGAGCAGGAGCGTCAGCAGCACGACGGCGCCGAGCGCAAACCAAAGATAGTTTTTGTCCGTGTTGAGCACGCTGGCGAGGTTGTCGTTGTAGGGCAGGGCGCTGCGGACGATGTAGCGGTGGGAGGGAAAATAGGTGGCGGAGTAGAAGAAAGCCTGCGGCACGGTGGCGCTCTTGCGCTCGATGGCGTGGCCGCTGCCGTCGTCGAGGGCCTGGCGCACCTCCTGGCGGTTGGCGTGGTTGTGGATGTGGCTCAGGTCCTTCTGCCACGTGTCGTAGAAGACCGTGCCGTCGGGGCGGATGAGCGTCACGCGCAGCCCCCTCATGTCGTTGTCGACGATGTAGCGGTCGATGAACGGTTTGATGTCCTTCGGCGACGAGGTGATGGCCTCGCTCATCTGCACGTTGAAGTCCTGGAGGCGCGCGTCGAGCACCGACACCTTGTAGTCCTTCTCCCGTCGCTGCTGATAGACGATGAAGGTGAAGGCAAAGAGCAGGAAGATGGAGAGCACCCCGAGGTAGAGGCGCATTCCCACGGGGATGCGGGTGCGCAGCGGCGCGAAGGGAGGAAGCCCCGTGGGCCCCTGGGCGGTCCCTTGCTGCGTGGTCCCTTGGTTGTTCCCTTGCGTAGTCCCTTGGTTGTTCCCTTGCGTAGTCTCTTGGTTGTTCTGTCTCATCCTTCCGTCTCCCATCATCCCGTCAGTTGGTCTTCACCTCGAATCCGTAGCCGAATCCCTGCCGCGTCACGATATGCTCGGCGTAGGCCTTCACCTTGCGGCGCAGCCGCGTGATGTTGACGTCCACGGTGCGGTCGAGCACGATCACGTCGTGGGGCCACACATGATTGATGAGCTGCTGGCGGCTCAGGATCTTCCCCCTGTTCTCCAGCATCATCAGCAGAAGCGAATACTCGATGCGCGTGAGCGCGACGTGCTCCCCGTCGACCCACGCCTCCTTGCGGTTGTCGTCGAGGACGAGGCCCTGGAAGCGGATCACGCCCTCCTCGTCCTGCGCTTCCTCGTCCTGCGACGTGCGGCGCAGCACCGCCTTGACACGGGCCAGCACCTCGCGCAGCGAGAAAGGCTTCGAGATGTAGTCGTCGGCGCCGAGGTTGAGGCCCTCCACGGTGTCGTCCTCCGTGTCGCGCGCGGTCAGAAAGATGATGGGCGTCTGCTTCGTCAGCGGGTTGTCCTTCACTCTTCTGGCCATCTCGAACCCCGACATCTCGCCCATCATCACGTCCAGCAGCAGCAGGTCGTAGGCGGCAATGTCCAGCGTCAGCGCCTCTTCGGCGGAGTAGGCCACGTCGGTCCGGTAGCCCTCCGCCTCCAGGTTGAACTGAAGAATCTCGCAGAGGTCGGCCTCGTCGTCGACCACCAGTATGCGATAATGCTTGTCTTCCATATTTACGATATGTTCATGAATCGGGGGCAAAGTTAGGCAAAAAATGTGGAACGCGGCGCGCTTTGCGGGTTACGATTTGATGACAAGGAGAGGTGAGGCCCAAAACTTCGGATGCTTGATTTATGACAAGAAGTAGGTATTTTTGTTAAAAAAACAAGTCAGTGACATTTCGTTTCATGGAAAAAATGTACTTTTGTCGGCGAAAATTGTTTGCAGAATAACAAAAAGTTAATGACCTATGAAGAAAATCAGAGCCGCCGTAGTTGGCTACGGCAACATCGGACGTTACACGGTCGAGTCTCTTGAGGCTGCCCCCGATTTTGAGATTGCAGGCGTAGTACGCCGTCAGGGTGACAAGGACAAACCACTCGAACTGACCCCCTACGAGGTGGTCGACGACATCACGAAGCTCAAGGAGGTCGACGTGGCCTTCCTCTGCACGCCGACGCGCTCCTGCCCCGACTACGCCGAGCGCCTGGTGGCCTTGGGCATTAACACCGTCGATAGCTTCGACATCCACACCAGCATCCTCGAATACCGCACGCGACAGATGGAAAACTGCAAGAAGGCGGGCCGCGTCAGCGTCATCGCCGCTGGATGGGACCCGGGAAGCGACTCCGTGGTGCGCGTGCTCCTTGAGGCACTCGCCCCGAAGGGCCTCACCTACACCAACTTCGGTCCGGGTATGTCGATGGGCCACAGCGTCGTGGCTCGCTCCAAGAAGGGCGTCAAGAACGCGCTCTCCATGACCATCCCCCTGGGCGAGGGCATCCATCGCCGCATGGTCTATGTGGAACTGGAGGATGGCTACACCGTGGCGCAGGTCGAGGCGGAACTCAAGGCTGACGACTATTTTGCCCACGACGAGCTCCACGTCTTCGCCGTGAAGTCGGTGGACGACGTGCGCGATATGGGCCACGGCGTACACCTCACCCGCAAGGGCACCAGCGGCAAGACGCCCAACCAGCGCATGTCCTTCGACATGAGCATCAACAACCCGGCGCTCACGGCGCAGATCCTGGTCGGGGTGGCCCGCGCCTCCTTCCGACTGGTCCCGGGATGCTACACCCTGCCCGAGATACCGGTCATCGACCTGCTCCCGCAGTCGCGCGAGGAGGTGGTGGCTACCCTCGTATAAACTGTCGAACCCTATAAGCTGCTCCAATAGCCGCTCCAAATAGTCGCCCATATAGCCGCTCGTGTAGTCGAACCATATAGCCGCTCATATAGTCGAGCCATATAGTCGAACCATATAGCCCTACTGGCGATGGGGCGCCGTTGGAATAAAGTCTCAAATCCCTCGTTTTGGCAAGAAAGTCGGTCGGCTTCTTCCCAAAATGAGGGATTTTGTTTACACATTTGCCCCGATTTGTGCACATCTTTTGCGTTTTTTGTGCACAATGTTTGCCCATAACGGGGAAAATAACTACCTTTGCAGCGGTTCTTTTAGGATACATCACTCAGGTTGTTTCACGAATAGCGGTTTGGTGGAATACAAAACGGTGAAAAGACTGGAGGATAAGATAGAAATAAGAAAATAAGTAACACATACAGGATTTATGAGTTTAAAGATTGTTGTACTTGCCAAGCAAGTACCCGACACGAGAAACGTGGGCAAAGATGCGATGACGGCCGAAGGAACGGTGAATCGCGCCGCTTTGCCCGCCATCTTCAATCCCGAAGACCTTAATGCGCTGGAGCAGGCCTTGCGCCTCAAGGAGCAGCACCCGGGGAGCACGGTAGGCCTGCTGACGATGGGTCCTCCGCGCGCGGGCGAGATCATCCGCCAGGGATTGTACCGAGGTGCCGATACTGGCTGGCTGCTGACGGACCGCCTCTTCGCAGGTGCCGATACGCTGGCCACATCCTATGCACTGGCCACGGCCATCCAAAAGATTGGCGATGTGGATATCGTCATCGGTGGCCGACAGGCCATCGACGGCGACACGGCCCAGGTGGGCCCGCAGGTAGCACAGAAGCTGGGGCTCAACCAGGTGACTTATGCTGAGGAGATCCTCAAGGTGGAGGAGGGCAAGGCCACGATCCGCCGCCATATCGACGGAGGTGTGGAGACGGTGGAGACACCGTTGCCCGTCGTCGTCACCGTCAATGGATCGGCTGCACCGTGCCGCCCGTGCAACGCCAAGCTCGTGATGAAGTACAAGTACGCCACCTGCCCCATGGAGCGCACGGGCGAGGAGCCCTGGGGCAAGCTCTATGAGGAGCGCCCCTACCTGACGCTCCACCAGTGGAGCGTGGCCGATGTCGATGGCGACCCCTCACAGTGTGGTCTCAGCGGGTCGCCCACCAAGGTCAAGGCCGTGAAGAACATCGTCTTCCAGGCTAAGGAGAGCAAGACGCTGACCGGCGAGGACAAGGATATCGAGAGCCTCGTAAGGGAATTGTTGGACGAAAAGATTATTGGCTAAGACAAACGACAAGATGAATAACGTATTTGTTTATTGCGAGATAGAGGGCACGAAGGTGGCCGAGGTGTCACAGGAGTTGCTCACCAAGGGCCGCAAACTGGCCAATCAGCAGGGCGTGGAGCTCCACGCCATCGTAGCCGGAAAGGACATCAAGGGAAAGGTCGAGGAGCAGATCCTGCCGTATGGTGTGGACAAACTGTTTGTCTTCGACGGCGAGGGTCTCTTCCCCTACACCTCCGCTCCCCATACCGACATCCTGGTCAACCTCTTCAAGGAGGAGCAGCCGCAGATCGCGCTGATGGGTGCCACGGTCATCGGACGCGACCTGGGGCCGCGCGTGTCGTCTTCGCTGACGAGCGGACTGACCGCCGACTGTACCGAACTGGAGATCGGCGACTTCGACGACCGCAAGGCGGGAAAGCACTATGATGGACTCCTCTATCAGATTCGTCCCGCCTTCGGTGGCAACATCGTCGCCACGATCGTCAATCCTGAGCACCGCCCGCAGATGGCCACGGTGCGTCCGGGCGTGATGCAGAAGGCTCTCTATGAGGGCAAGGCCAAGGGCGAGGTGGTCTATCCTGAGGTGGCCAAGTATGTGCCGGCAGAGGACTATGTCGTCAAGGTGCTCGACCGCCACGTCGAGGAGGCCAAGCACAACCTCAAGGGCGCGCCGATCGTCGTGGCTGGTGGCTACGGCGTGGGATCAAAGGAAAACTTCGACCTGCTCTTTGAGTTGGCCAACCTCCTGCATGGAGAGGTCGGCGCAAGCCGCGCGGCCGTGGACGCAGGATGGGTCGATGGCGATCGTCAGATCGGTCAGACCGGCATCACGGTCCACCCGAAGGTCTATATCGCCTGCGGTATCTCGGGACAGATCCAGCATATCGCCGGAATGCAGGACTCGGGCATCATCATCTCGGTCAACACCGACCCCGAGGCGCCCATCAACCGCATCGCCGACTATGTGATCACGGGCAGCGTAGAGGAGGTAGTTCCCAAGCTGATAAAATATTATAAGGAAAATACAAAGTAAAAAAGACCCCTCATGCCGGGCTCCTAAGGGCTGGGCGGCAGGGAATTCATATTATGGCAAATTACTATACCGACCATCCGGAGATTGAGTTCCACCTCGATCACCCGTTGATGAAGCGCATCGTGGAGCTGAAGGAGAAGGGCTATGCTGACAAGGATCAGTTTGCCGACGCTCCCGTCTGCTACGAAGATGCGATAGAGAACTATAAGCGCGTGTTGGACATTACGGGCGACGTGGCCGCCAACATCATCGAGCCGAACAGTGAGTCGGTCGATTTGGAAGGTCCGCACCTCGTCGATGGACGCATGGTCTATGCGAGCAAGACGGTCGAGAATATCGACGCTACCTGCAAGGCGGGCCTGTGGGGTGTCTCCATGCCGCGTAAGTACGGTGGCCTGAACCTCCCCAATGTGGTCTTCTCCATGCTCTCCGAGGTCATCTCGGCGGCCGATGCGGGTTTCCAGAACATTTGGAGCCTGCAGAGCTGCATCGACACACTCTATGAGTTTGGATCGGAGGAGCAGCGACAGAAGTACATCCCCCGCGTCTGCGAGGGAGCCTCGATGTCGATGGACCTCACGGAGCCCGACGCTGGTAGCGATCTGCAGCGCGTCATGCTCAAGGCCACACAGGACGAGGACGGAACGTGGCGTCTGAACGGTGTGAAGCGATTCATCACCAATGGCGACTCTGATATCCACCTGGTGCTTGCCCGCTCTGAGGAGGGCACACACGACGGACGTGGCCTCTCGATGTTTATCTACGACAAGCAGAGTGGCGGCGTCACGGTGCGCCACATCGAGCACAAACTCGGTATCCACGGTTCGCCCACCTGCGAGCTGGTGTTCAAGAACGCCAAGGCAGAGCTCTGTGGCAGCACACGCATGGGTCTCATCAAGTATGTGATGGCCTTGATGAATGGTGCGCGCCTGGGCATTGCCGCCCAAAGCGTCGGCGTGGAGCAGGAGGCTTACAACGAGGGTCTCTCCTACGCCAAGGAGCGCATGCAGTTTGGCAAGAAGATCATCAGCTTCCCCGCCGTCTATGACATGCTCTCGCGCATGAAGGCCAAGCTCGACGCGGGTCGCTCCCTGCTCTATCAGACGGCACGCTATGTCGATCTCTACAAGGCACTGGAGGATATCGGCCGCGACCGCAAACTGACGCCCGAGGAGCGTCAGGAACTGAAGAAGTGGAACCGACTGGCTGATGCCTTCACGCCGCTGGCCAAGGGCACCAACTCCGAGTGGGCCAACCAGAATGCTTACGACGCCATCTCCATCCACGGAGGTTCGGGCTTCATCATGGAGTATAAGTCGCAGCGCCTCTTCCGCGACGCGCGTATCTTCTCTATCTATGAGGGTACGACCCAGCTGCAGGTAGTGGCTGCCATCCGCTACATCACCAATGGCACCTACCTCAACATCATGAAGGAGATGCTGCAGGGTGAGGTCTCCGAGAGCCTCAAGCCGCTGCAGGAGCGCGTGGCCAAACTCGTGGCTACCTACGAGGCTTGCCTCGACAAGGTCAAGGCGGGCGCCAACCAGGACGAGCACGACTTCCTGGGCCGTCGTCTCTACGACATGACTGCCGACATCGTCGCTTCCCTGCTCATCCTCGACAACGCGACGCGTGCGCCGGAGTTGTTCGAGAAGAGTGCCAACGTCTTTGTGCGCATGGCCGAGGAGGAGGTGATGGGCAAGGCCGCCTATATCCAGGCCTTCCACGCCGACGACTTGAAGAATTTCGAAGCTTAATATTTGACATCCTTTCGTCCCCAATCGCATGGTGGACTCCCGCTTGTCTCATTCTATATAGAACTGTAGAAAGGACTATATAGAATATGGAGAAGGACTATATAGGACGCAACAAAGACTATATAGGATACAAGAAGGAAGATCATGCGCTTGGGGATTTCTTTTTTACTCTTAAACAATACAAATGGAGAATTTTATTGAAGTGAGAAATGTCACCAAGGCGTTCGACCGTCACGTCGCGCTGAGCGATGTGTCGCTGACCATGCGTCGTGGCCGCGTCTTCGGACTCCTTGGTCCCAACGGTGCGGGCAAGACCACCTTGATCCGTATCCTCAACCGCATCACTGCTCCTGACAAGGGCGAGGTGATCTTCGACGGACGGCAGATGCAGCCCGCCGACGTGGCCCGCATCGGCTATCTGCCCGAGGAGCGCGGACTCTATCGAAAGATGAAGGTGGGCGAGCAGGCGGTCTATTTGGCCCGACTCAAAGGGCTCACAAGGCGCGAGGCCGAGACCCGCCTCAAGGAGTGGTTTCGGAAGTTTGGCATCATGCCCTGGTGGAACCGCAAACTCGAAGAATTGTCCAAGGGAATGGCGCAGAAGGTGCAGTTTATCATCACCGTCCTCCACGAGCCCGACCTTCTCATCTTCGACGAGCCGTTCTCGGGCTTCGATCCGGTCAACGCCGAGCAACTCAAGCAGGAGATTCTCCAACTCAAGGAGAAGGGACACACCATCATTTTCTCGACCCACAACATGGCCAGCGTGGAGGAGATCTGCGACGACATTGCGCTCATCAACCACTCCGAGGTGGTGCTCAAGGGCGACATGAGGCAGATCAAGGAGGCTCACCGCACGGGCCTCTATGAGCTTCAGACGCCCGACGTGCTCTCTGTGGAGCCTGACAGCCCCTTTGACATAGTTCGCCAGGAGGAGCGCGCAGGTATCCACTCCTACTTGCTCAAGGCTCACGGCGACGCCACGGGCAACCAACTGGTCGGCTATCTGGCCGGCAAGGTGGAGGTGCGCGCTTTTGCCGAACAGATCCCGTCGATGAACGACATCTTCCTCCAGCTGATCGGCAAAGACGCGCAGTGGGCCGATGAGCAGATAGAAAACCGTCAGCAGTCGAAGGCGGAAGAAAGTGTGAATCCCTCCAGTAATCTTTAACCCTCCGCAACCATGAACAAAATATTGATTATCATCGAGCGCGAGTTTCTCAAGCGCATTCAGAAGAAGAGTTTCATCGTGCTCACCATCGTCTCGCCACTCATCATGGCCGCGCTCATCTTTGTGCCGCTTTGGCTCTCGTCGATCGAGAACGACGAGCAGCAGCACGTGGCCGTCATCGATCCCTCGGGACAATACTTCAAGGCGCTGAAGGAGACGGAGACCTTCCACTTCACGCAGGTGCCAAGTCTCAACAACGAGATGCGTAGCGAGGAATCTCCCTACGACGCCGTGGTGAGCATTCCCCGCGGACTGCTCGACAACAAGGCGAAGGTCTGTATCTATAGTAGGAAGGAGGTGCCTGTCAACTTGCTCTCCTACGTACAGACGACCCTGGACGATCAGGTGAGGCAGCAGCGGCTGAAAGCCTCGGGCATTGCCCAGCTCGACAAGATCATCAGCGAGGTGGAAAAAGGTACGAAGGTGGAGACCGTGAAGTGGAACGACCAGGGCGACGAGACCATCTCCAGCGGTGTCGTAGCCATGGTGGTGGGATTCCTGTTCACGTTCCTCATCTATATGTTCGTCGTAGGCTATGGAGGCCAGGTGATGCAGAGCGTCATCGAGGAGAAGGCCAACCGCATCGTCGAACTGATGGTGAGCAGTGTCAAGCCTTTTGAACTGATGATGGGAAAGATTATTGGCGTGATGCTCGTAGGTCTCCTTCAAATGGCTATTTGGGCCATCCTGCTTGTGGTGATTCTCTCGGGCGTGTCCGTCTATTTCGGTATCAACGCCATGGACACGATGTCTGCTGCCAATCCGGCTGTGATGCAGGCGGCTCAGGCCCAGCCCAACGTCGAGGCGCAGGAGATGCTTTCTATGCTTGGCAACTTGCCTTTGGCCGAACTGGCCATCATGTTCCTGCTCATGTTTGTTGGAGGCTACCTCCTCTATGCGAGTTTCTTCGCTGCCACGGGAGCCAGTATCAACGAGCAGGAGGACAGTTCGCAGTTTGTCATTCCCGTCACGATGATCACCCTCTTCGGTCTTTACGCCGCCATGTACAGTGTCGAGAATACCGATGGTCCGCTGGCTTTCTGGACCTCTCTGTTTCCCCTGACCTCTCCCATCGTCATGATGGTGCGCATCCCCTTTGGCGTGCCTTTATGGCAGGAATTGCTGAGCGTCGTCTTGCTCTATGCCACGGCCTTCTTTATGGTTTGGGCTGGTGGCAAGATCTATCGTGTCGGCATCCTCATGTACGGCAAAAAGCCGAGCATGAAGGAGATCATCAAGTGGATGCGCTACAAATGATGGCGGACTGACAAAGTGGTTCTGTAAGATCAGTAATCAGTAAGCAACAAAGGCTGCGTGGTGTCGAAAGAAGACCAGCGCAGCCTTTTCTGTCTGTGGCGAGCAGCTTTCTGTGGCAAGTGGTTTGCTGTGGCGAGCAGCTTTCTGTGGCGAGCAGCTTTCTGTGGCAAGTGGTTTGCTGTGGTGAGCGACTTGGCCGTATGTCTCTCAGAGATATTTCGCCCTGAGCACTTTGGGCAGTTTGCTGACGACCAGGTCGTGCGACTCTCTGATCCAGTCTCTCACCAGCGGTGTGGTCAATTGCTCATAATATACGTCGATCCAATGCTTCTTGTTCCAGTGGAAGGCTGGCGTCACCGCCTCATACTGCAGGCGCAACGTCTCGTTTCGCTCGGGAGGCAATTTGCAGGCAAAGCGTGGCCCGCCCTTCCAGTCTTGTCCCTCTCTACCCAGCCAAAGGCACAGGAAGATTTTGCCTTCCACGCGGAAGGTGACATTGTCCTCGCCAAACGGTTGGTCTTCGGTCACGCCTGGCAGCGAAAGCGCATAGCTCCTTACTTCTTCTATATTCATTTGCTCTCTGATAGTTTTGCTCTATAATTGTTTTGCTCTATGATTGTTTTGTTCTGTGATTATTTCTTGTTCGACTACAATCTCGACTACAATTTTCGAATGGATAATCGACAGCAATTACGACAGCAATCTCGACTGGAAATTTGGCTGCAAAAATAATGCCAATTCTCGTAGGACCCGCATTTGTCACGCAGCGTGCTTTGTCACTATTTTTTCTTTTAAAGACTTTTTGTTTGTAATTTCTATAGATTGTCGATATTTAGTTGTACCTTTGCCCCCCGAACGAACATCTAATCAATAGCAAATCATTATGGGAAAGAGAATAACCGACAAAGTGACATGGGTAGGCAAGATTGACTGGGAACTGAAGACCTTCCATGGCGACGAGCTTTCTACCCACAAGGGTACAAGCTACAATTCCTATTTGATCCGGGACGAGAAGACCGTCCTCATCGACACGGTATGGAATCCTTATGACCAGGAGTTTGTGGCCCATCTCAAGGAAGAGATCGACCTCCAAGCAATCGATGCCATCGTGGTGAACCACAGCGAGAGCGACCATAGCGGTGCACTGCCCGTGCTGATGCGCGAGATTCCTGATACGCCGATCTATTGCACGAAGAAGGCGGAAGGCATCTTGCGCGGACTGTATCATAAGGACTGGAACTTCCATAACGTGAAGACGGGCGACACGCTCTGCATCGGCGAGAACACGCTCACGTTTGTTGAGGCTCCGATGTGCCACTGGCCCGACACCATGGTGACCTATGCGGACAAGGAGGAAATCCTCTTTTCCAACGACGTCTTCGGACAGCACTACGCTACGGAGAGCCTCTACGACGACACGGTGAACCAGAAGGACCTGTTTGATGAGGCTGAGAAGTACTATGCCAACATCCTCAATATCTACAACCCGATGGTCAACCGCAAGGTGAAGGAAATAGTAGGCATGAACCTGCCTCTGAAGATGGTCGCTCCGTCCCACGGAGTCATCTGGACCAACCATATCGGCGAGATCGTAGAAAAGTATCTCCAGTGGTCAACCAACTATCAGGAGCACCAGATCACCATCATCTATGATACGATGTGGCAGAGCACGCGACGCATGGCCCAGGCCATTGCCGACGGCATCCGCGATTTCGACCCGACCGTCCGTGTGGTGTTGATGAACGCTGCCAAGGACGACAAGAACGACATTCTCGTCGAGGTGTTCCGCTCCAAGGCCATTATGGTGGGCAGCCCGACGGTCAATATGGGCATTACCTACGCCATTGCCGGACTCCTGGAAATGATCCACGGTATGAAGTGCAAGAACAAGAAGGCTGCGGCCTTTGGCTCCATTGGCTGGGGCGGCGGTGGCGAGAAGCGCATCCAGCAGCGATTGGAGGAAGCGGGCTTCGAGATTGCCGCCGAACCGGGCAAGCAGCTTTGGGCTCCCGACACAGAGGCTGAGCGCAAGTGGCGCGAATATGGCAAAGCCTTCGCCGCTGCCGTGCTTGGCGCGTAATAGTATAAAGAGGCTGTTATCCCAGCTATCATCTCAAAAGGCTGGCAAGGGAATTGGTCCCCTGCCAGCCTTTTGAGCGTCTTTGTGAGCAACGTGCCGCCGTCTTGTTCTTATATCTTGTTGATTTGTTCCTGGGTCAGCCCTGTAGCTTTCAACACTTGTGAGACAGGTATGCCAAGGGAAAGAAGGTTGCGTGCTATCTCCAAACTCTTTTCCAATTCACCTTCTGCTCTTCCTTCTGCTATTCCCTGTGCTTTTCCTTCTGCTCTTCCTTCCGCTATTCCTTGGGCTCTTCCTTCTGCTCTTCCTTCCTCTATCCCCTCTTCGTAGCCTTCGTAGTGGCTGGTATCAAAAATGCTTTTCATGTGTCGTATAGACTCCATGTGTCGAACGTACGCTCGCTTGTCTTGGTCGGAGAGCGAGTCCACCCGTAGGCATTCGCGCGCCTCGGCGAGGCCTTCGGCCGTGGCCTTGTCGCTAATTTGTCCCGTTTTGAGAAATTCTATCCACTCGTCGAGTGGGGTAGTGGCCACTTTGTCAAAGTCGTTCACGCGCAGTATGTAGTATTCCGGAAACAGGTCGCCCGCCTCTTTTCTGCTCATAAGGCTCCGCTCATCGATACCGAAGAACTTCTTGTTCTGACGGACGGAGAGTTTGAGAATGTCATGTGGTTCATGCGCACCCCTAAATTCTGTCTTGCCGTGATACACATAGTCTTTGCCCTGGCCCAATTCGAAATAGACGATGTTGATGGAATAGACTTTACGCACCTTGTCGTAGGGGCTTCCCAGCCCAATATATTCCGTGATGGCCTTTGACACACCGTAGAGCATGCGGTGGAAATAGGTGAGCTCGCGGTTGTTCTGCACCTCTATGATGCAGAGTTCTCCGTTCTCGTTCTCTGCCAATATATCCACTCGGTTGTATTTGTCGGTCTCGTCCTCCTGGTTGCTCTCGCTCTCAAGAAACCGTTGTATCTTAAACTTCTTTCCTATCAATGAGGACAGAAATCCTTCCAACACCGCATGATTGGCCTTGTTGCGTAGCAGGCGTTTCATCGCCCAGTCGAACCGTATGTAGTTTTCTCCGATTATCGTCATGTTTCTTGTCGCTTTTGGTTTTCAGCCGCTAAAATACGATTTTCCATCGAATCCACCAAATGTTAGGCTACAAAAGTTGATAGCGGCCGTTCTGAAAAGTTATTTCCGCTACTCTAAATAAGTTACTTTCGCTCGGCCAAGCCCTCGTAAAAGGGAAATTCTTCCCTTTTCCTTTGGCTTTGCGCTCGCTTATTCGTAACTTTGCAAAAATTTATAAGTGGGAAAAGAAATGGCGGAAGAAAACCATCGGATACTGCTTGACCAAATAGATTATCCAAGCGACTTGCGCAAACTGGAGGTGAAGGACCTGCCAGAGGTGTGTCGTGAGCTTCGCAGAAACATTATAGAAGAGGTGGCGGTCAACCCCGGTCACTTGGCTTCGAGCCTCGGTGTCGTGGAAATCACCGTGGCCGTACATTACGTGTTCAATACTCCCGACGACCGGATCGTCTGGGACGTAGGTCATCAGGCCTACGGCCACAAGATCCTGACCGGACGCCGTGAGCAGTTTAAGCTCAATCGGAAGTTGGGCGGACTTCGTCCGTTCCCGTCTCCTTTGGAGAGCGAGTACGACACGTTCACCTGCGGCCATGCTTCCAACTCCATCTCGGCGGCGCTGGGAATGGCCGTGGCGGCGAAGCTCGGCGGCAAAAAGACGGAAAACCGCCATGCTGTGGCTATCATTGGCGATGGTGCGATGAGTGGCGGACTGGCCTTTGAGGGACTCAACAATGTCTCCAGCCAGCCCAACGACCTGCTCATTATCCTCAACGACAACGACATGAGTATCGACCGGTCTGTGGGCGGTATGGAGAAATACCTGCTCAATCTGGACACGAACGAGACCTACAACCGTCTCCGCTTCAAAGCCAGCCAGTGGCTGCACGAGCGTGGCTACCTGAACGACGACCGGAGGAAAGGCATTATCCGACTGAACAATGCCCTGAAGAGTGCGTTGGCCCATCAGCAGAATATGTTTGAGGGGATGAACATCCGCTATTTTGGTCCTTACGACGGCAACGACGTAACGGAATTGGTGCGTATCCTCCGACAGATCAAGGATATGAAGGGACCGAAGCTCCTCCATCTTCACACCAAGAAGGGCAAAGGCTATAAGCCTGCCGAGGAGAGCGCGACGATCTGGCATGCTCCAGGCAAGTTTGATCCCGAGACAGGCAAGCGGCTGAAGAGTGAATCCGCCGAACCGCAGCCACCAAAGTTTCAGGATGTGTTTGGCGAGACGCTGCTGGAACTGGCGCGCCAAAACGACCGCATCGTGGGTGTTACCCCAGCCATGCCCAGTGGTAGCTCGCTCTCCATATTGATGAACGAGATGCCGACCCGCGCCTTCGATGTGGGAATAGCCGAAAGCCATGCTGTCACCTTCTCAGCCGGTATGGCCAAGGACGGGTTGTTGCCGTTCTGTGCTATATATAGTGCGTTTTCGCAGCGAGCCTACGACAGCATCATCCATGACCTCTCGATCCTCAACCTGCCCGTTGTGCTCTGCCTGGACCGATCCGGACTAGTCGGCGAAGACGGCGCGACCCATCACGGTGCGTTCGACATGGCCGCCCTTCGTCCCGTCCCCAATCTCACGATAGCCTCTCCGATGGACGAGCGCGAGTTGCGGCGGTTGATGTTCACGGCTCAGTTGCCCGACAAGGGATCCTTCGTCATCCGCTATCCGCGCGGCCGTGGTGTGCTGACAGACTGGCGCTGCCCGCTCACGGAGATAGAGGTGGGTACGGGCCGCAGACTGACCGAGGGCGATCCGAAGCCCGGCGACGTGGCCGTGCTGACCATCGGCCCTGTGGGCAATGATGTGCAGCGTGTTATCCAGACGCTGGCCGAGGAAGGCAATCCCCAGCATCACACGATCTTCCATTATGACATGCGCTTCCTCAAGCCGCTCGACGAGCGCATCCTGCAGGAGGTGGGCAGTCGTTTTGATCGTGTTGTCACCATCGAGGACGGTATCCGTACGGGCGGTATGGGGTCGGCCGTACTGGAGTGGATGAGCGACCACGGTTTTGCCCCACGCATGACGCGTCTCGGTATGCCTGACCGTTTCGTCGAGCAGGGCACGGTCGGCCAGTTGCGCCACCTCTGTGGCTACGGCTATGAGGACATTAAGGAATTGTTGAGTAAGGAATAAATCAAGTATGAGGATAATTATAGCAGGCGCATTCGCCATCGGGTCGTATCTTGCCAAGTTGCTCTCCCGCAACAAGCAGGAGGTAGTGCTCATGGATCAGGACGAGGAGAAACTGGGCAAGCTGGCCATTGATTATGATCTGCTCACCATGCACGCCTCGGCCACCAGCATCCGTAGTCTGAAAGAGGCAAGGGTGGAGGATACTGACCTCTTCATCGCCGTCACGCCCGATGAGAGCTATAATATGACGGCATGTGGACTGGCGAAGGCGCTGGGTGCGAAGAAGACCGTTGCCAAGATCGACAGTTCGGAGTATGTGGATCCGCAGAACAAGGAACTCTTCCACGAAATGGGCATCAGCAGCATCATCTATCCCGAGATGCTGGCTGCCCGCGACATCATCAACGGTCTGAAAATGTCGTGGGTGCGGCAGCGATGGGATGTCCACGACGGTGCGTTGGTGATGCTGGGCATCAAGCTCCGCGAGACCTGCAAGGTGCTCGACAAGCCGCTCCATGAGATCTCGGGACCCGACGATCCCTTCCACGTAGTGGCCATACGCCGTCGCGGAGACACGATCATCCCGCGAGGAAGCGACGTGCTGAAGCTCTACGACCTCGCCTACTTTATGACCACACGCAACTACATCCCCTATATCCGCCGCGTGGTGGGCAAGGAACACTACGTGGATGTGAAGAACGTGATGGTGATGGGTGGTGGATCCACCGCAGTCCGCGCCATTCGCCAAATGCCGGAATACATGCAGGTGAAGGTCATCGAGAAGAGCGTGGAGCGATGTGAGGCCCTCAACAGTAAGTTTGACGATGATATCCTCGTCATCAATGGCGACGGTCGCGACCTTTCGCTGCTGAGCGAGGAGGGAATCCGCTCTACTCAGGCCTTTGTCGCATTGACAGGGAAGGCTGAGACCAATATTTTGGCCTGTCTGATGGCCAAGCGCATGGGAGTGAGAAAGACGGTGGCGATGGTGGAGAACGTCGATTACGCCTATATGGCGGAGAGCCTTGATATAGGTACGATCATCAACAAGCGCGCCATTGCTGCCAGCCACATCTATCAGATGATGCTCGACGCCAATGTCCACAACGTGCGCTTCCTCATGTCGGCAGACGCCGATGTGGCTGAGTTTGTCCCTGTACAGGGGTCGAAGGTGACGCGCCGTCCCGTCAAGGACTTGGGACTGCCCAAAGGAATGACCATCGGTGGACTGGTGCGCAACGGCGAGGGAATGCTCGTCTCGGGCAACACGCAGATCGAGGCAGGCGATAGTGTGGTGGTGTTCTGCCATAACGTCAGCGTCAAGAAGTTGGAGGGACTTTTCAACTGACCTCCTGCTTGTACTGACAATTAGCGTTCGGACAATAGTGCTGGCAATAAGTGTGCTGGCAATAAGTATAGTGACAATAGTGTACAGACAATTAGCATAGTGACAAAAAGCGCGATATGCTCAATACCAAACTTATTTCCAAAATCTTCGGATCGTTGCTGCTCATCGAGGCGCTGCTTATGTCCTGTAGTTTGGGCGTGGCCCTCTACTATGGCGGCAGCGACGTTATGCCCTTCACGTGGAGTGTCGTCGTGCTTATAGCCGCTGGTGTAGCTTTCCGCCTGCTGGGCCTCAAGGCTTCCAATGCGCTGAGCAGACGCGATGCCTATTTCGTGGTGACGACCGTCTGGGTGCTCTTCACGATCTTTGGCATGATGCCTTTCTTGATAGGCGGCTATCTCCATTCGGTGACGGACGCCTTCTTTGAGACCATATCGGGATTTACGACGACGGGAGCTACCATCATCGACTATCCTGAACGGCTTCCACGTGGCCTGCTCTTCTGGCGTTCCATCACCCAGTGGATTGGTGGTCTGGGTATTGTCTTTTTCACGATAGCCATCCTACCCTCGTTTGTCGGTGGGTCTACGCGCGTCTTTGCTGCCGAGGCCACAGGTCCAATCGTCACCAAGCTCCACCCCAAGCTCAGCACGGGAGCCAAATGGATTTGGGCGGTCTATGCCGTGCTGACCATCTCCTGCTTCCTTTCTTATAAACTGTGCGGTATGAGCTGGTTTGATGCCATCAACTACGCCTTCACCAGTACGGCCACAGGAGGTTTCGCCACGGAGAGCGGATCCATTGCCACCTTCCGCTCCCCTGCAGAGGAATATGTCTGTACGCTCTTCTGCTTCCTTTCGGGCGTCAATTTCACGATGCTCTATGCTGCCGTGGCCCGCTTTCGCATAAAACGGCTCTTCCGCAACAACGAGTTTCGCTTCTATCTCTTCGTCGTCACCTCCTGCACCTTGTTTGTCATGGTGGAACTGATGTGGCACAACCACTACGACCTGGAGCGCGCCTTCCGCAGTGGTGTCTTCCAGGTGGTCTCCTTCATCACGACCACGGGCCTCTTCAGCGACGACGCTTCCAAATGGCCCCATGTCACGTGGTTTGCTCTCATCCTCTGTATGGTCGTCGGCGGTTGCTCTGGTTCGACGAGTGGAGGCATGAAGAGTATTCGCGCGGTGATGATCCTGAAGATTATCCGCAATGAGTTTCGCCAGATTCTCCATCCCAATGCCGTCTTGCCCCTCAATGTCGATGGGCACAACGTCCCCCAGTCGAAGCGCGTCACGCTCTTGGCCTTTGTCGGACTCTATCTGATCCTGGCCTTCCTTCTGGGATTTGCCATGATGGCCTGTGGCGTTGATTCCACCAACTCCTTCACTATTGCCATCAGTAGTATGGGCAATGTGGGCCCGACCCTGGGCCTTGAGATTGGTCCGACGATGTCGTGGGCACAGTTGCCCGATGTGGCGAAGTGGATCTGTGCGTTTCTGATGCTGGTGGGACGTCTCGAACTCTTCACCGTCCTCGTGCTCTTCACCAAGGCATTCTGGAAAGATAACTAACGGGTGTTTTTGGAGAGATAATTAACAGGGTCCAGGTTGATCTCCTCTTGATTCTACGACTCTTCTTGTTCCGATGACATCACCTTCTGCCGCTTCTCCCGCCTCTGCGCCCCGTCTGCTTTGGATCGACCTTCTGCGTGGATTCTTGATGCTTGCCATCATCTTCGACCACACCGAGATCTGCTTCACGGGCGATAATATCGTTCCCTATAGGATGTACGTCCCCGACGTGCTGATGGCCTTCTTCTTCCTTTCGGGCTATCTCTTCTATCGTCCCGAGGGTTTCCGCCTGCGGCATAAGCTGCACTCGTGGCTGCGCGGAGTGCTCATGCCTTATTTTATCTTCACGAGTGCCCTGGCGCTTCCCAAGGCTTGGCTCCATGGAGCCGGCGGGTCGATCTCCGATCTGCTGCTGACCATCCTCACGGGCCAAGGATCATGGTTTATTGCCTCCTTGGCCGTCGCCGAGCTCCTCTTCTGTTTCCTCCTGTGGCTGTCGCGTGCGCATTGGCGCTGGCTGGCCGGAGCAGGGCTTTTCGCCGTAGCCCTGGCCTATGGCTTCGGTACGCGTCGTCTGGCTTTTGATGCCAACTGGTGGCACGTGAATGAAGCCGTCGTGGCCTTGCCCTCCCTTCTCCTGGGCTATATGGCCCATCGTTTCGATAAGCTCGGGACGCGCTGGCGACTTGGCCTTTTCGCTCTGCTGTTGGTGCTCTCCTTGCCTGTCAATGTCCTTGTGGCGAGTTCTTCGTGGCCTTCTGTCTTGGTAGGCGCGCTCG
>ERZ773200.1022-NODE-1022-length-25442-cov-5.838461_pt1 | contig 25442 bp, 40 predicted proteins | sample MGYA00581008_ERZ773200 | MGnify/ENA primary metagenome ERZ773200 (study PRJEB29015, sample SAMEA2737770) | human gut metagenome | biome: human gut; feature: human-associated habitat; material: faeces | place: China | collected 2012 ... | reverse complement strand
GAGCCGAACTGTAATGTGGAGTACGTCGTCACCGACAAGAACGTCCACATCACCGCAGGCAAGAAGCTGGCCGGCACCGATACCTTCCCGGTATTCGTCGCTAAGAACCACAGCGTATAACAGCTCATAGAGGTTGTACTCCCTCTCCCCGCTTTTTGTTCTATGTGCAATAGAACATCGTTAAATTTTTGTGATAAATTCAGCTTTTGAATAGCCCGTCACCCCTTTTGTCATCATCTTCAAGAAGTCTTCTTTTGAAAAATCAGACAAACGGAAGATCTCTTCCGGTCTCATTCCAAGCTGTTTTCCGATTTCTTCAACCGTTTTGCCTTCGTCCATGAGCTCTTTTACAATTTTCTTCATAGGTTCGAGCAAATGAGTACCTCTTGCCCTGTTGTGGGTAACGGTACCGTAAATATCTTCTGAATGCTCTTTATGTTCTACAATAACAACAGGAACTTTCCCATCCAGTTTAGAACATAACGGTTCCATTCCGGCAACTGTCCATCTGTGGAATCCATCGATGATCGTCATGTCTGGGCGAACAACAATCGGAAGTGTCCAACCATTCGTGAGAATAGACTGGATAAGCAGTTTCAAATTCTCCTTCGAAACTTTGTTCGGGTTGTAGTCATTCGGCTTTAATGAATCCCTGTTTACCCATTGCAGGGTAGATAATGGTGCTGATAATTTATTATCCATGTCGTTCTCCTTTCTTCGCATCACTGATGTAACGTCCATATATTCTCTGGTACAATGCCCGGAATGCCCTCATTTTGGGATCTCCCGAAATCAGACCTTCGTATATATGCTTGTAGTCAGTCGGCGTTGCTATTGCTGATACCGCCATAAAGAAATTACGGTATCGTTCTGCCACATGCCTTTTATGCGGAGTGTCGAAGAAAACGTCCATGTGATTAAAAAGATATATCAGCTCCTGCCGATAATCTTTCTGCTCCTGTCCTGCTTCCGCCTCTTTCCTTTTTCTGGAACTTCTGCCGAACATCTCGCTATCCCAATACAGGGCAGCCAGATAAGCATTCGGTTCCCTTCTGATGATCCGTTCCATGAGATCTGGATAATATTCATTCATCTTCACGAGGCTTCTGGCCGTATCAACAGAAAAGAACTGAGATACCCTCATCTGTCTCTTGCTTGATCCAGACTGCCAGAGAAACAGATATATCTCCGGGATATCGACATGGTTTCTCAGAAGAAACAGCCATACATCATTGTCTGTCCAGTCGTAGATTGGGAACACCTGTTTCTTTGCGGTCATTTTATTTCCTGCTTTTGTCATGGACGCAATATTCTGAAGTCTCTGTACGGATTCCGCTGTCCTGATGCCAACCATTGTAATTCCGGATACGGTTGTTCTCGGCAGGAAATCCTGATAAGCATCAATCCTTGGGCGTAACAGTTTATGGTTCCTTATTGCGAATGAAGGTGGCTGTCTTACCCAGACATCTTGCTTCGTAGAATCCCAGCAGATAAATGTTTCGTCATTTGACAGTTCATTGAAGCAGTTAAAATGCTTTACCTCCACGCAATACCATTCAAACTTTGCTCCCATCATCATAAAGATACGCCGCCATTTCTTTGTCATATCTTCCATGCAAGGAAATATTGCCTCTTCATCTATGAACTGCACTGTAAGCTGCTTCATATCGATCTCGCCCCGGTTGGCTAGATTTACCATCAACTGTGCCACACATAAACTGTCCTTTCCACCACTGAAGGAAAAGAACACTGGCAGACCATTTCCGAATACATTTTTTATCCGGATCTCTGCAGCTTTTACAACATTGATATTGGCTTCACATCGTTTTACAGCCATATCTTTTCACCGCAGTTCGGGCAGATAACAAACTTCCGGGTTTCTGTTATTTCCGGTTCTGCTTCAGTGGTACTCTGTCCTCCTGCTGTCGGATTATCCGAAGTGTTCGGCTTTCCCGAACTGTTCTCTGAATTATTGTCCGGCGTTTCTTCTGATACTGCTTTCTGTTCTCTCTTTTCATTTGCCTCTTTCATCTTCTGAATCTCAGATTCATCCAATGTGCCATACTCCGAGAGCTTGTCAGCTATTTCGTCCGCATCAGCGACCATCTGCTGTAAAATTTCTTCATCATATCCAGGGATATCCAGATCCCCCTGCAGTTCCTCAAGGAACTCATTCAGGGTTTCCAGATTGTCGATTCCAAGAGCATAGGTCTTATTATCAGCTATCATGAGTTTCTTTTTATCGTTCTCAGAAAGCCCTGCTTTTACATATACAGTTGCTTCCTGATAGCCAAGACTCACCATAGCTTCATACAAACCGTTACCAATCAGAATGATATTGTTTTCATCAATGACCAGTGCTCGTGTCTGACCAAACTTTTCAAGTGATCTCTTCAGTTCCCTGATCTGCTGTTCTGAATGAATCCTGACATTTTTCTCAGGATGCTTCAGAACACTCAATTTTTTGATTGTTACTTTCATCTTGCTTGTCCTCCATTTCTGAAGGGCAATGGCTTCCGGCTGCAACCGGCTATTTGATAGCTTTTAAAAATTCTCTGGCTCCATCGAAATGCTGTGCCGCATTTTCAACTATGGTCTTATCAATGTCGTAAACTTCTTTCCATCCCTGCTGTTCTGTCTCCATGTACTGTCTGGCAGGCCATGGATGTGTACCGCATAAATATCCTTTCTCCCAGTCATATATGGGCGGGAGTTTCACATCATAATAGTGAATATACGCAAGGACATCTTCGTGTCTCCACTCTGCGAGAGGGCTGTATCTGGTGATTCCGGCTGAATTAGTGTAGATATTATCTTTTCCAACATAATTGCCGTCTGCCTTTCTGCGTCCGAGCAGGAGTATTTCTAACTGATGCTCTTTATAATATCGTGCTTGTCCCCTGTGCTGTACGATATGGAACCACTGTGCTGCCTTATTGCTTTTATCCGGAAACAACATATCCGGATGCTTTTTCAGCCATTCCATGTCCTGTCCGGTATTGATAATCTCAAGGTTAGAAGGTTTATTCTGCTCTATCCATGCAATAAATGCCGGATATTCCAGATTGCATCTCACAAGGACGCTCTGATCGATGCCAGCTTTCTCGCATATCTCTCCAAGTACCAGGGAGTCTTTTCCCGCACTCCATGCATAGGCTGCCTTTTTCCCCTTGCATTTCTCTTTGATGTCTTTCACTGTCTTTTTCACAAGGGAATCCAGTTCTTTCTTTGACACCGTCTCTTCAATGTGATCAAGCGCATTCTTCCAGTCTTCATTATTTCGAACGGATTGTTTTCTACCGAGCATAGCGTCTCTCCTTTCCGGAAGCGGCCAAGGCAATAATTCCGCTCAACAGGACTGTAAGCAAGCTTCCCAGTGTTTTATATGGTCCACTATTCAAAACGCTGCCGTAGGCGAATACAGGAAGCCCTACAGCCAGTGCAGTAACCACACCTGTGATAATCCCTTTTGCATTCAGTCTTACCCCTTTCAGTGTCATGACTGTTGGAAGTAATGTTGATGCCCTCAGTGTGCCATAGAACAAAAACAGATGTGTCACTGTAATTCCCGGGATATTTGCAATCAGAATGCCAGTGATCAGAAGCACTGCCATTGCAGCTCTGGTCTTCCTGATGTCTTTTCCTCCTGCAATATCTGTCGTAAGCGAAGATACTGCGCACAGATTGCTATCTACTGTAGACAGCAAGCCGGAAACAATCATGAAAAGGAACGGCAATACTGCCCAGGACGGGAAAAAGTGGCGGATCAATTCAAAATTGATGATTCCAAGGTTCTGTGCCTGATATCCTGCACCGACTCCCATAAATCCAAGAATTCCCATTGACAGCGGAACCGCCGCAAAAAGAACTGCTCCAAGAAGAAACGCTCTTCCCAGCTTCTCTTTTTTTACTGCAAACGCTCTCTGCCAGAAGCTCTGATCTCCAAACGGCCCGGATAAAAGTCCAATCGTTGTCGGAAGCCCAAAGGCTAAGAAAATCTCTACTCCTTTTCCAGAGAATAGTGTTGTGTAGTCTCCTGATATACCGCTCAGCCCCTGTATAATGCCCTGTGTTCCTGTATTTCTTACTCCGAATATTACAAATAGGCTACATGCAACAAGCATGAATACCATTTGAATAGCATCTGTAAGCATAGATGCTTTGATTCCGGAGAACAGGGAATATGAAATTGCTATGCAAGCAAGCAGAATAGTCATGGCTTTGAACGAAATTCCTGTTACTGCACTAAGGATCTGACTTCCTGCAAGAAGCTGAACTCCCGTTGACAGAACAGACAGCCCGATCAGCTGAAAGAGGTAAACTCTTTTCACTCCATCGGATTTGTATTTTTCTTTCATGTAACCAGACAGCGTCATTCCCTCTGGCATTTCTTTCCGGATTCTCTTTGCAAATGGAATAAATATCACCAAGCATAAAGCATTTGGCACTAAGAACCAGAAAAGCCCAATCCATCCGGCCGAATATGCTTTTTCTGTTGAAACAAACAAAGCCGGCGCCCAGATCCACGTCGCCGCAATACTCAGTGCGGACAGGATCCAGTTCTCAGACCGGCTTCCAACACAAAAATTTACTACATTTTTCTCTTTTTTAGTCATGGTCACTGTCGCCAGTATCATGATCGCTGCGTAGACAAACAGCATAATTATTCCATTCATGTATGATCTCCTTTATTTTTCTAAAGGAGCATTTTACCTTTACATTTATATCCCTCCCGTCCAAAGGTTTACATTAAAAAAGCCATCAGATTTCACTCTGATGGCTCATGGCTCATGATAAAATTTTACCCGATTATCATACACCATTTTCGTTATTAAGTCAATGTTAAGTTAACGCTTTTCGATATTTTCTATTTTTCAAAAAAATCTCAGTCCGTCAATCCCGAAAAATAGCGAAGATAAGCGCTCTTTCGCAATTTTGAGATCCTCGTAAATAGTGACTTTACTAACGGAAAACTTTTTTGAAATTTCCGTAATATTCATTGACTGCTTTGATATGTACAATAACTTGATTACTTTGTACCTTCTCTTGTCTTTCTCTGAAAGCTTGCCACAATAAATTCTGTATACGTCCAGCATTTTATCAATATGCTGTACCATTAAAGCTGTTCTCTTTGCCGATGCCTTGATAGATTCCACAATCACCTTGTCGTCTTTCATCTCCATAATGCCTTCCAGTATTTCTGTGACCTCTTCTCTTTTTGAATCCCTCGATTCATATACAGCATTTTCACAGGATGCCTTGAGAGTCCTGTAGTTTCTGAGGAGCAATTCTGTATTGTGAAGTCTTCGGTCTATTCTTTCTTTTTCAGCCCGGCGCTGAGCCACCAGCATTGTATCGCTCGCAACCTGTGCTCCTGCCACTGCTGCCTGCTGAATCATTTCTTCAACATCTTTTTTGCTCATAACAACGAATTGTTTTTCTGTATCCATGCTCCACCTCACACATATTTCTTTCCAGTCTCAGGATCCTCGAATTTGATTCTGTCACAGAGTTTGAATCCAAAACCTCTGGCAAGTCTCTTTACCATCTTCACAAACAATTCTGCGTCCTCATCCTTTTTGCTTCTACTTGCCCTGTACACCAATGTTCGGGTTCTATCCGCTGCGCAGATTGCATCATGTGCTGTTCTGTCCTTACATCCGCTTGCATTATATAAACTTTTATCCATATCAATTCTCCTTTATATATTTAAGCATGTACTCCTCTTTATACCGTTTCCATTGTTGATCTGTCATTCCCGGAGCGTAGAAATTTCGCACTGTATCAAGCGCTTCCATCATCCCACATTTGGGACATATCATTGTTTTATTGTCTTTTCTTGATAATGCCGGGCGAGAACTATACTCTTTCCCACATTCAGGACATATCCTTTTCTCCTCCATCTTTTAAATCTCCCAAGAAATCTTCTATAGTCATTTGACCAGGTATTTTGTGTTTTTCCCAGTCTTCCGGATGTGGATAATAATGTGTAGTCAAACCATTCCAACATTCCGGACCATATCCCCTTTCAATGCTCTCCGGATCCGTCAGTTTCCTTCCACATTTCTGACATTTGCTGTACATACGAATCCTCCATCTTTCCGCCAAGTAATGTAAACAGCCATTCTCTCTGGCTCTGCAGATATTCCATCTTCCACTGAAGAATCATCTGGTCAATCACCTGATCTTCCATCGCCTGATACTTTTTAGTCATCGCTATCTGTTCTTCATTCTCTCTGATAGCTTTTTCGATATCAATATGAATCCTTGCATACTCTTTCAAAGGGGCTTCTTTGGCCTTTTTAGAGGCTATAATAGCCCACAAGAACCATACGATCATGCAACTAAAGATTCCACATATATAAAATATAAGTTCTTTCATTTTTCACATCCTTTCGTCTAAAACTCTGAGAGCTTCATGCAATTGTGCCTCTTCAATAAATTTTTCCATCGCCACCTGGCATTCTTCTATCGTTCCAATTTCCCGATATTTCTTTAATTCTTTCTCCTGTTCTGTATACCCGTTCATAATTCGCTGAATTACACAATTCTGACATTGATCATCGCAATCCGCTCCGCAAGGTAAATCGACATTATCTATCTCGATGTTTCCCGTTTCAAAGTTTCTGGAAAAGCTACAACACTCTTCTGGAACATAATTTCCATCTTCATCTTTAATCATTTTTACTGCCATTTGCTTTTCTATTTCCTTTCTTTGGTTACTACCTTTTCAACCTGTTTCAAATACTTTATCTGTCTTTGTATATACGAATCATCCTCTTTACCACCCATTGCAAGCCAATCAGAAATTCTTTTATCAACATCCTGTAAAACTGACAGAGGAATTAAATCAGTATGAATATTTCCTATATTTTCCAAAGGCATCAGATTTCACCTCTTTTTCCATCATACCACCTCTTTCAACTTCTCCACTGCCAGTTTCAAAGATTCTACAAATTCGTCATTTACTACTACATGATCTGGATTCTTGATAATTTTTTCAAGAGTGTCAATTGCTTTTACTTCGGGTGATTGAATGCCTGATTTCGCAATTTCGAGAAGTTCATCAATGTTGCCTTTCCAGTTGCATGTATTGCACAAATTACGGTTACACTTAGTATTCTTTTCGCTAAGTACACATTCTGCACATATACGATTTTTGCATAAAGATCTCATATTGATATACCACTCAACAAACTCTCTTGCCGTCATTTCTTTCTTCTCCGGCAATGGCTTCAATGGACATCCGTGCATCAGATCGTCGAACGAATCTGTGTTAAAATTTGCACTTGCATCCTGCATCACGCACTCATCCGAGCCATTAAGGAGGGGACACTGTGCACATGATTCTGGTGTATCTATTACTAATACTGATTTACTCATCTGATTCCTCCTCTCAGTGTCCGCTCCGCAACATACAAAATAACAATTCTGACATAGATCTTTTTCTTGGTCCCTGCCTGCATGATAAAATAGTCGCCAATTTCCAGCTTTTCTCAGTATTTCCGTCTATCGATGTAGGATTTTCGAATTCGTCTGTAATTTCCGCCCAGTACGGTATCGCCACCATTACTCCAAAATAATTTGAAGATTCCGGGAACTGATCACGCATATGCTTAGCAAGTTTTCCACTCCGAAAGTCCGGTAAAATGTCCTTGTAGCACTCCATTGTGGTTACAATATAGTTTTTTTCACCCAGGAAGTTGAGACCGTTCCCACTATAAACGTCCTCTTTGCAACTTTTCACCTCATAACAGGTAAATATTCCTTTTTCTATCCCAGATACAGAACACTGGTTAGCAGGAGAAAACTGCATGTAATCAACTCTTTTCGCATCTTTTCCCCACGGATCAATGCTTACCTCACTGGCCCAGTGTTTTCCAGCACCGTTAAACCGGGTACTTATAAGTAGCTGTCCAAGGAACTTGGTTGTCTCTGCTCTTGTCACGCCTATACCTCCATTGACTCAAAATTTCGGCTCTCAACTCCCTCCGGCAGATCAGCAATTTCAACATCTTCCATAGGCATCCAGGCATGTACTCTTTCTCCTGAAATACTTCCGCATTCCTCTGTCCATGCAAATCCATTATCCGGTTCTCCATCCATGGTCAAGCCCTTTAAGTCTGGTTCTTTGTCCAAATCTGCGAAATATCTGGTATCAACCTCAGCCATAAATTTTCCTGTCTTTTTACCATCTTTTCTCTCTGGATAAATAAGTGTCACCCAGTACATCCCTGCCATTTTCGGGTTTCCGTCTTTTTCAACATAATTCCACTGTTTTTTCATCTTTTTATCACCTTTATCCTTTTTCTTAAATACTCAGCATGTTGATTTGTTACAATATAATCTTCGCACTGCTTACATGTCATATCTCTATTTTTCAAGTTCCCATCATACCAATTACATTCGTCACAGACGAAGCAGGCTTTTATCGCTTCCCCTGCACATTTATCTCCTGTTTCCGCATTGTTTGCACAATGATTGCAGCGGCATCCTGCGCAGTGAAAAGCATAATCATCTCGGCTCATAAACTTCCTTGCACTAATTCTGGATTGTCAAAGGCATTAACTAGTACCTCTACCGTGGTTTCTCCGTTACTATTCGGTTTCAACTCCCAGAACTCATGATTCTGCCAAGCTGGAGACATAATCCACAGTCCATCTACACGCTGTTTAACTGTACCTATTGCTCTTGAGCCTTGGCTCCATACCTCAACAATATCATTCTCCCAGATTTTCTTGCCGTTCTTATCTGTTAATCCTGTGTACTCGCATATTGTATCCGGATCAACTTCGTCAAATTCATCCGCCATAACGGTCCATTTGCCTATTACCAATTTCCCTATGAATATCCGCTTTTCTCCCGGCATTCCACCATCCAACAGGCATCCCTCTATCCATTCACCGTTATCTTTTTTCTTTCCCTTGAAAAGAATTTCTCTCATTCAACTCTCCCCATCCTTCACGATTTTGATTGCAACTTCAAACGCATCAGTTTCACCCTCGAAATACTCCGATGCTTTCTGTAATGCAGCAGTTCTTGTCTTTTTTGTTTTCAACTGCTCCACAACCTTGTCCAAATCAAAAGCTGTTGGCTGCTCGTCCACAGCTCTAATACAATCCGTTATTGCTTTATATACTGCCCTTGAAACTTTTCTGTCCCCAGCAGACTCTACATCGCTTGGAGATTCTTGCAGGGCATAATCGTTTAAATGTAATATCAATTTATCTGCATCAATTAGCCTCATCTTTTACCTCCAATTTTCTCAAATCGTCAATAAACCAGCTTTCGCCTTCTGCTTCAACAAAATCAAACTTTGCATTTGTTATGCCCTCTAAATACAAATATTTGAAGTTACTTCCGTACATAGACTCAACTTTTTTGGCAAGATATAGTTGTCCTTTTCCATTTCTCAGCATGTAACTCCACGAAGGATCCAGTCCGTCAAGGAAACTCTTTTCGTCTTTTGTAAGTTTAGGTTTTCCTGTAATATATTTCTCCTGTAACTTATCATCATTTTTCTCATTTATTTCACATACATAATTTGTAATAAGGCATTTATTGTTTGCAGTTACTCCCGCAATAGCTCTCAGCAGATATCCAGCAATCTGTTCTTTTTTTACACTAGATTTTTCCGAACATTCAACATTAATTGTTATCTTAATATTTTTTTCTTCCATAACGCCATCTCCTTCTCGCCTCTACTCTTTTCATGCGGTGAACCTCGTTTTCCAATGCATTCACCTGTTTCTGAATATCATCCACATCGACTAGCAAATAAAAATCTGGCTGAACCAGTCTGGTCGGACCTACATTCATATTCATCTCTTTATGAAGTTCCTTGCATTTATTTTCATTTCCATGAACCGCTTTATATACTTTCACTTTCCGCACCTCCTAAGAAATTCTTTCCGAACGCTGTCATATTCTGCCAGCAGGTCAATATCTTTCTTCCAACTCAACGGACGGTCTGTAATTTCCACATAATACTCTTTCTTAATCAGAAGGCAATAGCTTGCCGAAGAATAGATATCCTGTCGATCGCATCCAATTCGCTTTGCTATGTCGGATGCAGTGATGGAGTATTCCATCACTGTCCCGTCCTTTCTGCACAAATTATATAAATTCGCCATAATGCATCACCTTTCAACTGTGCGTGGCAATAAAGTTTTCCATCGCCCATCTATTTCCAGTAGCAGCCACCTGTGCTCTGGTTCTTTCATATGGAGTAAGTGGTTTCCCGGAAATTCTTTTGGATCTGGTTTTCGGAAGGAATCCTTTCCGACGAAGCTCTTCCAGTTCTTCTGGTGTTGCATCTTTTACATCTTTCATATCCAAGATCTCAATCATAGTTTTTATTCCTCTCTTATCATTACTGGAAGCACGATAGCTTTCATGTCACTGTCTTCTGCTTCAACAACTGCCGGCATCTTAGGTCCTGAGAAATTCATGGCTATATTTTCACAAGTGAATGCTTTCAGTGTTTCAAGGACCAGTTTAGAATCGAAACCAATTTTTAACGGTTCAGGAAGCGGATCCCGAAGCTTCACCTCTTCCTGATAATCCGTAAGTCTGTCGGCAATGCGAATATTTAACTGATCTTCGTTCATTTCGAAGACTGCAGGTTTCTTTTCTTCCGTACACATCTTAGCCCTTGTCATTGCCGCAACTAATTCCGGTCTGGAAACATAAGTTTTCATCTTTCCCGCCATGAAAAATCTATTGTAATCAAAATACTTACCCTCTATTAACCTCGTGTAAATGGTATATTCTTTTGATTTGAATACCGCTCTATTTTTTGTATATGTAATAGCAACATCATCAATAATTCCCATTGACACAAGCTTCTTTGCCACTGTTTTAGGCACTATCAGTTTCATATCTGCGATACCGTCAGTCGGTATCGAATCAACTGCTACGACATGTCCGTCAAGTGCGACCAACTTAATCTTGTTTTCTCCACCTTCAAAGTACACACCCATCATCTGTGTTGCAGAACTGCTGTCTGCAGCTGCATAGATAACATGTCCAATTGCCTCCATCATCCTCTTGCCATTGATCACAACTTCTGGGGCATCCAGATCTTCTGTAATATCAAAACTGAATTCTTCCGGAGGATAGCTCTGGTATTTATTCTTTATAGCTTTTGTCTTGATCGTAACAATGTTTTTGCCGTCTGCATCAATAATCACTTCGCCATCCGGAAGATTTTTAATTACATCAAAGGCTTTCATAGGAATGATGAAACAACTGCCTTTAGAGGCCTCTAATTTGAGCTGCATGGTCATTTCTGTATTGGATGCGATTAAATACCCGTCCTTTACCAGAATGCCTCCTAATGCTGGAAACTGGTCGTTCTTCTGCACAATGCTTTTCAATTTATCAATAGTTCTGGAAATCTCATACTTCTGTACTTTCATCTTCGTTCCTTTCCCGGAGTGTTATCCCGTCCAGATATTTCACAACACCGTTGTTGTATTTAACTCTATAAGGTGCCAGTTCCTCACGATTCATATACTTATGTCCGTAGATTTTTTTCATGTCTCTGAATACGATCCATGGAACCCTGTAAAACTCCTCGAATTCGAGGGATATTACCAAGAAGCACATGGCCCCCATCTTCATGTAACGTTCAAAGCATTCCTCCTGCTCTTCTGTCACAACATTCCGACTGATCTGGCCTTTATCTGTATGTTTCGCATCAAACAGAACCATTGTAGAGTCCATCAGGGCGCCTTTAAAATCCGGTTGAGCCTGTTGTGTAAAACAACATATGAACTGGCCTCTGTCTCTGTTATACGGCTTAATCACTTTAAAAGCTTCAGGGGTTTTATCTATAACAGCTATCCCCCGGTCCTCATAGAACCGGGAAGCTGCCATAATCATTCTTTCAAAATATTCGCCGTTTGATCTGCTTTTAAGCCCTATGATTGAACGATTATAAGTATCCATGCTCACCTGCCACTTTCACCAGCTTATTGATCGTTACTGCTCCGATTCCCGGAATCTTATTCTGCTGAAGCAATACAATAAACTCCTTTGCTGTATTTTTAGCTAAAGCCTTGCCTTCGTTGAACCCTTCACTTCTGGCTTTCTCCACTCTGTCTTCCACATAATGAACCAGCTGTTCATCTGTCTTTTTTCTCATTTTTACTGCTTTCTCGTGGATTTTATTTTCATCCATTGTTCTTCTACAACTTTTCTTAGTCATTCTATCTCCTTTCTTACACGGCTTCTGGCTCTACGAACCCGATCTGTCTATCTTCTTTCCATTCTGTTCCGGAAAAATCAAGTGCCTGTCCGCACTTCTCACAAAAATCAGGATAGTAATCTGGTCCAGCATTCAACGCACCACCGCAAGCCGGGCAATAATGGTATTCATGTTCCAACTTCACGAAATTGTATCGAATAACAATTCCTGTTTTTGATACAGGTTTCATAGCGATCATTACTCCACCCTCTCTCCGTACTCGATCACATATTCATACTGCGTTGTCTTTCTAGTTTCACTGCTCGGAATCTCTTTTCTTACGATCTGAACCGCATATCCTGCTTTCGCCAGCATTGAAACCATCTGCAGTCTGTCTTCTTCATTCCACTGTACCGAGCCTTTACGAATGCTCCTTATGATCTGCTTAGCCATTACCCGCACTTCCTTTCTATCTTTTCTTCTCGTTCTTTCATCAGTTTCTCAAACGCAGCTACGAAAGCTTTTACCGATGCCGGCATCCCACAGTTGTGACTGCCCCTGCACTGGATCACTCGACCTTTGTTATATTCCATTGTGAAATATGGTGTATCAGGTTCTTCCACTCTGCGCACAAAGAAGATGTGTGTCTGCCCTTTGGCCACTCGATCAACGTAAGTTCCAACACAATGGTGAAGAGCAGCTCCTTCTTTTCTGATCTCTTGTGCATCTTTTGGAACTCTCAATATCAATCCTTTTCCTTTTATCAGGAAAGCATTATCTATGCCAGCATTATCTTTGAGCATTTCATCCAGAATTTTTTTCATGACCTCCGCTTCCCGTTTTATCCGTTCTTCCTCACGGCGTTTCTCTTCTGCGGCTCTTTTATCCTGTAATGCTTGGTATTCAGCTGCTGTCCGATCATGAACTTTCTTGAAATTCTTCGGAAAATAGAAGAACATATTGTTGAGATCGTATTTCAGTTCTTTACACCAGCTCAAATAATCAAGCCAGTCTTTAGCGCAATTCTGCAGACGTTCTTCTCTGATATCCGGTCTTTCCTTGTTCTGCATATAGGAATATCTCCAGCAATGACCGTTCTCTCCTACACGATAATCAGTTCCTTCGCGTTCAATATATCTGCAGATTTTATGAATAGTTGACTTCCTGTTCTCTTTCCGGATCAGCGTCGTATTGCATCCAAAAAGTTTGTAGAACCGTTCTAGTTCTTCCGCTTTCAGGTTATATCCAGAGCTTTGCGCCTCCTGCAATAATCTCAGTTCATCAACGTTCCCATCAATAGACTGCAGGATTCGTGTGTTTTCCTTTGTGAGTCCGAGAATTTCAAAGATTGTTTTTCCATTTTTTCTAAGACCTCTGATTCCGTTCAGGCTTTTATATCCAAATGCCCCGTCGTGAATTTCATTAATCAGATGTGCGGCCAGTTTATACAGGCCCATTTTTATAAACCATTCAAGCTGCGGAAACTCCCTGTATCTGTTGATTGCCCTTGCGTAATTTATCTGGATAGTCGGATTGTTCTCTGACAGAATTTCTAACGCCGAATATTTCATTGGGGTATCTTTCCATGCTTCCGGTAAATTTTCAGGATACAGTATGCAAGATTGATACTCCCTGTATCCTTCATTTATGCACCACCGTACAATACCGGTCTGTTTATACTCTCGGTATTCATAACTGCTGGTGCATGGTGTTCCGTTTGGTGCAAATTTGTAAAATGTCCTTACAATCTCGAACACTTCATCATTTGTCTTTCCATCCGGCTTTATCTCTCTGTACGCTGTAAAATACCGCCACAGGAATCCCTCTTCTCTCGTCTCAATGAATGAAACTATCCTTTTGTCCCATATATGCATCGGCATCCTGCCTCTGGCCTTGATAGTGACCGGGCTCCCGCAAAGAGGACATATCCCTTTTTCATTATTTCTCAATCGAATTTTCGTTCTGTCTATCAGTGTGGTTCCATTGCAATGTGTACAGTGCGCAAGAGCTTCATTCTTCGATCTCGCAGAATAGATAAGGTATCGGCTAAATGACATCGCCTTATCTGAAACCCAGTTTTTAAATTCATCAGGGATTTCTTTGACCGTTTCCATAAGCGCATCAATTGGATTGGTTTCTTTGGCATGTCTTTCATCAAGACGTTTTTGTCTGACCATATCCTGAAAACGCTCCACTGCCGTCCAGTCTTTAACATCTTTTTCTGTACTCCATTCTTTGAAAAAGCCACGCATACGATCAATGTCTGCATCCGTCCAGAAGAACATGTTTGGGGTATATCTGTTCCCCTTATCTCTATCCCAGTGATATTCATACAGGTGAATACATTCCATCCGATCAAAAGCTGCAGTCAGCCATTTCACCCTTTCAGCAGTCAGATCCTGTGATATGTAATCATTCTTGGAGAAAAATGTTCTTAACTGAGCACCCTTTTCTCCTTTCTTCAATTTGCCAATGGGATAAAATGTCACCATTAAAAGGTCTTTTTCTATATCTCTGGTTGTAACAATATGCGTTCCCGCAGCTCGTTCCGCAAACCTGACCATTTCGTCTGTGGCTTCTTCTCTTGGAATCTGTGCTAATTTTCTCTTTTCCATGTGACATCCTCCTACAGAAGATCGAACAGTGACATCTGACCGTTCAGGCCGCTGCTTTTTGTACTTGTTTTTTCAGTTTTCCGCTGCTTGGAAGCAGCATCTTTTTTCTCTGGCTTTTCAAAAACCTTGGAATCATCCTTTGTTTCCTGAATGTCTTTCTTGATTTCTGTAACTTTTTTATCTGGTGCTTCTGTCTTTTTTGTTGTCGCAGGCTTTTTGCCTTTTTCCTTTTTGGCGGTTTCCGTTTTTTCTTCTTTGTGATAATAATCCTCAGCATATTCATAAACCACACAATGCTTAACAGCAGTACTTGCGCCACCTGACTTTTTTTTCACCTGATCAATAATGTATTCAAGGCACTTGTACCATGTCTTATTATCCTGTATAACGTCTTCCGCCAGCCCCTGATCATCTTCGCATCTTTTCATCAGATAATCGATAGTTTCGCTTGTTATACTCTCATCTACCATGCATCCATTAACTTTCGTAGTTTTCAATGCTTTTTCTGCTTCCAGTTTTTCTTTAGCTTTCTGCTTTATTGATTTTGTATTTTCAGTTTTCTCTGCTTCTGCTGACGATTCATTGCCGCTCTCGTCCTCTAATTTGCTCTCTGGCAGTTCTGTTTCGTCCTGCCCTATCGTTTTACTGTCCACGTCCGTTTCCGCTTCTAAACGGTCAGTATCAGCTTCAAGTTCCTGTTTTAACTGTTCTGACATTTATGTTCTCCTTTCATAAGTCTATTTCTTGAATCCGTGTTCCCGCATCAGCATATCTATATACTCTGGTGTCGCACGTTCCGATTCTTCTGTTATCTGTTCCCGGTGCTGTTGTTCTATTGCCACATTTTCTCGCGTGGTAAGCTGCGCAATATATTTATTTTTCGCTTCCAGAATGCTCGGAGGAAGTTTTGCATCGTTCGTCTTGCGCTCGATCAGGGTTGAATATATCTTGAAGAAGTGTGCTCGCACAGCATCCTGGTTCTCATCAAGACATATCTCCCGGAAGCCAAGCCGTTTTACCGCCTCTCTGACTATCGGTGTCAGGCTTTCCAGCGCTTCTTCCTGCCTGTAATATCCATACTGGCTAATGGCTTTCTGCACTTCTCCCCAGGCCTCCCCCTGGTCTTTGAGGTGTGGAACTGTATATTCTGCACATTTCTCCCGTATCTCAGAAATCTGCGGCGGGTATGTATGAGTGGCAAACAGTTCCATCAATGCTGTTTCGCAAAGCTTATAGTCCAGATCTCCTAGCATGCGGTACCACATTCTGATGCTGTACTGGTCTGGCATGACATTGAATGTCGGATATGCGCTTTTGATTGAAGCCCTGATAAGATCAAATTCCTGTTGCGTCATTTCCATCACCTGCCCCTTTGTACCATCCAGCTGTTGCCTCCATGTATTGACTTGTAGACATATTTCGTGTTGCGGCCGGCGCCTGTGTCACAGGAGTTCTGGAGGCAGGCATTGAATTCTGCGATCGCCCTAACCAGTTAGTTATAAAACTCTTGATTCCTCTCGGGGTCTTACGATTACGAGGGTGGCTATCAAGCCATGCCGCCATTGATCTAAACTCCTGTTCAACATCCAGTGCCGGAAACAGTTCTCTCAGTGAATTGAGGTAATCAAAGGTCACATCATAGTTTCCTGAGCCCGTAACCAGAGGAAGAGAAATAAAAGTGTTCTGCTTGGAGTCTTTAAGCTCCAAGCTAATGTTTTTATTATCTTTATCTTTATTCTCTGTTCTCTTATCTCTATTCTCTGGTGCCCGAACGTCCGACATTTGTCTGGACATTTGTCCTTCTTTATCCTCAATAATCCTTGATTTTTCGGCATTTATAGTTGCTCTGTACTCTCTTTTCCTGTCGGCTTCATTAGAACTCCGTCCTATAAAATTCTGGATATCGAGCATATAAATTGCACCATTATCCAAAATTTCAATGAATCCCATGGATGTCAACACCTTCATCGCTTTTTCAACAGTTCCAACTTGATGGTGTGTAATTGTTGCCACCATATCCGGCGTATAGGGGATAATCCCCCTATACATAAGCCGGCCGTCCTGTCTTAAACTCATTAAATAGAGTTTAAGTAAGATATCACTATAGATATATCCATCTTTCATTCCTTGCAGGAGAAGCATATCTTCTGAATCAAAGAAGCCTTCTTTCAACTTCAAGTAATAATAAGTTTTCTTATCTGCCATCTTTCCCTCCTGTTAGTAGATTACTTTTGAACCATCATCTGTTTTAATTACTGTCACAGCCTGGCCAAATCTCGCTTTCATGGCATCGTCATGAGTGATTGCCATAATCTTCACATCAGAATACCGATCGCGAATAGTCTCTAGGGCATCTACATAAGCCTGTGCACCCTCATCATCAAGGAAAGGCGGTTCGTCAATAAAGAGCATTCCAAGCTGTATTCCTGCCGCTGTGGCCTTGATCTCGGACAGTGCAAGGATAACGGCAAGAGAAGCCTTAACTTTCTCGCCTCCGCTCTTTGAGGCATATGGAAGAGTTGTCTTGCCATATTCGTTGATCAGAACATCCAGCGTTGCCTTATCTCCGTCCTTGCCTTTGACGGTGCGCTCCATCACGAATTCCACTCCCATCGTTCCGCCAGTCATCTGGCCAAGAATATTGTTCGTAGTATCTGTTATATGAGGAATGATGTTCCTGATGATCTGATGCGGAACTCCGTCCTGTGAAAATGCCTGCTTTAATGCTTCGTAACAGTCCGCTCTGCCAGCAGCTACTGCAATTCCATTATTCAGCGTGGAGATTTCGCCTCGCATGGTATCGATATTTTCCAGACGTTCAAGGAGTACTCCCTTCTGGATCTGCAGTTCTCCAAGAGTTTCCTTGTTACTGCGAATCTGCCTGTCTGTTTCTTTCACCATATCGGTCGAAAATGTTTCCTTCATTTTTTCCAACATGGTATCCATACCAGTAAGCTGAGAAGAGAGAATGAATTTTCTGTCAGTAAGTTTTTCCCTCTCTTTTTCCATGCTCTCAATCCTTTCAAGAACATGCTGCTTTCTTTCTTCGTAAACAGGAAGTTCTTTTTCCTGTTCTACATAAGTCTGCAGATGAGCCATCTGCTGTTTGATCTGTTCCTGTCTGTCAACTGATTCCGATAGTTTATTAACTGTTTCCGTTATCTCAGAGGCCTTTAATTTGACCTGTAGCAGATTCTCCTCACACTGTCCTATATTTTTATCGTTCGATTCCTTTTCGGTCTCTAAACGGGCAATTTCGAGTTTGTTCTCCTCCACAGCTTTCTTCATTCGTTCATATTTGGAAAGTTCTGTTACAGATGCGGTCAGAATAGCGAGGCGTTTAGGATCGTATCCTATTCTTTCAATCTCTTCCTGCTTATCGGCTATTTTTTTGTCACGCTCAGATGTTAATATCTCAATCTCTTCCTCGCATTTTTTCAGATTATCCAGTTCAACCGGAAGGCTTTTGACATCTTCGACTGCTTTCGACAGGAATCTGCAGCTTGCACTCTCAATATCCGGGCATCCAGAATTCTTCATGAATTCTTCCTGTTGTCTTATCTCAGCAATCCTTTTCTGTCGATAATCCCGTCGGTTTTCTGCTCCTGATATTTTCTGTGAATAGGATGAGTCAACTTCATGCAATTCGTTTTGAGCCGTAGAATATCGGTATCTTTTTTCCTGCTGGTACTCAATTTCTTCTCTTTCCTTTGCCAGTGCATCAAGTCTTTCTTCCAGATTGCCTGGAACATTAAATGCCAGCTGTGAAATCTGATTGCGTATCTGGTCGTTTCGGAACTTGCTCTTATCAATAAGTCTCTGGTAACGGTCAGCCTCTTCGATGTAACCGTTCAATGTCTCTTTGGCATTTTTATATTTAATAACGTCCTTTTCTACGCCAGAAAGCTGCAAAGATAATTCTGAATGCTGTTTTGCTTTTTCCCGTATCACATCAGCCATTTCCAAAAGATTGTTGCACGCTGTCAGTGTCTGCTTTGAATATTCCAGGTCATGTTCCATGACACTGCATTCCTCAGAGCATTCTTTTAATTCACTTCTCGCTTTTTCGCTTTCCTTCTCTGCCTCAGATATTTTTTCCTGACGTTCGAGCAGTTTTCTTCTAGATTCATCCAGATTTTCAAGTTCTTCCTGCTTTTTATGAATATCTTTTTCTACTGTCTCCAGTTCTTCCTCTGGATTTCCCTGAGCCTTAATGAAGTCAGTCTTGATCCGAACGGCTTCTTTTTTAGAAGCAAGCTCCTTTCTTGCATCCGCAAGTTTCTTTCTGGCATCCAGTTCCATTACTCCATAGATTCCAAGCCCGAGCAGATTTCCAAGGATAGCGATACGTTCATCTTTCTTCGCCTGCAAGAATAATCCATACTGGTCCTGCATGATCAATGCGCAGCTGCGAAATGTCATGCTGTCCATGCCAAGAAGCTTCTCGATTTCAGCCTGTGTGTCAATGATTCTTTCCTTGGACAGATTCATCCAGTCAGCACTTTCTTCCTGATACTGTGACAAGTTCAGGGTTGGTTTTCCGGATTTTGTTCTGGTGCGGACTACCCGGAATCGTTTCTCTCCGATGTCGAAAATAAATTCTATGGAGCCGCTTCTTGCATCCTCTGTACCTCTGATCCACGCCTTACAGTCTCCCTCTCGGGTTTCTTCAAACAGACAATCCACAATAGCATCCATGAAAAGGCTGCTCTTTCCTGCACCGTTTACTCCATTGATCGTGCAGAATGAAATATCTGAAAAATCAAAACTTTCTTCCTTGTAGTTTCTGTAATTCCTTACCGAAATAGATACCGGCTTAAACACACCGTGAATCTCTGCGGTGGTACTCTGTTTCATGGCTTCTGCTATGATTGGCTCGGCAAGCTCCACGATTTTGTCTGGATTCTTAAATGTCTTTTCCTCCAACCATTTTTTCAGATTCAACCTTGGGTCGCTTTCCTCCGAGAGAAGCCCACGGTTCGTGATGTCAATAGTGCTTTCTGCTTCAATATCTGCCACATAGAATGCACCAAGCTCATACAGGTTCTTTTGCAGTAGTGGAATGTTGAGTGCCTTTTTCTGCTCAGATGTGCAGGAATACCGCACCCGGACTATCTTATCCGTCACATCTTCTGAAATACCTGTTCTGTGAAGATACATAGCCCCTTCACGGATATAGTCGCCAACTTCATCAGGATCCCAGGTGATAGTGTGGAACTGTCTGTATGGAGCAGTGTATCTATGCCCTTTTACCAGAGTGCCTTTCTCATTAAATTCATGAATCCAGAATCCACGCTCCTGTCCTTCATCATTAAAATTCATTGCATTGATTGCTCCGGAATAGAATACATTGTCAAATCCTTCAATAATTTGCGGGCGATGGATATGACCAAGAAGTACCGCCTCATATCTTGCGGCCATTAAAGCTTCTCTTGGAATGACCGGCTCAAAGTTTGTGAAGAAGGAAGTCTGCCCTGATTCCATGTTGCAACCAGGAACCGTATAATGTGCCATGAGAATCGGTGTCTTTTCACACTCTGCTCTCAATGCAAAAACCATATCTGAAATATATTTCGTCCATGCAAGATTTTCTTCGTCTGCAGATAAACCAGGGAATTTTGCTCTGAACTCCTGTTTGTCAAATCCCGGCAAGCAGGCAATGTCTGCCCATGGCGTCTTTATTACTCCTGGTTCTGTAACAACATCTACATTTCTAATATTAAGCAGCATCCGTGCAAGAACTCTAAACTGAGCAGCTCCATCGTGATTTGGAGTACCTCGCATCACAATCACATACTTCGAAAAATGTGCTAATGATGTAATGATGTTCGTTGCCGTAATCATTTCGTCTGAATACCTCACGGGGCCAACCTGTTCCTGATGAAAGATATCTCCTGATACACAAACGATATCCGGTTTCTCTTCTATAGCCACCTGTACCATATATTCCAAACATTTTACTGTATCCTGTGAACGGAGATTCACTCCGTCCACCACAGGACCTTTGAACTGGCCAATATGCCAATCAGCTGTATGTAATATTTTCATCTGCGTCCGCCTCCTCTCTGACATTTAATGCAAAGTGGCTCTCCGAATTTATTGATTGAGTATTCATAAACCCTTTCATTTATGATCTCACCGCATCTGGAACACTGGAAATCTGCCGATCTATCCGGCTCTGGTTCTGGCTCCGGTTCGGGAGCAATATCCGGCTCCTGCATTGTTGGATAATCATCTTCGCTTTCTGTATCCGAAGCATATGCCGGATTATCCAAATCGTCCTGAGTAAATACTGTGCTTTCAGATTCGAAATCCACGTTCTTAACTGCTATCTGTGGTGTGCCAAACATATTGTTCACAGAGTTCATACCCTGCGTCAGCATTGCCTGTCTGACCTGTGGATCCGAGAAATCCGGTGAAAAAATTACTGTTGGAATTGCGAAATTCTTCTGCAGTTCCGCCTTTGTGTATGTACCTTTTACACCAAGCAGAGCTCTTATTACACGAAGCTTCGCGCCGGTCATAGCCTTTTCAGCCCAGGTCTTTTTCAGCAGTGCCATGTTTACCATGACGGAGCGATCAATGTATCTATCCCTGTCTTCTTTCGCAATCACAAAAGCCTGGCATTTCTTTCCCCATTTATTTTTGGATTCCACCCATTGTCCAGAAAAGATTTCCGCTGCTGCCTGTGCCTGTTTTTCATCAGTAATGCCTTTTGCAGCTTTGTCCGCAAACTCAATGCGATACTTCTCTTCTTCATCTTCCAGACAGATCACCTTCTGGTCAGTTTCTGTTCTGGCTGTTCCGTCAGCCTTGCGCATAGCTCCCTGAGCCTGTGCTCGATATGTAACCCGGTCGATACGCTCACCATATGTTTCCTTTGGATTGAACTGGATACCGGCTGCCATAGCCATTTTGTTGAGCAAAGGCTTAGATAAAGAAAACACATCTTCCCAGATGTCTTTTCCTCTCTCATCCTGCTTACCTGTCTTAACTGAACCAACCTTGAAAATGTCTCCGCTGTTCTCGCCCAGATCGACCGGAACCTCTTCTACATGGAATTTGTAGAATGGATTAAGCTGCACGTCCGTTGCTGTCGGGACTAGCAGATTATAATTTTTGTATGCCGTAATAACTTCCGGCAAACTTCCTAAAACCTCTTTCATCTACTTGATTACCTCCTAAATTTATGCTAAAATAACGGTGTTCTTTAAAAACAAGGGCTCCAAAACCAAAGTTTTAAAGTTCTGACTTAAGCCTCCGATGCGGATTTATGAGTGCCGTCTACACTTCATTTCTCCTTTAAGCGTCTGGGGCTTTTAATATGCATCTCCTACAGCGAATCTGGTCAATGCGTATATCCACACCCACATGAGCGGGATTGCTATCCATTCGGATCCGAGTTCTGCGCTTCCCCTTATTGCGCAAAGCATATCACTCAGATATCCGAAGAAGATAAGGCTGACTGCTGTAGGAACGATGTAAACCATCGACCTTTTCAAGAAGCGAATTCTCTTTTTTATTTTCGCTCTTTTCTTTTTTTTGGAATATTCCTCATACTCCTTCTCATTAAATTCTCGCACCACGGACAGATATATCCGTGTTTTGGAATCTTCTGTAATGTACTGATGTTCCACATTCTTTCGCACATCTTGCACTTTGCGTACATCCATTATCTTGCCTCCTTATCAATTAAGATCAATTCTTTGGCGATAACGCTCTGTAATGCGCATCTGTCCATTTTACGCCAACTGATTGGCACCGGGCTGTTATCTAACGCATTTAAAATCCGTTCAGCTGTTGCGTGATATTTCTTCACATCTTCCGTTGTAAGCAATTTACACCTCTTTCTATCAACCTGCGTTGATCATTGTTTCATCTGCATAGTTTTCGGCTTTGGCATTGAAATGTCTATATGCAGATACTGCGATACGATGCAAGATTTCTTCTACTTCTTCATCTGTTTTTGATAAGCAATAATCATCAGCTATCTTTATGCTGGTATTTCCAATTTTGTAATCTTTGACGATTCCCATGCCTGCACCTCCATTCATTTCAATGTTTTTTCAATCCAGTTTTTCAGGTTCTGAGTTACCTCATTAACCTCATCCAAGGTGTTTATGATTTTCTCCAAATCTGACTTTTCATCCTCTGTAATAACTCCATCTGCTGTAATATCTAACAGGAGTTCTTTGGCTTCGTTAATCTTCCGGAATGAGCACAGCGCCCTGAGTGCAATCCTATCAATGTCCTGATGACTCTCGATCTTTGGCATTCCTTTTCCCAGCGGGCACATTTCCCGGCAATAATTACCTTTCAATTCAGGAGCTCTATAGATATCCGCCATCAGAAGCACTTCCTCTGGATAAGGAGTAACACTGCCAAGTTCTATTCGTGCAAGCCTTGTCCGGTCAACACCAAGTTCCTCAGCAGCTCCTTCGCGGCTACTTAACCGTTCGTTGAACTTTGCCGCCTCGTACCGTGCCTGACAAAACATATTGCCAGCCGCTTTCGTGGCATACTTCGACATTTTTCTATCCTTTCTTTAATGCTATGATGTAGTTACAACCTATTAAATTGTGTATTCTGTATTGATATCCAATGCTTTACTGATTGTCTCAGCTAAAGCTGGTGCATATGAAGCGCCATTGATAGTCCGGCTCACATAATTTCGACACATACCAACCTGATCACACAAATCTGTTACTGTCATATCCCTGTCGATCAATGTCTTCTTTACTTCTTTGCACCAAGGGGATAATTTTCGTTTCACAAAATCACCTCCAGTCGTTACAGTAAACATTTGTTATTTACATTTGTTTAAAATTGCTATAAAATTGTAATAGCAGAAAAATATTGTGAATCGAAATGATGTAACCTCTTAATAGCTGTGGCGGCCATACTTGAGGAAATATTTTATTTGCAATTATCTCTGCTACATTTTTTATTTCGTTTTAAACATTTGTTTATTACAGTTATATAATAATCCCCATTTGTGAGTTTGTCAATAGTTTTATTTCACATTTTGGGATTTAGGAGAATTATATGATTATTCAACGTATTTTAATGTTACTTGAAGAAAAATCATTAACAGCAGCGGACTTGTGTCGTGCTATTGGTATAAATACAAGCACAATGACTAATTGGAAAAATCGAGGAACAGATCCGCCTGCAAAATTAATAGTCCCCATTTGTGAATTTTTAGGAGTATCGTCGGACTATTTATTAACCGGAAAAGACGACAGCATCAAAGGAACTATTTCTTCTGAAGACTTGGCATGGTTATCTCTAATTCATCAACTCCCCAGAGATGCCCAGATTGAATTCAAAGGAGAAATAAAAGGATATTTGAAATGCCTTGAACGTCAGAGTTCAGATAAGAAACTTAAACAAGCAAAATAATAAGCTTCGAGTGGTACCGAAGCAGGAAAGGAAAATAGTTGTATGAAAAAGAAAACTTTATCTGGATTAATTGTATTTTTATTTTCTTCTATCGCATTTTCGACTATTGCAAATGCAGATTACAAAATTTTAACATCAGAAGAATTAGAAAGCATATCTCTTGGTGATTTAAAAAAAGAATATCAGCTTTTAGCAGATGAATATTCTACTCTTTTAAATTCGTCCTCTGATTCAGCAGATGATAGTTATGATATTAATCAGTTTGCTCCAGGCACTGCGATAAAGGATGTTTATGTCAAACTCGGAGAGCCAGACGATATGCAGGATATGGATTATTTCAAAATGTATCAATTTATTTCTGATGGAAATAATATTCCTTGCTATGGATTAGAGGATTTAATATTTACATTTTCCACAGACGAAAATGATAACATTGAAGATTATACGCTTTCAGGTTCCTGTAGTTTAGATATGGGAACCCAAATAAACAATAAAATTGTAGATGATCTTTCAGAAAAATACGGGGATGGCAGTCTTTCCGAAAATAAATTTGGTACATCTCAAGTTGAATGGAAGTTGCCTTCTTCATGCAGTTATAATACCGTAGCTATGTCCAAAGATTCTTATAAAAAGACTTCTATTACATTTACTTTCAAATAAGGAATAATTATGACCGTAGGCAAGCGAATAAAAGACTTACGTACTGAAGCCAATTTACTTCAGTCTGAACTTGGGAAAGCCGTAGGAGTTTCTGCCCAGGTAATCTCGAATATTGAGAGAGGCTATACCAAGCCATCCACCGAACTGGTTAATCGGTGTGCAAAATATTTCGGCGTACCGGCAGATTATCTTCTTGGCCGGACCACTGAAAAATATTCTACAACAGAGCAGAAAGAGGCTCCTACCCTTTCTACAAAAATAAAAGACCGGATGGATCAGTTGCAGCTGAACCAGTCCGATCTGATCACTAAATCAGAAATTTCTGAAGACTCTTTTGAGGATATCATGGCAGGAACAGTTATTCCGGGGATAGATGTTGCCGGCAGGCTCTCTAAAGCCCTTGATACTTCCATAGATTATCTAATAGGAAATTCTGAATTTAGTTGTGCCATTGCTTCAGAAGACGAACAGGACATCATCCTGCGGTACCGTCAGTTATCCAAGAAGGGAAAACGTATCTTTTTAGGACTGATGGAGAGTATGGAAGAAAAAACAGAATAGTATATTTAGCTAGG
>ERZ773200.1015-NODE-1015-length-25585-cov-7.359264_pt1 | contig 25585 bp, 16 predicted proteins | sample MGYA00581008_ERZ773200 | MGnify/ENA primary metagenome ERZ773200 (study PRJEB29015, sample SAMEA2737770) | human gut metagenome | biome: human gut; feature: human-associated habitat; material: faeces | place: China | collected 2012 ... | reverse complement strand
TTGCCCGTCCGCTTTCAGCGTAAATTCGATGGGCTCGGCCAGCAGGGTGTAGCCCTCGGCGGTCTTGGTCTCGGTCAGGCGGTACTCGCCGGGGGACAGGGACGTAAAGCTGCATTTGCCTTGGTTCGTGCTATCGCTGCCCGTCACGCCGTTATAGGTTGTTTCAGCCGCGCCGCTATCGTTCAGCCTTTCCAGCTTGAACTCCACGCCGCCCAGCTTTATGCTATTAACCTGTGCATCCTGCTTTGTGATGACCAAGTTATATTTGGCATCTTGCAGTTGGTTGGTCAGGGTCAGCGTTTTGTTGGTCGAATCGCCTGTGACGCGGGTGGTATTGAGAACCTTGTACTTCTTGCCGGAAATCTCAATCACATCGCCAGCCACGCCGCCGTAAAATTGCCCAGTTTTCGTCGCGCTTTCCAGCACGCGGTAGGTGTAAGGTGTGCGGTCTTGCCCCGTCTTGCTCGCATCGTACTTGTCCAACCCGGTAAACTGTTTGGTCCAGCCTTCGTAACCGTCGGGTTTTTTCAGCTCTACGCTTTCATACCCCGAAACCGGCAGCCAGCTGTCTGCCACATCCGGCGTTTCGGTGCGCTGCAGTTGCAGGTAAATGGCGTTGGGCAGGTCGGCTTGCGGAATGTCCGTCGTACCGTCCTGCGTTTTCCACTCTTTTTTGACCGCTATGTCAATCAGTTCGCGGGCGGTGTTTACAAACGTTGCCGTTACAGCGTTCTCTTCGCCCTCCGCAATGGCGCCGTACACCTTTACGCCGTCCGCGGCAACAGCGCAGTCTTTGCCGCCCTTGAAGGACACCGATTTCAGGCTTGTGCCCGTCTGTTCATTTTCCCACACAACAAACCGTGTGCCGACAGGGATTTTGTCGATCACGATCTCGCCGTAGTACTTGTCACCGTGTTTTTCCACCGTGCAGGTGTACTCTTTCGGCGGGATTATGTTGCCGAGGCTTTGGCCGCCAACATCGCCGAATCGGACGGTAAAGGTAAACGTCTTGCCTTCCAGTGTCTCGCCCTCGGCGGGAACCTTGCGTATAATCAGCTTGCCGGTCTTGACCTTGTTGTTGAAAACCACTTTCAGCTTGGTCAGCTCGTTATCATCGGCCGAATTTCTGTAAGAGCGAAAAACCAGTGCAGTGCTCGGCTTTTTGGCCTCTGTGTACTCGTTCTTGGTGTTGTGTCCGTCAAGGGCTACATCAACCGCCTTTTCCGTTCGGCCATCGTTCGGGGCGGTGCCGCTGATGTTTTGCAACGTGCTAACACTGCCCGTCGTAACAACGTCAGCCTTGCCGCTTACATTTGTAACAGGTACGTCGTTTTCGTATACCGTCCAAGTTGTATCGTACAGTTCGGTGTCGATCTGCTCTTGCAGGGCTATGTAGCTGCCGCGGCGGAACTGGTCATTAAAGGTAACGGTCTCACCGTCCTGCAGCAGGAACCGTCCGTTTTCATCCACAACGTCGCCGTTGCCAAGGTTGGAGGAAAACACCGCATAGGCCGCGTTTTCCAGCTTACCGCTTTCGGCAGAGCCATAGTCTGGGACGTTGTACTGCGCGGTGGTAAAGCCTGTTTGTTTCGGCAGGGTCGGCGCACTGCTGAATGTAAAGTTGCGCAGGTAAATGCTGCGCGCATAGTTATCGCCCACCGTTATGCTTTTTAGCTGCGTTTTGTCGAAACCCTCGACTTGTTTCAGGGAGTTCAACATCAGCCGTACGGTGTACCACGTTCCCGGGTGCAGCGCGGTCGCCGCGCCGTAGACATCGCTGCTTTGCAGCCCCTTGGTGCCAAGGCAGCCCATTTGCTTGCCGCTTGTGTCCCAAAGTTCCACATACAGGTTGCTCAGGGCGCAGGTATCCTTCGGGTTGCCCTGCACATAGACATCAAAGGTCAGGTAGCTGTACGGACTTATATTTATGGCGCTGTCCCATGTCAGTGTGCCGCGGCGCTGGTCGCGGTATAGGCTGGATGGGTCACTTTTATCCGATGACCACAGCACGGCGCTGCCTGTGCCTACACCCTCCGGCAGGGACGACGCATAGCTTAATAGTCCCGTGGCTGAACTGTATGCAGTGTCCGGAAGTTTCTCGGTCTGGATTGCCGGTTCATCAGTTGGTTTTGCTTCGTAGTGGGTGGCCAGATTTTGGATGTTGAAGGTGAAAATTTTCTGGTTTTTGAAACTGTCTTGGAACAGCGGGTTCACATCCGAAACATCGACCTGCTTTTCGACCTGCAATTCGTTATGGTCGGGGAAGTTGAACGCCACCGCCATGTTGGACTCCCACATACCGCGCTCCATATAGAACATGGTCAGGGTGTGGGTGGATTGTTTTTTAAGGGTTTTGGTGGTGCTCTTCTTAGTGAACGTGATCGGTTGGCCGTTGTAGTTGACGGTTTTGGTTGTTTCGCCGGACCCATAACCCTTGTAGACCATGGTGTCGCTTGTGTCGGTGTTCTTGTTGGAGCTGACGTAAGGGGTTACGGTGTTGTTTGCGCCAAATTCCAGCAGACCGGACGCTTTGTCGTGCGCACCGCCGACATCCAGAACCAACTTGCCGTCAATGTAGACCCACACGTCATCGTCACCGGAGAAGAAGAACTTGATGGGGACTTCGATGTCCTTGCCGCTGGCGTCTTTTCCTACAACAACCTGACCGTCACTTGTAAGCGTAAAGTCAAATTGCAGCTTGGCACCAAAGCCGTAGTTGTATCGGGACGCCACGACTGTGGAAACTGTTTGGTTAAACGGGAAAAAGCCGTGGGTGCCATCTTGGCCGCCTGTTGCATCAATGTTTTTTGAGTTGTCGTCCGTGATGGGTTTGCCGTCACTATCTTTGCCGGGGGATTCCAGATAATACTTGCCGTTGGTTTGGTCCTGCTTCAGATACAGCGAGGCTTTGCTGCTGTCATAGTACCAATATTGGGCGTATTTTTCGGGGTCGTTTTCGTTGGTACTGCTCTTAAAAACGGCGTCCTTTGTAAACGGGAAGGAAACATCCTTATACACCTTGCCCAGCACGGTGTTAAAGCTGTTGTCGCCTTGCAGGAATGCTTCGTTAAAGTGCGGGTCAACCAGCGCTTTTGTTGTGTCGGAATTCTCGGTTCTTAACAGCGGCAGACCGTTTGCCGTACTGTCAGAGGTCTTGCTTTCTACAAGACCTTGGAAGGTGCGGTCGTAGACGAAGGTGTTGTTGCTGTTGTCTTTAGATAGCGTTTTACCCTTATCGTCCAAAGCCGAGTTGTTTACCGCCATAAAGGTGTTGTATTTGTCGCTACCCACATCGTCCCAACCATACAGCTTCATACCACCGGCAACGTCAGCAAAGCGGTTGCCCCAATCACCTATTGACGGTTGGAAATGCCCGGTGTAAAGCGGGTATTTGACATTGTCGTTTTTCGTGTAAGCCCTGCTGAGGGCGCGGTCAAACTGCTCAAAAGTGACAAGCCCGCGTTGGGAACCGCCAATGATCGGAGCGCTGTCGCGGTTCAAGCCGTTCAGCTCGTAGTCGGTGTAGTAATCGTACAGGGTGCTGGTGATATACTTTGTATCCTTTTGTTGGGTAAAAGTGCCGCTGTTATCAATGTCCACAACGGTCACGTTTTTGCCGCTTTCGGCATCGTGGACAGAGGCTTTCTCGCCCCAGTAGCCGTCACGGTTGACACCTTCGCCGCCCGTGTAGGCCGACGGGTCGCCGTCGTCAGCAAAGAAGCAGGGTTCTTGCAGGGCTGGGGGGATTTCTGCCGTGCTGTACTTTCTGGTCTTGTTGTCTTTTGCGGGGGCGTTTTGGTTATCCGTTGCGGAGAATTGCACCGCGGTGTAAGTGCCCTCAGGAATTGTGCAAGACCACAGCTGGCGGTCGGTGGCGGGGTCGGTGACTTCGTCCATTGTCACGGTTTTGACAGTGCTGCCGTCTGAACCCGTCAGGAAGCAGTACATGGGTTTGCCATCGTCCGGCATAGGACTTTGATGTATGTCGGGGTCGTTCGCATAACTGTACGAGGACAGCGTGGCATCAAAGTAAATGGTTTTGTTTGCCTTTAGCAAATCACTGCCCGCACTTTGCCAAGAGAATGTGGAATCTGTGCCGTAGACAAAGCAATTGGTTTTTGTTAAGTTGAACGGCGTTGCGCCATCGTAGTTGTCCTTGCTGAAATTATACAGGGCGCTTTCGCCGCCGTCCCAAGTGAACTTTACAAACTGCGACTTATTGTCCGGGATCAGGATTTTCTGCGCGTAAAACTGGTTTGCGCCCACCGTGCCGATTGGCAGGCTGGCGGTTTTTACTGTTTTGGTCTTATCATTTTCATCTTGTTTATAAAATACTGCGGTTACGTTGGTAAGTGGAGCGCCGCTTGCATTTTTGAAGTAAAGCGGCATATCCTTGTAATAGTACTCCACGCGCGTCCATTGGGCGGCGTTGTAAGATGAACCCCGATTGTAATTTTTGTCCGTAGTATTTTTGTCTGTTCGAACAAACTTTTTACCGGCAAGTTGGTCAATCGCTGTCCAGTGAGTGGTGGCTCCGGTTTCACGGTCACCATTGCCAAAGGCAAAGATTTCTTCCTGCCAGTTGCCGCCTACCCAATACTGGAAAATAACCCGATAAAACCCGTCATCCGGATAATCTGCGGAATTCAGTGTGACGCTGAATACTCTATGTTTTTCCCCATTGCTATCGGTTGTTTCTCCGGCATCCACCATATCCTTGTTCAAGTCGGCGGTACCTGCGTCAGTAGAGGCTACCTTTTGTGCATAAAAACGGATGGTACAGTTTTGACCGTTATATGTTGTATCGTATCTGCCGTCATCCTCAAAATAAATGGTTGTCGTAGCCGGGATAAAGCCCGTCGATACACTGGTATCCGCTATCGTATCAGGTGTGTTCGCGTCATCGTTGTCAGGCAAATCATCCGCAGGCATAGTATCTTCTTCGTTGGGGTTGTCCCCGTCAGCAAAAAGAACATCTTGCTCTGTGTTGGTTTTTGCCGCCGTGGCTTCCTCTGCGTTGACGGCATGGTTTGGCGCGGCAGCCGTATCGGAAGTGTCCGCAGGGGTTTTGTTCGTCAAGGCTGGGTCGGCAGGGGCGGTGTCCGTATCGGCGGCGGGAGTCTGATTTTCTGCCGCTTCCTGGGTTTTGCCGTCATTGTTCGGAACCGCTGCTGTATTATTTACCGTGTCTCCCGCTTCTGTTCCCGGCTCGTTCGCAGTGGGCGGGGTATCTCCTTCATCCGGAATCGTTTCCAAGTCGGATACAATAGGCTCTTGCGCAGGCTCTACACCCTCGCTTGACGTGTCTGCGGCAGGAATGGTCGGAATCGTTTCCGAACCTGCGTCAAAAAATAAAGCCCCATCCTCAGCTGCATAAACCGGCAGAGCCATACCGACCAGCAGGCACAGGGCGACAAGCAGTGCCGCCGCACGGTGCAGGATAGAAAATGCTTTCGTCATTTGCTTCGACTCCTTTTCTATATATGTGTATATGTGTGTTCTCACGATATATCGGGGGAACGCGCGCCATTCGGCGCGATTTTATGCGCTGCGCACATCTGGCACGGAAACGGACTTTTTCCACAAGCTGAGCTGTATTTACAGTCTTTTTTGAGAATATAATCCGATGTGCAAACATTTGCGCTTGCGTCGGGAAAAGTAAGACACGGTATGTTTGTGTGTGTGCCTTTTTATTTATAAGGAACAGTATAATACTTTGGGATGAAAATTTCAATACGGCTACATTCAAGCAAGTGATTTTTTGGCAGATTGCAAAATTTTGACTTGTCGAATTCGTCACAATGACAAGCGCTTTCGGCAACTATTATACACACCGCCAAGCACTTGTTAGAGTTTTGCTGATGTTTTTGCGCAACTGTTGCGCAAAAATCGCCACAAAAAAAGCGTAAACACAACACAAATTCAACGGGAATGTCCGTGAGTTTGGTCGTGTGTGTGCTTGCGGTTTTATCCTTATCCGGAGCCCAAAAGGGCAGGGGGTCAGCTTTGTTGGCTTGTCCAAAAGCGGACGGCTTCATCCAGCCAGCCCTCACAGGCAAGACCCTTGCCCAGCCCCACGCCGTGGTCAACGCCGTGGTAGACTGTCAGCTTATGCGGCACACCAATGTTCAAGCTGAAGATGGAATCTTATATCTTCCCTGAGTATGCAGACTGTCAAAAAACTCTTGTAGGGGCGAGCATTGCTCGCCCGTGCCCGTTTGCCTGTGAAAAAACTTACCCGGAAAAGGCGTTGCTGCGGTAAGTTGGCGGGCGACCAATGGTCGCCCCTACACATTCAATAGGCCAAGAATGTGATTTTTTGACACGCCGGAGTATGAGCAGGAGCTGACAAGCAAGTTGCGGTGGCCGCATAAAAAGGCGCACGGCAAACACACCCGGGCAAGGACTGCGCTTGCCGGGAACAGCATGTGAGAGGTGTCCCTTGCGCTATAGGACACCCGGCAAAAGGGCGCACCTCGCCCCTGGTCGGAGCCTTTGGGGGCGGAAGGCTTTACCCGCTGATGGCATCCTCGACCACGTCCAGCAGGTGGCAGGGGTCGAGCTGGGCGGCGGTGCAGCGGCGTGCGAGGGCCTCGACGAGGGCGCGGTCCAACGATACGTCGGAGATAAACTGCACGACCTGCTGGCAGCCGCGGAGGTCCCGCGCGGCCAGAATGCCGTAGGTAATGTAGGGCCCGAGCTCGGGCGCGGAGAGCTTTTGACAGACAACGCGATAGGTATACACGATTTTCACCCACTCCTGCTATGCTACATAACAAAATATATTGACAAAAAATGGTAACTGGAGTAAAATTGTGGTAGTGTTAGTGTACTTATAGATGCCGCCCTTCACAATATAGCATATCCCGGTGTGCAAAGTACACAACCAGTGCCGGGAATTTTGGCGGCGCATTTTGCACCGCCGCTTTGCTGTTTTTCCGGCGGTGAATCGCGTTTTGAGGGGAGAGAAGATGTTATGTCCGCATATCGATGCCGTGTGGCAGAAGCAATGACCGCTGCGAGGGAGGCAGCGGGTGTTTCACAGCGGGAACTGGCAGACCGCCTGGGCCGGGATAAGCGCACGATCCAGAAATGGGAAAAGGGCGAGATGAAGATCGCGCTTGAGGATTTTCTGGCCGTCTTTGATGCACTAAAAGTGCAGGTGGAGCCGTACTCCAAATGGATTCGGCACCCAGAGCTTTTCCTCAATGGACTGTCGGACATCCTGCAATACTCCACCGATAAAAAGCGCAAGGCACTGGGGGATTTCTACCGCTGCCAGGCGTCGCCCATGGAGGTCGAGCAGGAATATTACTTTCTGTTTGCTGACCACGGCAGCGACTACCACGGTATGTACCAGCAGTGGATGGCCAACCTGCTGACACCGCTGCGGGATCGCCGCCGCATCTGTGCCCAGATTATTGAGAATTATAACGAGGCTCTTGCCACCGGGACCATCACCGACCCGGACGCGCCCCAGCCCAACATGGAGGTCCTGCAGGCCTGCTATGAGGCCATTGGCCAGAGCATCCAGAGCGGCGCCAACGGCTACACGATGCTGAGCCTTGATTTGAACCGCTGACAAAAGCATAAACCTGCCGCCCCCTGCGTACACTCTGCGCAGGGGGCTTTGTTATGGCTGCACTTGTACAAAGGATTCGGGCGCGGGCGGCATCGCTGCCGACATTCGACATACCGTTTCTGCTGATCTTGCTGCTGTTGTTGAGCTACGGGCTCATCATGCTGTTCTCCGCGGGGTACGCGGTGGCGCTCTACCGCCGCGGCGACGCCTACACCTACATCCGTCCGCAGCTGCTGTTTGCGGCGCTGGGCGTGCTGGCTATGTACGCGGCCAGCCTGGTGGACTACCACGTCTGGCACAGGCTGGCCTGGCCGATGCTGGGGATCTCGCTGCTTTTGCTTGCCATTGTGCTTTTCATGCCGGAGTACAACGGCTGCAAGCGGTGGATCGTGCTGCCGGGGCTGGGCACGCTGCAGCCCAGTGAAATCGCAAAATTCTCGATTGTGCTGGTGTTCTCGCATATCATCTCACTGAATCACGACAGGATGAAGTCGTTTTCCACAGGCGTTGTGCCGTTCGCGTTGATTCTGGGGGTCGTCACGGTGCTCATGCTGCTGGAGCCGCACCTGTCCGGCACGCTGCTGATCCTGTCCATCGGCGCAGTGCTGATGTTTGTGGGCGGCACGGGGCTGCACTGGTTCGGGCTGGCCGGGGGGCTGGGCGCGGCGGCCATTGCGGCGGCGGTCATTGCGCTGCCGGAGCTGGTGCCCTACGCCACGGACCGGCTCGCGTCGTGGCGCGACCCCTTTGCCGACCCGCTGGGCGAAGGTCACCAGACGATCCAGAGCCTCTACGCCATCGCATCGGGCGGGCTGGCCGGGCTGGGGCTGGGCAACAGCCGACAGAAATATCTGTACGTGCCGGAGCCGCAGAACGACTTTATTTTTTCGATTTTGTGTGAGGAGCTTGGTTTTATCGGGGCGGCGCTGGTCGTGGCGCTGTTTTTGCTGCTGCTCTTGCGCGGCATGTCGATTGCGGTGCGCGCGCGGGATAAGTTCGGCGCACTGCTCGTCGTCGGGTTCGTCGTGCAGGTCACGCTGCAGGCAATTCTGAACATGGCCGTTGTGACGAACACGATCCCGAACACCGGCATCAGCCTGCCGTTTTTCTCGTCGGGCGGCACCAGCTTATTGATGCTGCTGGGGGAGATGGGCATCGTGCTGTCGGTGTCCAGGCAGACGGATATGGTGTAGGGATGCCGGAGTGAGGGGCTCTGCCCGTTTACGCCGGCCGCACCCCTCCCCGTATTTGTTCAACCTTTTTTCACACTCCCACCGTTGCAACGGCGGGAGTTTTGTTTTATAATTAAACTGTATTTTTGTGTGAAAGGGGTGCCGCATGGCAAAACCACAAAACCAAAAACCACCCTTTGCCCTGCGGGCGCTGGCGGCATTCGCCGTGACGCTGGCGGCGCTTTTCGTGCTGCTGCTGGCGGCCTACGCCCTGCCCGGGGAGCCGGTGCGGGACCATGTCTACGACTCAGCGGTGAAAATCGCCGGTGAGGGGCTGTACCCGGAATATCTGAACTTCAAGTTGTTCCAGATGGACAACTACACCGACACGATCATGCTGACCGAGGCTGCGTCCGCCGACGAGGCCCCGCCGCTGACCGCCATGATGACGAATACGGCCTACAACGTCGATAACTTTGAGACGCTGGCCGACGACCTGCAATGGTACATAGAAAGAAACTGGGCCGCGGGCGCACAGCGCACCGACGCGCCCGCGCTTGTGCCGTTCTCCTACGCGCGGTACTGGCACGGCTACCTGATCTGGCTGCGCCCGCTGTTGCTGGTCACCGACATCACCGGCGTGCGCGTGGTGCAGTATCTGGTGCTGGCGGCGCTGTTTGCCGCGGTGGCGGTGCTGCTGCGCCGCCGCTGCGGGCTGCGGGCCGCGGTGTGGTTCGCGGTCAGTCAGCTGCTGGTCACGGCGTTCTGGGCACCGCATCAGGTACAGTTTTTCACCTGCTTTGCCGTTGCCTACGCGGGCTGCGTCTGGGTGCTGGCCAAGCCCCGCCGCAGCGATGATGTCTGCCTGGCACTGCTGGTTCTTGGCGTTGTGACGTCGTTCTGCGACCTGCTCGTCACGCCGGTCCTGACCCTTGGCCTGCCGCTTGTCTGCTGGCTGCTTGAGCCGCAGCAGCGCCTGCGGGCCGGCACAAGGCAGTGCGGCATCGTTGTGGGCGGCAGCCTGACGTGGGGCGTCGGCTACCTGCTCTGCTGGGCATCCAAATGGGTGCTGGCCGGGCTTGTCACCGGGCAGAACGTCATTGCCGACGCGCTGCATCAGGTGGGCGTGCGCACTGCCGCCGACAGCTGGCACGGCATGGAATTAACCTGGCGTAGTATTTTACATTTTGTATACACGACACTGGCGGGCAAACACCTGTTCTGGCCGCTGGTTCTGGCTGTCGTTCTGCTTCTGGCGCTGTTTGCGGCCAGCATCCGGGACAGGCAGCAGCTCGCACGCGCACTGCCGCTGGGGCTCTGCGCGCTGATGACCCCGGCGTGGTTCATCGTGCTGCGCACCCACAGCATCCAGCACGGCTGGTTCACCTGGCGCGCACTGGGACTGACCGTCTTTGCAGGGCTGGCGTTTTTGTATTATTGTTGTGATGTGCGGCAAATCGCCAAACGCTTAAAACGCACGTAATATATCAGCCTGTCGAAAAAGGTGTGCTCACCCCTTGGCCCCCTCGCAGAGGGAGGTTTTTCGACACGCTGAATATATGTAGGGGCGGCCATTGCCCCCCACACAATAGGATTATAGGTAAGGCAACAACAGGGGAAAGTAAAAATATGAACGAACTGAAAACGAAAACCGAAAAAACAACCGATGGAGCGCTAAAAAGGAACCCGTGGCGGCGCCTGCCCAAGGGCGGCAAAATCGCGGTCATTGTTGTCGGCATTCTGGCCGTGCTGGCTGTGCTGGCGGCCCTTTACGTCAACGGCAAGCTCGACCTGCTGCGCTATGATGACGGCAGCGTCAGCGAGATGGGGGAGATCGGCGCGGACGAGGACCAGGACCTGGACGGAACCGGCCTGACCCACACCGAAAGCGAGATGACAATGCCCGAGGGCAGCCCGTTCTCTGACGACAACGTGCTGAACATCCTGCTCATCGGCACCGACGAGCGCACCGAGGCCGTCAACGACGCCGATGCCTTCACCCACCTGAACCAGCTCGACGGCACGGAGGACACCACCGAGTTCAGCGACGACGCGCGCTCCGACAGCATGATCCTGGTCTCGCTCGACATCAAGGATCACGTCATCCGGCTGGTCTCCATCGAGCGCGGCACCGGCGTGCCGATTCTGCTGGACGGCTATGAGGGCCAGTACGACTGGATCACCCACACTTTCCGCTACGGCGGCGCAAAGCTGACAATGAAAACCATCGAGGACTGCTTCAACGTGCAGGTAGACCACTACGTCCGCGTCAACTTCAACTCCTTCGTCCAGATCGTGGATGCCGTCGGCGGTGTAGACCTTGATATTACCGAGATGGAGGCCAAGGCCCTGAACTGGGAGGTCCCCTCCAACTCGATGCTGATCGTCAACCACGTTGACCCGGGCCCCAACCACTTTGACGGGTACACGGCGCTGCAATACGCCCGTCTGCGCAAGATCGACAACGACTGGAAGCGCGTCGAACGCCAGCGCACCGTCATTAAGGCCGTGCTGGATCAGGTGCAGAACGCCAGCGTCATGGAGCTGGACAACCTGCTCAACACCATTCTGCCGCTGATCCAGACGAACTTTACCAAGTCCGAGATCGCCGCGCTGCTCGTGCAGCTGCCGGGCTTTTTGGGCTGCGATGTGCAGCAGATGTCCATGCCGCTGCAGGGCACCTACGGCATCCGCACGGGCATGGATGACCGCCTGATGTACGACCCCGACTGGGTCGTGAATATTAAGGCATTGCAGGACTTTTTGTACGATGATAAGACCGCCGAGGAGGTCATTGCCGCCACGCCGGAGACCGCTGCCGCCGAGGCCGCGGGCGAGCTGGTCATTGCGACCCGCGAGAGCGCCGACGTGACCAACCCCGTGGAGGAGTACAATAATAAGTATCTGCACCGCATTGATATGACTTATGCGCTCGATGCGTCGGACTTCGGCAGCGACGAGTACCGCGTCTTTGTGGCCGACACCGACAATCTGCGCGGCAATGAGCTGCGCGGTGCGCTGATCGACAAGCTGTACAGCGCGGGCGTGCGGGTCGTGGCCGTGCCGGACGGTGCCGCCGCGGGCGTGCTGCTGGACAACTATCTGCAGACCGGCAATACCGGGAGCCTGAACAGCTACCTGTCCGTGCTGCCCGCCGACCGGCGCGACAGCGCCCGCACCCTGTGGGAGCACGTCCGCACGCGCTACCCCGGTGTTTTCCACGCCGCGGGTCTGGGGGCAGATGCCCGCAGTGCGACAGTGGGCAAAGCGCTGACCGTGCTGGCCAATGCGAGCTACAACACGCCCGAGACAGAGATCGCCGAGGCTGTGCAGGTCATGCGCAGCGGCACGACCAGCAATGCCGTCTACTGGTTCAAGACGGCGATGGCCAAATATCCGCGCCAGATGGAGCGGTTCTTCGGCAGCAGTTACGCCGCCGTGTCCCGCCTGTACTACGCCATGCAGGGCACGCTGAACGTCACGGACGACAGTGAGCTGCCGACCTACGACGCGAAGCAGCTGCTGAAAACCTATAAGAAGGACGGCATCCTGATCTTTACCGACGAGGCCAGCGCCCTGATGACCGAGGGCAGCATGGCGTCCGAGCTGCAGGCGCAGCTGGATAAGCAGAAATACGGCGAGGACGAGGACCCGCAGCGCGTCTGCGCCATTGGCGCAGTCTACGGCACCTGGAGCAACGCCGGCAGCTTCACGCCCGACGATACCGAGACCGCCTGGGACGCCGACAGCCTGACCGAGTACCTGGGCAGCGATGCCCTGCGCGGAAAAGATATGCTGCTGGCGCTGGACGGCGAGGACAGCCCCTACCTGACGGAGAACTGCCTGCTGAAGGACACCGACACCCCCGTGGCCGAGCAGGTGCAAAAACTGTTTGTGCTGGATAAAAACAACATGGCGTCGCCGGAATCCGCAGAATCTGAATAAAATTTGAAATTGGGTGTTGACAATCACGCCCGTGTGTGGTATAAATGCTTTAAACCAATGAAGCGAAAGTAAAGCACACAGCGCAGTTACAGAGAGTCCCCGATGCTGGGAAGGGGATACAGAGCGGGTCTGCACAATGGTTCGCGGAGGGCACGGGGAAACGGGCATGGCCCGCAGTATCCGTTGACGGGCAGCTCCCGTTACAGAGCAGGGGAATGTTGGTTCCCTACAGAGTGGCCGTGATTGTATAGTAAGCACGGCAAGCAAGGTGGCACCACAGATTTGTTTTATCTGCCCTTGCACAGGAGAAGTTCTGTGCAAGGGCAGTTTTGTTTTTGACAATGGGGGAGAGGGAACATGAACCTGATGAAAGAGCGATGGCAAGCCTGAATTTGTAAATCTGGATGGCCCGGGAACGCACCGGGCACTATAGGGGCAATGACCGCCCCTACAAACCTGACATTCACTACAATTTACAAATTAAGGAGAATTTACCATGAAAAAGTTTGTTGCTGTTCTGTCCGCCGCCGCCATGATGACCAGCCTGGCCGCCTGCGGCTACACCGCCGATACCGCCAACACTGCCGCATCTTCCGCCGAGACCACCGCGTCCGCTGCCGAGAGCACCGCGGACACCGCCGCCGCTGACAGCTACAAGGTCGCCATTGTCCAGCAGCTCGACCACGCCAGTCTCGACGAGATCCGCGTGGCTATTGAGAAAGAGCTGGACGCCAAGGCCGCCGAGAAGGGCATCACGATCGAGTACAAGGACTTCAACGGCCAGAACGACGCCACAACGCTGAACCAGATCGGCACACAGGTCGTCGCCGACGGCTATGACGCCATCATTCCCATCGCGACGCTGGCCGCCCAGTGCATGACCACCGCCGCCGAGTCCACCAAGACCCCGGTCATCTACGCGGCCATCTCCGACCCCGCCGCCGCAGACCTGACCGACATTGACTATGTCACCGGCACGTCCGACGCACTGAACACCCAGTCCATCATGGATATGATGTTCGCCGTTCAGCCCGACATCCAGACCGTCGGCCTGCTCTACTCCAACTCCGAGGCCAACTCCACGACCCCGATTGCCGAGGCCAAGGCGTATCTGGATGCCAAGGGCATTGCCTACGTCGAAAAGACCGGCAACACCAACGACGAGATCATGACCGCCGCGTCCAGCATGGTCGGCCAGGTCGATGCCGTCTTTACCCCGACGGACAACGTGGTCATGGCCGCTGCCGCCGCTGTCTCCGAGACGCTGACCAAGGGCGGCATCCCGTTCTACACCGGCGCGGACAGCTTCGTCACGGCAGGTGCGTTTGCAACCTGCGGCGTCAACTACACCGAGCTGGGCACCTACACCGCTGACATGGCGCTCGACATCCTTGAGACCGGCGTTGTCCCCGCGTACCACATCATGGACGGCGGCATCATCACCGTCAACACCGAGACCGCCGCCGCCTTGGGCATCGATTATAGCGCCTTCAACGATCTGGCCGGTCAGGTCGTCGAGGTCACCACGGCGGAATAACCCTCCGGGAAAAGACCGTAGGGGCGCATTCTATATGCGCCCGGGACGCCTGTGCAGCCGCAGCGTCCCGCGGGCGGATATGGAATCCGCCCCTACATTGTTGTATAATAGACTGTACCATTACTTTTAGAGAGGAAGTCACCCTATGTTTACCGTTGCCACCGTGCTGAATGCACTGGAGCTGGGCTTTATCTACGCGCTGGTCGCTATGGCGCTGTTTTTGAGCTTCCGCGTGCTGAACATTGCCGATATGACCACCGACGGTGCGTTTACGCTGGGCTGCGCCGTGTCGGCCACCGCCGCCGTGGCGGGCCACCCGTTCCTGGGGCTGCCGCTGGCCATGCTGGCCGGTGCGGCGGCGGGCTTTATCACCGCGTTTTTGCAGACAAAGCTCGCTGTGCCGTCGATTTTGGCGGGCATCATCACCAACACGGGGCTGTACACGGTCAACCTTGCGGTCATGGGATTCTCCTCCAACGTGCCCATGCTGAAAACCAAAACGGTCTTTACCGCTGCACAGGGCGTTTTTGGTGAGAGCGCACCCTATAAGCTCATCGTGGCAGCGCTTGTCACCGTGGTGGTCTGCGCGCTGCTCATCGCGTTCCTCGGCACCCGGTTGGGCCTGTCCATCCGCGCTACCGGCGATAACCCGGACATGGTTCGTGCGTCGTCCATCAACACCGCCTTCACCATCACGGTGGGCCTCTGCATCGCCAACGCCATGACCGCGCTGTCCGGCGCGGTGCTGGCCCAGTACCAGCGCTCGGCGGACATCAACCTCGGTACCGGCATGGTCGTCATCGGCCTGGCCTCGCTCATCATCGGCGAGACGCTCTTTGGCCGCGGCGGCATGTGGGTCAAGGCTGTGGCCGCCGTCGCGGGCAGCGTCATCTACCGCTTCATTATTGCGCTGGCCCTGCGTGCCAACGTCCCGTCGGAGTGCCTGAAGCTGATCTCCGCCGTCATCGTCGCGCTGGCCATTGCAGCCCCGCCCCTCAAGGCCAAGGCTGATTTCCGCCGCCGCCGCGCCAACGCCCAGAAGGGAGGTGCCCGCCATGCTTGATCTGAAAAACATCAGCAAAACGTTCAATCCGGGCACTGTCAATGAGAAGGTCGCCCTCGAAAACGTGAACCTGCATCTGGACGACGGCGACTTTGCGACGATTGTCGGCTCCAACGGCGCGGGCAAGTCTACGCTGTTCAACGCCATTGCGGGCGAGTTCATCGCCGACACCGGCACGATCACGCTGGACGGCAGGGACATTACCTTCCTGCCGGACTTCAAGCGCTCCAAGGCGATTGGCCGCATGTTCCAGGACCCGCTGCGCGGCACGGCCCCGCACATGACGATTGAGGAAAATCTGGCGCTGGCCTTTCTGCGCGCGTCGGGGCACACCTCGGCGTTCTCCCGCATCAACAAAAAGGACCGGGAGCTGTTTGCCGAAAAGCTCTCCGCGCTGGGTCTGGGGCTTGAGGACCGCATGAAGCAGCCCGTGGGTCTGCTGTCCGGCGGCCAGCGCCAGGCGCTGACCCTGCTGATGGCGACCCTCGTCACGCCGAAGCTGCTGCTGCTTGACGAGCACACGGCGGCGCTGGACCCCGGCACGGCGGACAAGGTGCTGGAGCTGACCAAAAAAATCGTGGCCGAAAACCACCTGACCTGCCTGATGATCACCCACAACATGCACGACGCGCTGACCCTGGGCAACCGCACGCTGATGATAGACCACGGCCATATTGTGCTGGACATCAGCGGCGAGGAGCGCGCCCACACCACCGTGGACGGCCTGCTGGACCGCTTCGCAGAGAACGTCGGCCACGCGCTGGACAATGACCGGATCTTGCTGAGCAAAGAAAAGTAAAAAAGAACCGCCCCGCACGAAAAAACGTGCAGGGCGGTTTTTTGTAGGGAAAGGCTTCCCCCTCGGGGCTGCGCCCGCAGGCGCGTGTCGGAGCGCAACCGCCGAAGGCGGCTCTTGGCGCGGAGACTGAAGCTGTCCGCATAGCGGACTGATGAGGGCAAAGCTACCGACAGCAGCCCGTTACCGGGCAATTGCCGCAAGGCCGCCCCTCATCCGGCCTCGGGCGGGGCCTCGGCCACCTTCCCCCGCAGGGGAAGGCAAGGAAGATCACATCTCCGCCAAATCAAACCGGTAGATCGTCGTCGAGCTGTACGGCTTGTCCGGCAGCAGCGTCGTGTCGGGGAAGTTCGGGTGGTTCGGTGCGTCGGGAAAGTCCTCCGTCTCAAAGCAGACGGCATCCCGGGCAGCGTAGTGTGCGCCGTCCTTGCCCGCCGTGACCGGGGCCAGGAAGTTGGCCGTGTACAGGTGGACGCCCGGCAGGGTCGTCAGCACCTCCATGCGGATGCCGGTCTCGGGGCCGACAGCCCAGGCGGCGTGGCGCAGACCGCTGTCACGGATGACATAGCACTGATCGTAGCCGCAGCAATCGGTCAGCGGGGTGAAATCCGCGCCGATGTCCAGCCCCAGCGTCTTTTCTTCGGTGAAGTCCATCGGGGTGCCCTTGACCGGCAGCTTGCGCCCGGTGGGGATGCTGGCGGCATCGGCCTCGAGGTAAGAATCGGCGTCCACCGTCACGCGATGGCCCAGCGCACTGCCGCTGGCGTGGCCGTTCAGGTTAAAATAGCTGTGGTTCGTCATATTGCAGACGGTGGGCGCGTCGGTGGTCGCCCCGTAGCGGATGACCAGCCCGCTCTTGGCCAGGCTGTACTGGATGGTCAGATCAAAATTGCCGGGAAAGCCGTCTGTCCCGGCGGGGCTCGTGGCCGTCATTGTTACGCTGTCGGTCTCGCCGGGGGTCAGCGCCACGTCAAACATTGTGTGATTGAACCCGTGCAGGCCGCTGTGCAGACAGTTTCCGTTCTGGTTCGGCGTGATATGGACGATCTCCTCATACAGCGGGAACTGCGCGCCCGCAATGCGGTTGGCAAAGCGGCCCACGGCGGCGCCCATGCTGTCGGTGTTCAGCTCATAGTCGGCGGCAGTGTCATAGCCCAGCACGACGTCCACGGGATTGCCCTTGCGGTCTTTTACGATGATGCGATGGATAATGGCGGCATAGCTCAACAGCTGCACCTCGATAAAATCGTTTTTCAGCGTCGCCAGCTTAACGGTCTGGCCGCTGGTGGACTTGCCGAAATCCTGAATCGAAACGGACATGGTGGGACCCTCCTTATTCCTTTGTGTCGGCGGTGACGCCCTGTGCGGCCAGGTCCTCGCGCACGCTCTCGGCCACGCTGCCGGTGCCGTAGTTCAGCATACGGTTCACGCGGCTGACCGTGGCGCTGGATGCGCCGGTCTCGCGGCGGATCTCGCTGTAGACCTTGCCCTGCAAAAGGCACCCGGCCACAGCGTAGCGCTGCTCCATCGTGCGCAGCTCGGTCACGGCGCACAGGTCGTCAAAAAAGCGGATGCACTCATCCAGGCTGTTCAGTCGCAGGATCGCCTCATACAGGGCGGTGTTACGTTCATTCTGCTGCATAGCGTAAAGGCGCACAGCGGTGCGCCGACCTCTTTCTTTGTAAAATTTGCATTTGCTCGGTCTTGGCATCTTTTAATATTCTAGCAAATTTGCCCAAACAAGTCAATACACTAAAGTGCGAAAGTGTGTTAAAACTGCTTGCATTTAACACCAAAATGTTGTATCATAGAAGCATCAAATGTTAGGGCAATACCGTATAATTCTAAGTGCCGATACGGCGAGTGAGGTGCCGCAGCCGCCGGAGCGGTGCTTAAGCCGTAAGGCGGGAATTATGCGGTGTTGCCTTGGGGAGACTGCCATGCCGACAACATTACTGATTGTGTATCGCGTGCTGGGCACCGTGCTTTTTGCACTGGCCGCAGCCGCCATTGTGGAAAAATACCGCACGGTCCGCGGGGCCGTGCTGCTGCCCGCCCGCGTGCTGGAATGCCGCCGTGCGTCATCCACCAGCAGCAACCGGGGTGCGGGCGGCTACCGCTATCTGGTGGAGCTGTACGCCAACGGTCGGCGGCTGGAGCTGGAGACGAACGACGCCTTCTGGTTCAGGCACGACAAGGACAAGGGGAAGGTGCTGCAGGTCTGGTACAACCCCAACGCCCGCTGTGTGGAGCGCAAAAGCTGGGAGACGGAATTTTTTGCGGCGGTGCTGGCTGTGATCGGCGCGGCGCTGCTGCTGATCCGGTGAGGTGCCTATGAGCTGGATTTTGTATGTGCTGCTGGTGCTGGCCGTGGCGGGGGACATCCTGCTGGCCGTGGTGCTGGCAAAGGTAATGCACAAAAATGACGAACCGCAGCAGAAAATTGATACGGCGGATGACTTTGTCCGCGCGGTGACGCCGGTTTTGCAGAGCGAGACCGACCTGCTGGCCGAGCAGCTGCGCGCCATGCAGGGCGAGAGCGCCCGCACAACGACGGCGACGCTGCGGGATTTTTCTGCCGTTCTGGCCGAAAACCAGCGCCAGAACGCCGCCGCCAGCACGGCGCGGCTGGAATCCATTGACCGAGCCGGGGCCGCCCGCCAGAAGGCCGCGAACGATGCCCTGCTGGCCCAGCTGACGATGATGGAAACGCGGCTGAAAAATCTTGAGGACTCCAATGCGACCCGGATGGACAGTGTGCGCGGTGCGCTGGTGCAGGGTCTGAACACGATCCGCGCCGACAACAACAAAAAGCTGGATGAGATCCGCGGCACAGTCGAGGAAAAATTGCAGGACACACTGCAGCAGCGCATCAACGACTCGTTCAAGACGGTCAGTGCCCAGCTTGAGCAGGTCTACAAGGGTCTGGGCGAGATGCAGAATCTGGCCGCCGACGTGGGCAGCTTAAAGCAGGTGCTGTCCGGCGTCAAGACCCGCGGCATCCTGGGCGAGGTGCAGCTCGGCGCGATTCTGGAGCAGATCCTGGCCCCCGGCCAGTACGCCTGCAACGTCGCCACCGTGCCCGGCAGCACGAACCGCGTGGAGTACGCCATCAAGATGCCGGGGCAGAACGGCACGGTCTGGCTGCCCATCGACGCGAAATTCCCGGGCGATACCTACGCGCATTTGCAGGCGGCGCAGGAGCGCGGCGATGCTGCCGCTGTGGCCGCCATGCGCAAGGCGCTGAACAACGTCCTGCGCGCCGAGGCCAGGGACATCCACGACAAGTACATTGAGGTGCCCTACACGACGAGCTTCGGCATCCTGTTCCTGCCGTTTGAGGGGCTGTACGCCGAGGTGGTTTCCAGCGGTGTAACGGAGCTTTTGCAGCGGGATTACCAGATCACGGTGGCCGGGCCGTCCACAATGGCGGCGCTGCTCAACGCCCTGCAGATGGGCTTCCGCACGCTGGCCATCCAGAAGCGCAGCGGCGAAGTCTGGACGATCTTGGGTGCGGTCAAGACCGAGTTTGAAAAGTTCGGCGCGGGTCTGCAGCAGATGCAGCGCCACCTGAATCAGACCGGCTCCGATCTGGAGGAGCTGATCGGCCCCCGCAGCCGCGCTATCACCCGCAAGCTCGAATCCGTCCAGCAGCTTGACCCGGATACGGCCACAGAGCTATTGGGCATTGAGGAGTAGGGGAGAAGTCTCCCTGCCGGGCCGTGTGCGGGTATTGCATTGCTAAAAAGCTTATAGAGCAGTAGGGGCGGCATATATGCCGCCCGCCACCTTGCGCCGCCGCCCTCTGCCCTTATTTATAGCTTCCTCCAAAATCACATCTTCCGTAGGGGCGGATTCCGTATCCGCCCGCCGCTTTCCCACAAATGGCCATTTGCTATACACGGCAGGGCCGGGCATGTCCGGCCCTGCCGTGTGGTTGTTTGCTTTCCACGCTGTCATTTTTGCCAGAATCCGCCCCCGCAAGGGGGCTTTTTCTATGCCCTCATCCACTTTACAGCGCGGAAAAACTGTGGTATACTGAACAAGTTATTGAATAGTCAACAAACTGCACGGCCCCGCCGCCGCTTTATAAAAAGGAGTAGCTATGATCCGTATTCTCACTGATTCCGCCGCCGATCTGACCGCGGCGGAGCTGAACGCCCCCGGCGTTACCGTTGTGCCGATGACCGTCACCTTCATGGACGGAAGCTCGCAGGAGGATGACGGCACGATGACGAAGGATGAATTTTTTGCCCGTTTGGCCTCCGACAGCAAGCTGCCCCGCACCAGCCAGCCCAGCCCGTCCGCCTATATACAGGCGTATGAAGATGCCGCCGCGGCGGGGGACGAGGTCATCGTCATCACGATTGCCCAAAAGCTGTCCGGCACATTCCAGTCTGCAAGACTTGCCGCTGCGGACGCTGATTTTGCACCGTACATCGTTGATTCAGAGTCCGCCACCCAGGGCGAGGCTCTCATCGTCCGCGAGGCTCTGCGTCTGCGCGACGAGGAGCACCTCTCCGCGGAGGAAATCTTCAACGCGCTTGAGCAGTTCAAAAAACGGGTGCGCATCGTTGCCATCGTTGACAGCCTCAAGCACCTGCAAAAGGGCGGACGGCTGCCCGCCGCCGTTGCCATTGTGGGCGGTGCGCTGGGCATCAAGCCGGTGCTGGCCCTGAAGGACGGCGAGATCAAGCTCGTGGACAAGGGCCGCGGACGCCCCGGTGCGCTCGTCTCTATGTTCAAGCAGTTGGACAAGCAGGGCGGTATTGACCCGTTTTACGGCTACACGCTGATTTATAGCGACGACAAGCAGCTGGTCGCGCCGGTGCACCACTACCTGCACCAGAACCTTCACCTGACCGGCGGCCGCGTCGGCCAGATCGGCCCCACCATCGGCACCCACATCGGCCCCGGTGCCGTGGGCGTGGCGTTTGTGGCGAAGGAGTAATAAAATACAGGGGCGAGCAATGCCCGCCCCTGTAAGTTGAGCTTCTCCATTCGGAGAAGCTTTTTTATTTTCCGCTGAAAAACTTATTCAGTGCATACACCCCCAGCACGAGGACGCCGAGGACGAGGAAGATGCCGGCCATACCGGCGCAGAGCATCGAGAGGGTGACGGGAAGAAGTGCGATTGACATGGGTTGACCTCCTTATACGCAGCTGCTCATAAGGGTCAGGATCAGGCCGCCGGCAATGACCGACGCGATCTGGCCCGAGACGTTGACACTGATCGAGTACATCAGCAGGAAATTCTGGTTGTCCTCAGCCAGGCCCATCTGGTTGACGACGCGCCCGCTCATCGGGAACGCAGAAATGCCTGCCGCGCCGATCATCGGGTTGATTTTTTTGCCCTCGGGCAGGAACAAATTCAACAGCTTGGCGAAGAAAACGCCGCCGGCGGTGTCAAAAATAAACGCGACCAGACCCAGCGCCAGGATCAGCAGTGTGTCGGGCCGGACGAATTTGTCGGCGGTCATCTGGCCCGCCACGGTCAGGCCCAGCACAATCGTGATAAGGTTCGCCAGTACGTTCTGCGCGGTCTCGGACAAGGCGTTCAGCACGCCGCACTCGCGCAGCAGGTTGCCGAACATGAGGAAGCCGACCAGCGCCACGCTGGCGGGCGCGACAAGCCCGGCCAGCATAGTGACCACAATCGGGAACAAAATTTTGGTGGTTTTGCTGACGCTGCCCTTCTGGTACGGCATCCGAATCAGCCGCTCTTTTTTGGTCGTGCACAGGCGGATGACCGGCGGCTGCACGATGGGCACAAGCGCCATGTAGCTGTACGCCGCGACCATGATGGCACCCAGGTATTTGCTGCCCAGGGTGTTCGCCACGAAGATAGCCGTCGGGCCGTCCGCCGCGCCGATGACCGCGATGGACGCCGCGTCGGGCAGGTCAAAGAACAGCCCTGCCAGCACGAGTGTGACAAAAATGCCGAACTGCGCCGCCGCACCGAACAGCATGAGCCACGGCTTTTCCAGCAGCGGGCCGAAGTCGATCATTGCGCCGATGCCGATGAAAAGCAGCAGCGGGAACAGCTCATTAGACATACCGGCGTCAAAAAGTGCGCTGATGGGGCCGACGGTAGTCCCCTGCGTGATGGCCCCGGACAGCGGCAGATTGACAAGGATCGCGCCGAAGCCCATAGGCAGCAAGAGACTCGGCTCCATCTTTTTGGCGATGGCCAGGTAAATCAGCAGGCCGCCGATGACCCACATGACAACCATCTGCCATGTGAGATTGCCGAAGTTGGCGAACAGCCCGGCGAAGGTTTGCAGAAATTGCATGTATGATACCTCCCGTTTGTGGGCGGCAGGGTACAAAAAAAGACCCCTGCCGCAGAAAAAGTCTGCAGCAAAAGTCTCAGTGTTCACAGTATGCCCCGGGGCGGCAGGCCACCCGTGGTGACGAAGCGATACGGCGCGCGGCGGCGCGTCCCTTACTCCCTTTTACCTTGAGGGTATTATAACGCGGAGAAGGAGATTTTGCAAGAGAAATTTTTGAGGAAGGCGGGGGTGAGGGAGACGGGAAGGATGAATCCCTCCCCTGCAAGCAGCCAGAAGGTTTGCGGCAAATTTGTAGGGGGCGGCGTCCCCGACGCCCCGCGGAGGGGTCAAGACCCCTCCCTACGATGCGGGGTGAAAAGGGGTGTAAAGCGGAAAAGGGCGTTGGCGTAAGGCTGCGGGCCGGGCATGCCCGGCCCCTACAGACTGCTATAAATGGGTGTGGCCGAGAGGGGCAAGGGAGGCACCCGTCCCTGGATTAGTAGACAGAAAAATACCCCACATGCTCCGGGTGGTTGTCCTCGACCAGCACGGTAAAGCCGCCGGGGTTGACCTCGGTGTTCTTGCCGAAGGCTTCCTCGGCAATCAGATGCGGGCCGCGGTTCAGGATGATCTCCGCCGTCTGGACAACGCCGACGCGGCGGTAGTGGAGAATATCCCCCTCGGCACGGACGATCTCGAGCCGCCCGCCGTCAAAGGCGTCGCAGCTGCGGCGCAGGGCGGCCAGCGTTTTCAGGGGGCCGCGCAGCCGCTGCTCGGTGGAGTTCCAGTCAAAGAACGCACGGTTGAACGGGTCGCGGTAGCCCTGCATGGCGATCTCGTCGCCGTAGTAGACGCAGGGCACGCCCGGCAGCGTGAAGATCATCGCGTAGCCCAGCAGCAGTCTGCGGATGGCCTCGTCCATCTGGCCGGAGGGAATGACCCGCTTGCTCTGCCAGTAGCGGTCTCGGTTATTGCAGGGCTCGCCCGCAATCGCCGTGATGGCGCGCTCGGTGTCGTGGGTGGACAGGAAATTCATCGCACAGTTCAGCGCCGGGGCAGGGTAGTGCTCGCAGATCTGCATCAGAGCGTCGGCCACGGCGGTGACGTCCGCGCCGTGCAGGTAATCCAGCGTGGCGCTGCGGAACGGGTAGTTCATCACGGCGTCCAGACCGTGCCCGCGCAGGTAGGTGCGGCGGCGGCCAAAGGCCTCCTTCGTCGTCGCATCTTCCCACACTTCGCCCAGCAGCAGCTTGTCCTCGCCGTGGGATTTGACGGCAGCGCGAATTTTTTCAATAAAATCGTCGGGCAGCTCGTCGGCTACGTCCAGCCGGAAGCCGGACGCGCCCAGATTCAGCCAGGTGTCGATGACGCCGCCCTTGCCGCAGATAAATTCCACGTAGGAGGGGGATTCCTCCTGCACCTCGGGCAGCGTCTCAAAGCCCCACCAGCTGCGGTAGCCGCAGGGATAGCCCGAGTCAAAGTCGTACCAGCTGCGGTAGGGAGAGCTGCGGTCCCGGTACGCGCCGCCCGGGCCGTATCGGCCCTCGCGGTTGAAGTAGCGGGAATCCGACCCCGTGTGGCTGAATACGCCGTCCAGGATGATGCGGATGCCCTCCTTGGCGGCAGCGGCGCACAGGGCGCTGAACTCCTCGTTCGTGCCCAGCAGCGGGTCGGCCTTGAGGTAGTCCGCCGTGTTGTAGCGGTGGTTGGCGTGGGCCTCAAAAATCGGGTTCAGGTAGATGCAGGTCACACCTAAATCGCGCAGGTACGGCAGCTTTTGTTGGATTCCCGCGAAGTCGCCGCCGTAATAGTCCATGTTCAGGTAGCCCTCGCTCTGCTCGGTGGGCCAGAAATACGGCTCGCCGGTCTTGTCGGCGCGGTAGATGCGGTCTGCAAACGGCATCGCTTTGTTAGGCTTTCCCTCGCAGAAGCGGTCCGGGAAAATCTGATACATCGTGCCGTTTTTCAGCCAGTCGGGCGTCTTGAAGTCCGGCTCATAGACCGTCAGCTGCCAGTCCTGACCGTCAGTCCAGCTGAGCACACCCTCACCGCCCGGCGTGCGGTAGATGCGGCGAAAATCCGTGTACAAATCAAAGTGATAAAAGTACAGCCCCGAGGTCGTCGGCGTGACGGTCAGCGCGAAGTGGTTGACCTTAGGTGTCTGGCCCGTGAACTCCATGCGGTAGTGGACGGGGTCCTCGCAGTCTTTCGTCAGCACCAGATGTGGGTCAACGTAGCCGAGGTCCTCCGGCACGGTCAGGTTGAAGGTCACAGGCTGACCGGCCTTCACCGCCCCGAACGGGGATTTGCAGGTGAGGTCGAGGCTGTTGTAGAATGTGTGGGACATGGAAGTCTCCCCTTTACGTTAGCGTAAAGCCTTCTCCTCTGGGGGAGAAGGTGGCCCGGAGGGCCGGATGAGGGGAGAGCCTGCCGCTATGGCCCGGCAAAAGGGCGGCAGGGCAGACTTGGCCCTCATCAGTCACCTTCGGTGACAGCTTCCCCCGATGGGGAAGCCTGCACAAAAAAGCCGTGCCCCGAACAGGGCACGGCAAAAATCAGATAACCAGATTATTTGACGGGAGTAGCGCCCCAGATGTCACGCGCATAGTCCATGATGGAACGGTCTGCGCTGAAGATGCCTGCGTTGGAGATGTTCTTCAGGCTCATGTGGTTCCACTTCTGCTTGTCGCGGTACAGCTCCTGCAGGTCGTGCTGGGCACGGCGGTAGTCCTTGAAGTCCGCCATGACCATGTACGGGTCGGAGTTGCGCAGGTTGCTGGTGACCTCGCTGAAGTTCTCGCCGTTCCAGCCCTTCTCCAGGAAGTCCAGAACTGCCATCGCGGTGTTGTCGCCGCTGATAAAGGCGTTCGGATGGTAGCCCATGCCCTTCAGCGCGTTGACCTCGGGGGTCAGCATACCGAAGATGATCTCGTTCTCATGGCCGGCAGCGTCGGCGATCTCAACGTTCGCGCCGTCCAGCGTGCCCAGCGTGATCGCGCCGTTCAGCATGAACTTCATGTTGCCGGTGCCGGATGCCTCGGTGCCGGCCAGAGAGATCTGCTCAGAGACCTCGGAGGCGGGCATCAGGCGCTCGGACAGGCTGACACAGTAGTCCTCGAGGTAGACGATGCGCAGCTTGCCGCGGACAGCGGGATCCTCGTCGATCAGCTTGCCCAGCTTGCAGATCATGCGGATCATCTGCTTGGCCATGTAGTAGC
>ERZ773200.1012-NODE-1012-length-25600-cov-33.321668_pt1 | contig 25600 bp, 19 predicted proteins | sample MGYA00581008_ERZ773200 | MGnify/ENA primary metagenome ERZ773200 (study PRJEB29015, sample SAMEA2737770) | human gut metagenome | biome: human gut; feature: human-associated habitat; material: faeces | place: China | collected 2012 ... | reverse complement strand
TGAGAGAGCCTGTGTCGGAGCGTAGTTGAGCAGGTCGGTGGTCTTGCGGTAGTACCAGTCGACCGTACCCGTGAGGCGCTGGTCGAGGATGCCCCAGTCCAAACCGATGTTGTACGTGGTCGTGGTCTCCCACTTCAGATCAGGCGTATAGTTGTCCGGACGATTGAGCGTACCGTCGCCGTCTGCGGGGTAGTAGGCACCCGTGCCCTGGTTGCGCGTATAGGTCGGGATCCAGGCATAGTCGTTGTTCACGTCCTGCTGACCCGTCATACCCCATCCGAGACGGAGCTTCAAGTCAGAGAGCCAAGAGATCTCCTTGAGCTTGTTCTCCTCGCTGGCCTTCCAAGCGAAGGCAAATGACGGGAACCATGCCCAGTGCTCCTTGAAGCGTGAGGATCCGTCGTCACGAACGGTTGCCGTGAGATAGTAGCGGTCCATGAAGCTCCAGTTGGCACGACCGAAGAAGGAGACAAGGTAGTTCTCAGTCTTATAGGCCTTCATCGACGGATTGTAAATCTGTCCGGCCAGCGATCCCGTGATCTCGTTGCCGTTGGCATCGACGAGCGGCTTTCCATAGTGATCAACATAGGTGCCGGTCTTGGTGTTGCCCGCACCATAGATGCCCCAGTAGTTGTTGTCCGTGCCACGATAGAAGCGCTGATACTCATAACCACCCATGATGTCGATGTGGTGCTGGTGAGCGTCGTTGAAGTCGTGGTAGTACTGGGCGTAGGCCGAGAGCGAGAGGTTGCGCTTCACGATGCGCTCCCATCCATGGCTGCCGTAGTAGCTGTCGTTGTTGCTCTGGTAGGCCGGCGAGATGTCTGTATTCTGCTTACCGCTTGCGATATCGGCACCCAGCGTGGCGTGGAGGCGGAGATCCTCAAATCCGTGTACCTTGTAGTCGAAGTCTGCGCTGCCGATAAACTCGCGGCTATGGGCGACGTCGTTCTTCTCGTTGAGCACGGAGAGCGGGTTGCGCGTAGCCAGCTCGTTGTAGGTGTACATCCAGTTGGGGTCGCTATAGTTGCCCGACTTCGGCCAGGCGAAGTAGCCGTGGAAGTTGTTCAGCGTCTGGTTGAGGTTGTCTCCGAAGAATTTTCTGTGATACTCGGAGGTGTAGCCATACGGGCTCTGGGTCGGGTCCATATTGACTGCCGCGCCCACGGCCGATCTGTCGGCATAGCGGTTCTTGGCGTACATGCCCTTGGCATTGAGCGTGATGTTGAGGTGGTTGTTGAGGAGCGACGGGGTGAGGGTGACAGAAGCCGTAGCACGCTGGAAGCGTGAGGTCTTCAGGATACCCTGCTCGTCGGTGAAACCTGCGCTCACACGATAGGGGAGAGCCTGGCCTACTGCGCCGCTGACCGTCAGGTTGTGGTCATGGCTGATGGACGTCTGATAGATCAGGTCCTGCCAGTCGGTGTCTGCCGTACCCAGGGCACGGTAGGGGTCGCTGTCCTCGCCCCACTTGCTGCGGATGAGGTCGCGGAATCCGGCTGCGTCGAGCACGTCGATGGTCTTCTTCTTCCAGCCGAGCGTCACGCTACCGTTGTACGATACCTTCACGTCGCCCGCGTGGCCCTTCTTTGTCGTGATGATGATGACACCATTGGAACCGCGGCTACCGTAGATGGCGGTGGCAGAAGCGTCTTTCAGCACGTTGAAGGACTCGATGTCCTGCGGGTTGATGGCCGAGAGGATGTTGGCCACACCTTTCACGCCATTGTTGTCGATAGGCACGTTGTCGATGACGATCAACGGATCGTTGCTGGCGTTGAGGGACGAGCCGCCACGGATGCGGACGTTGGACTTGGCACCCGGCGTACCACCCTCGCTGGTGATAGCCACACCGGCCACCTTACCCACGAGCAAGTCCTGGGCGTTGACCACAACACCCTTGTTCTTGCCGTCTGGTTTCAAGGCGGCGACAGATCCAGTCAGGTCCTTCTTCTTGACCACGCCGTAGCCGATGACGACCACCTCGTTGAGCGACTGGGCCGCGTCATCCTGCATGGTGATGACCATGTTGTCCTGCGCCGTCACTTGCTGCTTCTTGTAGCCGATGTAGGAGATGGTCAAGGTCTGTCCGGGTTGCACGCTGAGCGAGAAGTTACCGTCCAAGTCGGTCACGGTACCATTGCTCGTTCCGTTGATCAGCACGCTCGCGCCGATAATCGGCTCGCCGGAAGCATCTTTCACGGAGCCTTTCACCGTACTTTGGGCGAAAGCACCTACTGAGAGAGCTAAGCCCGCTGCTAGGGCCAGCATTCTCGCAGGGAATTTGGGTTTAACCTGCTTCATCTTTTTGCTTTTTTGTTAGTTATTTATAAATGTAATGATTGCCTTTAAAAATGACCTTCATACCCTCCGTGGGGATTTCCTACATGCCCTCCGTGGGGGATTTCTGCATGCAAAATTAGGATTTTGAGTGTTATTAAATACTATTTTTTACGAAAAATCGTTTGTTATATTGTGCAAAGGTTTGCATTGACGATCGTCAAGTTATGTCCTTGATAGAAATCAATAAATGATAGTATAATCGTATTTTTGCAACATAAAAACAGACAATAGTCCGCCATTACACTCAAAACATGAAAGATCAGCCCATACTGACGATGAAGGATATGGCCGAGGCCTTGGGAGTCTCAGTATCGACCATTTCCCGTGCGCTGAAGGATAATCCTCGCATCAGTCCTGAAAAGCGAGAGGCCATCCAAAGGTTTGCGCGCGAACATCATTTCTCTCCCAATCCGTTGGCAGAGTCGCTGCGCAAGAGCCGCACGGAGGCGCCCAAGCTCATCGGAGTCATCATCCCCGAGTTTGTCCACTACTATTTCGCCTCCGTTCTCACGGGTATCGAGGAGGCGGCCTGGGAACGGGGCTACCGCATCCTGGTCGCCACGAGCAACGAGCGCTACGACCGCGAGGTAGAGATCTGCCAGTCCTTCTATGAGAACCGCGCCTGCGGCATCATCATCTCCCAGGCCAAGGAAACGAAGCGCTATGACCACTTCACGGAACTCATGAACCATGGCATCCCCATGGTCTTCTACGACCGTATATGTACGGGCGTGGACGCGTCGCGCGTGGTGGTAGACGACTACATGGGGGCGTTTACTGCCGTTAGCCATCTGATCAAGACGGGCTGTCGTCGTATCGCCTACTATAGTTCGCCGATGAACCTGGAGATTTCCAAAAATCGCTATAACGGGTGGCATGACGCCTTGGTGCGCAACGGCTTGCCGGCTGGCGACGACCTGTTGTTCATGTGCGACAACCGCGAACAGGCGGAGTGTATCACTCCCGACGTCCTCTCCCGCGAGCAGATACCCGACGCGTTCTTCGCCACCAACGACGATACGGCCATCGGCATCCTCTATACGGCCAAGCGGATGGGCTACCGTGTGCCCGAGGACTTGTCGATCTGCGGGTTCACCAATGGCGAGCGTGCCATCGCCTGCGATCCGATGCTCACGACCGTCGAGCAGCGAGGCCGGGCCGTGGGCGAGGAGGCTGCCCGCATCCTCATAGGACAGGTGGAGGGCACCATTCCCAAGGACAAGGTCGAGCGGCGTGTCATTCGTACCCGTCTCGTCCTGAGAGGCACGACACGATAGCCGGTCCGCCCCTGCCAAAAGACAACAACAACCGACAACAATAACTGAAACATACATGAAACAAAAACCCGATTTGAGTTTTCGGAAGCTGTGGGATCTCAGCTTCGGATTCTTTGGCGTACAGATTGCCTACGCCCTGCAGAGCGCGAATATCGCGCGCATTTTTGCCACGCTTGGTGCCGATCCCCACTCGCTGAGCTATTTCTGGATCCTCCCGCCCCTGATGGGCATCCTTGTCCAGCCTATCGTCGGATCTTGCAGCGACCGCACCTGGACGCGCTTTGGCCGTCGCATCCCCTATCTCTTTGTCGGCGCGGCCGTGGCGGTACTCGTCATGTGTCTCCTCCCCAATGCGGGCAGCTTCGGCATGGCGGTCTCCGCAGCCATGGTCTTTGGCCTCGTCACGTTGATGTTTCTCGACACGAGCATCAATATGGCCATGCAGCCGTTTAAGATGCTCGTCGGCGACATGGTCAACGAGAAGCAGAAGGCCCTGGCCTATAGCATACAGAGTTTTCTTTGCAATGCGGGATCGCTCGTCGGCTATGTCTTCCCGTTCTTCTTCACCGCCTTGGGCATTGCCAATACCGCGCCCTCGGGTGTCGTCCCCGATTCTGTGATCTGGTCGTTCTATATTGGTGCGGCCATCCTGATTCTCTGCGTCATCTATACTACCGCGAGGGTCAAGGAGTGGACACCCGCAGAGTATGCCGAGTACAACGGCACCAATAGTTCCGTGGAGCAGGAAGAGGCGGGTAAGGGCGACTGGCTAACGCTCCTGCGCCATGCGCCCGCCACGTTCTGGAAGGTCGGCCTCGTGCAGTTCTTCTGCTGGTTTGCCTTTATGTATATGTGGACCTACACCAACGGCACGGTAGCGGCCAACTGCTGGGGTGTTGATATGTTCTCTGCCGATGCTACCGCCACCTCGGGCTACCAGGAGGCAGGCAACTGGGTGGGAATGCTCTTTGCCGTTCAGGCGATCGGTTCGGTGATATGGGCCATGGTGCTGCCGCAGATTCGTCGTCGCAAACTGGCCTATAGTCTGAGTCTGCTGCTGGGAGGCGTGGGCTTCGTGATGGCTGCCTTCGTGATGGACAAGTACCTGATGTTCGTGCCCTTCCTCCTGATCGGTTGTGCCTGGGCCGCCATGCTCGCCATGCCCTTCACCTTTGTCACCAACGCCCTCCAGGGCTACGGCCACATGGGAGCCTACCTCGGCCTCTTCAATGGCACGATCTGCGTGCCCCAGATTATTGCTGCCGCCCTTGGTGGTGTCATCCTTGCCCTCGTGGGTTCCGTCCAGGCCCACATGATGATCGTGGCGGGCATCGCCTTGGGCATTGGTGCCCTTGTTGTGGGCTGGATCAAGGACGCCTAATCGCCTAAGGCAGCATTGCCAGTTGTTCCCATACCCATACGAAAAATCCCCACCTGCTTGGCAGAGCCTGCAGGTGGGGATTTCCTTAGTATGCTATATTGTAATCGACGATCGACTTGCCGACAAGTTGCTTACTCCTCCGGAGCCTTGTCGATGAGATCCATAAACTGGTCGAGCTTCGGCGTGATGATGATCTGCGTGCGGCGGTTGCGCTGCTTGCCCAGCTCCGTGTCGTTGCCAGCAAGCGGGTTCCACTCACCACGTCCACCAGCCGTGAGACGCTTCGGATCAACACCGAAATGCTCCTGCAGGTAGAGGGCTACACTCGTGGCACGCAAGGCCGAGAGGTCCCAGTTGTTGCGGATGTTGCGCATCTTCTCGTTGGCCGTGTTGATGGGCACGTTGTCCGTATTACCCTCGATCAGCACGTCATAGTCTCTGTAGTCCATGATGATCTTGGCGATCTTGCTCAGCGTCTGCTCGGCGCGCTCGTTCACCTCGTAGCTACCGCTCTTGTAGAGCATGTTGTCAGCCAGCGAGATATAGACCACACCCTTGAGCACCTGCACATCGACCTCCTTCAGCTCCTCGCGAGACAGCGAACGCGTCAGGTTGTTGGTCAGCACCATGTTGAGCGAGTCGCTCTTCGTCTTCACCTCCACTAGGTGGCGGATGTATTGGTTAGACTCGTTGATCTGATCGACGAGCTTCGAGATGTTCACGTTGTTCTTGTCCGCGTTGTTGAGGCTTCGGTCAAGACTTCCCTGCAGAGCAGCCGCACTTGCTTTGGCCTGTGCGAGCTGGTCCTCCAAGCTCTTGATGCGTGCGTTGTTGGCCGCGATGGTCTCCTTCGCACTCTGATACTCACTCGTCAGTTGACGATTCTCGTTCTGACAGTTCTCCAAATCCTTCTTGCTGGCACAACCCGACAGCACGAGGCAACCGATGGCCAGGGCAGAAAATAAAGTTCTCTTCTTCATAACTCTTATTGTCTTTTGTATTTGTTCTTAATAATAGATGCTCTCTGACGAAGATGGCGGCGGGGCGTAATGAGAGTCTTGCTCTCAAATGGCCGAGTGCAGCCTAACTTTTGCAAAGTTAGTGCAAACGAGCGCGATGAGAGTCTCACTCACAAATTGCCGAGTGCAGCCTAACTTATGCAAAGTTATGACTAAGACGATGAAAACCGTCAGTTGTTGCATCCATTTAAAGTAATTTAACCAAGCATTTTGCCTATTATTGAATCTTAACAAGGAATCTTTCGTAAATTTGTGGCATGAAAAAAATCGTATCCCTTTTCACCCTGTTGCTCACGACCTTGGCTTCGTGGGCCATTGACGACGGCGTCCCCCATGCGCTTGCCCAGCAGCGCAGTCGCGAAATCACGAATGTCAGTTATTTGCTTTGCCTCCACATCCCTGCCGAGCGAGCACAGAGGGTGACCGGCAAGGCTACGGTCCTTTTCCATTGGGCCGGCAAGGGCGACCTCGTCCTCGACTTCACAGGATCGCTCACGGGGCAGCCTTCCGTCAATGGGCGCAGCTTCCCGAAGGCGCGGGTGGAGCAGGAGCATATTGTCATCCCGAAACGTCTGCTTCGCAAGGGTGCCAACCGTGTTGAACTGGCGTTTGAGAGTAGCGACGCCTCCCTCAACCGCCACGACGACTATCTCTATACGCTCTTCGTTCCAGCCAATGCGCGTAGCGTCTTCCCCTGTTTCGACCAGCCCGACCTCAAGGCCCTTTTCTCGCTCCAGCTCACCCTCCCCGAGGGGTGGGACTATGTCACGAGTGCCGATCCCAAGCACCCTATCCCCACCTACCTCTTCTCCTTTGCCGCGGGTAAGTTTCAGCGCAAGACGGCCACCATCGACGGCCGGACAATGAACGCACTCTATCGAGAGACCGATCCCGAGAAGGTGAAGCAACTCGACAAGTGCTTTGCTGAGGCTGCATGGTCTATCCGCTGGCTGGAGAACTATACCGGCATTGCCTATCCCTTCTCCAAATACGACTTTGTCGTTCTCCCTGGCTATCAGTTTGGTGGCATGGAGCATCCTGGGGCGATACAGTTCAACGCCCGTACCATATTCCTGGGTGCCCAGCCGACCGAGGACGACGAGTTGCGTCGCTTTCAGCTCATCTCTCACGAGACGGCCCACATGTGGTTTGGCGATCTGGTGACGATGCGCTGGTTTGACGATGTCTGGACAAAGGAGGTCTTCGCCAACTTCATGGCCTCGAAGATGGCAGCCGACCAGTTTCCACATGTCAACCACGAGCTCAATTTCCTCAAGGACCACTATCCTCTTGCCCTTTCCATCGACCGCACGGAGGGCACGCACCCCATCCAGCAGCAGCTTGACAACTTGAAGAATGCCGGCCTGCTCTACGGCCATATCATCTACCACAAAGCCCCCATCATGATGCAGCAACTCGAAGAGCGTATGGGAGCAGAGGCTTTGCAGCGAGGCTTGCGTGAGTATCTGTCCCGCTTCAGCTATGGCAACGCCACATGGGACGACCTCATCGACATCTTGGGCAAGGAGGCTCCCCAGGCGGGCATTGCCGACTTCGACCGCCAATGGGTGAAGCAGGCGGGCATCGCGCTCGATGCTTATGGCATCCAACTGCTCGCTGCGCCCCAGATCGCCAGTCTCCAGCAGCGTCTTTCTCAGGGAGGCATGAGCGAGGTGGATCGTTTCCGTGCGGCCATGACGCTCTATGAGAATTATCTCCATGGGCGGATAGCTGCCGATAGTCTTGTCCAGACGATGTTGCGGGCCGTGGAGCGGGAGGACAATCCCTTGGTGGCTACATCGCTCGTCGGCTATGCCACGTCGGTCCTTCCCTATGCCTCCGACCGTGGGGTGGGGGAGTGCAAGCTCCTTGATCTTTCCCGCCACCACTCCCTGCGTGGTGTCCGTACCAGTTCGTTGCGCTACCTCTCCACGTCGGCACAGTCCGAGGCTGTCCTTGACTCGATGTTTGTGGAGTGGCAGCAGGGCGACAATCCACTCCTGACGGTCAATGACTGGATGCGGGCGGCTTATCATCTGGCCCAGTACCTGCCCTCCAAGCGTCAGGAGATCTTGTCCCGTCAGCGTGCTCGCCTCGCTACCGATGATGCGCGGGCGGAGTTTGACTTTGTCTCGCGTGGCTGCGACACCACTCCTTCTGTACTGGATTCGCTCTTTGCCTCGTTGCTCCAGGTCGAGAATCGGCGTGTCGAGCCCTGGGCAGCCCAACTGCTCTCGCTCCTCAACGATCCCATCAGCGAACCCCATAACAACCGCTTCCTTCTCCCTGCCCTCGATGCCTTGGAGGAGGTGCAGCGCACCAGTGCCATCTTCTTTCCTGGCGACTGGTTGGCAGCGCTTCTCTCCCACCATCGGAGCGAGGAGGCGCGCGCCCTCGTCAGCGACTGGATAACTCGCCACCCCGACTATCCCGCGCCTTTGATGAACAAGGTCAAGCAGAACGCCTATCGCCTGCTGTTGGGGAGGTAGCGAGATGTCTGCCCGATCCAGCCAATGGGTCCTTTGTGAGGATTGGGGCGTAATCAAAAAGATTTCTCAAAATAATGATATGAAAAGAATCTTTTCTCGTTTATTATGTGTATATTTGCACGGTTCTTTGCTGCCTGTTCGTGGGATGGGCGGCGAAGCGAGTGAACTAACAATTTAAATTGACCTAACAAAAAATCAACATGTGTACGAATGAGTCTCGCCGTAGCAACATGCTTCCTGTGGGCACGGTCTTACGGGGTACCTATCGAATAGAGAAGCATTTGGCTTCTGGCGGATTTGGCAATACCTATTTGGCGAAGAATACGGCTTTTGATGAAGTTTGCGCCATCAAGGAGTTCTTTATCAAAGGTGTGTGTGAGCGCGACGACGATACTTGTACCGTCAGTGTGAGCAACTCGGAGAACACCCTCAGCTTTGAGCAACAGCGAGGAAAGTTCAAGAAGGAGGCTCGCCGTCTTCGCAGCATTCGCAACGAGCATGTCGTCCAGGTCCATGACCTCTTCGAGGAGAATGGAACGGCCTATTATGTGATGGACTTTGTGGATGGATGCAGCCTCTCGGCCCAGTTGAAGTCAATGGGTAAGGGCCTCGCGGAAGAGATGGTCTGGGACTATCTGCGTCAGGTCTTGGATGGACTGGCAGCCGTCCATGCTGCAGGTATCTGGCACCTTGACATCAAACCGGGCAATATCATGCTCGACAAGCAGGGGTGTATTAAGCTGATCGACTTTGGTGCGAGCAAACAAAGCGATGCCGAGGGTGGTGTGACGACTAGTTCTGCCATCTGCTATACCCCAGGTTATGCGCCAAGCGAACAGATGGCGCAAAGCTACGACAAGTTTGGGCCTTGGACGGATTTCTATGCCCTCGGCGCCACGCTCTATAAGCTCCTGACCAATCAGACTCCGCCGCTGCCTACCGATCTTAGTGAGGACGAAACGGCTGACAAGCGCGCCACCCTCCCCATGCCTGGTGTCTCCGAAAAGATGCGCAGCCTTGTGGTGTGGATGATGCAGGTGAGCCGGTTGAAACGTCCGAAGGATGTTGCCGAAATCCAGCGCTTTATGGAGGGCGAGGTCTCTCAAGTCGATCCAGGCGATGAAGACACGCAGGTCATAATGCCAACTTCTGATCCTAAACCTCACGCCAATCCTGCATCAGAACCTAGTCCCAAGCCTGATTCTGGTGTAGCAGGTGGGGGACCGAAACAAGGTAAAAATAAAACCTTGGTGGTTGTTTTGTCTGTTTTCGCCTTGCTCTGTGTGGCAGGACTGGGCTACGCCCTTTATGAAGGAAATAACACTACGTTTGAGGAGGATCAATTGGATTCGACCGTTGTTAATGTTGCTCCTGCGACAGATACCGCAGAGGCAGAAGAGCAGATCAAGGAGCCTGAACCCACCTTGGAACCTGTGGGTGCGCCACTCTCTGAAGGTGAGAAGGCTGATGGACGTGGAGGTTTTGACGACAATGCAGAGGGCTATTTCAGTATGCATGCAGACGAATACATGACGGAAAATCGTGATGTCTATTTTGATGGGTCTTTCAGCGATACTAAGGGCTCTTACCCTATCATGCTGAAGTTTGAAATGGATGACAACTATTTTCCTGGCGTCTGCTATTATCATAACATCAACTATGGTACGAAACTCAAGATGTCTGTCCGTTTCACGGAGGAGGAAATGATCATTCGTGGCAAAGCCAACGGTAGCGATTTCGTCATGAACTTCACTCCTACGACCGACGGCAAGTGGAAGGGAAGGGCTCTGTCGGGTAGTTATTACCTCAATGCGGAGATATGTCCCCGGTCGCCGAGGTAGTCTTGGGTTTTGCCCGTATTCCTATAATAATGGTATAGATATTAATAATTACTTTGGTGTCAATATAACCTCTATTATGTTTATTAAAATATGAATGCAAAGAATCTTTTGAAGCGAGCAGCCTGTCTGTTCTCCCTCACGGGCCTTGCGCTCTCGGTCTCGGCCCAGTCGCGTTTTGCCGATGCCATGCGGCAGGCATACGCCAAGCCAGAGCGTATATACCAGTTTTATGTCCAGCATCAGCCGGATAGTATCTACAAGCAGGGGGAGGATGTCTTCTCGCCTTATCTCTCTTCCGATCAGTTCGCTGCCCAGCTTCGTGCGATGGAGGAGCGGCTGGGAGATCCCGTTGAGGCTTCGATGTGGGAAATGCAGCAGATGGCGGGATGCGAGATCTATTCCCGCAAGATTTCTTTCCCGCGCCATTCAGCTACTCTTAATGTTGTTTTCGACCCGTCGGGAAGTCTTTTGGGCTTCACCTTTACCGATGAGAAGGCGCTGCTTACCGAGACGGAGTCGGCCCATCATATCTATGTCTCCGACACGATCCAATTGCCAGCCCGCCTCACTATGCCGTCGGCCTCGTCGGTCAAGGATCGGGTGCCGGTCGTTATCCTTGTCCACGGTAGCGGTCCTTCCAATATGGATGAGTCTATGGGCCCGAATGCTCCTTTCCGCGACTTGGCCGAGGGCTTATCGCGTCGTGGAGTCGCCGTCCTGCGCTATGACAAGCGTACCTTCGTCTGCCCGCAGTTCTTTGAGAATGCGAAGAATGGGTTTACCTACGATGATGAGACGGTCGATGACGCCCTCTCAGCCATTCGCCTCGTGAAAGACTCCTTGGCTCAAACTATGGCGCTCGATCCTTCCCGCATCTATATCGTCGGTCATAGTTTGGGCGGCATGTTGGCTCCGCGTATCGCAGAGCGGAGTGGTGCTGTGGCAGGTCTCGTCCTGCTTGCCGCTCCCACAGGAAAACTGCGACCGGCGATGGAGCGCCAGTTTGCTTATCTTGGTCGTTCGGTAGAAGAGGCACGCCAGTTGACCGAACTCACCTTGGCGAAGACTCCCGAAGTCTATCTCGATATGGATGCTCGCTATTCGGATACAGCCACAGCACAGAGACTGACTCTGCCGATGCTGATCCTTCAGGGTGAGCGCGACTATCAAGTGACGATGGACGACTATCGGGCGTGGCGCGAGGCTGTGGGCAATCGCCAGGGAGTGGTGATGAAGTCCTATCCGTCGCTCAACCACCTGTTTATGTCGGGCGAGGGAGCAAGCATGCCGGAGGAATACCAGACCCCGGGACATGTTGCCGAGGAGGTGATGGACGATATCGCCAACTTTATCCTCTCGGGCAAATAAGATCGCTCTTCCCTTCCTGCGCGATCCTTACTTACCTTTGTGCGCGAACCTTACTTACCTTCGTGCGCGATCATTACTTAGGATGGATTTTTTCGTTCCTAAGCTCGCAAGATGCCAATCGTCTTGTTTGGGTCAATACTATTTGAGAGGGGCGGAAAACTGCCGCCCCCTCTCTGTGGACCGTGAAAGATTGTGAATGGAATACGAGAGGATTGTGAGTGGTTGTGAATAGATTTGCATTCGCCTCCTCATAGCACTATCTTTGTATAAGATAGGCTGCACTCGGCAATTTGAGATCAAGCTCTCATTGCGCTCGTTTGCACTATCTTTGTAGAAGAAAAAAGTTGTATCAGTTTAATAATCAGCATAGTTATTTCGTCTAGTTTGTTTATGGTAACGATTTAGCGAAAGTCAGACTACTTCTGCCTGCTTACTTTTCATAATAGTTCAAACAACTCTTGCGGTTGCAAAGATAGGATAATTTTATTTTACGGTCGCGGATCATCTTCATCATGCAGCTTTTACCTACACGACGTTGACCTACCAATACGATGATGGTTTCCTTGCCAAGATACTTTTCTATCTTGTCGATATAGGACTGACGAATGATAGTTGCCATATTGTTATCTTTTATAAGTGAATTTTATTCTCGCTATGTCAGTTTTTGTCACATCCGGATAGTACTTTTGCCGCATGAAATGACAATAACTATATTTATTAAGGTATGAATGCAGGAAGAAATGGGGACAAGAGTCCTTAAAAAGTAAAATATAAGAGGAATCCAGGAGATTTCTTGTGAAAAAGTTTGGTGGTTCATCAGATTTTTACTAAATTTGCTATTGGATTAGTGACAGGGCAGGTGAAAGTCCTCGCTTGAAGTCGCTATGATGCAGAGAAGCAAGATAATCTTGTGGACACGAGCAAGCTATTCAGTTCTGTAGGTTGAAATCTGGTAAATTGAAACGTAGAAAGAACGTGAATTTGTTTGAGCGAGTCTGCGCCATCATATGGTGTGGATTCCTCTTTCGAATTTTCTTTTCTACGGGTTTTACCAGAGCCTAACTTACAAGAGAGTGAAGAAAGAAGGGGTTCACGCCATTCTTTTTTCGCTTGTGAACCATTATGGACTTGTTTGGTTCGCAGATTTTACTCAACTTTGCCCCTTGAAAGTAAATGGTTTACTGCACTCGGCCATTTGAAAGCAAGCTTTCATTGCGCCCGTTTGCATAATCTTTGCATAAGATTAGCTGCACCTCAGCATAACAAAAGTAAATGATCTGCTGTTTCGGTTGAAAAGCAGGAGCAGCAATATGTAATAACCTAAAAACTCAATGCTTATGAGCAGAGTATTTCAAGTAAAGCCTAAGCGCCTCAAACGCTCTAACGGCACCGTCCTCACTCCCGAAATGGTAGTGACAGTAACGACCCTGCAGCACACCGCCACCCCTTTTTATAATGGAGCCAAGGAGGTGCAAGAAGCCTACATGCGCATCTATGCTTTCGACTATAAGAAAGCATGCTGCAATCAGAATGATTTTGAATTTATAAGGTTGGGCAATTAGTGTATTGATTTATCTATATACCTATATTATAGACTATTGTATTTGTTTTAATACTATAATCCTTATGAACGAAAAAGAGATTTGTGAATTAATGGACAAGATACCTACTTTTGAAGGATTAAAGTCCATATATAATCCTATGGAGACTTTTGTGGAATATGTTTCGCAAAAAGAGATATGCCACTCATCAATATTGGCAGAACTGCTAAATCCATTAGAACGACATGGTCTTGGGCGTTCTTTTCTAGATGCTTTTCTTAAAGAGATAGAATGTGATGAAACTTTTGAAGACGTTACAATACGAACAGGAATGCCCGTTCTGAGGATTTTAACATATGGAAGTGGACCAAGAAGAATAGATATTTGTATTATAAATAATCATAATAAAGATGTAGTTATTATAGAGAATAAGCTCAATAATGCTCAAGAACAACAATGTCAACTTGCAGACTATAAGGCAGGATTAAAACATGAAGGATTTAATGTTGTAAAGACTGTTTGTTTACAGGGAAGCAACCTCAATGACATTGGGGCCGATATTGATTTATCTATAATGCATCTTGCAAGTCTTTTAGATAAAGTATGTGGTAATTGTTTTGAGTTAAAATCGTATATAGCATTATTGAAGAACATGGGACGTAAAGAAAGAATGAAAGAGGAAGTAGAAAAACTACTTTCTTTAGATAACGAGATCTTTGATAAAGTTAGAGACCTATCTAGATTGTTTTACGATGATGAAGTTTCTGAATATTGCTTTAATGAAATCGTTTCAGAACTGAAAGAAAAATCTAAAGATGATTTAGAATTGTCTTTCTCTAAAAAACGCAGATATCTACAAATTTGGAATGATGAAGGTTATAAAAATGGTACAAATTATGGCTATTGGATAGAATTGTGGTTCCGTGATTATGATAGGTTCGAAATATGGATTCGTTGTGATTCGGAAAACGAGCTGAAGCTAAAATGTTATGTTCAAGATGAAACCGAATGTGATTATTATAAACATAGAGATGGTGTAGTATTTTTTCATTTTCCAGGTAAAGAATGGAAGACTACTATGACTAATGTGATAGATGAGATTTGGAAGTTAATCAAAGAGCTGTATTTCGATATGATAAAACAATAGTTTATCTATTATAGTCTTACAGAAATCAATAACCGAAACGATGGATAAAATAGATTATAAAAAGATAGCATATTTGTTAGGATGCTATATGGTAATAGTTGATAAGGAAATCAATCAGATGGAGGTTGATGTCCTTGATAACTATCTGCCATTATCTAAGGAAGATGAACTTTATCATCAGAGGATGCAAATATTCTCTGATGATGAAGAGCGCACGAAGCTAAAAGATATACTTGACAAGTTGGTTATGGCTAATTATTCTGTTGCTCAGAAAACGGAAATAGTCACCCTTCTTGCTCGAATAGCTTATGGTGACGATTATATGGCAAGTTCCGAATTGGAATTGCTTATTAAGGTTGGTAAACTTTTAAAACTCGATATTGACCAAATCATCGAAGAAACACAGTCTGAGTCAAATAAAAGAATTGATTCTTCTCAACTCTCTTCTTTAAAACGTTTTGTCGGAAAAATGGAGAATACTATCTATCAGAGTTTTGCAAATTCTGATAAGAAAAGTGTTGTCGATATGATGTTGGGTGGTCTTGGTTATTCTGCATCCATAGCGCAAATTACTGAAGATGCTGAGAAGGATCTTGCTCGTGTTACAAGAATAATAGATGATTTGAATGGTATGTTGAATGAAGAATACAATCATTTGGCTACAATCAAACCTTCTTCGAAGAAAGTTTCTAAGGAAGTTTTGAAGATAGAAGAAATTATTCAAGGAATTAGAGGCAGTTTTAATGAAATAATAGATAACAGTTTGACTTGTAATAGAGAAGTATTGGATAAGAAAAGAAGGAATATTCGATACTTTACTATTGCTTTTATGGGTAGAACAAAGGCAGGAAAGAGTACTCTTCATAAAGTCATCACTCAACAGGAAAATGATGATATTGGAGTAGGCAAATTACGTACTACACGATATAATAGAAGTTGGTATTGGAACAAACTTCGTATTGTTGACACTCCTGGCATTGGTGCGCCTGGTGGTGAAGCTGATACCGAGATAGCCAAGTCTATTATAGATGAAGCTGATGTGGTTTGCTATGTTGTGACGAGTGACTCTATTCAAGAAACAGAGTTTGATTTCTTTTCAACTATAAAGGAAAGAAATAAGCCGTTATACATAATCTTAAATGTCAAAAGCAATCTTAATCAAGCTATTCGTTTAAAAAGATTTATAGCAAATCCAAATGATTGGAGACTTGGTGACGGTCCTCAATCTATTAAGGGACATATAGAGCGCATTCATGATAAACTTGATGGTAAGTACAACATGGATGCCGTTCGTATAATTCCTATTCATCTGTTAGCTGCGCAAATAGCCCTTTCTGGAGAGCAAGATTCAAAGACTTCTAAGGTACTATTTGAAGCTTCTAATATATCTGAGTTTACAAATTCGGTAAAAAAAGAAGTGCAGTTGTCTGGTAGTTTGAAGAAAAGTTTGAGCGTTATTGATGGTACTTCTTATCAGATAAATACAATATGGCATAAGATTTACGCTGACTTAAAAAGCCTGAAGGAAGGTAATGAGGTGTTGAAGAAGAAACAAGCGAAAAATTATACCTTTTTCAAGAATGAGTTAACTCAAGTCGAACAATACTTAAAGACCGTTTTCCAAGGAACAAGAGATGATCTTCATAATCGTGCTTCTACTTTTGCAAGAGAGCATTATGATGACGAAGATGCAGGAAAAGCATGGAGCAAGGATATGGTTGTAAAGTCTATAAACAAAAGGCTTGAACAACAAATTCAGGAGAGATATAATGATTTGAATGAAAAGATAAAATCAGAATTGGAAGAGATGATAATGGACATGCGTATATCTCTTGCTACAGATAATATTGGTTCTAATGTTTCTGGTGAGTCCGTAACCAATACACGGTTTGCAGCAGGTGTGTTTGTTAGTATAATGACTGCTGCAGCTCCGTTTATAATTCTTAATTCTTGGAATCCTGTTGGATGGGTTGCTGCTGCAGGTAGTATTATTGTTGGAATTATTGGTTCATTCTTTACGAGTCTATTTACTTCAAAGACAGAAAAAATCAGAAAGGCTACAGAAAATTTGCGTAAGCAACTATGTGATAGTATTGATTCTGGTATTGATAAGAATTTAAAACAAGTTCTTGAGAATACCAGAAAGTCAATAAATGATACTTATAAATCTATTGATTCGGTGTTGAAAGCTTATACTAAAAATGCCGACGATATAATAATGGATATGGATAGACTTGTTAAGCAAGTTCAAGAAGAAGAGAATGCGATCAATTCTTTGGTAAGTCTTCGAATTCTTGATTTTGTTGGCAAGAATCCTGTAAAAGAAATAAGTATAAATGAAATGAGTAACCAAGTGTTATGTGATGGGTATCCAGTTGAAAGAGATTGGCAAAAGCAATCTATCAAGTTCCTATATAACACGGGTCTTACAGATAAGAATATTCAAAAGATAGAAAAAGCAACCCAGATGACAATAAAAATAAAATAATATGGCACAACAATTTAATTATGCAGTCTACCAAGAAAGACTTAGTAGATTGGAAGCTAAAACTCGAGCGTTGTTGAAAGAAACCAACAATACGGAGTTGACTTGTAAAATGGACTCAGAGCTTGCAGGCTTGCAAGACCGTAAAGAATTACGCTTAGCGTTTGTAGGACAATATAGTTCCGGCAAGTCTACTATTATTTCTGCATTAACAGGTAGAAAGGATATCAAGATAGATGCAAATGTCGCTACAGATCATGTATCGGAATATAAATGGAACAACATTGTTCTTATGGACACTCCGGGCATTCTTGCAGGTAAGGTAGAATCGCATGATGAGAGTACTAAGGCAGCTTTAAAAGAATGTGACTTGATATTTTATGTCTTGACCTCCCAACTTTTCGATGATGTATTATTCAATAATTTCATCGATTTGGCTTACAATCAGCATTTTGCTGATAAGATGTTTATTGTTGTCAACAAGATGGGGATGGAGTCAGGAGAGTTTGGCCAGCTTGTAGACAACTATACTATTTCGTTGGAAAAAATATTCTCAGAAAGAGGCTATGAATTGAAGAACTTTCCTATTGCTTTTATTGATGCGGCAGACTATATGGACGGTCTTGATGAAAACGATAATGAGTTCGTCCAATTAAGCAACTTTGAACATTTCATAGATATGCTTAATGTTTTTGTCGCTCGCAAGGGAATGATAAAAAAGCAATTTGATACTCCTGTTAGAATCTTTCAAAGTTATCTTAAGGATATCGCTGTTACTGCCGTAGACAAGACTTTATCTGACATTTTTAATCAGTTTGAGCAGAAATTACGTCATAGTCTGTCTGACCTAAAGCGAGATACAAGAAACGATTTGTCTTCGTTTGCTTCTATGGCTATGAGTAAAGTCATTTCTTTATCTAATGATATTGGAGGCATTGACGAAAATGACTGGAAATATAGGCAAGAGGCATTGAATTCTGAATTGCAGAGCATTATATCTAATACTTCTGCTAAGATAGAAGACACAATCAACTCAAATTATGAGCGATTGATGAATGATGTCAATGATTTCTGTGGTAAGGATTCGTTAGTTAAATACTCAGGAGAAATCGATATGAAATTGGCTTCGCCCAATATCAGCATAGAGGAACAGAAGAATCTGTCTATGCAGAAAAAAGCTTTAGACTTTTTAAAGCGTGGTGGAGTACAGATTGGAAATATGGCTCCTAATGTAACTAAATTAGCAGGTGGTATAAGCCAAGCTTCAGGATCTGCGCTTCACAAAATGGTGTTGGATGTCGGACATTTCTTTGGAAAGTCCTTCGGACCTTGGCAAGCTGTGAGATGGGCAAGCAATATTGCTAAGGTTGCAAAATTTGGAATACCAGTAGTTTCTGCTGGTATTGAGATTTGGATGCAGTTTAGAGAAGATTCTAAAGAAAATAAGCGTTTGGAGCAGATAAAAAGCGTAAAGAATCAGTTTGTTTCTACTTATCAGGAAGAAATCAATAAGGTTGCAGAGCAATTTGAAAAGTATTTATTACAGGTATTTGGTAATTATACCAATAAACTGGAAGAGATAAATCACTCTAAGACTGAGTTGATAGAAGCTTCTAATAAGAATGATATTACGATTAAGAAGATTAGTGAGTTGGATGCGGAATATGCAGACTTCATTGAAGCTATAGAGGTAGATGAGTAATTATGTTCAAGTATAATTATTATGGCAAAGAATGAAAATAAAATCTTAGAGGAGTTGAGACGAAGAGGCGGGATTTGTGAAGATCCAGCTCCTGAAGTCGGAGGCATTATTGGCTGGTTGATAAGCTTGTTTACCAAGAGAAAGTAAGCCGCATATACTTTTTTCTTGATGTTCTGCCACCATTTGACACATCTATATAGTTATTTTACAGCCGAAATCAAATGTGTAACTATATAAGGTAAAGTAAAAATGGAAAAGAACATCAAGAAAAGAGTGTGTTGGTTGGCTGTGGTATTGAATGCTGTGCTGGTAGTGTTATTTGGCTATTGGTTCTTCTTGAATCCTCATGGCTATTGGCAGAAGCAGTAAGAAGCTGAAAAGGAAGAGTATTCTGAAAGAAGGATGCTTTGGCGAAAGTTGGAGACTATGACCATGCAACGTATCCGAAAATGTGAAAGGAGTAGGTTTGCTGCTATGCGGTTCGTGTATCGGTTAGATTGTTGACGCAACCTTCACTTTTATGAAGGCATGGACATTTGCAAGTAGTGATAAAGAATAAATATCTGAACTTGCAAAACTTGGAAAAATAAAATATAAATACGATGAATAGTATGGCTGATAATCAAAAAGTATATCAGGAAATCAAGACGATTGCTGATAATCTCTGTAAGGAGAACAAGACGTATCTTCGTGCAGATTTGGCTTTTGAGCTGAAGAAGTATGGTATTGCTTCCGATTCCTCGGAGGTGAGTAAGCTAGTATTTGATGCTTACAGATATTTCCATGATAACGGTAATATCGCCATTGCTTTTGTTTCAAATAATTCACGTACAACCCTTGTGGCTGAATACAAGTTGAATGACAGTCTGGAACAGGGCAACAAGGAGGAGGCTTTGAAGATAGCCGAGACGGAACTGGCGTTGTCTTCATCTGCCTTGGAGCAGTTGAAAGAGCAAGTGGAGCAGAACCTTAACTTAGTTCTTGTCAAGGGAACGTCGAAGATGGCTGATATTGTCATGGGCACGAATGGCGTGAAAGATGTAAGAAGTAAGGCTTCCACCATGTTTGATAAATATACTAAGATGGTGGAGGCTTATCACTATGCAGAGGATAGCGTTCGTGGAAACATCGAAGATTTTACCTCCTTGCGTAGTGATATCGGGACGGTTTATCGTGACTATGCCCTGAAACTTATCGATATCTATGGCGACTCCATCAAGATGGTTTCTCCAGACTTGTTCGATTTTAAAAGAATAGAGTGGCTGGATGTGGACGAGATGCTTAAGTATGTGGAGCTGGAATATAACAAGCTCACGGAAAAATGTGCAGCTTTGATTGGTGAGATTTCTGTTAGTTTCCGTACTTCCTTGCAGGGTTCTTTACAGGCTTATAAGTCTTTGTCGAACGGCAACAAGTCCTTGGGCTTAGTGATGGCAGGATTGACTATGCTCGAACACTATATGGGAGCAAGTGAACGCGCTAATCGTTTGAAGTCTGATTTATCAGTTTTCCAGATGAGCGTGAAGCATGATGCCACTCGCATCAAGGCTGATATGGGACGATTGTTGGTGATCTGCAAGACGCTCAATGATGTGGTAATCCCGAAGGCGAATGTGTTCTTGCGTTATGGAGAAAAACTGTTGGCTTCTGATTTGAAGGCGACGCTTGATGCTTTGTATGCGGATGAGACTATTCGCCCATTGGAGGAGCAACGAAAATGTCTGCTTCAGCAGATGATGGCGCTGGACATGGAAATGAACGACCATCTTCAGAACATCGATGTCTATACCTCGCTGATTAATGACATCACCGCTACCTTGGAGTCTAAGCAGGGAAGCTATATGGAAGCGAAGTCGAAGAAGCCTTCCAAGCCTTTCTTCCTCGTCAACTGGATCACCTTTGGTATGGCCAACAAGAACTACTATCGTGACTTTGCCGAATGGAATGCAGTATGCTTCCCTCTTGTGAGAGAATACGAGAGCTATCAGGTAGATTTGAAGTTGGATAAGGAGGAATTGGAATCGCATCGTGAGGAACAAACCCGCATCAAAAATGAGTATGCCAAACTCTCCAGTGAACTGGATAAGGTTTCTAAGGAAATCAGGAGCAAGATAGTTTGCTCTGACGACTTGAAGCTGAAGATGCTAAAACATCTTCGTGATATGGTTGCCATGCTGAAACTTGGACGTGAAATCATGGAGAGCAAGATAGATGAGAAGTTGGTGCATACGGTCGATATTCCCGATTATCGGGAGGCAGCCAAGCTTCCTGCTGATGTGGAGCAGAACATTTCTCTGTTTACAGGAATGTTGGCAGATAATCTTCATGCCGACAAGGATATGGCTAAGAATCTGCTTGACGGAGTGGAAGCATACACGAAAAACCATAAGAAGATAGAGGGTAAGACCGCACAACAGAACAAACCTGCTGAGTATAGCGAGGAAGACTTGGCGCAGTTAACTGGTGCGATGGAACAATCCTTACAGAAAGGTATCGCTCTGTTTGATAGTTTCGTTAAGCTCAAAGCGCAGCAGCTCAGTGGTAGCTTGGCTTCGGCTGCATACGATAAGGAGTTGAAGAAACATGCTGATGAGTTTAAGCGTGAGATGGCTAAGATAGACAACAAGAGTGCTTATCTTCGTGAGGTGTTCAAGCGTATCAATCTGGCTGGTAGTGAGGAGGAACGTAAGCAAGCTATGGAGTTGATGAGCGACTTGAGCGGTTTCTCTCTTTCGGAACAGGAGTTCACTGAATTTATAAATGGTAAGAAACAAATAGAATTATAAGGTGTATGGAAAGTTCAAGAAGACAGCAGGCCCAGGCTGATTTGGGCATGGATTTCGCAAAAGAAGATCAAAAGCGAGAGGCTGCTCTTGCCAAAGAACAGGCGAGGGCTGATAAAAAAGCTGCTAAGCGTGAGAAGATGATGAACATGCCATCATATCGTCTGATGGTAGGTACGGCGAAGTATATGGACAAGTATTTCTTGGATCCTATCCTTGGTTTCGTTCTTCCTGCCGGTGTCGGTGATGCATTGTCGAGCGTGTTTGCGTTCCCATTTATCTATTACAGTCTTTGCGTAGTTAAGTCTATTCCGCTGACTTTGGCTGTCATCTATAATATCTTGATGGATGTGCTGATAGGTGCCATACCTTTCTATATAGGTGATGTGCTGGATGTATTCAAGCGTTCGTATGTAGAGAACCTGAGATTGATTACTGGCTATATCGAGGATGATAAGGAGATTATCAATAAGGTGAATAAGAAGGCATTCTGGACGGCTGTGTTCATTGTCGTGCTTTGCTGGTTGATTTATGTGGTAATTTCGTGGTCCATTCGCTTGGGAACCATGGCTTGGGATTGGATAGTTTCATTGTTCTAAAATATGAGTAGCAACATTTTCTTTCAACCCTTCGTTGGCAAGGATTATGCCAACGGGGGGATATTCGGCAAGCGAATCATGATATTGGGCGAGAGTCATTATTGTGATGAGAGTTGTGCGGATTGTAGCGACTGCCAGCTACATCGGGAGTGTATGGGCTTTACGCAGCAGGTGCTTGGGGATTATCTCAATGAGAACAAGGAACGGCAGAACTGGATGCGGACTTTCCTGAAGTTTGAGCGTTCGTTAGTGGGTGAGGAGACAGATCAGACGATGAGGCTGAAGATCTGGAACTCGGTCATCTTCTTCAACTATCTGCAAGTGGCGATGGGTGGTCCTCGTGAGGCAGGCACTGGGGAGCAATATCGCCAAGCAGGCAAGGCTTTCTTTGAGGTTATCGAAAAGTATCAGCCGGAGTATGTCATCGTCTGGGGCAAGCGACTTTGGAACAATCTTCCTAATGTTGGCTGGCAAGATGGCGACGACATCGTAGTGGATGGTTATCCTGTTGCTACGGGTGCTTATCTTCTGAGTAATGGTAAGCAGGTGAAAGTGATGGCGGTAAACCATCCTTCCGTAGGCTACTCCTGGGACTATTGGCACAAGGTGATACAAAGATTTTTGAGATAATTTTCTTGCTTGCGCCACGATTTGACATACCTTACCTTTACCTTTGCAGTCGTAAACATAATTAATTAAACGATATTGCTATGGGATTTGTAGAAGTAAAGCCAAAAGAATGGTACATTGAACAGGCCAAAATTACTAAGGTATGGAGTAAAAAGCTTGAAGAAAATGAAACTTATATGCATGGAGCAGAAGATTTTGAACCTGTTTGTCCATACATCAATCCTCAATTCCGCTTTAAGACTAAATTCTTCAAAGTGGTTTGGATGGTCTTGGAGGAGCAGGCATTAAATACCTTAGGCTCTCATGCTGAAAAGGTTAGAAGTTGCTATGTGCTTGATAAGTACTGTGCGTTATTCGTAAAAGCGACTTCCGATGAGTTCCAAATATATTATTCTGAGAATACTTGTTTTGAAGATAGAGAGTTGCAATTCTGGATATTTGCACAATTTAAGGACTTTGTGGAGGCTGTTGCTCAAAAAGTATTGCCTTGTAGATTCCTTTATTTGGAAAACGAAAAGCAACTATTTGCTGAGACATTAACCTTGAATTGGGATTTTCGAGCCTTTGGCAGGTGTTGGTTTGATGGAAGCCGCATAAATTTATCTCCATATTTGATGATTTATCCATTGCCGTATATAGATATGGTCATTCTTCATGAGTTGGCGCATTTGAGGTATCCTCATCATAGGGCAACCTTTTGGAAATTCTTGTCTCAGCTATTAGGAGAAGATGCTAAGACTGCTACAGAAAACTGCAATATGATATTAGGAGACAGAAATAAGAGTTATCGTTACCTCATGGAAGGCTTTAGATGGGTTGATTCTTGTTTCAAGAAAAAACAGAAGAGACTTACCAAGATTTCTTCATAAGCATGATATAGTGATAAAACTGTCTTAAATAAAGTTCAATATATGGCACAGATTACAATCAATATCCAGGCTATGGACTGGACAATGGGGGAAACCGTAGGCTTGCACTTGATGCTGAAGAAAGGCAGCAAGGCAAGAATCGCTTGGGGCGATGGAAAGGTACAGGTCGTGACAGGTAAACAGAAACCTGCTTCCGAAAAGTTGGCTTGGGTGGAGGCTGGTCATGCCTATCCTGAGAAGGGCATGTACTACACCATTACCATCTGTTCGGAAGAGGAGGATGCCATTATCGGATTTGATGGATGTGGCATGTTCGAGGTGAAAACCTTTGATGTGATTCTCACGGAATGTCCTAACTTGCGTATCTTGGGCTATTCTGGGTATGGCGAGGAGAAACTCGACGTGAGCAAGAATCCTTTGCTGGAGTTCATCGACTTCCACGAGATAAGAAACGAGAAATTGGATTTTTCTGCCAATCCTCTCTTGGAGGAGTTGCATATTGATGGAGCCAAAGATTTGGTGTCTTTGAATTTGAGTAAGAACGACAAGTTGCGTCGCTTGGACATCTTCATGTGTCACAATCTTCAGCATCTCGCCCTGAGCAATCAGTCGCAACTGAATGAGGTGGATTTCGCTCTCACTCATCTCCGTCCCAAGGACTTGGAGTATTTGGAGAAGACGTTGAAGCGAAACGCTCCTTACAAGGTACGGGGCGGAAGTTTCGGCGATGATAAGATAATAGAAGTGTGTAATGGTAAAATAGTAGGGGAATATGAAGGAAAATTGTGATTGGAAAAAATGCTTGGACAGAATTGAGGATAAGGGATTTGACGACGATGATGCTTATTCAGAGATTCTCGAATATATCCGAGAGGTGGCTACTGTTGATGAGAAACGTGAGGTGCTACAAAATGTGGAGCAACGTGTGAAGAAAATCGTGAACTATGATTTTGCAAAGGCATGGTTCCTACGTCACATGAGTGAAAGCGAGCATGATGTCATCGAAGTCTTAATGGGAGTAAGATATGTTGTATTGAATGAGATGATGCTTCATCCGACTCCTGCCGAAGTGGAGAGATTTCGCTATCAGAATGATAAACTCTTCAAATTGACTCAGGAATGTTATGCCCAGTGCAGAAACATGTGGCGCACTTTGTTTCATACGCCTTATAAGGTGGATGATCGCTATCGTTATGAGGTGGAAGGAGTGTTGCGTTTCGAGTATGGAGATGACGATGCTGTAGTAAAGATGGAGAACGATGATTATTACGGATCTGATTTTCATTATATGATTCATCTGTTAGATGAACTGATGAGTGCAGGACGCTATAAGATGGATACAATCGTGAATGGTGTTTTTCGCAATTTTGTTGGGACTACCGAGGAAGGATATAAAACATTCAGAAACGAATTGGATGATGGCGATTCCTGGGATGAATGTTATCTTCACAAACCAGAGTTTGCTGATATTTGCGTTTGTTATGCCATGCATGCTCTACATACGCATCAAGACTATAGCCTGCCCGACATTCTTCGCATGGATGATTTCGTGGTAAAGGTTCATTTGCAATATGAGAATGAAGTTTGCGATACGAGAGATGCAGAGATTGGACCGCTCGATTATGAACCATCGTGGTTCCAAAAACTTGTAGAGGAAGATGTGAAAGAGTTCGGAGGAAAACATACGCTGAATCCGACAAGAAAGAAATAGCATATAAAATAAAACAAGAAGTTTAACGACATATATAAAAAATAGAAGATAACGAAGTTAGCAGAAGCATTGAGCATCAGAGCCGACTTGCAGAAGAAAGTGGCTCAACTGAAAGAACGTATCAAGGAGAGCGCCAAGGTACAGGAGGGCGATGAACCTTGCGATAACGTGGAGGAACTGTACAAGGAACTGGATGAAGCACTCGTCCAGTTGGAAGACTTGATTTATCGCATCAACATCACCAACGTTCAGATAGTTCAGGACGGAGACTCCTTGACTCGATTGATAGCCAATAGAGACGTCTTGTCGATGCGTGTCAAGGCATTGAAAGAGGTGGTGAACTACGTAGCTGCCAACGATAAGTCTCAAAGGCTATAGCGAGAAGCAGATCTGGGAGTTCTATAACGTTATCAGA
>ERZ773200.994-NODE-994-length-26054-cov-8.880842_pt1 | contig 26054 bp, 18 predicted proteins | sample MGYA00581008_ERZ773200 | MGnify/ENA primary metagenome ERZ773200 (study PRJEB29015, sample SAMEA2737770) | human gut metagenome | biome: human gut; feature: human-associated habitat; material: faeces | place: China | collected 2012 ... | reverse complement strand
CTGCCGCACCTCGCTCGCCGTATCGGCACTTAGAATTATGCGGTATTGCCCTAATGAAAAAGCGCCCCTTTCGGAGCGCTTCCCTGTTCTTACTTATTCACTCTCTTATAATACTGCCGGTACTGCTGGGGCGAAAGGCCCGTGGCATCTTTAAAGACGCGGCGGAAATGCGCCGTCGTCATAAAGCCGGTCTTTTCCGCAATGTCCGAGATGCTCTCGTTCGACTTCTCAATGAGGTTCTGCGCGGCCTTGATGCGCACGCCGTTGATATACTCGATGAGTGAGAGGTTGATGGACTTCTTGAAAAGGCGGCTCAGATAATACGGGCTGATATAGAACTGACTGGCGATGCCGGTCAGGGTCAGCTTCTCGGCGTAGTGCTCGGCGATATAGGCCTGGATCTGATCCACAATGTGGTTGCTGACGCGGCCATTCTCGCCGCCCTGCTCCTGCTGCTGGCGGCAGAGGTCCTTGAGCTCCAGCAAAAGCGTGGCCAGCAGCATCTTGCGCAGTGCATCGGATTCCGGGGAGGTTTCCTCCTGCAGGGCCAGCAGCTGCTGCAGCAGGCCCTGGATGTGGTTCTGTTGCTTGACTGTGATATTTGACAGCAGGTGGTTATGCTCCTCACTCAAGAAGGAGAAAAAGTCCACCTCCGGGAAGATGTCCATAATTTTGTCGAGGTACTCGCGGCTGAAATTCATCACGATACGGCTCGAGGCTGTGTCGCCGAGCGAGGCAGTCTTGTGGATCTGGTTTTCACCGATCAGCACCACGCATCCCGCGTTGACGATATAGGCGGCATCCTCAATAAAATAGCGGCGGCTGCCCTCTATCTCATAATAGATCTCGTATTTATGATGGATATGGAAGCTGGCCATCTCATACCCGGAGTCACGGTCCACGCGGTCAATAAAAAAGTCAACGTGGGGCGAGTAGACATATTCCGAAACCATAACGCTGCTCCTCACTGCCGTGGTGCGGGGCACCCGGCGATTGGTTATTGTTGTCTTTTTTAGAATAGCACATTTTTTGCTGTTTTTCAAACTATTTTTATACTATTTTTGAACACTTGGGGGTTCACACATGAAAATCACGCTTGTACGTTCTATGGCGCGCAGCGCAGTGTTTGAGCTGGTCAACTCCGGCTGCTACCGCGCCCCGGCTCCTTATACAGTCTCATTGGACGGCGCCACAGTCTGTGAGGGCGATACGAATGTGTTCTCACTCTATTCGCTGGAGCCGGGCCGCAGCTACACGCTGGCCGTCACCCTTGACGGCGTGACCGATACGCTGGACTTTACCACCGCGGAGGAGAGCTTCTTCGTGGATGCCTCCCGCTACGGCCTCGTCGCCGACGGCGTGACCGACAACACGGCCAAGCTGCAGGCGGCGTTGTCCACCTGCCCCGCGGGCGGCACGGTCTACGTGCCCGCCGGCACCTACCGCACCCAAAGCCTGTTTTTGCAGAGCCGCACGACGCTGTATCTCGAAAAGGGCTGCACGCTGCTGGGCGGCACCAACCGCACTGACTATCCCATTCTGCCCGGTGTTCTCCCCTGCCATAACGAGAAGGACGAGCACTACCTCGGTCTGTGGGAGGGCAACCCGCTGGACAGCTTTGCGGGTCTTATCAACGTCATCAACGCCGAGAACGTGACGATCACCGGCGAGGGCACGATTGACGCCAACGCCCAGAACGGCGACTGGTACCAGAACCCGAAGGAAAAGAATATTGCCTGGCGTCCGCGCCTGTTCTTCACCAGCGGTGCCAAAAACGTCGTGCTGCACGGCGTTCTGGTCTGCAACAGCTATTCCTGGACCATCCACCCGACCTACTCCGAGAATGTGGACATCCTGAACATCCGCATCCGCAACAGCTCCACGACCCCCAACACCGACGGCATCGACCCCGAGAGCTGCAAGAATGTCAACATCATCGGCAACCATGTGCACGTCGGTGACGACTGCATCGCGCTGAAATCCGGTAAGCTGTTCTTAGGCATGAAGCTGCATGTTCCCTGTGAGAACGTTATCATCCGCAACTGCTGCCTGAGCCGCGGCCACGGCGGCCTTGTCATCGGCAGCGAGATGAGCGGCGGCGTCAAGAACGTCACCGTGACCCAGTGCCTGATGGACCATACGGACCGGGGTCTGCGTGTCAAGACCCGCCGCGGGCGCGGCAAGTACGCCATCATCGACGGGCTGGTGTTCCGTGACGTCGTTATGGACGGCGTGCTGGCGCCGTTTGTCATCAACATGTTCTATTTCTGCGACCCCGATGGCCGCAGCGACTATGTGCAGACCCACGAGGCCCTGCCTGTCGACGAGATGACCCCGACACTGGGCACGCTGGAGATGGAAAACATCACGGCCACCGACGCCCAGTACGCAGGCTGCTGGTTCAGCGGCCTGCCCGAGCACCCGATCGAGGGTGTCAAGATGCACAACGTAAAAATCAGCTTTGCACCGCACGCTAAAGCCGGTCAGGCCGCCATGATGTGCGGCGCGGATGCCTCCTGCAAGGTGGGCGTCCATGCCGAGAACGTGCATAAAATTGAGCTGCACAACGTTGCGATCACCGGCTACGAGGGTGAGCGCCTGCAGCTGACAAACGTAGATAGCTTTGAGGAGGACTGAACCATGACCCATGAAGAGATTCTGACCACGCTGGGCCATTACGTGGACTACCTGATCGCAGGCTCCACCGCCGAGGCACCGCTCTGGAACATCGAGAAGGTCCGCAGCGGCAAACCCAACAAGTGGAATTACATCGACGGCTGCATGATCACTGCCTGCCTGAGCCTGTACAAGACCACCGGCGACGAGAAGTTTTTGGACTTCTCCAAGAAGTTTCTGGACTACTTTGTCAAGGACAACGGCGTCATTGAGACCTACGACCCCACCGAGTACAACCTGGACAACGTCAACCAGGGCAAAAACCTGTTTACGCTTTACGACCTGACCGGCAACCAGCGCTACCGCGACGCCATTGAGACGATCCGCGGCCAGCTGGAGACCCAGCCCCGCACGAAGGAGGGCAACTTCTGGCACAAGAAGATCTATCCCAACCAGGTCTGGCTGGACGGCACTTACATGGCCCAGCCCTTCTATATGGAGTATGAGACACGCTGCAACGGGATGCACGGCTGCATTGACAGCTACAAGCAGTTCATGAACATCCAGAAGCACATGAAGGACGCCAAGACCGGCCTGTACTACCACGGCTACGACGAGAGCCGCGAGATGTACTGGGCGAACCCCGAGACCGGCTGCAGCGCCAACTTCTGGCTGCGCGCCATGGGCTGGTTCCTGGTGGCCATGGTAGACACGTTGGAGCGGATGGACAACCAGCTTTACTACGAGTACCGCGCCATCATGGCAATGCTGAAGGACGCGGTGGACGCGATGATCGCCTTCCAGGATGCCGAGAGCGGCATGTTCTGGCAGGTCGTAGACAAGGCCGGGGTCGAAGGCAACTACCTTGAGACCTCCGGCAGCGCACTGTTCGCCTACGCCGTGCTCAAGGGCGTGCGTCTGGGCTACCTGCCCAAGCGCTACACGGCCTACGGTGAGAAGGCGTTCTACGGCACCTGTGACCGCCATCTGGGCGTGGGCGCGGATGGCGCTTTGCAGCTGGGCGGCATCTGTCTGGTGGCCGGTCTCGGCGGCGCGACCCGCCGCGATGGCAGTCTGGCGTACTATTTCAGCGAGCCCATCGTCGAGAACGACGCCAAGGGCGTAGGTCCGCTGCTGCTGGCCTACACGGAAATTCTGGCCGCACAAAAGCAGTAAGGAGGGCACACTATGCCGAAATTTATCGTCGGTGCCCGCCTGCACGACTACGGCAAGGGCAGCCCGGACGAGCTGTTCGGGCGCGTTGCCGCCGACGGCTTTGCCGCTGTGCAGCTGGCCTATAAAAAGTGTGTGCCGTCCGTCAGGAGCTATGCGGACGTGACCGACACGCTTGTCGCCGAGACCGTCGCCGCCGAAAAGGCGCACAGCATTCAGGTGGCCGTGCTGGGAACCTACGTGGAGCTGGCCATCAACGATGAGAGCCGTTTGAAGAATGCGGCGGACTTCAAGAGCCAGCTGGCCGTCTGCAAGGCGCTGGGTGCCGGGTGCATCGGCACCGAGACGACCAGCATGGAAAAGCAGCCTGCCGGTACGACCCGCGAGGAAGCGCAGGAGCTGCTCTGCCGCAGTCTGGCGGACATTCTGCCCGCCGCCGAGGCACTGGGCGTGACCGTCGCCGTAGAGCCCGTGACCTACCACAGCATGAACTCCGCCGCCGCGACGCGGCATATTTTGGACACGATGCGCAGCCCGAACCTGAAGGTCATCTTTGACATGAGCAATCTGGTGGATGCCGGGAACGTCGGCGCGCAGGACCGCATCTGGAACGACGTGGGCGAGCTGCTGGGCGACCAGATCGTGGCCGTCCACTTCAAAGGGCAGGCCTTTGCGCCGGACGGCGGGCTGCTCCACACGAGCCTGGAGGACAGCCTGACCGACTACGCGGGCGCGTTCGCCATGCTGCGGCAGCTGCCGCAGGACGCTCTGCCCGTGCTGCGTGAGGAGGCTGTGCCAGCCCGCGCTGCCAGTGATATTGCATTTATGAGAGGATTTTTTGCATGACCGAAACGGAACGCAAAACATTGGTCGTTGACGAGAGCGGTGCGGGCGACTACCGCACGCTGACCGAGGCCGTTGCTGCCTGTGCGGCCACGCCGGACGAGCCGGTGCGGTTCTACATCAGGCACGGCATCTATGAGGAACGGCCCTTCATTGAGCTGGCGGACTATGTCATCGAGGGCGAGTACCGCAACGCGACAGTCATCACGGCGTCTGTGGGCGGGCGTGACCCGTGGCCGGGCGAGGTCAAAACCGGCACCTTCCGCAGCGCAACGCTGTTTCTGGGCGGCGGCAGGGCCGTTGTGCGCAACCTGACCGTGCAGAACAACGCCGGGGACGGCGCAAAGGCCGGTCAGGCGCTGGCCGTCTACGCCGACGCAAGCCGCGTGCTGATGGAGAATGTGAACCTCTACGGCAACCAGGACACGCTGTTCACCGCTCCCCTGCCCCTGCAGGAGCGCGAGAAGAACGGCTTCCGCGGCCCGCGAGAGAACACGCCCCGGCTGGACACCGTGCAGTACTACAAAAACTGCACGATCCGCGGCAACATCGACTTTATTTTTGGCGGTGCAAACGCTGTGTTCGACACCTGCCGCCTTGAGCCGTGGCATCACATCAGCGGCACCTGCTATATCACGGCTCCCAGCACGCCCGCAGGCAAGCCCGGCTACCTGTTTGTGAACTGCACCGTGCAGGGCAGCTGTGCGCCCGGCAGCGTCTATCTGGGCCGCCCTTGGCGCGCGGACGCGGCCTGCTACTGGCTGGACTGCGCGTTGAGCGACGAGGTCTGCGCCGACGGCTGGGACAACTGGCGTGACCCCGAGAACGAAAAGACCGCCCGTTTTGGTGAGCACGGCTCCACCGGCCCCGGCAGCGCCGCCAAGCGTGCCTTTGGCAGCGTGGATGACGATAACGAAGCGAACGCCCAGCGGGAGATGTACGCGCGGGTAAGAGCGGAATTTGGCGTGGAATAAGGCATAGCAAAAGCGGCAGACCGTTTGTGGTCTGCCGCTTTTGCTTTCCTAAGCCTTCCCCTTTTACTGTGCGCTCGTCTCGCCGCCCTCGACCACGAGGCTGTCCTCGTAGTCAGTGCCGTAGGTGTCAACGAGAGTGGCCTCATAGTCGGCGTGGAAGAAATTCTCCTTGCCCAGAGCCTTGATCTCGTCGTTGATGGCATTCAGCAGCGTCTCATTGCCCTTGCTGACGGCGGGGGCAATCGTGTCCTGGCTGCCCAGGGACGGGATGCCGACAGTGTAGCCGGGGTTCTGGCTGGCAAACGCGATGACCTCGGTGTTGTCGTTGGCCCAGGCCACGCCGCCGTTCTCCATTGCGCTCTTGGCCGTGGCGTAGGAGTCATACTTCTGCAGCGGGATGTCAGGGTAGTTCTGGGTCAGGTAGGTCTCTGCGGTAGTGCCGGAGATGACGATCATCTGGTCATCGGCGTTCCATCTGTCCAGCGACGTGATGACGTTGGAGTCCGGGGAAACGACGCCCAGTGCAACGTTCATGTAGGGCAGCGCAAAATCGACCTCCTCGGCGCGTTCCGGCGTGACCGTGAAGTTTGCCAGAATGACATCGACCTTGCCGGTCTGCAGGTACTCGATGCGGTTGGCGGCCTCGGTGGAGACGTAGTTCACCTTGACGCCCAGATCCTCGGCCAGGCGGTTGGCAAAATAGATGTCATAGCCCTGATACTCGCCGTTTTCATCGACGTAGCCGAACGGGTTCTTGTCAGAGAAAACACCGATGTTGATCGTGCCGTCCGCCTTGATCTCGTCCAGCGTGCGGTAAACAACACCGTCGGCGGATGCCGAGGTCGAGGCAGTGCCCGTGGAGGCGCTGCTGCCGCAGGCGGCCAGAGACAGGCTCAGGGTTGCGGCCAGGGCCGCGGCGGTCAATTTGGTTGCTTTTTTCATGGTGATATCCTCCTTTTTTCGTCTTTCGTTTTCCTCTATGTATTTCTTTCCACAAAAGGGAATCTATGGTATGCCCTGCGAAGCGGGCGCTTGCCTCCCCTAGCAGGGGAGGTGGCTCGAAGAGCCGGAAGGGTTGAACTTTGCCACAGTTCTAAATGTTTTGGGTAATGGCGAGGTTCTCTCCCCCACCCGCTTCGCGGGAGCCCCCTCGCAGAGGGGCCAAGTCCATTACTTCACACTGTCAAAGGTGAAGGTGCGCAGGAACTTCTGCGCGCGCTCTGTCTTGGGGTGGTCGAAGAACGCCTCCGGCGTGCTCTCCTCGATGATTTTGCCGCCGTCCAGGAAGATGACACGATCCGCAATCGCGCGGGCAAACTGCATCTCGTGGGTGACAATGATCATCGTGCGGCCCTGCTTCGCCAGATCGAGCATAACGTCCAGCACCTCGCGGACCATTTCGGGGTCAAGGGCTGCAGTCACTTCATCGAACAACAAAATTTCAGGGTGCATCGCCAGTGCGCGGACGATGGCAACGCGCTGCTTCTGGCCGCCGGACAGCTCCCGCGGGTAGCTCCTGGCCTTGTTCAGCAGGTTCACGCGGTCCAGCAGGGCCTCGGCTTCCTTCTGTACCTCGTCTTTGGGACGCTTGGCCACCTTGAGCGGAGCCAGCATAACGTTGTCCAGCACGGTCAGATGCGGGAACAGCTCATAGCTCTGGAATACCATGCCGATGCGCTGGCGCAGACTCGTCAGCCCCTTGCCGCCGTAGGCGACAGTCTCATTGCCCAGGCGGACGCGCCCGCTCTGGGTGGGCTCCAGCGCGTTGATGCAGCGCAGGAGCGTGCTCTTGCCGCAGCCGCTGGGGCCTACCACCACGACGACCTCGCCGGGGCGGACGGAAAAGCTGACGTCATCCAGCACGGTATTTTCCCCATAGCCCTTGACCAGATGCTCTACGGTCAAAATCGGTTCTGCCATGGTTCCTTACCTCCATTTTTTCTCTAAGTACGATGCCAGCAGGCTGATGGGCCAGCAGGCGAGGAAATACAGCAGGAACACGACCAGATAGATGCCGAATGCAGCGTTCGGGCTGGCCATGCGGTTGGCCTCAATGATCTGCTGCGCGACCTTCAGCACCTCGACGACGCCGATCATCAGCACAAGGCTGGTGGTCTTGATCATGCGGGTGATCAGGTTGATGCTCAACGGGATCAGGCGGCGCACCGTCTGCGGAATGATGATGTACCAATAGGTCTGCGCCTTCGTCAGGCCCAGCGCCTCGCTGCTCTCATACTGGTGCTTCGGGATGGAGATCAGCGCGCCTCTCACAAGGTCGCTCATCTCTGCCGTGCCCCACAGCACAAACACGATGACGGATGCCGTCTCGCCCGAGAGGTCCCAGCCCCACGCGCGGGTCGTGCCGAAAAACACAAGGAACAGCAGCACCATCTGCGGCATAATGCGGATGATTTCGAGATAAACCCGCAGGATGGCTTTTACAACGGGATTTTTGCCGCTCATCAGCACGCCCAGCAGGATGCCCAGCGGGATACTGATGGCGACGGAAAGCAGGCTGATGCGCAGGGCCACCCACAGGCCGCCCAGCAGGCGGGCCATGTTTTTGCCCTTGAGCAGTACGTTAAGCCCCAAATCCGGCATAGCGCAGCCTCCTTTCCAGCAGAGACCCCAGCAGCGAAACCGGGAGCAGGATCAGCAGGTAAAAGACCACAAGAAGGAACAGGCTCTCGGTGGTTTTGTAGTACAGGCCGATGAGGTCCTTCGCCGTGAACATCAGGTCCATCAGGCTGATAGCGCTGAACACGCTGGTTTCCTTTAAAAGGAAAATGACATTGGCAACGAACGCCGGGACGCTGGTGGACATGGCCTGCGGCAGGATGACGTAGCGCATCGTCTGCATCCGGTCCATGCCGAGGCTGTAGGCGCTCTCGGTCTGGATCGGCTCGATGGATTCCAGCCCGCTGCGGAACGCCTCCGCCATGTAGCTGCCGCCTAGAAACGCCAGACCTGCAATGCCGCAGACCACAGCGTCAGTCCTGATGCCGATCTTCGGCAAACCATAATAGATGAAAAACAACTGGACCAGGAGCGGCGTGTTGCGGCTGAGCTGGATGTAAAAGCCGACGACGCGGCGCAGCACAGGCACCTTATAATACTGGACCAGTGCGCAGACCAGCCCGATGACAATAGCCAGCGCGATACCTGCCAGCCCCAGACGCAGGGTCAGCCACGCCGCTTTTTCAAACAGCGGTAGGTACTGTGCGACCACATTCCAATCCACAAAAGTCTCCCCTTCCCTATCGGGTCACGACCAAATTTAGGTACAAAAAAATCCGGGCCTTCTCTGCGAAGGTTCCCGGACAAAGGTCAGGTTCAACACATGGGGGTTCTGGTAGGCCCCACAGACCATGCCCGGTGACAGCGCATACGACAACAACACATAGCGGACATAGCGGTATTCCCCTTTCCTGTTTTTGATTTGCTTTGTTCAAACCTGATGCCAGTATAATATACCTATTTACCTAGAATGTCAATAGGTTTAAGGCTTTTTATTTGACTTTTTCTGCAAAATAATTGCGCCGCGTTTGTGTAGAGTGCACAAACGCGGCGCAATGTGTTTTATGATGTAGGGGCGCACCAAAAAAGGGCGCTGCCCTTGCGGACAGCGCCCTTTGTATTGCTTTTCAGAGCAAGAAATTACTTCTCGATCTTGGAAACAACGCCGGAACCAACGGTGTGGCCGCCCTCGCGGATAGCGAAACGCAGGCCCTCTTCCATGGCGACGGGGGTGATCAGCTCAACATGCATATCGACGTTGTCGCCGGGCATGCACATCTCGGTGCCCTCGGGCAGGGTGATGATGCCGGTAACGTCGGTGGTGCGGAAGTAGAACTGAGGACGATAGTTGTTGAAGAACGGGGTATGACGGCCGCCCTCTTCCTTCTTCAGGACGTAAACGTGGCCGTCGAAGGTGGTGTGGGGATGAACAGAGCCGGGCTGGCACAGGCACTGGCCACGCTCGATCTGGTCACGGTCAACGCCACGCAGCAGGGCGCCGATGTTATCGCCAGCCTGAGCGAACTCCAGGCTCTTGCGGAACATCTCGAGGCCGGTGATGGTGGTGGTCATCTTCTCTTCCTTGATACCGACGATCTCCATCTGGTCGCCGACGTGGGCAGTACCACGCTCGACACGACCGGTGGCGACGGTGCCACGGCCAGAAATGGTCATGACGTCCTCAACGGGCATCAGGAAGGGCTTGTCAGCAGCACGATCAGGAGTGGGGATGTAGCTGTCAACAGCGTCCATCAGCTCCCAAATGCACTTGTACTCGGGGGCGTTGGGATCGGTGCTGGTGGACTCCAGAGCCTTCAGAGCAGAACCACGGATGATGGGGGTGTTGTCGCCATCGAAGTCGTACTCGCTCAGCAGCTCACGGATCTCCATCTCGACCAGATCCAGCAGCTCTTCGTCGTCGACCATATCGCACTTGTTCATGAAGACAACGATATAGGGCACGCCGACCTGACGAGCCAGCAGGATGTGCTCACGGGTCTGGGGCATGGGACCGTCGGTAGCAGCAACGACCAGGATAGCGCCGTCCATCTGAGCAGCACCGGTGATCATGTTCTTGATGTAGTCAGCATGGCCCGGGCAGTCAACGTGGGCGTAGTGACGCTTCTCGGTGTGGTACTCAACGTGAGCGGTGTTGATCGTGATACCACGAGCCTTCTCCTCGGGAGCCTTGTCGATGCTGGAGTAATCCATGAAGTCGGCGTCGCCCTTCAGAGCCAGAGTCTTGGTGATGGCAGCGGTCAGAGTGGTCTTGCCGTGGTCAACGTGACCGATGGTGCCAATGTTGACGTGCTCCAAAGAGCGGTCAAATTTTTCCTTTTCAGCCATTGGAAGTGTCCTCCTTTAATTAAAACATATTGGTAGTCTTGCGTAAGACTATCATACAAAATTTAAAGAGAAATTGCAAGTCTATTTTATGAAGTATGACTTAAAAAATCAGACTTTGTGAGCGCGCTCGGCCATGATCTTGTCGGCAACGCTCTTGGGAACCTGCTGATACTCATCAGGCTCCATGGAGTACTGGCCACGGCCCTGGGTCTTGGAACGCAGGTCGGTGGCGTAGCCGAACATCTCGGACAGAGGAACCATAGCAGTCACGCGGGCGGTACCGTCCTGAGACTCCTGGTTGGTGATCTGGCCGCGGCGGCTGTTCAGGTCGCCGATAACGTTGCCCATATACTCATCGGGCACGATAACATTGACCTTCATGATGGGCTCCATGATGACGGGATCGCACTTCTTCATGGCATCCTTGAACGCCATAGAACCAGCGATGGAGAACGCCATTTCAGAGGAGTCGACCTCATGATAAGAACCATCCCACAGGGTGACCTTGACATCAACGACGGGATAGCCGGCGAGAACACCGGACTTCATCGCGCCCTGGATACCATTGTCAACAGCGGGGATATATTCCTTCGGGATAGCGCCGCCAACGACACCGTTGACGAACTCATAACCCTTGCCGGGGTTGGGCTCCAGCTTGATCTTAACGTGACCATACTGGCCCTTACCGCCGGACTGGCGGGCGTACTTGGTCTCCTGGTTGGCTTCCTTGCGAATGGTCTCGCGGTAAGCAACCTGGGGAGCGCCAACGTTGGCCTCGACCTTGAACTCACGGAGCAGACGGTCAACGATGATCTCCAGATGGAGCTCGCCCATGCCGGCGATGATCGTCTGGCCGGTCTCCTCATCGGTCCAGGTACGGAAGGTCGGGTCTTCTTCAGCGAGCTTTGCCAGCGCAATGCCCATCTTCTCAGAGCCGGCCTTGGTCTTGGGCTCGATGGCAACGCGGATAACGGGCTCCGGGAAGTTCATGGACTCCAGAATGATGGGGTGCTTCTCGTCGCACAGCGTGTCACCGGTGGTGGTATTCTTCAGACCGACAGCAGCCGCAATATCGCCCGCGTAAACGGTGTCGATGTCCTTACGGTTGTTGGCGTGCATCTGCAGGATACGGCCGATACGCTCGTTGTTATCCTTGACAGAGTTGTAGACGGTGGTGCCTGCGTCCAGCGTACCGGAGTACACACGGAAGAAGCAGAGCTTACCGACATACGGGTCAGTCATGATCTTGAAGGCCAGAGCTGCGAACGGCTGGTCGTCGGAGGAGATACGATCCTCCTCCTCGCCGGTCTCGGGGTTGGTGCCCTTGATGGCTGCAACGTCGGTAGGAGCCGGCATGTAGTCAACAATGGCATCCAGCAGCTTCTGAACGCCGCGGTTCTTGTAGGAGGAGCCGCAGACAACGGGAACGATCTCGTTAGAGATGGTAGCCTTACGCAGAGCAGCCTTGATTTCTTCCTTGGTCAGCTCTTCGCCTTCCAGGTACTTCATCATGAGCTCTTCGTCGGTCTCGGCAACAGCCTCGATCAGCTTGTCATGGTACTCCTGAGCCTTCTCCTGCATATCCTCGGGGATAGGCTCAACGCGGACGTCATTGCCCATGTCATCATAGTAGATGTCAGCCTGCATATCGATCAGGTCGATAATACCCTTGAAGGTATCCTCCTGACCGACGGGCAGCTGGATGGGCACACCGTTGGCGTGCAGACGATCATGGAGCATCTGAACGCAGCGGTAGAAATCGGCACCCATGGTGTCCATCTTGTTGACGTACACCATGCGGGGAACCTTGTACTCGTCAGCCTGACGCCAAACGGTCTCAGACTGCGGCTCAACACCGCCCTTAGCGGCCAGAACGGTAACGGAACCGTCCAGAACGCGCAGAGAACGCTGAACCTCAACAGTGAAGTCAACGTGACCCGGGGTGTCGATGATGTTGATACGATGGCGGTTCTTCTTGAAGAGAGCCGGATCGTGCTGGGTCTCGGTATGGCTCCAATAGCAGGTGGTAGCAGCGGAAGTGATGGTGATACCACGCTCCTGCTCCTGTTCCATCCAGTCCATCGTAGCAGCGCCGTCATGAACCTCACCGATCTTATGGTTGATACCGGTGTAGTACAGGATGCGCTCGGTGGTGGTGGTCTTACCTGCGTCGATGTGGGCCATGATACCGATGTTACGGGTCATTTGCAGAGATACATCTCTCGGCGTAGCCATGGCTTATACCTCCTCGACAGCGAATCAATAACGATAGTGGGCAAAAGCCTTGTTGGCCTCGGCCATCTTGTGCGTATCCTCGCGCTTCTTGACAGAGCCGCCGACACCGTTGGTGGCGTCGATGATCTCAGCAGCCAGACGAGCAGACATGGTCTTCTCGCCACGGGCGCGGCTGTAAGCGGTCAGCCAGCGCAGGCCGAGGGTCTCGCGGCGGGCAGGGCTAACTTCCAGAGGAACCTGATAGTTAGCGCCGCCGACACGGCGGGTCTTGCACTCGAGGTTAGGCATGATGTTCTCCATTGCCTTCTCGAACATCTCGAGCGGGTCGTTGCCGGTCTTTTCCTTCACGATGTCGAATGCATCGTAAACGATCTCCTGCGCAACACCTTTCTTGCCATCCAGCATGATGTAGTTGACCAGGCGGGTGACAACCTTGGAATTGTAAATAGGATCGGCCAGAACTTCGCGTTTCGCGACATTACCTCTTCTGGGCATCTTTCTTCCCTCCTTCACATAAATGATATCATCGGTACTCGAAAGTTAAGAAACTCCCGTTGTGCCACAAAAAAGGCGTTGGCCTATTTTATGGCGAAAAGATGTTTCCTTACTTCTTGGCACCGGCCTTGGGGCGCTTAGCACCGTATTTGCTGCGGGCCTGATTACGGTTCGCAACACCCTGGGTATCCAGAGTACCACGGATGATGTGGTAACGGACACCGGGCAGATCCTTGACACGACCGCCGCGGATCAGAACAACGCTGTGCTCCTGCAGGTTATGGCCGATACCGGGAATGTAAGAGGTGACCTCGATACCATTCGTGAGGCGGACACGGGCAACTTTACGCAGAGCAGAGTTAGGCTTCTTGGGGGTCATGGTACGCACGGCAGTGCAGACACCACGCTTCTGCGGGCTGTTGAGGTTGGTGTACTCCTTTTTCTGGGAGTTGTAGCTCTTCAGAAGGGCAGGCGCGGTGCTCTTTTTGACCAGAACCTCACGGCCTTTGCGCACGAGCTGGTTAAAAGTAGGCATTTCTTTTCTCCTTTCTTCACTTATTCACGCGCTTTTTGCGGGTCGTCCGGCCAGATGGCCGCACTATACCCCGCATCTCACGCAATGTTTATATTACAGCATCCCGGCCGGAATGTCAAGGGTATTGCCAAAAAAATCTTGAAAAAATCGTGCAATACGGAGAATTTTTCATTTCTGAAGCAAAATGTGCAAATCTTGCGCCGGTTTGGGCGGCAGCGTTGCATTTGGGTAAGTCCGCGCATAGAATGAAGCGGACCGTCTCCCCCCCCGCCGCCGCGCGGTCAGCCGCCGTCCGTGCGCGTTTTGTCTATTTGCCAGAGACAAATATACATTTTGCACAAAAACAAGCCGCCAGATTCATGAACTTGACGAGTCGATTTCTGTTGCATTGTGTCCCCCGCTTTGCTATAATGAAGATACAGACAAAACCGGAACAGTTCCGGCCATGCAAGTTCTGACGCTACATTTTTGAGGAGGTCCTGACAATGAAGAAACTGCTTGCTATCCTGATTTCCCTGTGCATGGTATCCGCCTTCGCTGTACCTGTTTTTGCAGATGCCAACAGCGATTATATCGCCGCCGTCAAGGCCTACCAGGCTCAGATCGCCGCGAAGGAAGCTGCCTACACTGCAGCGGTGGATGCTTATTCCAAGAATGCAAAGGCCAAGGCAGACGCCGACAGCGCCGCAATTCTGAAGGCCGCCAAGGCCGCCCAGGCGAAGGCCGATGCAGACTGTCTGGCCGTCATCGCCGCGGGCAAGGCTGCCCAGTCCCAGGCTGACGCGCGCGTTGCCGCGGTAATTGCCGCAGGCAAGGCCACACAGGCCAAGGCTGATGCACGCGAGGCCGCCTATGCGAAGGCCGTGAAGGCGTATCAGGATCAGATCGCCGCACGTGAGGCCGCCTACATCAAGGCCGTGCTGGGCAAGTAATTCTACCTTATTATAATAGGAGCGGAGCGCCGGGAAAGGCGCTCCGCTTTTTTGTTGCTATTTTCTTGCCTCCCTCTGCGAGGGAGGTGGCCCCGCAGAGCCGGTGGGAGAGAGCCTTACGGCGGCCCTAACTATTTCGGGCGACCACAAAGTTCTCTCCCCCACCGCCTGCGGGCGGAGCCCCCCTCGCAGAGGAGGCCAGGGGGGGCAGGGGCAACGGGCAAATGGGGTTTACTGCAGCTTTGCCAGCGTGGCCTCGGCATCGTCGAGGATGCGCTCGAACTTCTCGAGGGCGGCGTCCACGGGAGCCGGGGTGGCCAGGTCAACACCGGCGTGGCGCAGCTCGTCCAGCGGGTAAGCGCTGCCGCCCATGGAGAGGAACTCCTTGTAGCGCTTGACGGCGGGCTCGCCCTCTTTCAGGATGCCCTCGGACAGGGCGACAGCGGTGGAGTAGCCGGTGGCATACTTGTAAACGTAGAACGGGCGGTAGAAGTGCGGGATGCGCGCCCACTCATACTGGATCTCGTCGTCGATGACCATATCGTTGCCGAAATAGTCGGTGACAAGGCGCTTGTACAGGGCGTTCAGGGCGGCGGCGTTCAGGGCTTCACCGCGCTCGACCATGGCGTGTGCCTCGCGCTCGAACTCGGCAAACATCGTCTGGCGGTAGACCGTGCCCTTGAAGTTTTCCAGATACTGGTTCAGCAGATAGAGGCGGGTCTGGGGGTCGTTCTCGTTGGCAAGCAGCTGCTCGATGAGCAGATTCTCGTTGACGGTGGACGCGACCTCGGCGACAAACAGCGTGTAGTCCGCGTACTGCGGCGGCTGATGCTGGCGGGAGCGCCAGCTGTGGATCGTGTGGCCCATCTCATGTGCCAGCGTCGAGACACTGTCCAGCGTGCCGCTGAAATTCAGCAGGATATAGGGGTTGGAGTCATAGCAGCCGCCGGAGTACGCGCCGCCGCGCTTGCCGCGGTTGGGGTAAACGTCGATCCAGCGCTCGGCATAGGCCTTGCGGACGGTTGCCTGGTAGTCCTCGCCCAGGGGCGCAACAGCCTTCAGGACCATCTCCTGTGCGGTCTTGTAGCTGTAGGATTTTTTCAGATCACCGACCAGCGGAGCGTAGACGTCATAGAAGTGCAGCGCGTCAACGCCCAGCATCTTTTTGCGCAGGCGGACATAGCGGTGCATGGCGGGAATATGCTTGCGGACCGTGGCGACGAGGTTGTCGTAGACCTCAGCGGGCACATTCTCCCCCGCCATGGCCATCGCGCGGGAGGACGGGTAATTGCGGGCGGCGGCCTCGGCGGTGGCAGCCTTGATGGCACCGGCGTAGGACGCGGCGAAGGTGTTGATGTGCTCGCGGTAGCTCTTGTAGTAGCTGTGGAAGGCGTTCTCTCGCAGGGTGCGGTCCGTGCTCATCTCCAGCGGCACAAAGTTGGAGCCGGTGACCTCGACGGTCTCGCCGCTGCCGTCCTTGACGGCATCAAACAGCAGGTCGGCGTCCTCCAGATTGTGGTAGATCTCGGACGGCGCAGACATGACCTCGCCGAAGCTGGCCAGCAGCTTTTCTTCAGCCTTGGTCAGGGTGTGGGGCTTGCCGCGCAGCAGATCCTCGAGGTTGAATTTGTAGTCTGCGACGGCGGGATCGTTGACGATGGCGGTCAGCGTCTCCTCGGGCAGGGATAGGATCTCCGGCTGGGCAAAGGACAGCGCGGCGGCCATCTTGACGTACTTGCTGCCAATGCGGGCGTACATGCTCTGGGCCTTGTCGTCGCGGGTGTCCTCGTCATGGCGCTGGGAGGCGTAGCAGTAGAGGCGCTCGACCTTGCGGCCCACCTCGGTGGAAGCGTCGAGGTATGCGCCAATCGTAACGGCATCGGTCAGTTTCCCGGCGAAGGCTGCCAGGCTTTCAATGTCCGCGTCGAGGCTGTCCAGCGCGGTCTCCCACGCGGCGTCGCTCTCGAACATCGGGGTCAGGTCCCACTGAAATTGCGGGTCCAGTTCACTGCGTTCTTTTAGAATTTCGGGCATAGTTTTCTCCTTATTGTAAAATATTTTGTTGTGCAGAAGATGTCGGGGTGTGCGGTGGCATCCACCGCGTTGCAGGGTTGTCGAGGACGCCGACCCCTACGCGTAGGGGCGGATTCCATATCCGCCCGGGGACATTGCGGCAAGCCAATGTCCCCGGGCGTGCAACGCTCGCCCCTACAGATTATAATAGGGCTTTTTCCCAATCGGCGGGGCGGAAGCCCGGCAGGACAAAAGTATCCGTCACCAGCAGCGGACGCTTGACGAGCATACCGTCCGACGCCAGCAGGGCGATCTGCTCGTCCTCGGTCATGGTTGGCAGCTTGTCCTTCAGGCCCAGATTTTTGTAGACAAGGCCGCTCGTATTAAAGAACCGCTTGATGGGCAGGCCGCTCGCGGCAATCCATGCCCGCAGCTCATCTGCGGTGGGGTTATCCTCTTTAATATGGCGGGCGTTGTACTCGATGCCGTGGTCGTCAAGCCACTTTTTAGCCTTTTGGCAGGTGGAGCACGGCGGGTATTGCAGGAACAGCATAGGTTCACGCTCCTTACTATCGGTTAATTTATTATAACCCAGCGGAGGGCGGGTGTCAATCGGGCATTTTTTTCGATGCATCGTATCTAAACGGAGCATCGGTTTACAAAGCACGAATTTCGTGTTACCCTTGATGCAAATAAGAACGGAGAGATTTTATGGACGCTAAGAGTTTCGGGGTATTTCTCGCACAGCAGCGCAAAAAGCAAGGATTTACACAGGCAGAACTTGCCGAACAGCTACACGTAACCGACAAGGCCGTAAGCAGATGGGAGCGCGGCATCGGTTTGCCAGACATAAACACCTTAGAGCCTCTGGCCAACGCCCTGCAAATGACCTTGGACGAACTAATTCACGCCGAAATAAAGCAGGAGCGCAGTACTGCTTCAGCTGTACAAGCATTTGTCGATTTGTTTTCTCCACAATCTCAATCTGTTTGGCGAACAATACGTTCAACCTGTTTTATCCTTTCTGTAGCTCTTTGCATAGTTGCACTCGCACTCTGCCCAGGCAATGTTGCCATTCAATGGAAGGTCAATTTTTTTGCTGTCCCCATAGCCTACGCAGGAAAATTCGTGGTGTTTCCCGCTTTGGCACTATTGGAAGCGGGCACATTGTATTTTTGGAAATTTTGTGATGCACACATTTCACTTCAAGAAAAACATTTTTTGACGTGGTGTTATATTCTTCACCCGCGCTTCGCTGAATTTGTGAAGTTGCTTCGAGAAGCAATTTTCCTGTTCTTCTTTGGCTTTCTTATCCCTTTTTGTGCACTTATGACCCTGTTGTTAAATACTCCTCATTTCTAACACTTCCCAATTCTAACAAAAATCCCGCCACTTGACGGTGGCGGGATTTTTAGTACAGATTAGTGGTCGTAGGCTGCCTCAGCGGCATCGCGGGCGATCTCAGCCTGGACGAGCTCCTCCTCGACCTCCGGCAGACCAGTACCGGCGGGGATGAGCTTACCGATGATGACGTTCTCCTTCAGGCCGGCCAGCGGGTCGACCTTGCCCTTGATGGCGGCCTCGGTCAGGACACGGGTGGTCTCCTGGAAGGACGCAGCGGACAGGAAGGAGTCGGTAGCCAAGCTGGACTTGGTGATGCCAAGCAGGACCTGGCTGGCCTGAACGAGCTTCAGATCAGTCTCACCGGCATCAATGCGGGCCTGGATCTCCTCGTTTTTGATCATGACATCACGGCGGTTCACGATGCTGCCCATGATAAAGTCGCTGGAGCCGGAATCCTCAATGCGGACCTTACGCATCATCTGGCGGACGATGACCTCGATATGCTTATCGTTGATGTCAACGCCCTGCAGACGGTAGACCTTCTGGACCTCGCTGATCAGGTAGTTCTGGGTGGCGATGGGACCCTGGATGGCGAGGATGTCCTGCGGGTAAGCATGACCCTCGGTCAGCAGTGCGCCCTTGGCGACCTCGTCGCCTTCCATGACCTTGAGGCGCTGGCCGAACGGGATCAGGTAGCTCTTGGTAACCGGAGCGCCGTTCTCGTCCGTGCCGGTGATCTCGGCATGGCGGCTCTTTTTGGTATCGTCGATGTGGACCGTACCGGCGATCTCGGACATGATGGCCATCGCCTTCGGGCGGCGGCTCTCAAACAGTTCCTCAACGCGGGGAAGACCCTGGGTGATGTCTTCGGCAGATGCGATACCGCCGGTATGGAAGGTACGCATGGTCAGCTGGGTACCGGGCTCACCGATGGACTCTGCGGCAATGATACCGACAGACTCACCGACCTTGACGCATTCACCGTTGGACATGTTGGAACCGTAGCAGTGGGCGCAGACGCCGACGTGCGCGCGGCAGGTCATGACGGAGCGGATCTCCAGCTCGGTAATACCGGCGTTGACGATCTTCTCGGCGTCGAACATATCCATCATCTTTTCCTTGCTGACGAGCAGCTCACCCGTGGCGGGATCGTGCACATCATGCAGGGAGTAGCGGCCGTTCAGACGCTCCTTGAAGCTCTCGACAACAGAGTTGCCCTCGCTGATCTCGCGGACCCAGATGCCCTCGGTAGCGTGGCAGTCCTCCTCACGGATGATGACTTCCTGAGAGACATCGACCAGACGGCGGGTCAGATAGCCGGAGTCAGCGGTACGCAGAGCGGTATCGGCCAGACCCTTACGAGCGCCTCGGGAGGAGATGAAGTATTCCAGGATATTCAGGCCCTCACGGTAGTTGGCGCGGATAGGCATCTCCAGCGTTTTACCGGCAGTATTGGCCAGCAGGCCGCGCATACCGGCCAGCTGCTTGATCTGGTCCATAGAACCACGGGCACCGGAATCGGACATCATATAGATGGGGTTGCGCTGGTGGTTCTTCTTCAGGTTGTCGCTCAGAGCCTCGGAGACCTCCTCCGTGGCGGCCTGCCAGATCTCAACCGTCTTGCGGTAGCGCTCCTCATCGGAGATCAGGCCGCGGTTGAAGTTCTTCATGACCTTCTCGATCTTCTTATCGGCGGCAGCCAGAATTTCCGGCTTCTCGTCAGGCATAATAGCATCGGGAACAGCGACGGTGATGGCAGACAGGGTGGAGTACTTGTAGCCCTGAGCCTTGATGGCATCCAGCATCATGGCACAGGTCTTGGTGCCATGCTTGGTCAGGCAGCGGCTGATGATGTCGGGCAGGCCCTTCTTCGTCAGCTTGTCGCTCTTGCCGCCGGATGCGATCTTGAGGGTGCGGGGGTTCATCTCGTAGTCGAACTTGGTGGCGGGATTGGTGCGGTCCACGTAGCCCAGATCCTGCGGGATGGGGGTGTTGAAGATGATCTGGCCCATCGTGGTATCGACCAGGCCGGTCTCCGCGACGCCGTCAAAGACCATCGTGCGGCGCACCTTGATGGGTGCCTGCAGCGTGATGAGGCCCTCGGAATAGGCCATCATGGCCTCGTCCTCGTCGCGGAAGATCTTGCCGTGGCCCTTATCGTCGGGGTTGACGAGGGTCAGGTAGTAGCTGCCCAGGATCATATCCTGCGTGGGCACGGTGACGGGCTCACCATCAGAGGGCTTCAGCAGGTTGCCGGAGGCCAGCATCAGCATCTTGGCCTCGCGCTGGGCCTCGGTGGACAGCGGCAGGTGGACAGCCATCTGGTCGCCGTCGAAGTCAGCGTTGAAGGGGGTGCAGACCAGGGGGTGCAGCTTGATGGCACGGCCCTCGACCAGGACAGGCTCAAAGGCCTGAATGCCCAGACGGTGCAGCGTAGGTGCACGGTTCAGCAAGACGGGGTGGCCCTTGATGACGGTCTCGAGGGAATCCCAGACTTCGGGGCGGGCGCGCTCGACCATCTTGCGGGCAGACTTGATGTTGTTGGCCTTCTCCTTCTCGACCAGGTCCTTCATGACGAAGGGCTTGAACAGCTCGAGGGCCATCTCCTTGGGCAGACCGCACTGATACATCTTCAGCTCGGGGCCGACGACGATAACGGAACGGCCGGAGTAGTCAACACGCTTGCCCAGCAGGTTCTGGCGGAAGCGGCCCTGCTTGCCCTTCAGCATATCGGACAGGGACTTCAGTGCGCGGTTGTTCGCGCCGGTGACCGGGCGGCCGCGGCGGCCATTGTCGATCAGGGCGTCAACGGCCTCCTGCAGCATACGCTTCTCGTTGCGGACGATGATGTCGGGCGCACCGAGCTCCAGCAGACGCTTCAGGCGGTTGTTGCGGTTGATGACGCGGCGGTACAGATCGTTCAGGTCGGAGGTCGCAAAGCGGCCGCCGTCCAGCTGCAGCAGGGGGCGCAGATCCGGCGGAATGACGGGGATGACCGTCATGATCATCCACTCGGGACGCTGGTTGCTCTCGAGGAAGCTCTCAACGCACTCAAGGCGCTTCAGCAGGCGGACGCGCTTCTGGCCGTTGGCATGCTCGAGCTCCTCACGCAGCTCCTTGCTCAGCTTGTCGAGGTCGATCTCGGCCAGCAGCTTCTGGATGGCTTCGGCACCCATACCGGCTTCAAACGTATCCTCGTACTTTTCGCGCATCTCCTTGTACTCGCGCTCGGTCAGCAGCTGCTTTTTCTCCAGCGGCGTGAAGCCGGGGTCGGTGACAATGTAGTTGGCGAAATACAGGACCTTGTCCAGCTGACGGGGGCTGATGTCCAGCATCAGGCCGATGCGGCTGGGAATGCCCTTGAAATACCAGATGTGCGAGACAGGCGCGGCCAGCTCGATGTGGCCCATGCGCTCACGGCGGACCTTGGCGCGGGTGACCTCGACGCCGCACTTGTCGCAGATCTTACCCTTGTAGCGGATGCGCTTATACTTGCCGCAGTGGCATTCCCAGTCCTTGGTAGGTCCAAAAATGCGCTCGCAGTACAGGCCGTCGCGCTCCGGCTTCAGGGTGCGGTAATTGATGGTTTCGGGCTTGGTGACCTCGCCGTAGCTCCAGGCGCGGATCTGGTCCGGGGAGGCAAGGCCGATCTTAATCGAATCGAATTCTTTATTTTCCATTCAGCGAACCCTCTCAAATTCAATATGACACACGATGCAATTCGATCAATCGTCGAAGGAATCAGACTCGATGGCGGCGAGGTCGTCAGCCGTGGGGCCGGCATCCTCATCCAGATCATCGTCAAAACCTTCGTCGGCGTCCTTGACGCTGTAATCGTCCTGCAGCTCACTCTCGACCATGACGTTATCGCCCAGGTCGTAGTCATTGTTTTCAAAGCTGCTGTCATCGTCGTCAAACTCCTGACGCATATCGACGGCGTTGCCCTCCTTATCCTGCACAACAATATCCAGGCCAAGGCTCTGCAGCTCTTTGAGCATAACGCGGAAGCTCTCGGGGATACCGGGGCGCGGGATCGGCTCGCCCTTGACGATGGCCTCGTAGGTCTTGACACGGCCCACGACGTCGTCGGACTTGATGGTCAGGATCTCCTGCAGGGTGTAAGCGGCGCCGTAGGCTTCCAGCGCCCAGACTTCCATCTCGCCGAAGCGCTGGCCGCCGAACTGTGCCTTGCCGCCCAGAGGCTGCTGGGTGACCATGGAGTAGGGGCCGGTGGAACGGGCATGGATCTTATCGTCGACCAGGTGATGCAGTTTCAGGTAGTACATATAGCCTACCGTGACCTTGCTGGGGAACTGTTCACCGGTACGGCCATCATACAGGGTGGTCTTGCCGTCGTCGGTCAGATCGATCTTGGAGAAGTCGATGACATGGCCTTTCTCGCCCATCAGGCGGTCCAGGTGGGTCGGGTACTCGGGCGCATTTTCGCCGTGCCACTTCTCGCGGGCCTCGGCGAAGCAGTCGCGCAGGTCGGACTCGTGCGCACCGTCAAAGACGGGGGTCTGGACCTTCCAGCCCAGTGCCTTGGCAACGTAGCCCAGGTTGACTTCCAGCACCTGACCGATGTTCATACGGGAAGGAACGCCCAGGGGGTTCAGCACGATGTCCAGCGGGGTGCCGTCGGGCAGGAAGGGCATATCCTCCTGCGGCAGAATGCGGGAAACAACACCCTTGTTGCCGTGACGGCCTGCCATCTTATCGCCGACGCTGATCTTACGCTTCTGGGCGATGTAGCAGCGCACGCACATACGCACGCCGGGCTGCAGCTCGTCGCTGTTCTCGGGGGTAAAGACCTTGACGTCGACAACGATGCCGTAGGCGCCGTGGGGCACACGCAGGGAGGTGTCGCGAACCTCGCGGGCCTTCTCGCCGAAGATGGCGCGCAGCAGGCGCTCCTCGGCGGTCAGCTCGGTCTCGCCCTTCGGGGTGACCTTGCCGACGAGGATGTCGCCGGTCTTGACCTCGGCACCGATGCGGATGATGCCGCGGTCATCGAGGTCTTTCAGCGCGTCATCGCCGACGTTCGGGATGTCGCGGGTGATCTCCTCGGGTCCGAGCTTCGTGTCGCGGGCCTCGGTCTCATATTCTTCAATGTGGATGGAGGTGTAGACATCCTCGCGGACGAGCTTCTCGTTCAGCAGGACGGCGTCCTCGTAGTTGTAGCCCTCCCAGGTCATGAAGCCGATCAGGGCGTTCTTGCCCAGGCTGATCTCGCCGTTGCGGGTCGCGGGGCCGTCAGCCAGCACGTCGCCGGCCTTGACGGTCTCGCCCACATTGACGATGGGGCGCTGGTTGTTGCAGTTGCCCTGGTTGGAGCGCATGAACTTGATGAGCTCATAGGTGTCGGCGGAGCCGTCGGCGCAGCGGACAATGATCTTGTCGGCGTCGACATACTCAACGGTGCCGTCATGGGCGGCCAGGACGCAGACACCGGAGTCGGTGGCGGCCTTGTACTCCATGCCGGTGGCAACCAGCGGCTGCTGGGTGACCATCAGAGGCACGGCCTGACGCTGCATGTTGGAGCCCATCAGTGCACGGTTGCAGTCGTCGTTCTCGAGGAACGGGATGCAGGCCGTAGCGACGGAAACCATCATACGCGGAGAAACGTCCATGTAGTCGACCTGAGAAGCGTCGAACTCCTGGATGTCGTTGCGGTGGCGGCCGGAGACGCGGGGACGGACGAAGTGGTTGTTCTCGTCCAGCGGCTCGTTGGCCTGAGCGACGATATACTCGTCCTCCTCGTCGGCGGTCATATAGACGACCTCATCGGTGACAGTGCCGGTGGCCTTGTCGACCTTGCGGTACGGGGCCTCAACGAAGCCGTACTTGTTGATCTTGGCGTAGGTGGCCAGATAGGAGATCAGACCGATGTTCGGGCCTTCAGGCGTCTCGATGGGGCACAGACGGCCATAGTGGGTGTAGTGAACGTCGCGGACCTCAAAGCCTGCGCGGTCACGGGACAGACCGCCGGGGCCTAGAGCGGACAGACGGCGCTTGTGGGTCAGCTCGGCCAGCGGGTTGTTCTGGTCCATGAACTGGGACAGCGGGCTGGAACCGATGAACTCCTTGATGGCGGCGACGACAGGGCGGATGTTGACGAGGCTCTGCGGGGTGATCTCGCCGTTTTCCTGATTCTGCAGGGTCATGCGCTCACGGATGACGCGCTCCATGCGGGAGAAGCCGATGCGGAACTGGTTCTGCAGCAGCTCACCGACGCTGCGGACGCGGCGGTTGCCCAGATGGTCGATCTCATCGGTGGTGCCGATGCCGTGGTCAAGGCCCAGCAGGTAGTTGACGGAGGCAAAGATGTCATCGACGGTGACGGTGCGGCTGATCAGAACATCGTGGTTCTGGCGCAGCAGCTCCTTCTGCTCCTCCACATCGGAGGTGGTGTCGAGGATCTTGCGGATCTCGGCAAAGTTAGCGCGCTCATTGACACCGGCATCGGCCTCGACGTCGAAGCTGAAGAAGTTCTGGGCGTTGACGCAGCCGTTGGAGATGACAATGAACGGACGGGGCTCCTCGCCCTTCTTCTCAACAAGGATGGTAACGCGGGTAACACCGGCGTTATCGATCTCCTCGGCCTTGGCCATGTTGATCTTCTCGCCCTTGGCGGCCAGCAGCTCGCCGGTCAGCGGGGCGATGATGTCCTCGGCAGCCTTATAACCGGCAATGCGGCGGGTCAGGCTGAGCTTGTTGTTCATCTTATAGCGGCCAAAACGAGCCAGGTCGTAACGGCGCGGGTCAAAGAACAGGTTGTTCAGGTGCGCGCGGGAGTTTTCCACCGTCGGGGGCTCACCGGGGCGCAGCTTGCGGTAGACCTCGAGCAGGCCCTCCTCGGTGTTGTGGGTGATGTCCTTCTCGAGAGAGGCGTTGATCTTCGGCTCGGAATCGCCGAAGAACTGCTTGATCTGCTCATCGGTGGACAGGCCCAGGGCACGCAGCAGCGTGGTAACGGGCAGCTTGCGGTTCTTATCGATACGGACGTAGTAAACGTCAGAGGAGTCCGTCTCATACTCCAGCCAGGCGCCGCGGTTGGGGTTCATGGTGGCGGTGAACAGGTCCTTGCCGGTACGGTCCTTGCTGGAGCCGTAGAAAACGCCGGGAGAACGGACCAACTGGGAGACGATGGCACGCTCGGCACCGTTGGAGATGAAGGTACCGGCGTCGGTCATGAGCGGGAAGTCGCCCATGAAGATCTCCTGCTCCTTCACCTCGCCGGTCTGCTTGTTGAACAGACGGGCCGTGACGTACAGGGGTGCCGCATACGTGGCATCCCGCTCTTTGCATTCTTTAATAGAATACTTGGGGTTCTTGTCCAGCCGGTAATCGACGAACTCCAGCACGAGGTTGCCGGTGTAGTCCTCGATCGCGGCAATGTCGTGGAAGACCTCATGCAGGCCCTCCTCCAGGAACCAGTTGTAAGAGTTTTTCTGGATCTCGATCAGATTGGGCATACCAATCACTTCGTTGATGCGGGAAAAGCTCATGCGGGTCGTTCTGCCGTTTTGTACGGGCTTGACCTTTACCATAAAACGCGACCACTCCTATTCCATAGATTGACAAAGTTGGCGAAAGCGACCCGAAAGGCGGCTGTGAAACTGCGGCATATTCGTCGTTTTTCACAAACTTTTTGATTTTACAGATTTTGCAAAATTCCTTTAGGGCGCTCTATTCCATTTTTGTGATACTGTTTTAGTATACAGGGTAAATGGCTTGCTGTCAAGGGTTTTTCGGCTTTTTTATGAAGTTTTTCCGTTCTATCGAACGCCCGGGCGGGTGTAACAAAATTTCGGCAATTTGCTGATTTTGCACCGTTTCCCTCTGCTTGACAAATTCGGTACAGCGGTTACAGGGTGCGGTTTTTGGCAGTTTTCACAAGGTTGGGTGTGATATTTTAAACAGGTTGTCTCTTGACAGGCGGGGTGTTTTACGGGATAGTACTATACAGAATCCTTAGGCAACACCGCATAATTCCCGCCTTACGGCTTAAGCACCGCTCCGGCGGCTGCG
>ERZ773200.984-NODE-984-length-26362-cov-6.981830_pt1 | contig 26362 bp, 20 predicted proteins | sample MGYA00581008_ERZ773200 | MGnify/ENA primary metagenome ERZ773200 (study PRJEB29015, sample SAMEA2737770) | human gut metagenome | biome: human gut; feature: human-associated habitat; material: faeces | place: China | collected 2012 ... | reverse complement strand
GCTGCCGCACCTCGCTCGCCGTATCGGCACTTAGAATTATGCGGTATTGCCCAAACGGCACAGAACGCAAAGCTGCAGCGTTCTGTGCCGTTTTTACTTTATAAAATCTGCTATCACCTGCGCGTCGTGCCGACCCTTTTCATAGAGCTTGTTCAGTGCTGCATGTAAAGCAGTGCAATACACCCAATCATTTCAACGGCGGTTCCAGCCGCCGTATTATTCAGCCTACATACAAACCGCCAGTCGGTATGTCTGTGCCTGCCTGACCCAGCCGGTCGGGCAGGCGGCGTTCGGGCTTTTGTACGGCCGCTTTGCTGCCCTGCCCAGTGCCGTGCTTTTTGCGGCGGCTGCTGCCTCGATTTTTATAAACCTTGCTGCATCGCACATTTTCAAAAAAGCCGCTTCTTTTTCGAAATCATGAACGCTTCTTTACCAATTTGTTAAAAAGTTCTTATTGACAAACATTCCACAAGCCGTATAATATACCTTGTGTGTGCATCTATAGGGTAAATCTTTTCTGCCCTGACACATTGGCGTTGTATGTGCTGCTTGCAGCGGCTTCTTCAGCAGGGAGTCGTGTAACAAACCTTTGCGGGGCGGCATAATTGGCGCTGACTCGTCAAGGACTCTGTGCCGGCCTAAGGAAGAAACGGTGCGTAAAGAGAGTGCTGTAACGGGAAATTCCGCAAAGGGGGATGCAATAAAAATGAATGAAAATCTGATCGTATCTCTGAAAGACATTGTTGTCGAATTCGATGGGCAGAAGGTCCTGGACGGACTTTCGCTGGACATCCACGACAAGGAGTTTGTCACCTTCCTGGGCCCCTCGGGCTGCGGCAAGACGACGACCCTGCGTGTGATTGCCGGCTTTGTAACACCGAAATCGGGCAATGTCTTTTTTGATGGCAAGGACATCGCCAACATGCCGCCGTACAAGCGGCCTGTGAACACGGTGTTCCAGAAGTATGCGCTGTTCCCGCACCTGAACGTGTTTGAGAACGTCGCCTTCGGCCTGCGCCTGAAAAAGATGACCGAGGATGAGATCCGCCCGAAGGTGCTCGAGATGCTCGAGATCGTCGGCCTGAAGGGCTTTGAACGCCGCAGCATCTACCAGCTGTCCGGCGGCCAGCAGCAGCGCGTGGCCATTGCCCGCAGCCTGGTCAACCAGCCCCGCGTCCTGCTGCTTGACGAGCCGCTCGGCGCGCTCGACCTCAAGCTGCGCAAGGAGATGCAGCTGGAGCTGAAGCGCCTGCAGCGTGAAATGAACATCACCTTCGTCTACGTCACCCACGATCAGGAGGAAGCCCTGACCATGTCGGATACCGTCGTTGTTATGTCCGGCGGTAAGATCCAGCAGATCGGCTCCCCGCAGGATATTTACAACGAACCCAAAAATGCCTTTGTCGCCCGCTTTATCGGTGACTCCAACATTGTCGACGGCGTCATGCTCAAGGACTTTCTGGTCAACTTCGGCGGCCATGATTTCACCTGTGTGGACCGCGGCTTTAAAGTCAACGAGCCTGTACAGGTCGTCATCCGCCCGGAGGACGTGCAGATCGTGCCGCCCTCTGTCGGTATGCTGACCGGCCTTGTGCGCGAAGTCATCTTCAAGGGCGTTCACTTTGAAATGCACGTCGATGTGGAAGGCTATGAGTGGATCATCCATTCCACCCAGGCCAGCCAGCCCGGCGAGCTTATCGGCATGAACATCGGCCCGGACGAAATTCATATCATGAAGCGTTCGGAGGTGTGATCCATGCTCAAATCCAAATCCTCCCGCTGGCTGGCCGGGCCGTATCTGGTCTGGATGGCCATTTTCACAGTCGTACCGCTTTTCATCGTCATCTGGTACGCCATGACGAACGCGGACGGCCAGTTCACCTTCGACAACCTCACCCAGATCGGGCGGTATTCCAGCGTGTTTGCCCGCAGCCTGATTTTGGCCGCGATCTCTACCGTGATCTGCCTGGTCATGGCGTTTCCGGTGGGGTATTTTCTCTCCCGCCTGCGCGCCAACAAGCAGCACATTATGCTGATGCTCATTATGCTGCCCATGTGGATGAACTTCCTGCTGCGCACCTACGCCTGGATGACACTGCTGGAGAAAAACGGCCTTATCAACAAGTTCTTCGGTTTGTTCGGCCTCGGCCCCTTCAACATGATCAACACCTCAGGTGCGGTTGTGCTGGGCATGGTGTACAACTACCTGCCGTTTATGATTTTGCCCATCTACACGGCCATGACAAAAATCGATGATTCCATCATTGAGGCCGCGCAGGATCTGGGCTGCAACGTCTGGCATATTCTGTTCCGGGTGCTCGTCCCGCTGACCGGCCCCGGCATTGCCACCGGCATCACGCAGGTGTTTGTGCCCGCGGTCTCTACTTTTATTATCAGCCGTATGCTGGGCGGCGGCTCCAACCTGCTGATCGGCGATTTGATTGAGCTGCAGTTCCTTGGCAACTCCTACAATCTGAACCTCGGCTCCGCCATGAGCCTGGTGCTGATGGTCATTGTCCTGCTCTGCATGAGCTTCACTTCGAGCTTTGACGAGTCCGAGATGGAAGGAGTGATGTGATATGGCAAAAAAACATTCCGCATTGCTCATGCGCACCTACGTCATTCTGGTGTTCTGCTTCATGTATCTGCCCATCGCGGTCATGATTGCGTTCAGCTTCAATGAGAGCAAATCCCGCTCGAACTTTACGGGCTTCACCCTCGGCTGGTACAAAAGCCTGTTCCACAACGAGATGATTTTGTCCGCGCTGGGTCTGAGCCTTGTGCTGGCGCTGGTGTCCAGCATTATCGCCACGGTGCTGGGCACGCTGGCGACCCTTGGCATCAACTCGATGTCCCGCAAAAGCCAGCTCATCATCAATAACATCAGCTATGTGCCTGTCGTCAATCCGGAGATCATCACCGGTGTCTCGCTGATGCTTCTCTTCGTCATGGCGCAGAACTTCGGCATCGGCGGCGAGAGCGGCATCTTCGGCTGGCCGACGCTGCTGATTGCGCACATCACCTTCAATATCCCGTATGTTATCTTTAATGTAGGCCCCAAGCTGCGCCAGCTCGATCCCAGCCTGTACAATGCAGCGCTGGATCTGGGCTGCACACCGCGCCAGGCTTTCACCAAAGTCATCATGCCGCAGCTGTCCCCGGCCATTTTGTCGGCATTTCTCATCTGCCTGACCTACTCTATTGATGACTTCATGATTTCCTACTTCAACTCCGGCACGATGCAGACACTGCCTATCGCCATCTACTCGATGACCCGCAAGAAGGTCAGCCCCGAGATCAACGCGCTGTCTGCAGTCATATTCTGCGTCATTCTGGCAATCATCCTGATTTCCAACGCCGCAGACTCCCGCGCCTACCGCCGCAACCAGAAAGCCATCCGCAAAGCCATGTTGGAAGAAGGGGGGCGCTGAAGATGAAGCTGAAAAAGTTTTCCGCTGCAGCGCTGGCCGCACTGACTGTCACCATGATGAGCGCCGCGCCGGTGCTGGCCGCCGATGACATCGAGGTCAACGAGGATATTTCCGTCTCCGGCGACTACGATTGGAAGCGCTTTGCCAACGACCATATCACGCTGAATGTCTACAACAACGGCCTGTACATCTCCGACGGTTCTGACGAGAGCATCAACGTTCTGTCCGCATTCGAGGAGCTGACCGGCATCAAGGTCAATTACACGACCTACGACTCCAACGAGAGCCTCTACGCCAAGCTGAAATCCGGCGGCGTATCCTATGATGTCATCTTCCCATCGGATTACATGGTGGGCAAGATGGCCAAGGAGGGTATGCTGTCCGAGTTGAACATGGACAACATTCCGAACTTTGCCGGCATCGGTGAAACATATCTGGACCGCAGCTTCGACCCAGGCAACAAGTACAGCGTGCCCTACATGTGGGGCACAACGGGCCTGATCTACAACACGACGATGGTCGAGGAGCCGCCCACGAAATGGGCGGACATGTGGGATGTTGCGTACACAAACAATGTGCTGATGTTCAACAATTCCCGCGACGCTTACGCGATTGCAGCCAAGACGATTGGTCTGTCGATGAATCCGCAGTCCGTTGACGAGATCACCGCCATCACCGACGCGCTGAAAGCCCAGAAGAACATCGTGCAGGCCTATGTCATGGACGAGGTCTTTGACAAGATGGAGGGTGGCGAGGCCGCCATGGCGCCCTACTATGCGGGCGATGCCATCACGATGATCGACGAAAACCCAGACCTTGCTTTCGTCCACCCGGAGGAAGGCGTCAACTTCTTCATCGACAGCATGTGCATTCCGGCCAACGCCAAACACCGGGAGGCCGCCGAAATGTTCATCAACTACCTGTGTGAGCCGGACGTCGGCCTTGCCAACGCGGACTTCATCGGCTATTCCACCCCCATCACCGCCGTGTGGGAGATGCTGGACGACGATTTGAAGTACAGCGAAATTGCCTACCCGAGCGCGGAGGTTCTGGACAAGGCGGAGGTCTTTGAGACTCTGCCCGACGACATCAACGCCGCCATGGATGCCCAGTGGAGCGAGATGAAGAGCTATGAGGATGGCGGCAGCGGCTGGATGGTCGTTGCCCTGCTGCTTCTGGCCATCGCTATCTCTGCATTCAATATTTGGCGCAAGCTCCGCAAAAAATCCCGCGATAACTATTAAACAGTTTCAGGCTGCACACCGTTTTGCGTGTGCAGCCTTTTTGTTTGCCGGCCCGCAGCCTTGCCGCTGCACCCTTTTACGGTTCGATTTGTAGGGAGGGGTCTTGCCCCCTCCGCGGGCCGATGCAAGCATCAGCCCCTACGGCCAGCCCCAAAGCCCCCGCTTTTGCATTTTTCCAACATTTGTGCTATACTCTCCTTGGCAAGTCAATTCAAAATCCATCAAGGAGGGCTTCCTTATGCCCGAAAAGCTCATAACCTACACCCAAAAATTTACCGTCTACCGCACGGACGGCGACCATCTCGGCCATGTCAAGCTCGGGGCGCTGCTGCGCTATGCCCAGCAGGTTGCTACCGCCCACGCCGAGGCCGTAGGGCTGGACGATGCCCTGTACCGCAAGACCCACACCGCCTATGTGCTGGCCAAGCTGGCCCTGCACGTCACACGGCTGCCCCGTGTGGACGAGGAACTGACCCTTGTCACCCAGCCCGAGCGCTGCAAGCGCGCCGTCAACAAGCGCATCACCCATTTTTACGATGCCGACGGGGCAGAGGTCGCCACAATGGACAGCCGCTGGGTACTCATTGATACCGAAAAGCGTATGATCCTGCGCAAGCACCCAGAGCAGTTTGACGACCAGTGGGCCGAGGATGTGCCCCTTGAGCTGCCGATGCGCCTGCCCCGCGTTGCGCCCGAGGACTGCGAGACGCTGGGCACGCAGACCGCGGCCTACTCCCGCTGTGACATGAACGGCCACCTCAACAACACCCGCTATGCCGACATTGTCTGCGACGTCGTACCGTGGCAGGTCTGGGACAGTGCGCAGATTTCGGATTTCATCATCAGCTACCACCGCGAGGTACCCCGCGGCGAGAGCTTCACCCTGCGCCGTGCCAAACTGGCAGAGGACACCTTCTATTTTGAAGGCGAACGGGAAGGCAAATCTGCCTTTGAGGCACAGCTGATTTTCAAACACTTATAATTTCTACATAAACCCCTGTTACACTGTTTACATCGACAATGTAAAGGGGTTATTATTATGACAAAGCAAAAATTCGGCCTGACCGGCACGGCGCTCAAAACCATTGCGCTGGTGCTCATGGTGATGGATCACATTCACTACTTTTTTGAATTCACGGGCGTTGTGCCGGAATGGTTCAGTATGCTGGCGCGGCTGTCTGCGCCGCTGTTTCTGTTCTGCACCGTGGAGGGCTTCGCCCATACCCATGACCGCAGGCGCTACTTCCTGCGTATCTGGGCCATCGGTACTGCGATGGGCACTGTGGAATTTTTTATGATCTATGCAGGGGCCTTCCGCCGGGGTGACGGCTTCTACCCGATGAATGCCATTTTTCAGGATCTGATGCTGCTCTGCATCATCTGGCAGGGCATCGACTGGCTGCGCCAGCGCCGGTTTGTGCGGGGCGCACTGGCTGCTGCCATGCCGATCCTCTGGCCGATTTGCATCGTAGCGCTGCTGACGCTTTTTCCCAAAATTCAGGACGCACCGATCTGCTCTGCCGTGTTGGCGTGGGTCATCACCGCGCCGCTGCCTTTGTGGACATCCATCACCGATGGCGGCTGGTCTTTTCTGGCCGGGGGCATCGTGCTGTATGCGCTGTATAACCACAAGCGCCTGCGGCTGGTCGTTTGGGCGGCTATGACCTTCCTGTGTGATTTTGTGCTGGTCTATCTGCAGGTTCACAGTCTGCCGGATTTTGCCTTTTCCCAGATGTTCACAGTCAACTATGAGTGGCTCGGCGTCTTTGCCGTTATCGGCATGGCGCTGTACAACGGCCAGCGCGGCAGCGGGCACAAGCAGCTGTTCTACTGGTTCTACCCGGCACACATTTATCTTCTCTACGGGGCATCCTGCCTTGTCTACACGCTAACGCGGTAAGGAGAGTTTATGGCACACATTCTGGCAGTTGACGATGACCACGACCTTTGCGCACTGCTGAAAACCGCGCTGGAGCGTGACGGTCACACCGTAGAAACGCGCACCTCCGGCACACAGCTGACCGATACGCTCTGCCGCTGGGCGGACTGCATCCTGCTGGATGTGATGATGCCCGGCGAGGACGGCTTTGCTGTCTGCCGCCGCATTCGCGCCGAGACGGACGCGCCGATTCTGTTTCTGACGGCCCGCACCGATGAGCCGTCGGTACTGACCGGTCTCGGTCTTGGTGCGGACGATTACCTGACCAAGCCGTTCCGCGTGGCCGAGCTGCGTGCCCGGGTTGCCGCCCACCTGCGGCGGCAGAACCGCACGCCGTCCCATAAGATCACCCGCGGCGGGGTGACGCTGGACCTTTCTGCCAAAGAAGCCGGCGTTGGCGGCATACCTTTACACCTGACAAAATCCGAGTACGCCATCTGTGAGCTGCTGGCCCTCCATGCAGGGCAGACCTTTTCCAAAGAACAAATTTATGAAGCGGTGTTCGGTTACGACGGTACAGCGGATGACACGGCCATCACCCAGCACATCAAGAACATCCGCGCCAAACTGCGCGCGGCCGGGGCAGGGGAGGTGCTGCAAACGATATGGGGCGTGGGCTACCAATGGAAAAACGAAAGCTGACCAGTCTGCGCACCGTGCTGCTGCGGTATCTTCTTCTGTGCGGCTGCGGGTGTGCGCTGATTCTGGTACTCTGGTGGGTCATTTTTATGCAGCTGATAAACATCGGTTTTCTGCTGCCTGCCGTGGCGTCTGCGCAGGCCTGTGCCGAGGCCCGGGAGACCGTGGCCGCCGTGACCGCAGAAACATTTGATTCCAACCAAATCAGTGACCTGTGTCGCTGGGCTGTGGTGCAGGATGGCACGGTGCTGCAGACCAACATGACCGCCCGTCAGCTGAAAATTGCCCTCAACACCTTCCATGGCGGCAGCGGCAATCTGGGGTATATGCAGTACCAGTACGATGTCAAAATGGCTGACGGAAGCTTTTGCCTTTTGCAGTACGACTATGCTACGCCCTACGCCGACCCGGCCCTGCGGGACACGCTGCCGGATTTCCAGACCTGCTATTTTGTGCTGCTGGCGGCGCTCATCCTCGTTTGGCTGGGCTGGCAGACCCACTGCACCGTGCGGGTCTTTGCCGCCGAGACCGCTTGTCTGCACCGCGCGGTGGATGCCATCGCTGCGCAGCAGCCCGAGCGCATTGACGCATACGGCGCGCGTCTGCGAGAGTTTTCCGCCACGCTGCATGCGATGCAGACGATGGGTCGAGAGCTGACCAACAGCCTGCAAAGCCAATGGCGGATGGAGCAGCAGCGCGCCGAGCAGATCGCCGCACTGACGCATGACTTGAAAACGCCGCTGTCCATCATTCAGGGCAACGCAGACCTGCTGGCCGAGGATGCTCTGTCCGCCGACCAGCAGACACAGGTCGAAGCCATCCTGCGCGGCACGGACCGTGCCCAGCAATATCTGGCCGCCCTGCGCACCGCCTGTGCACCGTCCGCCGCAGGGGAAACCTTTCCCAGTCACACCCTTGTCAGTGGGTTGGCGGAAACAGCCCGCGCCCTCTGCGCACCTGCCGGGGTGCAGCTTATACTGAACGAGCAGTGGCAGGGGACACTGTGCGCGGCGCAGTGCGACCTGCTCCGGGCTGCCGAAAACCTGCTGGACAACGCCGTGCGCTATACGCCCCGCGGCGGCACTGTCACACTGTTGGTTACAAAAGAAAAACAGGATTTCATCCTGCGTGTGACCGATACCGGCCCCGGCTTCACTGCCGAGGCCCTCGCCAGAGCGGGGGAGCTGCTTTATACAGAAGCTGCCCGCAGTGACACAGCCCACCAGGGCTTTGGGCTGTATTTTGCACGCAGGGTCGCGCTTTCACACAGTGGCACGCTGCGCCTGTCCAACACGCCCGGCGGCTGTGCGGAGCTGCGCCTGCCTATTTGTGAACAAATTGAAAAATGACAAAAGATTTACAATTTGCTATTGACATTCGGTGACAAAACAGTTACAATTTAGTTGCAAGCTAAATGAACCCCAAGTCAAATAGCTTTATCACATTTTCATGTGTTCTTCTCCTCCTTTCTTGTAAATCCCCGCCCATCCCTCAGGGCGGGGATTTATTTTTTTGTAACCCGGCACCGCGGGCATTTTTCTTTACAATCCCCGGAAATCGTGCTAAAATAAAAGTCGTATGTCCTTACCGTCCTGTACCTGTACAGACTACATATATATAAAGAAGCGTTCAGAGAAATAAGAGAGGGAAACACTGTAACATGGCACAATCTCGTTCCGGTAAAAAATCAACAAAGAATTCCTCCGGCAAAAAGAGCACCGCCTCCTCCCGCGGCGCAGGCCGCAGCAGCACCGGGCGCTCCGCATCCGCGCGCAGCAGTGCGGCCTCCCGCAGCCGTCAGCCGTCCCGCCGTGCCCAGCGCCGCGCCGAGACCCCGAACCTGGCCCGCAGCATCCTGCTGGTGGGGCTGGGTCTGCTTTGCGTTGCGCTCGTGCTTGTGCCCGGGCAGAATCTTTGGCGCACGTTGCGCAGCTGGTACTTTGGCGTTTTCGGTATCACGACCTATCTGGTCGGACCGTTCCTGCTGTACCTGGCCTACCTGCTGGCCACCGGCTACCGCGTCGCGCTGTTTGCGGGCAAGGTATCGCTGATGGGCGTGCTCTGCGCCAGCGTGCCGGTCATCTTCTCCAAGCTCAATATTGAGAACCTCAAGGTCGGGGAAATCGTCAAGATGCTCTTTACCCGCGGCGGCACCTACTTCTGGGAGGGCGGCGTCCTCGGTGCGCCCATCGGTGCCACGCTGCTGGCGCTGTTCGGGCGTCCCGCCTCCAACATTATCATGCTGCTCATCTTCCTGCTGGGGCTGATGTTCTTCTTTGCCATCACCCCCGCGGACGTCGTTCTGTTTGTAGACGGCCAGTACAAGATCCTGCAGGCCAAGCGCGAGGAGCGCGCCGCAGCCGAGACCGCCTACGACACCCGCCTGTTTGACCAGGAGCCTGAGGAGGAAAGCGTCGAGAATCTGACCGGTGCGCTGCCGAACAGCAGCCGCCCGCACCATCCGGTTTACGACGTCATCGCGGACACGAGCCGTTTCCCGAAGCAGACCCCGCCCGCCCCGCAGCGGCAGGCCGCCTACACGCCCCCCGTGGCACCTGCTGTGCCCGAGGCACCGTTTGCCGCCAAGCCCGCCGCCCAGACCCATGCGTCGTTTGACGTGGATCTTGGCCCCAGTGCAGGGGAAAACGCCCGCCAAAAGGCCGTCAGCGCTGACCCGCTGGAGCCGGTCAGCATCGGCCCGGGCGGCACGTTCGGCATGGATCCGCTGTCCAACCGGGCCAACAGCACACTGCGCCACACCCAGCCCCAGCCTGCTCCCGCACCGAAGGAGGATTTTGAGCTGCAATTGCAGCCTTCCTCAGAGCCTGCCGCGCCGGTGTACAGTACCCCGCTGACCCCGGTCACGCCCGCGCCCGCTGCACAGGCGTCCCCCGCGCCGCAGGACGAGCTGGATGCGCTCATCAACCGCGCTGTCAGCGGCCACGCGCCTTACTATACGCCGCAGGAAGTCAGTGCCGAGACGACGCTGGACCTGCCGCAGCCTACCGAGTTTGAGACCCCGCTGACGCCTGTCCCGCAGGAGCCCAAATTTGACACGCCTCTCATTCCCGTGGAGGACGAGCCCGAGCCGATCCCTGTCGAGCTGCCGCAGCTGGATATGACAGGCCGTGTGCAGGGCGATACGATGGTCCTTTCTCCGGCTGATCTTGCTGCACAGATGGCCGCAGACGCTGCGCCGCTGGGTACGCCCGCCCCCGCAGCTGTGCCCGCCGCACCGGAGGCCCCCGCTGTTTCCGCACCGATCCCGACATTGGGCGGCAGCTTCAGTGATACCGGCAGTGCGGTCAGCGCTGCCTGGCAGTCCGGGCGCTCTGTCTCCGAAATGCTGGATGATATGCTGGCCGAGACACCCGCCGCCCCTGCCCAGCCTGTTGTCGAGGCTCCGGCCCCGGCAGCCGATCCCTACACCGCCGCACCGGCTGCCGCCCCGCAGCCGTACCAGTCTGCCCCTGCCATGACCCGCCCTGCGGCGGAAACGACCCAGAGCAGCTTCACTGTGCCCCGGCAGGGGGAGGCTGCCCGCGTGCAGGTCAGCACCGCTGTCGGCAACTCTGCCGGTGCGCCCATCCATACGCCGCCCTGTGCGGCCAAGGCCGACCTCAACGCTATGCGTCTGCCCACCTCGGAGGAGCAGCCGCCGGAGCCCTACTGCTATCCGTCGCTGAATCTCTTTAACGCCACGCGCCCCGACGACGAGGCCGGGGCCGCCCGCGAAATGAAGAAAAACGCGGACATTCTGGTCAACACGCTGGACAGCTTCGGCGTCAAGACGACGATGCTCGACATCTGCCGCGGCCCGTCCGTCACCCGGTATGAGCTGCAGCCCCAGGCCGGTATCAAAGTCAGCCGCATCACAAGCCTGGCCGACGACATCGCCCTGAACCTGGCCACCGCGGGTGTGCGCATTGAAGCGCCCATCCCCGGCAAGCCCGCCGTCGGCATCGAGGTCCCGAACAAGATCCGCTCCACCGTCAACATCCGCGCAGTCTTTGAATCCCAGAATTATATCAACATGCGCAGCCCGCTGACGATGGCCCTCGGCAAGGACATTGCCGGTACGGCGCAGGTCGCGGATCTCTGCAAGATGCCCCACCTGCTGATTGCCGGTTCCACCGGCAGCGGTAAATCCGTTTGCGTCAACTCCATTATCATCAGCTTCCTGTTCCGCTCCGGCCCTGAGGATGTCAAGCTCATTTTGATCGACCCGAAGGTCGTCGAGCTGGCCGAGTACAACGGCATTCCGCACCTGCTGATGCCCGTCGTCACCGAGCCGCGCAAGGCTGCCGGTGCGCTGGGTGCCAGCGTGGCCGAGATGGAGCGCCGCTACAAGCTCTTTGCCGAGAACAACGTCCGCGAGATCAAGGCCTACAACAAGCTGGCCGCCCAGACCGGCATGGAGCACCTGCCCTATATCGCCATCGTCATTGACGAGCTGGCCGACCTGATGATGGTCGCGGGCAAGGAGGTCGAGGACTATATCTGCCGCATCGCGCAGAAGGCCCGCGCTGCCGGTATCCACCTGATCGTTGCGACCCAGCGCCCCAGCGTGGACGTCATCACCGGCCTTATCAAGGCCAACATCCCCAGCCGTATCGCCTTTGCCGTTTCCAGCCAGATCGACAGCCGCACCATTCTGGACAGCGGCGGTGCCGAAAAGCTGCTGGGCAACGGTGATATGCTCTTCCTGCCCGTCGGCGCGTCCAAGCCCGTGCGTGTGCAGGGTACCTTCGTGACCGATGAGGAGATCGGCGCGGTGCTGAGCTTTATCAAGTCCACCTCCACCGCCCAGTACGATGAAGAAATGATTGCCGAAATGGAGCGCCGTGCCGTTGCCGAAAAGGGCAGCAAGAAGGGCGGCGACGATGACGGAGACGGCGGCGGTGCACTGGACGCCATGTTTGAGCAGGCTGTTGAGTGCGTTATTGAGGCCGGACAGGCCAGCACCAGCCTTTTGCAGCGCCGCTGCAAGCTGGGCTACGCCCGCGCCGCCCGCATTATGGACCAGATGGAGCAGGAAAAGATCATCGGCCCCTATGAGGGTGCCAAGCCCCGCGCCGTACTTGTGACCAAGGCCGAGTGGGAGGAGCGCAAGCTGAACGGCCAGTATGACGGGTAAGTGCTTTGCCCGCCTGGCCGCGGCGGTGGCCGTCTGCCTGCTGGTGCTTGCCGCGTTCGTCGTCCAGCTTTTGGGCGGCAAGGGCAGTGTTCCCGGCTGGCAGCAGCTGCGCGCCGCGCTCGGCGTACCGCTCCAAACCGAGGAAAGCGCTCCGCAGACCGCGGACGGCAGCACCGTCGTGTATGTGCTGGATGTCGGGCAGGGCGATGCCGTGCTGCTTTGTCAGGACGGCGCGTACTGCCTGATCGACACCGGCCCCGTCGAGGCTGAGGACGCGCTGCTCTATGACCTGGACGTGCTGGGTGTGCCGTCGCTTGACTATCTTGTGCTGACCCATCCCCACGCAGACCACACCGGCAACGCCCGCGCGGTGCTGCGCACCATCCCGGTCAAGACCCTGCTGCTGCCGCTTTGGCAGCCCACGGCGGATGAGACCGCCGACTGGCCGCGCCATCTCGCAGAGCTGGCCGCTGACAGCGGAGCAGAAATTCTCACAGCAGAAGCCGGGGAGGAATACCCGCTTGGCAACGGCACGCTGCAAATTTTGCAGGGCGGCAGCGAGGATGCCGACAGCGTCAACGATGCCTCGCTCTGCACGCTGTTCACGGCGGGCGATTTCCGCTTCCTCGATACCGGCGACGCAGAGGCAGACGCCGAGCAGCGCCTGGTCGATACCTACGGCCCGACCCTGCATGCCACTCTTTTCAAGGCGGGGCATCACGGGTCCTACACCTCCAACAGCCTGACCTTTATGCAGGCAGTCCGGCCCGAGGCCGTGGCTGTCAGCTGCGGGCTGCACAACGATTACGGCCATCCGCACCGCGCTGCCCTGCAAAATTACGCAGAGGTCGGTGCCGAGATATGGCGCACTGACCTGGAGGGCAGCCTCACCTTCATCTGGCAGAACAACACCCTCAACGTGGAAACTTCCGCGGACTCCGCCGATTTTGCGGCGTAAAAATAAGGAGTAGAAAATGACGATTACGGAACAGTTTAAAGCCAAACGCTGCGTTTTCTCTATCGAATGCTTCCCGCCGAAACAGACCACCCAGATGGATAAGCTCAAGGACACCCTGCGCCAGATGCAGGCCATGGACCCCGGCTTCATCAGCGTCACCTTCGGTGCGGGCGGCTCTGCGGGCGGCGTTTCCACCGCGGAGGTGGCCGACTACATTCAGAACGAGCTGCATGTCCCCACGCTGGCGCACCTGATCTGCATGGGCAACGACGAGACCCGTGCAGCGGAGATTTTGGATCAGCTGGAATCTGTCGGCGTCCGGGATGTGCTGGCCCTGCGCGGGGACCGCAGCCCGTCCCGCCCGGAGAGCCCCGACTTCAAACACGCCAGCGACCTGACGTCCTTTATCAAATGGAAGAAGCCGGAATTTTCCGTTCACGGTGCCTGCTACCCGGAGGGCCACCCCGAGGCCGACAGCCTGCTGCATGACGTTGAGAACCTGCGCATCAAGCAGGCCGCCGGTGCCGAGCACCTGCTGACCCAGCTTTTCTTTGACAACATGCACTTTTACCGCTTTCTGAATCTGGCACGCCGCGCAGGCATCACGCTGCCGGTTTCTGCCGGTGTCATGCCCATCGTCAAGCGCAGCCAGATCGAACGCACCGTTTCGCTTTCTTCGGCCAGCCTGCCGTCCGAGTTCACCCGCATGATCTCCCGCTATCAGGACGACCCGGCCAGCCTGTACGACGCCGGTATCGACTACGCCGTCAGGCAGCTGCGCGACCTCATTGAGGGCGGCGCAGACGGCATCCACCTGTACGCAATGAATGACGCCGCCGTGGCCGCGAAGGTCTACGACGGCATCAGGGATCTGCTGTAATGGAGTGCCGCAAGCCCGCCGCCATTGACCGCGCCACGGCGCTGCGCTACATGGGTGCGTCCGGCTGGACGCCCGATGCCGCCACCGCGGCCCTGCTGGACAAGGCCGAGCAGACCGTGCTGACCGCTGCTGCGCCGCGTGCGGTGTACCGCCGTCTGCCGCGCACCGCCCTGCCGCTGGAAAACTGCGGCAGCGACCTGACGCGCCATCTGCAGGGCTGCGACGAGGTCCTTCTGCTGGCAGCGACCCTCGGGGCCGAGGTGGACAAGCTTTTGCGCCGCATGGAACTGACTGACATTGCCCTGGCCGCCGCAGCGGACGCGCTGGCCTCAGTGCTTTTGGAACAGGTCTGTGACGAACTGGAGAACGAAATACGCGCTCAAATCGAGGCGCAGGGCGTCTTTATGACCGGGCGCTACGCGCCGGGCTACGGTGACTGCCCGCTGGAGCTGAACGACGCGCTCTGCCTTGCGGCGGACACGGTGCGCGGTTGCGGCCTGGCCGTGACGCCCCAGCACCTTTTGACCCCCCGCAAGAGTACCACCGCCATTTTAGGCATTGCCGACCATCCCGTGACCGGCACCCGCGCAGGCTGTGCGACCTGCCATTTAAAGGAGACCTGCTCGTTCCGCAAGCGCGGCACGACCTGTTTCACACAAGACTGATAGGGGAGAAGCGTATGCAGATTCGTGAAGTTTTTGACCGCAAGCGGTTTGTTTTTCTGGACGGCGGCATGGGCACCCAGCTGCAGGCTCGCGGTCTGCAGCCCGGGCAGAAGCCCGAGCTCGCCGCGCTGGAAATGCCGGAGGTTTTAACGGCCATCCACACTGACTACGCCAACGCGGGCGCGGATATTCTGCTGGCAAATACCTTTGGTGCCAACGCCAAGAAGCTGACCGGCTGCGGCCACACGGTGGAGGAGGTCGTTTCCGCTTCCATCACCTGTGCGCGCAAGGCCGCCGAGACCACCGGTGCGTGTGTAGCGTTGGACATCGGCCCTCTGGGTGAGCTGCTCGTCCCCGCGGGCACGCTGGCGTTTGAGGATGCCTACAATGAGTTTGCACAGGTCATCCGCGCCGGTGCGGCGGCAGGGGCTGACCTCGTCTTTTTGGAGACGATGACCGATCTGTATGAGCTGAAGGCCGCTATCCTCGCCGCCAGGGAAAACTGCGATCTGCCTGTTTTCACCTCAATGAGCTTTGAGAGCCGCGGGCGCACCTTCACGGGCTGCACCGTCGAAAGCTACGCCGTCACGGCAGCGGGTCTCGGCGCGGACGCCGTGGGCATCAACTGCTCGCTCGGCCCCAAGGAGATTCTGCCCTTCGCGCAGCGCCTCTGCCGCAGCGTGCCCGCATGTGTTCCGGTCTTTGTCAAGCCGAACGCCGGTCTGCCGAACCCCGACGGCAGCTACAATCTCGACCCGGATGAATTTGCCGCCGAGATGAAGGAGTACGCCGCCATCGGCGTTTCGATGGTCGGCGGCTGCTGCGGCACGACGCCCGCGTTTATCGCCAGGCTGCATGAGACCTTCAGCCCGCTGACCCCGGCTGACAAGATCCCCATCCGCCGCAGCTGTCTGTGCACGCCGGTCCGCTTTGTGGAGGTCAACGGCATCACTGTGGTGGGGGAGCGCATCAATCCCACCGGCAAAAAGCGGCTGCAGCAGGCCCTGCGGGACGGCGACAGCGCCTACCCCTGCACTCAGGCTGTGGCCCAGGCCGAGGCCGGTGCGCAGGTGCTCGACGTCAACGCGGGCCTGCCCGGCATCGACGAGGCCGCCACGCTGGAGCAGCTTGTCAAGGATTTGCAGGCCGTCACCGACCTGCCGCTGCAGCTCGACTCCTCGAATCCAGAGGCCCTGTCCCGCGCGCTGCGCATCTACAACGGCAAGCCCATCGTCAACTCGGTCAACGGTGAGCCGGAGACGCTGGAAAAGATTCTGCCGCTCTGCAAAAAGTACGGCGCCGCCGTCGTCGGCTTGGCGCTGGACAAGGGCGGTATCCCGCCGACAGCCGAGGGCCGCTTTGCGATTGCTCAACGCATTGTCGACGCTGCCAACGCCGCCGGTATCCCGAATGAGGACATCTACATTGACTGCCTGACGCTGACCGCCAGCGCCCAGCAGGAGGGTGCCGTCCAGACGCTGGAGGCTCTGTCCCGCTGCAAGCGTGAGCTGGGCGTGCGCACCGTGCTGGGCGTGTCGAACATCAGCTTCGGCCTGCCGTGCCGCGGCTACCTGAACACAACGTTTTTGACGATGGCCATGTCTGCTGGGCTCGATCTTGCCATCATGAATCCCAACACGCCGGAAATGATGGCTGCCGTGCGCGCCTACCGCGTGCTGACCTCGCAGGATTTACAGAGCACCGACTACGTTGCCGCCTATGCCGATGTGCAGATCCAGACGACGCAGACGAGCAAGTCCGCCGCCACCGTGGCCGAGGTCGGCGCCGCCGCACCGGGCGGGGACGCCCTGTTTGAGGCTGTGCGCCGCGGCCTGAAGGCCGAGGCCCGCGCCGCCGCGGACGCCGCGCTGACAATGCGCGAACCGCTGGACGTAGTGAATGTCTCGCTGATCCCCGCACTGGACGCCGTGGGCGACGGCTTTGAGAAAGGCACGGTATTCCTGCCGCAGCTTTTGCAGGCCGCCACCGCCGCGCAGGCTGCGTTCGAGGCCATCAAAGCCAAAATTGCCGCCTCCGGCCAGGCGCAGGGCAGCAAGGGCAAGATCGTCATTGCCACAGTCAAGGGCGACGTGCATGACATTGGCAAGAACATTGTCCGTGTCATCCTCGAAAACTACGGCTATGACGTGCTCGACCTCGGGCGCGACGTTGACCCCGAGCGTGTCGTAGAGGCCGTGCGCCAGACCGGTGCAAAGCTCGTCGGCCTGTCGGCCCTGATGACGACCACCGTCCCCAATATGCAGGCCACGATCGAGGCCCTGCATGCCGCGCACCTTGACTGTAAGGTCATGGTCGGCGGCGCGGTGCTGACGCCCGACTACGCCCGGGACATCGGTGCCGACTACTACTGCAAGGATGCCAAGGCCAGCGCTGATTTGGCCAAGCAGCTTTTAGGCTGATTGTATAGAGCCGCGTTTCACGAAGAAACGCGGTTTTTTGCACAATTGTAAATTCTTACCTTTGTCAGCAAATCACCATTGCAGGGAAGTTCCAATTGATGTATAATAGTTGTGTTTACTGTTTTTGGACATTTTCCTTTATTTGTCTGTTTTAGGAGCGTATCTTTTGAAGCACATAGCCAAAATCGCAGCGTTCACTGCGATTTTTCTGATTATAAATCTGATTTTCTGCGGCTTTATGCCGCCCGATAACGGTTCCAGCCTTGGCATGTGGCGCAGCTACCACCAAAAGCAGTCCATTGACATTGCCGTCATTGGCTCTTCGCTGGCTTCCTGCGCCCTGCCCGAAGAAGAACTCGCCGCCGCAACAGGGGAGACCGTTGCACTGATGGCAACAAACGCCCAAAGCTTGGATATGTCGCAGATCGCGCTGGAGACCCTGCTTCGGGAGCATTCTCCCCGGTATGTGATCCTTGTCATGGATTTGACCAACATGACAGGCAAACCCTATGCCAAAGCCCAAAAGGCTTTTTTATATGCAGAGCTGCAGACGGATTCCTGGAAGGATAAGCCCGCTGACCTGCTGCGCTACATGACCAGCCGTGATAACTTTACAGGTGCAGATTCCCTGAATGCGCTTTTTCCCTGGCAGAGCGGCAGCTGGCCCACCGACTGGCCCGCTACGATCCAACAGAAATGGAATGCCGTACTGAATCATCTGCCGCACCGGCGCGGTGCGGCCCATGCCCAGCCGGAGGATACCGCGGTCATCAACTTTGACACTGTCGGCACGGAGAACACCTGGAGCCAGAACGCCCACGACTTTAGCGCGCAGCACATTGAGGAGCTGACCTCCATGCTGCAGCTCTGTCAGGAGAACGGCACGCGCCTTTTGCTCATCAGTGCGCCCAAGACCACGCTGGACGTCGTGAGCTACGAGACGTATTTTGACGACTACGCCTACTTCAAGCAGCTGGCAGCACAGTATGGGGCTTCCTATTATGACTTTAACCTTGCAAAGCCAGAGCTGTTTGAGAACAAAGAGCCTGACTATCACAAGGATTTCACCCACATGAATGCTGCCGGCGGGCATGCGTTCAGCCTGAGCATGGCAAAGTTTCTGGCTATGCTGGACGCCGGGCAGGATGTAGAATCGTTGTTCGAGACGCCGTCAGAATATCTGGCCGCCGTAAACTATATCACCAACGTCTACCTGACGCCGGAGGTTCACCCGGACAAGATTTTGCTGCTGGCCGGTTCCTACCACGGTCCGTCCGTACAGGCTGAATACGAGTTCTGGGTCAAAGCGCCGGGGGAGAGCGAATACAGCCGGGTTTCCGCGTATTCTACCCGCTCCTGGACCGAGTACGCAGCGGCGGAGCACGGCACCTACCAGTTCCGCGTGAATGCCCGTATTGTTGGTTCTTCCGCCGATTTTGAGCGATATTATGAATGTTCTGTCGATTTTTAATTTTGTGGATGGTGTAGTGTGGAAATCTATTCCCTGAGTTTCTTCCTGCTGGTCAGCGTTGGACTCATTTTATATTATACTGTTTTCAGCCGCTGCCAATGGATCTGCCTGCTGGGGTTGAGCCTGCTGTTTTTTACCGCCAGCGGCTGGAAGGGCCTTGTTTTTCTGCTTTTCACTGCGTTGACGATCTGGCTCGGCGGCTTGCAGCTGGCAAAGCTGGATGCCGATTCCGCCGCGCGGCGAAAAGCTCCGGGCATAACCAAGGACGAAAAAAAGGCCATCAAAGCACAGGCGGTGCGCCGCAAAAAATGTCTTGTTGCTGCTGTGCTGACTTCCAACTTTCTTGTGCTTGGCTACTTCAAATACTGGTCCTATTTTGCGGAGCTGCTCTCCGGTGCATTTTCGGCCACAGCGCCGTCTTCACTGGGGCTGGTCATGCCGCTTGGCATCAGCTTTTACACGTTTCAGGCCGTCGGTTATCTGATTGACTGCTACCGTGGTCGGCACCCGGCAGAGAAAAACTACGTCCGCTTTCTGCTTTTCATCAGCTTTTTTCCGCAGCTGATCCAGGGCCCCATCAACCGCTACGGAGAGATGGCCCCGCAGCTCACCGCCCGTCACATCTGGAACTGGGAGCGTACCAAGCGTGCGCTGTTCCTGTTTCTGTTCGGCGCAATGAAGAAATATGCCATCGCAAACCTGACCGCCCCGACGATTGCCGCCATCCTCGACGGTAATGACCCCAAGCTGGCCGGTTCTATGGCACTGCTGGCCATTTTGCTGTACTCGCTGCAGCAGTATGCAGATTTTTCCGGCGGCATTGATATGGTATTGGGTGTTGCGCAGCTGTACGGCATTGAGATGATGCCCAACTTCCGGCAGCCGTATTTTTCTACCTCGCTGGGGGATTTCTGGCGGCGCTGGCATATTTCGTTGGGTGCGTGGATGCGTGATTACCTGTTCTATCCCTTTGCACTGACCAAGCCGATGCAGCGCTTCGGCAAGTGGGCCACATCGCATTGGGGCAAGCATTTTGGCCGTGTGCTGCCCGCTGCAGTCGCCAACCTGCTTGTGTTTGCTGTGGTCGGCATCTGGCACGGCCCGCAGGCACACTACCTTGCCTGGGGTCTGTATAACGGTCTTGTCATTGCGCTGGCTGACCTGCTGGAGCCCGCTTTCAAAAAGCTCAACACGGCGCTGCACATTCCTACCGAAAGCCGCGGCTGGCACGTTTTTCGCATCTTGCGGACCTTTATCATCGTCAACATTGGCTGGTACTTTGACCGCAATGAGTTTGTGCAGGGGTGCATCTACCTGCGCAACACCTTTACAGATTTCAATTTTTCCGCATTGGCCGCGAATGCACCCGGCGCTTTCAAGGCAGTCTCCGGCCCTGCCTGGGGACTTGTCATCATCAGTACCCTTCTGGTCTTTGCCCATAGTCTGCTGAAGGAACAAGGCCGCGACCCTTACGCAGAGGTACAGCGGCTGCCGCTTGCGCTGCGCTGGAGTTTATACTATCTTGTTATTTTCATGGTACTCCTCAGCTTTATCTGCGTTAATGAAACCGTTGGTTTCCTCTATGCCAACTTCTAAGAAAAGAGCTTTCTATGCAAACAAACATTCTGGACTGGCTTGAAGCCACGTCCGCCCGCTGCCCGGATGCCCCCGCTGTGGGGGATGAGCAGACAGACTGTACCTGGGCACAGCTGGCCGACACGGCCCGTCGTGCCGGCAGCTTTCTGGCATCCCGCACGATGCCGCGCCGCCCGGTGGCATTTTACCTGGAAAAATCCGTTTCCGCCTTTGCTGCCATGCTTGGCACAGTCTACGCGGGCTGCTGCTACTCAGTGCTTGACACCCGCCAGCCCGCTGCCCGCACTTTGCAGGTATTGGATACTTTGACCCCTGCATTTCTTGTTACGGACGAGGCCCACGCTGCCGCAGCCGCCGCGCTGGGGTACAGCGGGCAAATCATTCGGCTTGACGATCTGCTGGCCGCGCCTGCGGACGCTGCCCTGCTGGCCGCCCGCCGCCGTCAGGCTGTGGACGTTGACCCTCTGTATATCAACTTCACAAGCGGAAGCACCGGTGTGCCAAAAGGCGTCACCGTCAGCCACCGCTCGGTGCTGGATTTTATCCCGCAGTTTGCCGAAATTTTCGGCATCACACAAAATGATATTCTGGGCAATCAGGCTCCCTTTGACTTTGACGTTTCGGTCAAAGACCTGTACACGGCACTGTACACGGGGGCTAAGGTGCAGATCATCCCGCGCGCTTATTTCAGTCAGCCCACAAAACTCATGGACTATCTGGCAGACCGCGAGGTCACCATACTTGTCTGGGCCGTCAGTGCCATGTGCTTTGTCTCCATCATGAACGGCTTCAGCTACCGTATACCTTCCCACGTGCGGCAGGTATTGTTCAGCGGCGAAGTCATGCCCATCAAGCACCTGATGAAGTGGAAGTCCGCTCTGCCGCACGCCCGGTTCGTGAACCTCTACGGCCCGACAGAAATTACCTGCAACTGCACCTACGCCATTTTGCCGGACCGCGATTTTGCCCCGGATGAGGCGCTGCCCATCGGACGCGCGTTTCCCAACGAGAAGGTCTTTCTGCTGGACGAGAACGACGCCCTTGTCACCGTGCCCGGGCAGGCAGGAGAGATCTGCGTTTCCGGTACGGCGCTTGCCCTCGGCTACTATGCTGACCCTGTGCGCACAGCGCAGGCCTTTACCCAGAATCCGCTGAATACCAACTGGTATGAGCGTATTTACCGCACCGGTGATCTGGCCCGCTACGACGAAAGCGGCAGCCTGTATTATATTGGCCGCCGGGATTTCCAGATCAAGCACATGGGACACCGCGTAGAGCTTGGCGAAATTGAAGCTGCCGCTATGCGCTGCGACGCTGTGACCCGTGCCTGCTGCACGTTTGATGCCGAACGCCAGCGGCTCCACCTGTTTTACACGGGCAGCTGTGAGAAAGCCGCCCTGCTGGCTGCGCTGAAAGAAAGTCTGCCGCCTTTTATGCAGCCGAATACTGCTGTGCAGCTGGACGAGATGCCGCTGAATAAAAACGGCAAAATTGACCGCACGGCACTGGCTGCCCTGACGAAAAAAGGAGCCCATAAATGACCGACGCTTCTTTACAAAAAATTGCTGCCACCTACGGCACACCGACGTTTGTCTTTGACACTGACGCTTTGCAGGCCCGCGTGCGCGCTATTCAGGCAATCTGGGGCAGGGAAATCGACCTTTGCTATTCCATCAAGGCCAACCCATTTCTGCTGCCTGCCATGATGCAGGTCACTGCGCGGCTGGAAGTATGCAGTCCCGGAGAGCTTTCGCTCTGCGAGAGCCTGCATGCTGCGGATGCACGTGTTATCTATTCGGGTGTTAATAAGACGCCCGTGGATATTGCCCGCGCCGTGGCCGACGGCGTCGGCACCTGCACAGCGGAATCTCTGCTGCAGGTCCGCTATCTGCAGGATGCTGCACGCAAGGCCGCCAAGCGGCTGCCTGTGCTGCTGCGGCTGAACGCGGGCAGTCAGTTCGGCATGTCAAAGGAGGATCTTTTCACCGCATTGGCGCATCGCAGGGAAACACCTGATCTGGAGTTTATCGGCATTCACTACTTTGTCGGGACCCAGCGCAAAAAGCTGGTCAATCAGCAAAAAGAGCTGGCCATGCTGCGGGAACTGTACGCTGAAATTGAGCAGACCTTCGGCCTGCGTCTGCCGGAACTGGAATACGGCCCAGGGCTGGCGGTGCCGTATTTTGACGGCGACGATTTTACCGACACACTGTCCCCGGCCAAAGACCTTGCGCCAGCACTGCGCGAAGTCAGCAGCTGGGTCCATCTGACCGTTGAGATGGGCCGCTTTTACACCGCCGAATGCGGTTATTATCTGACCACCGCCATGGACTGCAAGGACCACGGCGGGCAGCACTACTGCATTGTGGACGGTGGAATGAACCACCTGAATTATCTTGGCCAGATCATGGGTATGAAACGCCCGCATCTGCGCCATTTTGCTGCCCGGGCAGCTTCCGTACAGGACTGGACACTTTGCGGCAGCCTTTGTACTACGAACGATGTTCTTGTGCGCAGTATGCCGCTGGCCGGACTATGCCCCGGCGACCTGCTTATTTTTGAAAACACCGGTGCCTACTCTGTTACGGAAGGACTTGGTCTGTTTTTGAGCCGCGACCTGCCGCAGGTCATTCTGTGGCAGAACGGCACGCCGCATCCGGTACGCAGCGAAACGCCAACCTATCCCATCAATACACCCGCTGTGTAAGATAATTTGAAAAGGAGAAATACCAATGGAACGTTTACTGGAAATTTTAAGCGAAATCAAAGAGGACGTGGACTTTTCCACCTGTACAACGCTGATCGATGACGGCATCCTGGACTCTTTCGACATTCTGCAGATTATCTCGGCCCTGAATGAGGAATACGACATTTCGATCCCCGCATCCGAAATCATGCCGCAGAACTTCAACAGCGCCGAGGCCCTTTACAAGATGGTCCAGCGCCTGCAGGAAGATTGATGTCCGAGATGCCCGAAATATAAGATAACGCTTGCATTTATTCCAAACTTATTGTATAATACTAAAAGCGGACAGGGCTGAATTGCGCTGTTTCGCGTACAGATGCAGGTCCCGCGCATGGGCAGCCTGTGAACCATGTCAGGCGGGGAACCGAGCAGCATTAAGCGGCGCTTGCCCAGTGCCGCGGTCAAGCCTGCATCTGTACGCAAAGCAGCGCAGCCGCGTGCTCTGCCCGCTGTTTTTTGTAGCTTTGCAGGAGGTGAGCCGATGTACCGTGCCCTGTATCGAAAATGGCGTCCCCAGCGCTTTGCGGACGTGGTTGGCCAGACGGCCATCGTCACGGCCCTGCAGAACCAGATTTCTGCCGGGCGCATCGGCCATGCGTATCTGTTCACCGGCACCCGCGGCACCGGCAAAACGACCTGCGCCAAGATCTTTGCCAAGGCGGTCAACTGTTTGGACACTTCCAGCCCCGACCCCTGCGGCGAGTGTGAAATTTGTAAGGGCATTGATTCCGGTTCCGTCATGGACATCATCGAGATGGATGCCGCGTCGAACAACGGCGTTGACGACATCCGCGACCTGCGCGACGAGGTAGCCTATCTGCCGTCGGTCTGCAAGTACAAGGTCTACATCATCGACGAGGTGCACATGCTCTCCACCGCGGCGTTCAATGCGCTGCTCAAAACGATGGAGGAACCGCCCGAGCACGTCATCTTTATCTTAGCCACCACCGAGGTGCAGAAGGTTCCCGTCACGATTTTGAGCCGCTGCCAGCGGTATGACTTCACCCGCATCACGGCGGATGACATTGCCGGGCGGCTGCTCTACGTGGCCGGGCAGGAGAAGATCGAGCTGGACGAGAACGCCGCACAGTTGATTGGCCGTCTGGCCGACGGTGCCATGCGTGACGCGCTGTCCATTCTGGACACCTGCGCCGGTGTCGACAACCACGTGGACGAGGCGCTCGTCCGCCGTATGGCCGGTGTCACGGATAGGGGCTACCTGTTTGAGATCAGCGACGCCATCGCGGCAGGGGACTCCGTTACTGCACTGGAAAAAATTGCCGTGCTGCGCCAGCAGAGCGTCGATATGCGCCGCCTCTGCATGGAGTTGGCCGGACATTACCGCAATCTGATGCTCTGCGCGCTGCCGGGCGGCACGTCACTTCTGACCGGCATCTCGCCGGAGGAGGAGGCCGCCTACACCCAGCGCAGGGACTTCCCGCAGCGGGAGGCCATCCGTGCGGTCAATGCGTTCGGCTCGGCGCTTGAGAAAATGAGCCGCGGCACTGACCAGCGCATTGAGCTGGAGTTGGCGATTTTCTCGCTGACTCAGCCCGAGACTGCCGCTGCACCTGTTATCATCCAGCAGCCCGCCCCGGCAGCACCCGCCGCGCCTCAGGCGTTCGCCAGCGCGCCGCGCGCCTACACAGCAGCGCCGCCGGTACAGGCTGCGCCTTCTGTAGTGCCGCCCGTGGTACAGCCGCAGAGCGTTCCCGCCGCTGCACCGGATGATGTACCGCCGCCTATTGACGATGACCCGCCGTTCCTGCAGCCGGAGCTGAAGCCCGCCCCGCAGCAAACTCCCGCGCCGGTACCGCCGGCACCCGCTGCCCCGGCCCCGCGTAAGGCCGAGCCGCCGCGGCAGGCAGGCCCGCTGGAGCCGTTCGCCTTCTGGCCCGCCGTGCTGGCCGATTTGGAGGAGAATGATGCAATGCTCATCTCCTTTTTGCGCGGCACCCGGGCCTATTGTGACGGCAAGCGCGTGCTGTTTGAGTGCAGCGACGCCTTCCGCGATTATATCCGCAATAACCGGGAGGTCAGCAAGCGTCTTAAGGAAACTATCTACCGTGTATCGCGCACCAAGTACAGTATCGGCCCCTATGAGGAGCCAAAGACCGACGACACCACCGCTGCCGTCAGCCTGGATGAGACCCTGCACACGATGCAGGCGCTTGGTGTCGATTTGAAAATCGTTGATAAATAATTATTTTTGGAGGATACAACCATGAAAGCAAGACTGCCCAAGGGCTATGGCCGACCCGATCCCAACGCCATGATGCGTCAGGTCCAGAAGATGCAGGACGACATCCGCGCCAAGCAGGAGGAGCTCGAAGCCAAGGAGTACACCGGCACCGCCAGCGGTGAGATGGTCACTGTCACGATGAACGGCAAGCATGAGATCACCGCCGTCAAGATCAAGCCCGAGGCCGTCGACCCCGATGATATTGAAATGCTTGAAGATCTGATTGCCGCCGCCGTCAACAGCGCCTCCGCTGCCGTTGACAAGGACTCCGAGGAGGAGATGTCCAAGATGACCGGCGGTCTGAACATCCCCGGTCTGGGCTAAGAGGCTGCCTATGTTCAACAACAATGTTGAGCCCCTGGAAAATCTGATCGACCAGTTTGCCCAGTTTCCCGGAATTGGCCGCAAAAGTGCGGTGCGTATGGCCTATCAGGTCATGTCGATGCCGCCCAAGCAGGCCATGGAGCTGGCCAAGGCGATTGAGCACGCCAAAAGTGACCTGCACCGCTGCCGCATCTGCCAGGACTACACCACCGGCGATGTCTGCAAGATCTGCGCCTCCCAGAAGCGGGACCGCAGCATCATCTGCGTGGTCGAGGGCCCGCGCGACATCAAATCGATTGAGCGCACCCACGAGTACAACGGCCTGTACCATGTGCTGCACGGCCTGATTTCGCCGATGGATGGCATCGGCGCAGATCAGCTCTGCATCAAGGAGCTGCTGGCCCGTCTGAATGACACCGTCAAGGAGGTCATCATGGCCACCAGCCCGACGGTGGAGGGCGAGGCCACGGCGATGTATATCGCCAAGCTCATCAAACCTCTGGGCATCAAAACGACCCGCCTGGCCTATGGCCTGCCCGTCGGCTCGAGTCTGGAATACGCCGATGAGACAACGCTGTACCGTGCCATGGCCGGACGCGGCGAGATGTAAAAAAATTCCTGTACCGCTTTTGCCGGTACAGGTTTTTTATTGCAGCTTTATTTCAGCAGA
>ERZ773200.970-NODE-970-length-26601-cov-19.018948_pt1 | contig 26601 bp, 19 predicted proteins | sample MGYA00581008_ERZ773200 | MGnify/ENA primary metagenome ERZ773200 (study PRJEB29015, sample SAMEA2737770) | human gut metagenome | biome: human gut; feature: human-associated habitat; material: faeces | place: China | collected 2012 ... | reverse complement strand
CTGGTTACCTGCTTTTTAAAAACGCCCGGCAGTCGGAAGCTGCCGGGCATTTTCTTATGTACTCTGTAATTTCTATCTCGGGTCCGGACGATGCTTCATATCACGGATCGGAATATTAGCAACAAGTGCCGGTACCGTTCCGTTATTGGAATCGGACTCTGTCTCGGTGATTTTTACATCAAGCGCCTCCGCATCAATATCCATGTAACGTGAGATCACTTCAATAATGTCATTCTTCATCATCTCCATCATCTCGGAAGAACAGTTGGCACGGTCAGAAACCAGCACCAGCTTCAGGCGGTCTTTTGCGACGTTGCCGGAAGTCTTTTTCTTAAATAAATCCATTATTCCCACAATAAGTACCCCCCTCTAATTCTTCTTAAAGATATCTTTTAATTTTTCCAATACCCCCTGCTTCTCATTCAGGTTCAGGAATGGAACTTCTTCTCCCATAATACGATGACAGATATTAGAATATGCTTTTCCTGCCAGACAGTTGGTTCCAACCAGTGGCTCACCACGGTTTGTGGAAATAACAATCTGCTCATCATCCGGTACAGCACCGATCAGGTTCACAGCCAGGATATCTGTTACATCATCCACGGTCATCATTTCTCCGCGCTTTACCATATCCACACGCAGACGATTGACGATCAGGTCAATTTTCTTCATTTCATTGGCTTCCAAAAGTCCTACAATACGGTCTGCATCACGGATGGCAGATACTTCCGGTGTCGTAACAACCAGTGCACGATCCGCACCTGCTACCGCATTCTTAAATCCCTGCTCGATACCGGCCGGGCAGTCCAGTAAAATATAATCAAATTCTTCACGAAGTTCATTGATCAGTGCAACCATCTGCTCTGGTGTCACTGCATCCTTATCTCTGGTCTGTGCAGACGGAAGAAGACATAATTCCGGATATCTCTTATCCTTAATCAGTGCCTGACGGATACGGCATTTTCCTTCCACAACATCTACCAGATTGTATACAATACGATTCTCCAGACCCATAACCACATCCAGGTTACGCAGTCCGATATCGGTATCAATCATTACAACTTTCTTGTTTAACTGTGCAAGACCTGTACCAATGTTTGCTGTGGTTGTGGTCTTACCTACACCACCCTTTCCTGATGTGATAACGATTACTTCGCTCATGAAACTTATTCCTCCTACGTCCCTATATGTTATTTAATATATTTTTGGTGATTGGCTCAATATAGATATTTCCATCTCTTGCAATGGCGATCTGTGCTTCCACTTCCGGTGTCTTTGACCGGCGGAGTGTACGACGTTTCGGTTCCGGCTTGTCCGGACTCTTTGCGATCAGATCCCCAATCTGAATCTGAATCGGCTGCATATCCAGCGCAAAAATAAAGCAGTTACGATCACCCATACATCCTGCCTGTGCGTTACCTTTTAATGCCCCAAGAATCACAATGTTTCCCTGGGAAATAATTTTGGCTCCCGGATTGACATCGCCAATGATCGTGACACTCGATTCACTCGAAATCACCTGTCCCGACCTTAAAGTGCCACGATAAAACTGCTCCGGCCCGTTTCCTGCTGCGGCATTCTCATACTGCTGCTGTACGGCATCGTAAAACGCCTCGACCTGTTCTTTCATGACAGCTTCCTGTCTTGTTCCATTTTCAACGATACACAGGATTTCAATCGATGTGTTGCTTTCAATTGCTGAGATGATCTGCTGTTCTTCCTCTTCCGAAAGTTTTCTTCCTTCAAAGGACAATGCCAGTTTTGCATTTTTAAAAAATGTACTGGATGCTTTGAACTTTTCGACAACATCCTTCAATAACTCATCAAACCCAATCTCCGGGTCTAAGACAAGATTAATTCCGTATTTATTACTTTTTATCGTAACAGATTGTGACATGGTAACCTCCAATTTCATTATTAAAATGAAATCCATCAATTGTAATTATACCTGTTTGCGGCAAATACGCAAGCATTTTCGCTTTATTTGAACGATTTAAAAAAACCTGTCCTTCCTGCGATTGTATTTCTTTCGTTTCTTCTCACGAAAACGCATTTTATCATTTTTTTTCGTTTTTCTCTGATGACGGATCACATAAAAATTATCATATGCCCGTTTTGCCAGAAACAACAGAACCACTGCTGCGACAATAACCACTCCCGCAACAATGAGCCATGCAGGATCGATCCGTATGACACGTTCATTTTTCTTCTGCCCGCTATCGGTATTGACGTAATAATTATCTTTTACCTTTGCTCCGGTTTTTACTATATCCACACTGCCGACCTCATGACCGGCATATGTGTATGCAAGCCTTGCAACTTTCTTTTTCCCTTTTGCAGATTCTGTCTTTTTATAGGATGCATCGGAAAACTGTGCTCCTTTTGGCATAATGATATAAGCATCCTCATCCAGCTTTACATAAGGTTCACTGTTGTTCAAAACCCCGTAATTTTTTCCGTTGTCCTTTGCCAGACCCGCATCGTTTTCCGAAATATTCAGCGCCTGGAAATTTTCAAAACAGTAATCAAATAATTTTCTGGTATCCGTATAATGATCCGGTGTTGCCGCATCCATCACCACACACACCAGAGTAATTCCGTCTTTCTCCGCAAAAGACACCAGAGTATTATTCGCCACTGTCGTGTAGCCGGTTTTTCCGCCAGTACAGTATTTGTACAAATGAGAGCTGTCCCCGCGAAACGGGTAGATCATTTTATGGTGATTGTGACACGGATATTCCGCCTTGCATTTATTGGTCTTCGGAAGTGTATAGCTTGGACTGCCTGCAATCATCCGGAACGTCTCGTTTTTGTATGCCTCTGCGGAAATCAGTGCCATATCATACGCGCTGACCCAGTGATCTTCATCCGGCAGACCATTACAGTTATTGAAATGCGTATCCGTACATCCCAATTCCTTTGCACGCTTATTCATCAGGTCAATAAACGTCCGGTAATCACCACCCAGTTTCTGCCCCACATGCTCCGCAACCGCATAAGCACATTCATTGGCAGACTCCAGCATAACCGCATACAGACACTGCTCCATCGTCAGTTTTTCTCCAAGATTCCGGGCAATATGGGAAGTATCTCCCTCATTTTTAAATACCGCATCCGCAGAAAACGTAACGACCTCATCCATATCACAGTTTTCGATTGCCAGAAGAACCGTCATGATCTTTGTGATACTCGCCGGATAATGTTTCTCGTGACTCTTCTTTTCATATAAAACGGTGCCGGTATTGACTTCCATCACAATGGCACTTTTGGACTGCGTTTTTACCCCGTCCGGCCAGTACTCATCTGCACGCACAGACAACGGTAACATGAGTAAAACCGTGCATACGGCAAGAAAGATTGCTGTGACACGGATGTGATTTTTTATTTTCATAAGCTTCCCCAATTCTTGATTTTCTTACAGTTATAATACCATTATTTCCATAATCGTTCAATTTTTATTTGCCGAACGGACGAAATTTGTATATAGTAATAGTATTCTTACAGTTAGCAAAACTGAATTTATTTTTTCCAAGGAGAAACTACCATGAGACTTAGAAATATACCGGGCGCCAATGAAGCTGTGGCAGCCAGCCCATATTGTATACAGAATGCAGCAGAACACCGCGGACAATGGCATGCCTTTTTTGAAAATGACCATCCGATCCATATCGAAATCGGCATGGGAAAAGGCAGATTTCTGATGGATCTTGCTGCGTTACATCCCGAAATCAATTATATCGGCATCGAACGTTACACCAGTGTACTGCTGCGCGCAGTCCAGAAAATGGATACCCTGCAGCTTCCAAATGTTCATTTTCTGTGTGAAGACGCCGCAAAACTTCCGGAAATTTTTGCACCGGAAGAAGTTGACCGGATCTATCTGAATTTTTCCGACCCGTGGCCAAAGGACCGCCATGCCAGACGCCGACTGACTTCCCATGAATTTTTAGACCGCTATGACCAGTTTCTTGCAGCCGACGGACGGCTGGAATTTAAAACAGACAATCAGGACCTGTTTACGTTTTCTCTCGAGGAAATCGAAACTTCCGACCGCTGGCATCTTAATGCCTCCACCCGTGACCTGCACCATGATCCATCCATGAATGAAGGAAATATCATGACCGAATACGAAGAAAAATTTTCTTCTAAGGGCAACCCGATATGTAAACTGATCGCCTCCCGCTAAGGAGGCGGTTTTTCCGTTATCCTACTTTCCCAAAATCCGCCGGTTTCTGTACTTCCGGTACAGCCGATAACAAAACCGTGCTTCTTCCTGTGAAATCTCTTCTTCGGAAAAGACCGCTTTCTGCACAATGCACAGATACTTCTTCCAATCCTCCGCCGGAACGGACGGATAGGTTGTCATCAGCTTTTCCAAATAGTCCGCATCGGTCTTCATGCCAAAACTTCGCTGATGTAATCCCCGGTAAATCCGCCGGTTGATCCGGTATACCGCATGACGATTCTGCCGGTTGCGCAACTCCATAAGCAATTGTTCCCGGTAAATACGCATCCATTTTGCCACAAGTACCAGCACCAGAACCGCGGCAGCCAATGTCAGACACACCGCAAAAAACACTTGCAGATCTCGCGTGTGGTTCTTTTTCCCATTATTTTTTACCGGCCGCTTTGTCTCCTTCTCCGTCATCTGACTTTCTGTCTGCTGCTGTGTTTCCATCTGTGTTTCTGACGGCGATTCGTTTTTCGTCTGCATTTGCGTCTGCGGATTCTGCTCCGCCGCATCTTTGTGCTCTTCATGCCGCTGTTTCCACGTATCGCGCAATTCCGGAGTCGTCGGCAGCTTTGCACTGTCATTCGTATAGCCCGGAGTCATTTCCACCGGCACCCATCCGATATTTTCCAGATAAATTTCCACCCATGCATGCGCATTGTAGTCCGGCACATCTGCCTGATAGCCTTTCTTTTCTTTATGAAATGCCGATGGTTCCACCACATATCCCGATGCATAACGCGCCGGAACTCCCAGACTTTGTAAAATCAGCGCACCCGCGCTGGCAAAATGCATACAATATCCCTCATGTCCGGTTTCCAGAAAATAAGCAATGGTATCTTTCCCCTGTGGGATGTGATTCAGATATAAGTTATAGGTATTTTCGTTACCCAGCCAGTTGGCAACCTGTGTCGCAAGATTCTGCCGGATGTTGTTGGTAGTTATCTGTCTTTCTGCCCGTCCGGAATTGTTTCCATCCGTATCTGCCAGCCAATCCTCATCGTATAACCCGCCTGTTTCCATCTGATCCGCCACATAGGTGCCGTTTTCCTCATACACGCCATATCCGATACTTTCCAGAGCCAGCCTTCGTGTAATAAAATCTCCCACTGCCGGAACATCCGTGGCAAATTTACGGTATCTGCTGTCAGCATAGGCATCATACCATTGCTGCAGATCCGTATCTGTTTCTTCGTGGACCATACAAAACCTGTCAAAAACATCGCGCAGATCCGTATTTTCATCCAGTCCCTCAAAAGAAACCTTTCCCGTTGCCCTCTTTTTACGTACCACCGTATCATCCCTGAGCCAGACCTTCCCACCGGCTGTCTGCAAATCTGAAAAATAAGGCATATACGCGTTTTTTAACCCCAGTGCCCGATAGGAAATCTGATACGAAACCGTCTGTGTTTCACCCTCTTCCAGCTCACTCGAACGGATGTATTTTACAAGTTCACCGGCATTCTGCTGCATTAACATTGCAACATCACTGCGATGGTATCCCGCCTTATCCACTTCGTGCGCAAACGTTTTCCCTTCATTTACCCATGTACCGTTCTGATATGTGCCACTGGCAAATGATTTCAGATACAGTTTGCCCGCCGGGGCTTTCGATGCTTCTATCGAAAATACGGTTTTTCCAGTATAGTCCGGTGTTGTATTATCCACATGTTCCCGCGATCCCTGCAAAGTTATCCCCGAAAACGTCAGGTTTTTCACACGTTCTTCCACCTGTCTCTGAAACGCATAAAACTTCGGTGACTTTTTCGGAATCTGCTTTGCCACACCGGAAAACGCATAGCTGCTCACCGAGACAAGAATCACGGCAAACACACCGGCTGCAGCATAGGACAGTAGCTGCATCCATACATGGGTACGACCGTCAGCCACCCTTACATCCATGTGCGTCCATGGTGCCGCAGACACCAGCACGGTTCCCACGAAAAAGAGTGCAATTCCACTCCAGCCCAGTCTGGCATTGACCAGAAGAGCAACCGACAACGCTGTTATATCCGGAAGCAGCAAAACCAGCCGCACACCGGTCACATATCGAAACATCAGACTTAACAGCACAACAACTGCCAATAAAAACACCAGCATATAAGTATACCGCATCTCCGTCCCGGCCCCGGTCATATAATTTGTTCCATACTGTTTATTCCAATATGACAGATATGCCTGAAACAGCATTTTTCCGCTCTCTGTCAGTTTTCTCCGATGAAAAATTCCAAACAGTACGAGTGCCGCCGGATATCCGATTTCAAACACAACCTTGCAGACCCTCTGATATTTTCCGGTCGCAGGAACTCCCACGATAAACAGCACAAGACTTACCAGCATGGCCACCTGCAGTTTACCAAGCGCACGGATCGGCAGCTGCCATCCGAATGCACTCCGGAAAATCGCAAGCATTGCATAAAACAGCAGTTCCACAGCAACCGCCTCACAGATCAGCCGGATACCGGTATTGCCAGACAAATATGTGGTTTTATTCCCTCTCCTGTCCTTCCTGTTCACAATACCAGCTCCATTTCTTCCAGCTTCTGTCTCCAGTTATCTCCACCAAAATCCGCAAGTGTCTGTCCATCCAGCACAAGAAAAAGCTCCGGTGTCAGTTCCAGCCTGTGTACCGGGTGCTCGCAACGATACTGCTGCTCATATCTCTGTCGCAGTGAACCCGCCGTTTCCTTCTGACATTCCATAAACTGCATCAAAAACAGATACACGCTTTCCTCATCCTCGACGCGCAACCGTTTGATTTCTGTTTCCTCCTGCCATGCCACATAATGCGGGCAGCCGGCATCCATCATCGAATACACCAGATCTGCCGCAATTGTGAGAAAGGTTTCCGCATAGGCTTCCCTGCTGCGCCTCATATGCCGGCCTTTTCCTGCCATCTGTGGCAGCATGTCCAGCAAAAATACCACCGCACAGGCAAGCGGCTGACTGTCCTCCCGCACCAGAAGCCCGTCCGATTTGGCGGAGAGTTTCCAGTGTATGCGCTGCAGGCGATCCCCCGGACGATATTCCCGCACATCAAAGATCTGGCTGACATCTGTTCCCGGCTGAAAATCATCGTAGCTTTCCGCTTCTCCGAAATATCTGCGTACCCGCTCCGACACCTGTACTGCCACAGCATCCAGTTCCGGCAGCACCTGTATATCTGCAAATCTCTTTATTTTTTTATGCACATAAAACAGACCGGTCAGATCATAAATCCGTACTTTTACAAGCTCATACTCATAACTTCCCACATGAGAAAGCACGACACGCTTTTCCATGCACTGCATTCCGCGCATCAGTCCGGCACCGTTCCACCAGAAATTTCTGGCATACCCGGCAAATATATTTCTACAGCGCACACGGTAACGCACTTTTGTTGCCGGAAACAACATGGTCTGATCCACGGTAAGCTGTACCGTAACTTTTTTCCCTTTTTCCGCCACGGTAAGCGGAATCCTGATATCTGCCGTGATATGTCTGCAATAAATCAGCAGATACAAACATGCAAGCAGCATCAGTACCAGTTCTGCAAACCCAATCAGCCCAATCGCAATGCTTCCATAGATCAGCGCTATATAAAATGTGACAAGCGTCACCCCTGTTCCAATCAGAAAACTGCCCACATTTATCCCCTAAGTCTTTTGTATGTTGTTGGTTTGTCCACATCCGACAGAATTTCCTGCAGGGTGGCATCAACAGTTACATGTCCGATCCTTGCCTTTGTGTTGAGCACAATACGGTGTTTTGCCACATCCGCAAAAATGTCCGTCACATCATCCGGAATCACATAATTTCTTCCCTGCAAAAATGCCCATGCTTTTGCCAGCCGCACGCATGCGATCGTGCCACGGGGACTTACCCCCAGCTCAATGTAAGCATTTTTTCTGGTAGCCTCCATCAGCTGTACGATATATTTTGCAACATGATCATGCACATAAATCTGTTCCACATACTGCTGCATCTCCCACAGCTGCTCTGGAAGAAGAACCGGCTGCAGATCCTCCGCTTTCGTCATCGTTTTTCCCTGGGCAATTTCCATCTCACTCTGCAGATCCGGGTACCCCATGCTCATGCAGGTCATGAACCGGTCCAGCTGTGATTCCGGAAGAAGCTGCGTCCCCGCACTTCCTTTGGGATTCTGTGTTGCAATGACAACAAACGGCTGCGGCACTTTTCGGCTCACACCATCCACCGTTACTTTGCCCTCCTCCATCACCTCAAGAAGCGCGGACTGTGTCTTTGGCGAAGTCCGGTTGATCTCATCCGCAAGAAACAGATTACACATGATCGTTCCCGGATGGTACACAAACTGTCCCGTCTCTTTCTGGTACATGTTAAATCCTACAATATCTGCCGGAAGCACGTCCGGTGTAAACTGTACACGGTGATCCAAAAGTCCCATGACGCGCGAAAAGGCGATGGCAAGTGTTGTCTTTCCCACACCCGGCACATCCTCAATCAGAATATGCCCTCCCGCAAGAATTGTAGCAAAAGCTTTGGTAATACAGGCATCCTTCCCCGCAATCGCGCGTTTGACCTCTGCCAGAACCGCGGCTGCATACTCATATACTTTCTCCATATTTCCCCCTATAGTTTCTTTCTATAATTATTTGCATTTTATATAATAAAAAAACCCCCAACGAATCACATTGTTCGTCAAGAGTTCTTTTGCCATTTGATTCAATCAAAATAAGCTTTGCGAGTGCGCGATCAGGGGTTCGAACCCTGGACACCCTGATTAAGAGTCAGGTGCTCTGCCAGCTGAGCTAATCGCGCATTTTTAAATTGTTTGTTTTGTGTCTTTCCTTAAGACAAGAGTTATTATATAATAGGAGTATTAAAAAAGCAAGCACTTTTTTTATTTTTTTTAAATTTTTTTAAAAGCATATTTGAAAGGAACAATTTAACATGAAAGTAGAAGAAAGATTACTAAAATATGTCAGCTACTGGACAACCTCCGATGAATCCTGCAGTGACATTCCAAGCAGTGAGCGTGAGTTCACGCTTGCAAAAGCCTTAAAGCAGGAACTGGAAACTCTCGGTCTTACCAATATACTCCTCACCGATCACTGCTATGTATATGCCAAGCTTCCTGCCACACCGGGCATGGAAAACTGTAAATCCATCGGCTTTATCGCTCATATGGATACCGCCCCGGATTTTCCCGGAAAAGATGTCAAACCACAGATCATTCCCGACTATGATGGCGGGGATATCTTATTAAAAGGAAGTCAGGATGTCTTAAAGGTAAGTGATTTTCCATCCCTTGCCTCTTTAAAAGGAAGAACCCTGATCACGACAGACGGTACCACACTTCTGGGCGCTGATGACAAGGCAGGTGTTGCCGAAATCATGACAGCCGTGGAAGAACTGATTGCAGAAGGTACACCACACGGGGAACTCTGGATCGGATTTACGCCGGACGAAGAAGTCGGCGCAGGTGCGGATCTGTTTGATCTTGCTATCTTTCAGGCAGATTATGCATACACAGTGGACGGTGATTACGAAGGCGAAGTGGCTTACGAAAATTTTAATGCCGCAAGTGCCATCTTTCATATTAAAGGTGTAAATGTTCATCCGGGCGAAGCAAAAGACATTATGGTCAATGCGGCACTGGTGGGATGTGAAATTGTTTCCCGGCTTCCGGAAGCGGAAACGCCGGCACACACCAGCGGCCGGGAAGGATTCTATCATCTGACCGATATGTCCGGAGATGTGGCTTCCGCCACCCTTTCCTTTATCATTCGTGACCATGATAAAACCACATTTGAGAAACGTCTGCAGAATCTGCGTGACCTTGCACAATCCATGAATCAGAAATATGGATCGGAAACCGTCACGCTCGACATCGAACATTCGTATGAGAATATGCTCTCTGTCATTGAGGATAAAATGGAGATCGTGGATCTGGCAAAACAGGCAATTGCCTCCGAAGGTCTGACACCGCTCTCCCGTCCGATCCGTGGCGGTACAGACGGCGCAAGACTGTCCTTTATGGGATTGCCGTGTCCAAATCTCGGTACCGGCGGTTACGGTTTCCACGGCCCATATGAACACATCTCTGTGGAAGGTATGCAGACCGCTGTCCGTATTTTAAAAAATATTGCCACCCATCCAATCCGTAAATAGATTTATAAAAAACCGTCCGCAGTTTTCTTTCTGCGGACGGCTTTTGTTCTATAACTTATTAAATTTTTTAATTCCCCTGCATATTTGCAGAATTTGCAAGTACAGGCTTCTGGAACATGCGAAAGAGTCCAATCTGTTCTAAGGCCTTTGTGATTGCAAAAAAGATCACCGAATCAATTGGCCACATAATCAGGTTCTTCAGCGCACGCGCTGGAAGAATCACCATAAATGCCTGTCCATATAACACGTTCAGACAAAGTGTTGTCAGAATCACGTTACAGACCAGCATAACTACAAATTTAGCTGCCAGCACACGCCAGATCGTAAGCTTTTTCTTATAAAAAAAGCATCCGTACAGGATTCCGGCCAATATAACAACCAGTGTCAGCTGCGGACAAAATGGTCCGGTTGGCTTCATCATATACTTGATAATATCCAACGCACCATGGAAAATTCCTCCAACCACCGGTCCAAACAGATAATCAATGATACCATTTGGAATACTGGAAAAACCAATCCGAATAAACTGCCCATATTCAATGGAGAAAAATCCTAGAATGACAGCAACTGCAGCAAGCATTGCCATGGTAGTGATGGTTCTTACCGCTTTTAATTCACGGAAAGAATCGGTGAACAAAGTAACGAATTTTTTCATAAAAAAATTACCTCCTTTGCAGACCTCACCGTACTACAACTGGAGATAATATTATCTTCGGATGCAGCGGGATGCGACTCATGTACCGCAAGATTCTCTTTTCGTCCGGGTGACAACTCCCTGTTCATCCGGCACTTAACGCACATGTGTCTACTCTGCTTTAAACTATTAAATTGCAACGACCTAAGTATAACACAATGAAAAAGAAATGCAACTACATTTTTCCATTTTATGACAAAACGCCATCTGTCACACGTTTTTACGTGGAACAAATGGCGTTATCCGTTATTTTATCCGTTTGATTTACGTTCCCATACTTGCAAACAACGCGGCTATCTCATCCGGGCTTAATGCCTTATTGGGATCTGCCGGTTCTTCCGGCTGAAGAGGTGCTTCTTTTACGGCTTCCGGCTCTTCAATCGGCTCCGGAATATCCTCCGGTTCCACAGTTTCCTCGGCAGGTTCCTCAACTTTATCCGCATTGTTATCGTTGCCCATATTCGCAAACAGCGCAGCTATCTCATCCGGGCTCATGGAACGGTTTGGATCTGACAGATCCGGCATCGGTGGAAGTTCTTCCTCCGGCAGGTTCTCATCATCCGCTTCATCAACAATCGCTTCCTCCGGAATCGGGTCCGGTTCTACCAGTTCCTCTGCTTCCTCAATGGCTTCTTCCGGATCCGGAGGAATAATCTCATCCGCTGCCATGATCGGAGGCTCTTCCTCCGGCTTTAAATCCTCCTCTTCCGGTATATCCGGCAGAATCTCCGGTTCCATATCTTCTTCCGGCTCCAGCGAAATCTCCGGTTCCAGGCTCTCCTCCAGATCCGGCAAAATTTCCGGTTCCGGGTTTTCTTCCAGATCCGGCAAAATTTCCGGTTCCGGGTTTTCTTCCAGATCCGGCGAAATCTCCGGTTCCGGCTCCATACTTTCTTCCGGCTCTGGTGAGATCTCCGGCTCTACCGGTGTTTCTTCCACATGATTCTGCGGTGCCGGCTGTGGCTCTACAGGTGTTGCCACAGGTACAGAAACCTGCGGCTGGGAAACAACCACTTTCTGACTGTTCATAATGGTCTGATTCAGGCGCAGTTCCATATCTTTCATTGCAATAATGATTTCCTGCAGCTTTGCGGCTATCTCTTTATCCTGTGAATGTTCCTGTTCTTTTCCATCCTTCTGCACCGAAGAAATTTCATCCTTACAGGCTGAAAGAATCTCGTCCTTATAAGCACCCGCAACTGTACCGAACCCATCCATTCCTTTCTGGAACGTATCAAACCGGTCCAGCAGCTGTTCGTATGAATTCATCAATGCATCGGTATTCTCATGGGACCGCTTGATAATTACTTTCGCTATTCCCTTCTGTGCATTGACAATTTCCTCTGTCGGAATCTTAGATGCCTCTTCCATATATGCAAGCTTCACCGATATTTCCTCAAAATATTTTTTCAGCATGAGATATGATGCCTTTTCCGACTTGAAAATACTCTCATACTGTTCCTCTCTCCGGGCATATTTTGTCTCATATACTGAAATCACGCCTCTGATTGCAACATACAGGCATATCAGATCTGCTGCTGCCAAAACAACCAGAACAATAAACATCTTCGGGAAATTGACTATGGCATACAACTCTGCCATAAAAATAAACGCAAACAAAAGTATCCCGAAAATCATCTGCATCCTTGCTTTCGAATCTTTATTCTTCATATGATACCGCTCCTTCCATGAGCCCGCTATTCTAACCACTATGCAAAATAAGCTCTAGTATGTTATATTTTACCATATTGTGTCGATTCTCACAAGGTTTGTTGTTTATTTCTGCCTTCTATAATACGTCATTTACAATCTGCTCTGCTGTCAGATGATTCTCTTTTAATACCTCATTTACATCATACCGGTCAAGGAATTCTTTTTTCAATCCGTAATTATAGACTTTCATATCACTGCTTCCATAAAATCTTGCGATTTTTTCTCCGAAACCACCATTCAGGATGCCATCTTCCAGTGTAACTACCGTGTCATGGTCTGCCTTCAGCTTCTCCAGCAGTCCCTTATCCAGTCCGGTAATATAATACGGGTTGATTACCGTTGCATGAATACCTTTTTTCTCCAGCATTTCTGCGGTCTGCAGTGCCAGGGAATAAAATGTTCCGAGTCCGATCAGTGCAATTTTGCTTCCCTTTTCCGTTACCTCATAGGTGTTGAGCTGGCTCCAGTCTTTTGTGACTTCTCTGCCATCCGAAATCATGTCTCCGCCCGGAAGTTTGATCGCAACCGGCATTTCCTTCTGCTCCACACTCCAGTCAAGCATTGACAGATATTCTTCCTTTGTTGTCGGTGCCAGATAAACCAGTCCCGGAATATTAGAAAGCATCGGAATATCCTGCAGTCCCAGATGGGTAACATCCGTCATGCCAAATACCGATCCCGTATACACAACAATCGTTGCCGGATTCCCGTCAATACACAGATCCTGTGAAATCTGGTCATACGTCCTCTGGATAAAGCTGGAATACACACCGTATACCGGCTTTCCGCCACCTTTGGCAATTCCGGAAGCAAGTGCTACCGCTGTCTCCTCCGCGATTCCCACATCTACAAACTGCCGGCCGGCCTGTTTCCTTTTCTCCTGCGTAAATCCGAGAATCGTCGGGGTTCCGGATGTAATTGCAACAACTGTCGGATCCTTTTTCATCTTTTCAATCAGATATTCACAGGTCACCGAAGAATAATCTTCCACTTCTGGAAAATGGGATTTTCCGGTCTCAATATCAAATGGAAGATGCCAGTGCCATTCTTCCTTATGCTCTTCTGCCGGTTTATAACCTTTTCCCTTTAATGTATTAATGTGGACAACAACCGGTTTCTTACTGTCTTTTACCTGTTTGAAAGCCCCGATCAGCTCCCTTAAGTCATTTCCATGATCCACATAGACATAATCAAGTCCCATGGCTTTAAATAAATTACACTCTGCCTGTCCGTTTGTCTCGCGGAGTAATTTCAGATTTGAATAAAGTCCTCCATGATTTTCTGCAATTGACATATCATTGTCATTTACTACAATGATCATGTTGCTGTCTAATTCTGCCGCAAAATCCATTCCTTCTAAGGCTTCTCCTCCGCTTAAAGAACCGTCTCCGATAATTGCGATCACATTTGCACTTTCCCCACGAAGATCCCTTGCCTTTGCCAGACCGCATGCCAGACTGATGGATGTAGAGGTATGTCCGATCGTAAAATGGTCATGTTCACTTTCCTGCGGACAGCTGTATCCCGTCACGTCGTCGTAATGTTCTTCATATAAATAGGCATCTTTTCGACCGGTCAGCATCTTGTGCGGATAGGTCTGATGGGAAACATCAAATACCATTTTGTCCTTTGGGGACTCAAAAACATAATGCAGTGCAATGATTGCCTCTACCATGCCAAAATTCGGGCCAAAATGCCCGCCGTGAATACTTGCCCTCTTTAATAATGCATGACGCATTTCTTCTGCGAGAGCTGTCATCTCTTCTATATTTAATTTCTTCACATCTTCTGGTCCGTTAATCTTTTCGATATACATATAATAAATTCTCCTTCCGATTTTATCTATCATAATATACCACTTAAAGTTAACTTTAAGTCAAGTATTTTTTATTTAATTTTCAACTTTTTGCTTCAAATCCTCAATTGCCTGAGCCACTATACCTGCGCTCTTAAAAAGATGTAAATAATGTAATGATAAAAGGGGCAAAAGGTATCATTTCCCACTGAAATGCAATTTTTATGTCATTCGCATTTCTTGCGATCCGCTTGTTGTTCCGATATAATTATGCTATGATTGTGCTTTGATTGGAGGAAACCATTTTGAGCGAATATTATAAGTTTTTTCAAAATAAAAAATGTGAATATTTTCCATGCCATAAAGGAATTCCGGAGGCGGACTTTAACTGTCTGTTTTGTTATTGTCCCCTCTATACACTCGGGAAATCCTGTGGTGGAAACTGTGAATATTTAAAAAATGGTATCAAATCCTGCATAAACTGTGGCTTTCCCCATCACCGAAAGAACTATGATAAGGTCACGGGCCGCTTTCAGGAAATTGCAGCCGTTATGGCTGCTTCCGATAAGGAGGATGCATCCCATGAAATGTAAACTTACTCCCGGATTATCCTCCGGTGACTGGAACGAATTTTGCAGCCGTTTCCATTTCCCTCCAGATGACCTGCCTCATATTCAGGCAATTTATACGGCACTTCTTCCCCTGGTTGAATCCTATGCGTATTACTCTCTGGATCAGGATTTAGACGGGGTTTCTCTGCCTCACTATGCCTATGGGTTTGTGACGCTTGGAAACGGAGTGGATGAACTGTCGGAATTATATCTGAACCATGAACAGATCCAGGAGGCTTACATTGTGGACTGCATCAGCCTGATGCTTTTGTCAAAGGCTTATGAAGAGTTTGCACATGTGGTAGAACGTCAGAGCCGCCTGTATCTTGCAGAATTATCTTTTCTGGGAGATACCTATTCCCTTGACCTGCTCCCACAGATTTATGGGCGGCTTGCCCCGGATGGCATCCAGCTTACCGAGGGGCAGATGCTCCGGCCGCTTAAGACAGCAACGCTGATCCTGCATCTGGATACAACAACACACGCCAATCTCAAGCAATTGTGTAATACGTGCGCAACCTGCCGGAATTTTTCCTGCCCGTCGAGAAAGGTCACGGCTCCGCATTTGCCGCATACTTATGGAGCCATGCAGATATTCCATACAAAATAATTATTTTTCAATAGAATGGTAAGGTTAAATTTGACATCCGGGGTCTCTTCCGGCTGTGTGGAAACCCAGTAAGGATGTTGGATGTAATCGCATGATGCAGGTTGTTGCTGTATTTGTAGATTGTTTTCCCTTTATCCGTGGTTCCCATTTTGTCGATCCAGTATGGGTAGTAGTCCAGCTGGTCTTTGGTAGGGGCGGTTATTTTTTATGGTTAGAAAAGATCATTACGATCAGATTGATAATAGCAACAATCAAATTCACCGCCTCCGGTAAAAACAATTCCGGCTGATTTGGAAAATTCCGTAGTGCACATTCACTTTATTTCTTGTGTATTTTTGTGTATTTTAGTTGACTTTTGTGTAATATTGTGTATGATATAATTAAAGGAGGTACATAATGAATCCAAGGCAACAAACGATTAAACAACTCAGTGCTTCCGGTTATGAATTGAAACGCCACGGTGCTAATCACGACATTTACTACAATCCGCAGACACACAGCACCGTACCTGTCAAACGACACGATTTCAATGAAAACGACATGAAGTACATCTTCAAGGAAGCCAATATTAGCAGGATGCATTAAATATGTTTCCTGCTTCCAAATAGGAGGGTTACTATGAAATATATTTATACAGCTTTGTTTACACCTATCGAGGACGGATCTGGATACTACGCAAAAGTCCCTGATCTTCCTGGATGCATCACTACTGGCAATAGTCTTTCTGATGCAATTGACCAAATTACCGATGCAATGAGCGCATGGCTTGTTGTTGCAGAGGATGAAGGCGAACCGATTGCTCCTCCATCACCACAGGAAAAATTAAGTGTTGATGCCGGCACAATCTGTTCCCTGATTTCCGCAGATACCATTGAATATCGTGCCCAGACAGATACTCGCGCCGTTCGAAAAAATGTTTCTCTTCCAAGTTGGATGGTCCGTCTTGCTGACAAGCGCGGAATCAACTGCTCACAAGTCCTTCAGGATGCCTTACGAACACTTCTTGATAACTCCACTATCGCACATACTCATTAACATTATCCCTTAAAAACCAGTTATCTATATGGGTAACTGGTTTTCTCATAAAACAAAAAATGCCTCTCCATCAACCATAACACGGTTATTTACTATCTTGAAATGTGGAGCATCCCTGCCTATAACCATAAATATAAAAACGAGCAGCAAAACCGGATTTACACCAGTCTGCTACTCGTTTGATGATTATAATATTTTCTTTTCTTGTGCCATTGCAACCAGTTATCGGACAAATGGCAGGAACGTAATGCTATACTTTATTTTCCAAACCGGCTGATTTCTTTCGCATATGATATTTCCGTTTTTCCTCATACATTTTCTCATCCATATGCATTAAAAAAGTTTCTGCATCATCTTCTGTCCCAAATTCCGTGTATCCCATAGAAACACTTAAATGAAACGGTTCTATTCCGGATTCATTAAACCGGGACAGATTATGGTTAATCTCCTCCATTGTCGCTAAGACACGCTCCGTATCAACACCTGACAGCAGCACAATAAACTCATCTCCCGCATACCGGATTGCCATACCATCATCCGGTATGGATCTGATGAGTATATTTCCCAACGTACAAATAGCCTTATCGCCCGTACTATGACCTAAATTGTCATTAATACACTTGAAATCGTTTACATCCATCATGATTCCATATAAGGATTTATGGCTTGCAATTTTCTTTTCCGCAAGCACCGCATTAAAATATCTCCGATTATATAATCCGGAAAGCTCATCCATATACAAACTCTCTGCGTATGACTGCATCTGCACAAATATCAATGCGACCGCAACCAGCACCCATGATGATGTAATTCCATAAAAAAGGAACTGGAGAACTACACCTGCAAAACAAGGACCAACGAAATAGATCACCGGGAAAAAATTCAGGTTAACCCCTTGTTTTTTGGAATGATACACCAGATAGATACTGTAAGCAAAATATATGACAAGCGAAATATATCCCACCAGCACACCGGCAGTTCTCTGATATACATTCTCCCCGGATATTTTAAACATAATCCCTGTTCCAAACAGATTACATAAAACCATAATTACTTCTACCAGCCAGGGAAATATCTCCACTCCTGCTTTTTGAACCATTCTTTTATAATTTCGATAGATACGCAATTCCACGTACATACACCAAAGCATACCCATACTGACTGTCCCTATAAAGCATATGCTGTTAGAGATATAATTAATCTGCCGGCTGCCAGTAAACTGTTTTCCATCTACGAGAAAAGCAATGGTTTCAGACAATGCCCCCACTAAATTTACGATTGCTATTCCATCATATATTTTATCCCCCACATGAAGGCTCTCTCTGTTCTTTCGTCTGCAAAACAAAAGGAACCACATCATTAACACGGTCAATCCGTTTGCCATTAATATTTCTTCTAAAACGATGATTGTTATCCCCTCCATCATTCACAGTATGAACTCATTTTTACTAAAATGAGCTCTATCATTATACCAAATTAAAACCGGTTTTTGTCTTTTTCGACATGAACTACAGTTTTTTTAACGTGAACGATGATTTTTTATGTTTCATCATTTTTCACAGCCTACTGCAACTGTGAAAAATCCACGGCTTACAAAGTTAACGGTCTTTGTATCGGAATCATAATAAGATCCCGGTATCTTAACTGCTGCACCGTATTTATCAATTTTATATGCAAAAATCTTTTTGTCTTTTTCCTTTTTCGAAGCATTATAGGAAACAGCGACCCTGATCCGTCCCTTTTTCAGGATAGACGACTGCTTTTTCTTTATTCCTGTGACGGAAAAATCATAAACCGGACGTTTTCCAATAATTTTCCCTGCCTTAGCAGAAAGATTTTTCTTGTCAGCCTGTTTCATTTTGATAACCACAGCTGTATTCATCTCTTTCTTTAATTCTTTTAATGCCCTCGAATCAAAGGTAAGATTTACATTGCCACCATTGACCTTCAATTCTTTTACATTCTTTTTGACAAGTAAATTTACCGCCTGCCCGTCCATTTCAAGATGCAGATTCTTCCAGTTTCCGGCTTTTGCCGTATCAAAAGTTATTTCAACAGACAGGTCTTTTATCCTGCCACCCTGTTCTTTTTCTGCCTTTGTAATTTCTTTTTTCAAAACTGCTGCAATATTCTTCACTTTGACCGTATTATTTTTAACTGCAGATTTTGCTTTGACATTAATATCCTTAACAGAAACGGACGTATCTGCTGCGGGTGGAGGTGTCACATTCCCCGGTTCTTCTTTTGCATGATCCGGTGCCGGTAATGTGCCGGAATCCGGTGAAACATCGCCAGATGATCCGTCCGTGCTTCCACCGGCATTTTCTCCGGAACCTCCACTTGAACTGCCTCCGGAACTTCCACCAGAACTTCCGCCAGAACCTCCACTTGAACCGCCTCCGGATATTCCGCCGGAACCTCCACTTGAACTGCCTCCGGAACTTCCACCAGAACCGCCCCCGGTCTGGGAATGATCCGCCGTTACACGGACCTGACAATCTGCCTTACTTCCTGTATAGTTGCCATTCCCATTATAACATGCGGTGAACGTATATGTTTTCGTTTCATTCGGAAGCGTTGCCATCCAGTGATCCGTTCCCTTTTCTTCTAATGTGATCCCGGAAACATCACAGGTTACTTTTATCCCGGCATCTTCCGGAATCCCCTGTCTGCAAAGCTGTAATTCTACTGTCCCCGCACCTTTGACCGTATCGTTTTTTGCAGTCAGCTGCATGCTGGTGGAAGCCTTTTCGATTTCCAGGACAGCCTCCCCGTATGTTGGAATAAAAGATGCCTTTTCCGCTTTAAAATAAATCTTATACTGGCCTGCTTCTGTGTAAAATGGCATCTCCGTTTGTGTATACGATCCGTTTTCTGTCAAACTGTAACTGATTTGTACACCATCTTCCTGTTTGATATCAAATGTATGGGGTTTTCCATCATAAGTTACGCGGACAGGTACGGTTTGTATTTCCGGCATCTCACTGTTTCTCCGGTAATAATAAGTGATCTCCTGGCGATCCTCTGTGATGTTTATTTCTCCCTGATTTGCACTGTTTCCTACACATGTATATCCATATAAATCCGGACTTCTTAACGTATACGCAGAATTCTTTGGTACATATACTGTCGCGGGTGCCGTATCAGGCACTGTTGTTTCGGTTCCGTCTTCGTTTTGCAGCATATAACGAATCGTTACGGTACTCCACGCCTGTCCTGCCGTCTGATTGTCAGCCAGAATTTTCCCAGTGTCCTCATCTATGATCTTTCCTTCCAGTCTGTCCCCGGAAACCAGACCAGTTACCGCAGGAAGTGTGACAGAAAGGGACTCTCTGGCAGCATCCGGATCATACCAGTTACTGTGTGGCGGAACGGTATATGTTTCTTCTTTTTCATATTTGACTGTATTGTCTGCTCCAATAATGCGGAAAGTAATCTTCAAATGCTGTTTGGCATCCACTATATTTTGTACGACTGTACGGAATTCCAGATCCTTTCCATTTGCTTTTGTGATATTTGTCTCATCGATCCGGTATTGGTCACTATCCCTGTCAAGTGTTCCTGTCCTGCTATGCGGAATTGTAATTTCAGGATCGCACACATAAACAGATGCCTGCCTGCTGACATAATCACGGTTATTTAATCTCCGCGCCAGTTCCATTTTACACACTTCACAGAAAGGATTCCCAAGATCCCGCATCATGCAGACGCGGCTCGGTGCAAATACCGTTTCTGTTCCTGCTGCCGTTATTCCGATTCCACGGAATCCCAGCATCTTATGCCATTTAATTTTATCCGGGTCCGAGGTATCGGAAATATTTTCTCCCTGCATCTTTTTATCATATTCATCGCCTAATCTTCCGATGCTGTGGGAAATTTCATGGGTCATGACATCCCCCTGCTCATTCTCACCCGAATTTGCCGAAAAAGAAAAGAGTGCATTGGAAGAAGAACCAATATTCGCAGTCGTATTACAAATGATATGGATGGTTCCAACGGCTGCACCGGTATCCAGATATCTGCTCTCCAGCTCTGCCCTCAGTGCCCTGGCTTTATCTTCCCCGTCCTTTGCAAAATAGCAGGATTTTCCGAATGCCTGCACATGAAAATATGTGTCCGGGTTCGACTCCCCATACATCACGCCCACACCAGTTTCACTGGATACCGTCTGTACTGCATAAATATTGATCCTGTCGGAATACTCTTTATAAGGGGACCACTTTAGCAGCCCCTGTGCTTTTGCCGTTGCATCCTTCAAAAATTGTTCCTGTTGTTCCCGGGTATAGCCCTCACCCATGATAACAATCACAAAATTTTCCTTATCATCACCTGTCTTGTGAATGGCATAAACGGAAGCTGCCGTTGTCTGGTCTGCCGCTGTCTGGTCTGCCATCACAGGATACGGAAACACCAGGGAAAGCAATAATATCAGGCTAAGTATGATTGCCCCAAACCGTTTTCCATCCTTCTTTTTTACATTCGTCATATCATCCTCCGTACTTTACATTACCAGAAATATTGGTGCTTTCCCTCTTCTTCCCACAGACAAACTCCCGGGAAACCATCTGCCGTAAGGCTTCTTAAAGCACGATTACCGCAGCATCAAACCCCTCTACATTTCCATCAAAGGTGTTTTCGGTAAGCAGATTGTACTTCTGCGTGTACTCATTAAATTTTTTTGCACTGCTGCTGCAGTTGAAAATCATGGCAATGGTCTCCTCGCCATTTTTTCTGATCAGGACAATTGTCCCTTCCTCATCTTCCGTAACGATCCCAGCCAGTTCGCCTTCTACAATGCATGCATGGCTTTTCCGGACCTGAATCAGCCGCTTGTACCATTCATACATCTCTTTGTCCTGGTATTCTTCATCCCAGTACATGCCCCGTCTGCAGTCCGGATCGTTTGCTCCCGGCATCGCATACTCATCTCCATAATAAATCATCGGCATTCCCGGCAGTAACAACTGAAAAGCGGCTGCCAGATGCTGCTTTTTCTTATTGTCGTTACACAGATGTAAAAATCTTGCGGTATCATGGCTGTCGATCAGATTCCACATAAGGGGATAGCAGTTTTTGTGTAAGCGTCCCTTCAAATATCCAAGATTTTGTACGAACTGGCTGACCGTAATCTTTTCGTCTGCAAGCAGATCGATCAGGTTCAGGTAAAATGGATAATTCATGACTGTATCCCATTCATCCCCCTCAAGGAAATCTCCTGCATAATGCCAGATTTCCCCAATGATCAGCATATCTTTCTTCACAGCCTTTACTGCCTTTCTGAAATTCTTCCAGAAGAAATGGCTGATTTCGTCTCCTACATCCAGTCTCCATCCGTCAATATCGCATTCCTTAATCCAGTAGCATGCAACATCCGTAATGTATTTTTCAACTTCAGGATTTTTCAGGTTTAACTTTGGCATTCCGCCATAATAACCAAAACATTTGAAGTTTGGGATCTCTCCCCATTCGCTTTTAAGTGGGAATCCATCAATAAAATACCAGTCCCGGTATTTGGATTTTTCACCATTTTCCAGGATATCCGCAAACGCAAAAAATTCTCTTCCCGTATGATTGTATACCGCATCCAGGACTACCTTCATACCACGCTCATGCGCTTTTTGTACCAGCTCTTTGAGATCCTCTGTTGTTCCAAAGGACGGGTCTATCTGGTAGTAATCCGTGGTATCATACTTATGGCACGAATTTGATTGAAAGATAGGTGTCATATACAGCACATCGATTCCCAGATTCTGAATATCATCCATATGTTCGATGATTCCCCTGAGATTTCCATGCAGATCATCCATAGGCGTAATCGGTGCTTTATACCACAGTTCTTTGTCTACCGGCTCCGTAGCTGCAAAACGGGATGGGAAAATCTGATACACGACCTTGTTTGCTGCCCACTCCGGCACCTCAAACATCTCTTCCTCCCGGAGGTTCTGCGGACAGTCAAACATTCTGTCCCTGTTTGTAATGCATTCCTTATCAAACTCATAATTTCCATAATATACCTTTTCTCCCTGCGTGTCCGTAAATTCGAAAAAGTAACGCAGACAGATCAAATGCATATTTATCTGTGCTTCATAATAATCATGAAACTGTGAGACAGCAACCTTCTTCATCGGAACTGTCTTTCTGGTATCCTTACGCTCCATAGGTATATACTTGTCCTCATAGTGAAGGATTACCTCCTTCATATCATCCTTTTTTACCTGCACGCGTATCACAAATAAATCCTTATCAACTGCATAGCTAAACCTTTTATCCATATCATGAAAAATTGCTGAATATTCCATAAAATTTCCCCTTTACACTTGTTGTTTTCCTGTATTTTAACTTACTTTTTTCAACAATTCTAGCACTATATCCACGATATTTTTAACTTTTTCTACTTTTATGCTTTTTTGCGATGATATTACTATTCATATAATTTAAAATGTGCGTTATCAGTTTAAAACCAATAACGCACATTTTCTCATTGCATCCTTTTCCCGCATTTATATATGTCACAAGTCAAATTATAGTTCCTACCTGCGACAACTTTATATGTAAATTCAACATCAATAATTTTTTGCACCGTTTTTAATTTTTATTTTCTGCAACTTTAAATTTCTGGATCATTTCACGCAGATTTTCTGCTTCACTGCTCATCTCCTGACCGGCTGCTGCACATTCTTCAGATGTTGCCGAATTCGTCTGTACGACATCATTGATCTGTTCAATTCCATCATTAATCTGTTGGATTTCTGTTGTCTGTGTCTCTAACGTTTCTGCAATATTTGTGACTTCTTTTGTAATGATCTGGGAATTCTCAGCGACCTCCTGCAATTGTGATGCCGTCTGCCCTGCAATCACCATACCTTTTTCCACGGCTTTCACAGAGGTTTCAATCAATGTTGCGGATTCCTTTGCTGCCTGGGCACTCTGGTCTGCCAGCACATTGACCTGATTCGCTACCACTGCAAATCCCTTTCCTGCCTCCCCTGCTCTTGCAGCCTCAATGGAAGCATTCAATGCAAGCAGATTCGTCTGGGACGCAATTTCATTGATTGTTGCAATGATCTTGTCAATCTCTTTTGATGCCCCGTTGATCTCATTCATGGAATCAACCATATCCCTCATTTTACCATTGCTTTCCAGAATGGCATTTCCAAGTTCGTCTACTCTTCCACTGATTTCTTTTGCGGATTGTGAATTTTTTCCTACCTGTTCAGAAACACCTGCGACTGTTGCGGTCAGTTCTTCTACAACTGCTGCCTGATTTGTTGCTCCATCCGCAAGGTCATTGGAACTTGATGCTACCTGATCTGCGGCACCCGAAACTTCATCTGAAACATGTTGGATTCCCTTTATTGTCTCTGCCATGCTTTCTTCAAACAACATAAAGGAGTTTAGAATTCCAACGAAATCCCCTTTCCACTCTACTTCCGGCTGCACATCAAAATTTCCTTCTGCAAACATCTTCATTGAACGTCCAATATCATCTACATAGCTTCCCAGAATGCGGATGGATTTGCGCATATTGTGTGCCAGTATTCCAATCTCATCATCTGAATGGTAATCCAGCGTGCTGTGCAGGTTTCCATCTGTTAATTCCTGTGCAACGGCTTCCACTTCACGTAATGGTACTAAAATTGACTCAAGTACTTTTTTGCCTGTTTTTATTGCCAGTTTCCATGCCAAAACCAGACAAATAATAATACACACAATTCCTGCCACTGCAGAAATAACCGTAATTCTGACTGCCTGGCTGCTTACCTCATCGGTCATTTCATCTAATCTTGTTGCAATTTTTACGGCTTTATTTAATGCCGGGGTACAATCATTCAGAATTGAATCAACTGCCTTATCCTTGTCACCGCTTTTGATTTCTTTCATGATGGAATAACCAATGTTTCCCCAGTCTGTAAGGGCAGATGCGTATTCTTCACAATCCGCATCCGGAATAACTCCGGAGTTCTTTAAATTTTTCAGTTGGGTATTAACTTCTGCAAGCAGTCTTTCTACCGTCTGCTCATAACCGTCATAAGAGGATGTATCATTATTTAATGCCATTTCCCTGATATTTCTCGCTGATGAGTTAACATTTATCCTGCAGATTTTCACCGCCCGGTCTGCAACAGTAACATTTTGTACATAATGCATCGTATTGGCAAATAGCATACCTATAACCACAATAGAAAACAGACCTGAGACTAACATCATAATAATGACTTTTCTGTAGCCATAGTTTATCCTTTCCTTCAGATGCAAATTTTCCAAGTTCTTTTTCATCATATTTTTCTTTGTCGGCATAGTTTGCTATTTCCTTTCTCTTTTGTTCGATTCTGATATATCAAATTTTTTTCTCAAAGTCAATAAATTTCGGGAACAATTTTATTATTCTATTTTTCACATAAAATGTTGTACCCCCCCCCCCGAAAAATACAGCACTTTTACCAATTTTTTCTACAGTTACCTCTCCGATCGAACGTGATGTAATCTGGAATGTCGTGCCGGTGGTTCCCTCGTAAGAGTCATACTAGTACATAACTGAAAATACTATTGTCTGAAACACCCTCTGTTTTCATATATGGCATCAGGTTCTTCCAAAACATTCTCTAATTGTCTTTGAAATATCTGAATCAATAAAATCTTTATGTGCCATGTCATCAAGGATATCACATGTTTTTTCATGGGACAATCCCTTTTTATAAGGTCTGTCTTCCGTAAGAGCCTGATAAATATCAACACATGCCATCATACGTTCCTGCTCATTTAATTCATCAGCGGTTTTTCCAAAAGGATACCCTTTTCCATTTAATTTTTCATGATGGAAAGCCGCCCAATCTCGTATTTCTTCAAAATCATTAACCTCCGATAATATAAGGTATGTATAACCAGCATGATTTTTCATTGTAGAAAATTCATCATCCGTAAGCTTATCCGGTTTTTCCAGAATTTCATTGCCTACCGCCATTTTTCCTATATCATGCAGTGCACCAGCCAAATACATTTTCTGTACCGTAATTGAATCATATCCCATATATTTGGCAAGCAGGGAGGCTTTTTCAGCTACTCCTATAGAATGCCTGCTTGTAAAAGAAGATTTATAATCTACAATCTTTGCAAAGAAATCCGCAACATTTTTACACATTTCCCAATCAAAAACCAGTTTTTCTCTTGGAATAATTTCCCATAGCTTCGTTTCAAAAGAATCATCACTTAAACACATATAGGATTCTTTTGTGAATACATGAAGAAAAGCATTAACACATTCTGAATCAAATAGACTATCCTTTTTTTGGGAAAGATACTGACATATAAAATCCCATCTATTATCATCAGATTTAATACTATTTCCTATGATATCAACGGTATCTGCAAGATGAATAATTCTTGCAGGCAATGGGGTTTCATTCCACTTTTTTTGAAAAGGACCAGTTCCATCGGCATGTTCATGATGATACAAAATCACATTTGAGACATCTGTTTTAAAAGGAAGTTTAGTAATATTTTTTTCACCATAAATACAATGAAGATTCGTTTTTCTTACGGACAAATCTTTTTTTATGTCAATAACATAATTCCTTTCCAGCTCTTCCGTAATATATTGTGTCAAAGCATTATCATGCAGTAAGGCACACATAGCTAAATCTTGTAACGCATCACCTTGAATTGCCAGATATTCAGCCATGCATACACTTATATAAGCCACTCTTTTTCCATGCTTGTTTTTGATTTTTACCAACTCTGCTTCTATACAGTCCAAAGCATAGGAACAGGCTCCTGCAAGTC
>ERZ773200.964-NODE-964-length-26817-cov-15.285330_pt1 | contig 26817 bp, 25 predicted proteins | sample MGYA00581008_ERZ773200 | MGnify/ENA primary metagenome ERZ773200 (study PRJEB29015, sample SAMEA2737770) | human gut metagenome | biome: human gut; feature: human-associated habitat; material: faeces | place: China | collected 2012 ... | reverse complement strand
GCTGGCTCTTGTACAGCTCCACGATCTCTTCCACGCTGGTGTCACGCGGGTTGCCGGGGCGGCAGGCGTCGGCGTAAGCGGACTCTGCCAGGAACTGGATGTCCTCTTCCTTCAGGATGCCGTGCAGGTTGGTGGGGATGCCCACATCTGCACTCAGCTGCTTGACGGCGGCGATGGTGGCATCAGCTGCCTCGGCGTCGTTCATCTCGTCGATGCCCTGGACGCCCATGGCCTTGCCGACAGCACGGTAGCGCTCACCGGCCACGCTCTTGTTGTATTCCAGACCGACCGGCAGCAGGATGGCGCAGGCCACACCGTGCGGGGTGTCATACAGAGCGGACAGGCCGTGTGCCATGGAGTGGACGATGCCCAGACCGACGTTGGAGAAGCCCATACCGGCGATGTACTGGCCCAGAGCCATGCCCTCACGGCCTTCCGGGGTGTTCTGGACGGCACCGCGCAGGTTCTCGCTGATGAGCTTGATGGCTTCCAGATGGAACATATCGGAGATGGTGCAGTGGCCCTTGGTGATGTAGCCCTCAATGGCGTGGGTCAGAGCGTCCATACCGGTGGCAGCGGTCAGGCCCTTGGGCATGGAGGACATCATATCGGGGTCCACGACGGCGATCTCCGGGATGTCGTTGGTATCGACGCAGACGAACTTGCGCTTCTTCTCGACGTCGGTGATGACGTAATTGATGGTGACTTCGGCCGCCGTACCGGCGGTGGTGGGCACAGCGATGGTGAAGACAGCGTGCTTCTTGGTGGGTGCGACACCTTCCAGAGAGCGGACATCCGCGAACTCCGGGTTGTTGATGATGATGCCGATAGCCTTTGCGGTGTCCATGGAAGAGCCGCCGCCGATGGTCACGATGCAGTCTGCCTCAGCAGCCTTGAAGGCCGCCACGCCGTCCTGCACATTGGCGATGGTGGGGTTGGGCTTGATCTCGCTGTACACAGCGTAGGCAAAGTTTGCCGCATCCAGCAGGTCGGTGACTTTTTTGGTCACGCCGAACTTGATGAGGTCGGGGTCGGAGCAGACGAACGCCTTCTTGTAGCCGCGGGCGGTCAGTTCGGGAACGATGTTCTCGATGGCACCGTGGCCATGGTAGGAAATGGTATTCAGTACGATACGATCAGCCATAATTACGATCCTCCAAATCATTGTACCCGTTTTCAGCCGGGTCTCTCTGCCTTTTACTTTACCACATTGTTAAAAACTATGCAATGTCAAATTCTTATGATTTTTATGAATTTTTTATACATATCCCACTGTTTCTGGACAAATATGCTGTTTTTGTGCAAAAAAGCACCCTCTCAGGCAAACTCGAATAGTTTGCCTGAGAGGGTACGTCTTACCACAGCCGGATGACCTTGATGACGCCTTCGGCCTTATCGCGGGCCAGCTCCAGATGGTGCTGCAGCGCATCGGCGGCGGTGTCCCAGTTGTCGTTCAGGGCCGCATCCAGGATGTGCAGATGCTCCTCGCAGGTCTGGTCCTGATTGATCATGCTCACCTTGCCGGTCATGATGCGGAACCGGGTGTTCAGGCCGGTGATACGGTCATAGGCCGAGCGCAGGTACTTGTTGGGCAGGCTGCTCATCAGCAGCTCGTGGAAGTCATCGTCCGACTTGCAGAAGTCGTCGATGCGGTCCGGGTGGTGCATCAGTTCCTTATAGTCTTCCAGTGCCTGCCGGGGGATCAGGTTGCCGTAATTGCGCAGCGCATACGGCTCCACCAGAAGGCGCATCTCGAACATGCTGTGCACATCGTCCTCCGTGATGCCGGAGACCATCAGGCCCTTTTTGGGCAGAATGGTGATGAGGCCCTCCTGCTCCAACCGGCCCAACGCATCCCGCATGGGGGTGCGGCTGATGTTGCCCATCTCCGCACAGAGCTTCTGCTCGTTGAGAAACTCATTGGGACGGTACTCACAGTTCAGGATCTTTGTTTTCAGGTACTGGTAGGCCTGGAGCTTCAAGCTCTGCTTTGCCTGCTGTTCCATCTCTTTCATCTTTCCAATCTCCTAACCGAACAGATCATTTCATTCCGATGTTCGTCTCAAACAACGCAAAGCCGCCCGAAAGGCAGCTTGTATCCCTGAAATAATCCAACTCATCTCATATAAACATTATCACACAACTTGTCAATCTTTACAAGAGTTTTTCCAAAAGATTGGGAGCTTTTCCGTTTTGCACAGATATTCTGCCGTATTTTTTCGCATTATTCACAAAGTTTTTTGTGCTTGTCACCAACTCTCCCATCTTGTTTTGCATCGAAGGATAAATTGTGGTACACTTGATGCGGAAAGGAAGGCGGATATCATGGCAGGTCGCGGCGGATACAACACCAAAACCCGGCAGCTCATCCTGGATTACCTCATCAACAACCGGCAGCACGCGGTCAGTGCGTCGAATATTCTGGAACATCTGGAGGCCGAGGGCGCCAGCCCCAACCCCACCACCGTCTACCGGTATCTCGACAAGCTGGCGGGCGAACAGCGCATCATGAAATACGTCGCCGACAAGGGCGAAAAAGCTGTGTTCCAGTATGTGGACGAAGGGCGGCACTGCCGGGAGCATCTGCACCTCAAATGTGTGCAGTGCGGGCGGATCTACCACCTGGACTGCCACTTCATGGACGAGGTGCGCGCCCATCTGATGGCCGAACACGGCTTTACGCTCCAGTGCGAGGGAAGCGTTTTGTACGGACTTTGCCGCCGCTGTGCGCAGCAAAATGAGCAGGCTGAACAAACCGCAGAAAATTCAAATTCGGATGTTGACACGGACAAAAAGCCGTGATACAATTCAGGCAAGAAAAGCGTTGACCGGGAAAAGTAAGGTCCAACTGCTCTTTTTCAGAGAGCGCGGGCAGGTGTGAGCCGCGCAGAGAGCCGGACCCGAACGAACCCCCGTGAGCTTCCCCCTGAACCCGCGCAAGGCGGCAAGTAGGGGCAGACGTGCGCCGCTCGTTATCGCGGCAGTGCTTTCAACGGGGAGAGCGCACAAAAGTGACTGACATGCCCAGCGTGTCGGTAATTTAGGTGGCACCACGGATACGGCAGCATTCGTCCTAGCAAAGTGGGATGAAGGCTGCCGTATTTTTTTATTTGAGACCGCTCCGATCCGGAGAGGCGGCATTGCAAAGCAATGACGGAGCGGTCACTTGAGAGGGGTAAGAAATATGTGTTGTGTAATGGGTTACACCGGGCACGATCTGAGTGCCGCCAAGTTCAAGGATTATCTGCTGCGCACCGTGATGCGCGGCCCGGACGACCAGCGGGTCGTGGAAGGGCCGTTCGGCCTGATGGGTTTTGGCCGGCTGGCCATCATGGGCCTGACGCCCGAAGGCATGCAGCCGTTCTACCGCGGAGCCGACTGTGTGGTCTGCAACGGCGAACTGTACGGCTTCCGCTTTGAAAAAGAGATTTTGAAGCGCCGGGGCTACAAGTTCCAGTCCGACTGCGACTGTGAGATCCTGCTGCCGCTTTATTATGAGTACGGCCTCGACATGTTCCGCCATCTGGACGCCGAGTTCGCCCTCATCCTCTACGATTCCCGCAAGGACCGCCTCATCGCAGCCCGCGACCCCATCGGCATCCGCCCGCTGTTCTACGGCTACTCCAAATCCAGCCACCAGATCGCATTCGCGTCCGAGATGCAGAACCTCATCGGCTGGTGCGACGACATCCGGCCCTTCCCCATTGGCAGCTACTACTGCGACGGCCGTTTCGTCCGCTATGAGGACATCGCCGATGTGCCCGCCCCCATGGAAGACGACATGGAGACCACCTTGACCAACATCCGCGAAAAGCTCATCGCCGGTGTGGAAAAGCGTCTGGACGCCGACGCACCGGTCGGCTTCCTGCTTTCGGGCGGTCTGGACTCCTCGCTGGTCTGCTCCATCGCAGCCAAAAAGCTGGGCAAGCCCATCCGCACCTTTGCCATCGGCATGGACACCGACGCCATCGACCTGAAGTACGCCCGCCAGACCGCCGACTATCTGGGCAGCGAGCATCACGAGGTCATCATCAACCGGGAGATGGTCCTCCAGAGCCTGGAAGAGGTCATCCGCCTGCTGGGCACCTGGGACATCACCACCATCCGCGCCAGCATGGGCATGTATCTGCTGTGCAAGGCCATCCACGAGCAGACCGATGTCCGCGTCCTTCTGACGGGCGAGATCTCCGATGAGCTGTTCGGCTACAAGTACACCGACTATGCCCCCACCGCCGACGCCTTCCAGCAGGAGAGCCAGAAGCGCATCCGCGAGCTTTATATGTACGATGTCCTCCGCGCCGACCGCTGCATCTCCTCCAACAGCATTGAGGCCCGTGTGCCCTTCGGTGATCTGGATTTCGTCCGCTACGTGATGGCCATTGACCCCGAAAAGAAGCTGAACAGCTACGGCAAGGGCAAGTACCTGCTGCGCAAAGCCTTCGAGGGCGACTGGCTGCCGCCGGAGATCCTGTGGCGTGAAAAGGCCGCCTTCTCCGATGCCGTGGGCCACAGCATGGTGGACGACATCAAGGAGTATACCGAGAGCCTTTACACCGACGAGGAGTTCCAGCTCCGCCGGGCAAACTATTCGGCCCACTGCATGCCGTTCACCAAGGAGAGCCTGTTTTACCGCGAGATCTTCGAGAAATACTACCACGACCAGAGCCGCACCATCGTCGATTTCTGGATGCCCAACAAGGCATGGCCCGGCTGCAACGTCAACGACCCCTCCGCCCGTGTGCTGGCAAACTACGGCGCATCGGGGGTGTGATTTTTTATTTTTGCTCTAGATGCAACAATTTTGCATCTAGAGTTTTTTTGTGCAAATAAGTTCAAAGAATTTTAGCAAATTCTAACAATATTGATTTCAAAAAACAGCGGCCGCTTTCCGATCAGGAAAACTGCCGCTGTTTTGCTTTTTCTGCGTCTTGCACATCTGCTCCCAACATGCTACGCACTTTACAGAAGGAAGCGGTCCCCAGCACTTTGCTGGATCGTCAAGTCGTTTTTTGTTGTGCTAAGGCGTCCCGGAATTCCTTCCATAGGCCGCTGCGCCCGGTCAAACGGTCCGCTGTTTCCTCGCCGAAGGTGAGTTTCAGCTTTTGATAGGCTTCCCGCAGATTGACCGGCCGGGACGTAGTGTTATGTGCATCCGATGCTACCACATCAATGACACCGCTGCTCAGCCAGCGTTCCACCCGCCGCCGCTTCCAAAAGCCGCCCGGCTCCAGCACCGTGGAACCGTTCATCTGGCAGGCCACAGGATACCGGGCCTTCAGCTTTTCCAGCAGGCCCCGCGATTCCAGGCAACGGTAGCGCTCCACATGGGCCATCAGAATGGAGTAGCCGCACACAGCCACTTCTTCCAGCCCGTTTTCCAGCTCTTTGGCGGAAGTCTGCGGTAAAAACTCCATCAGCACCCAGTCCGTACCGGCCAGCGTGGGCAGGCCGTTTTCTCTGGCCGCATCCCGCAGCATGGGGTTGTACAGCAGCTCCGCACCGGGGTACAGCCGCAATCCATACCCCTGCTGTTGACAATAGGCCTGCGCTGCATCCAGGTGGCGCTGGTAGCGCTCCTGTGGAAAGGCCTCCAGGCCCGGTGTCGCGTGGGCGGTGGCCACCAATGTGGTGATGCCGTTGGCGGCAGCTGCGTCCAGCATCGCCCGCATCTGTTCTTCCGTGCGGGCACCATCGTCCACTCCATAGACCACATGCGTATGCAGATCCAAAAACTGTTCTGTCATGAGTTCAGCTCTTCTTTTCTTCTGCCTCTTTTTCGTAGGCCTTGTAATAACTGGAATAATGCGATTTGTAATAATACTTCTTGTTGGCAAAGCCCTCGTAATCCACCTGATTGAGGATGGTGCCGAGGATGGGGCAGCCCGTTTGTTCCAACTGGTTTTTGGCGTCGATCAGCTCCTGCCGGTGGACCTGATTGTAGCTCACCACCAGCAGAATGCCATCGCAGACCTTGGCGATCTCCGCAGCATCAATGACCACGCCCACCGGAGCCGCATCCACGATCACGTAATCGTACTGCTCTGCCAGTCCATCCAGCAGGTTCTGAAACCGCTCAGAGCTCAGCAGCGGGATGGGATTCAGCAGTTCGTGGCCCATAGGGATAAAGTCCATGCCCGGAACGTTGGTGTGGAACAGGACTTCCTCCTTTTCGGCAATGCCGGCCAGATAGTGAGACAGGCCCTGCTTTTTGGAACCCGGCGCAAACTGCACCCCATAAACAGTGGTGATCATGCTCCGCCGCAGGTCCGTATCCACCAGGACCACCCGCTTGCCTCGCTCTGCCAGCTTCCGGCACAGCGTAATGCTGGTAAAGCTCTTGCCCTCGGATGCGTGGGAACTGGTAAGCATGATCTTTTTGATATCCCGACCCAAAAAGGAGACATTGGTGGAAAGGGTGTTGAAGGCCTCATTGACCGGGTAGCTCAACTGGGGAAGTTTTCGAAATTCAAGTCTGTTCACAGCGTTTTCCCTCCCGGCAGCTTCAGGCCGATCTGCTTGTCTGCCCTCTGGTGTTTTGGCTCATCGCCCTTTTCCAGCGGGATCACCGCCATCGTCACCAGCCCGGTGTATTTCTTGATGTCCTCCGCCGTCTTGTAGGTGTCATCCAGCAATGTCATCACAACAACGACGCCTGCACTGACCACAAAGCCCAGCAATGCTCCCAGCAGGATGCTTTTGGTCTTGTTCGGGCTGACCGGCACCGTAGGAACCAGTGCTGTGGACATGATAGAGATCTTGTCCGTTGCCATCTTTTTGGCAATGTAGTCCTGCACCACGGTAACATACTCATTGGCGATGTCTGCTGCTTCCTGCGCAGACTCCGACGTCACGGTGATCTCCACCATCCGGGTGTTGGAGGCATTGGTCACAGAGAGCATCTTATCCAGCTGACTGTAGGTATAGGGCAGGTCCAGGTTGGAGATCACCTTCTCCTGCACCTCCCACATATGAAAGACTTGGATATAGTCATCGGTCAGGGCCGTGCCGATCTGGAGATCGGAGATGTTGATGTCCGAGTCTTTCTGGCTGATGACGTAAATGGTAGACGACGCCTGATACTTGGGCGTCACAAAAAACAGCACCCCAATGGCTGCGATCAGGGCGCAGGCCACGGTTGCTGCTGCAAGCTGCTTCCATTTACTCAGCAGCGCATAAAACAGCTCCAGGAGGTCAATGGTCACCTCGTCTCCATTGCCGGGCTGGGGCGAATTCACCTTATTGGGGGGTGGCATTTGGTATTCTGACATAGTTTTGTTCTCCCTTTGATTTATTCTGAAGCAGAAAGAAAGCAGTGGCAGCAAATGCCACTGCCTTCTGTAAACCTACAAAAGGTACTTTCTCAAACTCAGACCTTTGCAGTCTTCTTGGTCGCGACCACGGAACGCCTCCTGGCGTTCCATGCGGCTGGCGTTGGTCCCATCTCCGACCGTCATCCGGCTGCGGACAAAGGTCTCGGCCTGGTCCCCATGCAGCGTCAGGGTCGTGCCCTTGGCCATTGCAGGGTCTATGGAGGAGAAATCATCCTCCAATGTCACGGTGACACCGCCTGCCAGATCGTTCAGCTCCGAGATGCCATCCATGTTCATGGCCACGTAAAAATCAATGGATTCTCCCAGCAGAAGACCTTCCACTGCCTCACGGGCATACTCGCAGCTTTCCTCCTTGCCATCGCCGAAGCCATGCGCAAGGCTGATCTGCATTTCTTTGGTGCCGATGGGGCTGCCAAGGTAGCCCAGCACGGTGCATTCTGTCATGGTATCCCGGTCGATCTTCAACTGACGGATGACCTGGCGTTCCGGATCGATGACGATCAGCCGCTGGAAATCTCCCTGGCCGCCCTGGTAAGCGCCCTCGCTCTCCACAGCACTGTCATGGTCTACGCCCATCACGAGGATGGAGGTCAGCCCCTCCCGGCGCTGGTATGTGACGCCGTTGTATTCCTGCGTTTCCACCGCTTCCGTCTGGGTCAGATCCCCGCGTACTCCTTCAACGCTCCTGGTCTCCAGCCAGCGTCCCCCTGCATACAGGATCACACCCAGCAGAAGGATGCCTGCCGCAATGACCAGGATCAGCCACTTTGCTTTTCCTGCCTGGTCATACCGTTTCAAAAAGTTTTTCCCCTCCTCAGGGTACAATGACATCCGAGGTATAAAGCCTCTCTCATAAGATACCATCTTTTTTAGCCATTTGTCAATGTTTTCCTCCATGTTTTTTCATTTTTTCCTACCCCCCCCCCGAAAATATGAAACGCACACAAAAAATCATTTTCTTTATGATTTATATCCATCATTCTGAGTTTTTTTGCATCGGGAGATCCTTATGAAATGCTGTTTCTGGCACAACAAAGGAGCGCCCCCGCACGAAGTAGCTTCTGTGCGGAGACGCTCCTTGTTATTCCCTTATTTGTTGCTCAGGCATCCGAGCGGGAGAAGGCATTCTTCATATTGCAGCTCAGTTCAAAGAGGACCTTGTCCAGCGTATCGGCGGCGCGGGCCTTCAGCTCTCTGGCGATGGCCTCGTTGGCCTCCGTGCGCAGGGCGGCACGGCGGGCCGGGTCGGCCTCCTGGGCCTGTTTTTCGTCGTAGGCGTTCAACAGAGCGCGGGTGGCGGAGAGGACGCCTTCCTCGTAGCGCTCAACATGGAAGATGGACTTGCCGTAAGCGGCATCGGCCATGGCGGCGATCATCCGGCTGACCCAGTAAAAGCTCTCGGTGGAGACTTCGCCGGTGGTGCAGGCGAGGTAGGCCGGAGTGGTGTCCACATTGGCATAGAACGGTACCATCGTGTTGAAAGCGTTGGACGCATAGGCGATCCACTCCACCGTGCGGAACTCCTCCGGCAGATCCGGGCGCATCTGGGTCAGTGCCATGAAGCTGTTGCGGTTGATGCCGATCGTACGGTAGGCACCCTTGCTCTTCGGGTCGCCATAGGCGGCATACGGGTCATACGGGGTGCCCTGATAGTGCGAAGACAGCAGGTATTTCACGTCTTCCGGTGTGATCTTCCGCTCCGGGACCATACACCAGGGCAGGTCGTCCGAATGCGGGGTATAGTCTGCATCGGGGCCTTCCCAGACCCAGGTGTTGGGATTCAGATGCCGCAGCATGAACCAGGCGCGCGGTGTGTTATACACATGGTCAGCGTCGTCGTGGCTGCCGAAGGCATCGCGTGGGTTGAAGCTGCCGTCCAGCGAGAGGTCGAGGTGGTGCTTGTCCACAAAGGCCTTCAGGTCCTCCGAGCACATGTAGTTTTCCTGTGCGCCGCAGGCGTCGGCAAAGTCGAAGCTGTCGATGCCGAGCTGGTTGGGCATCACGACATAGCTGTCGTCCGGCACACGGCGGGCCATCCAGTGGTGGCCGCCGATGGTCTCCAGCCACCAGATCTCGTTCACATCCTGAAACGCGATGCCGTTCATCTCATAGGTGCCGTACGTCCGGAGCAGCTCGCCCAGGCGCACCACGCCCTCGCGGGCCGTGCGGATATAAGGCAACACGAGGCAGACGATGTCCTCCTCGCCAATGCCGCCGGGCACTTCCGGCCGTTCCCCTTTGGCGGGCTGGTACACCACCAGCGGATCTGCACCCAGAACGCGCGGGTTGGACGTGATGGTCTCGGTAGCCGTCATGCCCACATGGGCCGCATTGACACCCGCTGCCGCCCAGATGCCCTCGCCTTCCACCGCGTTGGGCATGGCCGTCATCCGCAGCGCATGGCCGGGCAGCGGCACCTCCACATGGGAGATCACCGACCGATAGACGGCCGGGTGCTCCTCCGGCTGCACGACCACGAACTTTTTGGCCGTGAAATGCCCCGAACCCGAATCGTCGTTGCGGGCGACCATGGTGGAGCCATCGTATGATGCGTTTTTGCCGACTAAAATTGTAGTACAAGCCATTGTTCTGTCCTCCGAAATTGTTTCCTTGTCTTTTCGGTTTGCCGAGGCTATTGTAAGCCTTTTTGGGGGAAAAGGCAAGATTTTTTGAGAAGGGAGCGTGGAAGTACGATTTATGGGACATAACAGAATTTATACTGAAATTATAGGAAGGATGCCAATTGACAACAACTTCCATTTCTCGTATGGTAACGGTATCCTATCGTTCAGGAGGGCTCTCTTATGAAGCTGCTCGCGCACATCAGTGATGACAAGACCCGCACACAGACCATCGAAGAACACCTGATCAGCACGGCTGCACTGGCCGGAAACTTTGCCGCAGCGTTTGGCGCACAAGCAGAAGCAGCGTATACCGCCCTGCTTCATGACATCGGAAAATATAGCGCTGGTTTCCAGCAACGCTTGCAGGGAGGCCCGCCCGTTGACCACTCCACTGCTGGAGCCAAGGCCGCGATCCAGGACGGAAACATTCCCGCCGCGCTGGCCATTGCCGGACATCACAGTGGCATCCCCGACCTCGGAAATCCGCATGATACTGCCGACGAAAGCACATTGGTCGGCCGCTCCAAGCGGCGGATCGAAGATTGCTCCCAGTGGAAACAGGAGATCTCCCCTGCCAAAGCCGCTCTGCCGCCGTGGCTGCTCCGCCAGCCGGACAACCTGACCATGGCCTTTTTCACCCGGATGCTCTACTCCAGCCTGGTCGATGCCGATTTCATCGACACCGAGACCTTCATGGACGGTAAAGCAGCCCCGCGTGGGATGGGGGAACCACTTTCCGCTCTGCTGGAAAAAGTCCGGGCACAGGCCAAACGCTACCTTGACAGCCCTGCCGCTTCCCCTGTCGCGCAGGAGCGGAACAAAGTACTGCGGGCCTGCATGGAACAGGGTACTCATGCACCACAGGGGCTTTATACGCTCACAGTTCCCACGGGCGGTGGCAAAACCTTCGCGTCCCTCGCCTTTGCGCTGGAACATGCTGTGGCACAAAAGCCGCAGATGGAGCGCATCATTTACGTCATCCCCTACACTTCCATTATCGACCAGACGGCGCAGACGTTCGCAGATCTTCTGGGAGAAGACAATGTGCTGGCCCACTTTTCCGGTGTAGACTACAAGCTGACCGAAAAAGACGACCTGACACCTGCTCAGTACCGGAAACTGCTTTCCAGCGAAAACTGGGACGCTCCCATCGTGGTGACGACCGCTGTGCAGTTCTTCGAATCCCTCTACGCCAACCGCAGCAGCCGGTGCCGCAAACTGCACAACATTGCCAACAGTGTCATTCTTTTTGATGAAGCACAGACGTTCCCTACCGATTACCTGAAGCCCTGCGTTTCCGCCATCGCACAGCTGGTCCAGCACTACCACACTACCGCCGTTCTCTGCACCGCAACGCAGCCCGCCTTGACGCCGCTGCTTCAGGAGCTTGCCCCTGGCCTGACCGCAAAAGAACTCAGCCCCGACCCGGCTCACCTCTATGAAGTCCTTCGCCGCGTGACCCGGCAAGATCTGGGCACCCTCTCCGCTGAGGCCCTCTGCGCACAGCTTTCGTCTGCCGAACAGGTGCTCTGTGTGGTCAACCGGCGCAAGACCGCCCAGGATCTGTTTGCACAGCTCCCCGCCGAAGGCAGCTACTGCCTGACCACCTTCCTCTGTGCCGCTGACCGCCGCCGACAGTTGGACGAGATCCGCCAACGGCTCAAGGCGGGGCTTCCCTGCCGGGTCGTCTCCACCTCCTTGATCGAAGCAGGCGTCGATGTGGACTTTCCGCTCGCCTACCGTGAAACCGCGGGGCTGGACTCCCTGCTCCAGACCGCCGGGCGCTGCAACCGGGAGGGCAGACGCGACCCGAAAAAAAGCATCGTTGCTTCTTTCCAGCTGGAAGGTCTGGCACCGCTCCCCATGCTTTCGCAGAATGTCAACGCCATGAATGCCACCGAGCGGGCCTACGACCTGCTCGACACACCGGATGCCATTCACAGCTATTTTGAATCCTTCTATCGCACCCGTGCAACACTTGACAAACAGAACATTCTGGACGCTTTTCAGCATGGTATCAAGGGATGTCAGTTTCCCTTTGCACAGGTTGCCGGAAAGTTCCACCTCATTGATAACCACACTTACACGATCTATCTTCCCATTGAGGAAGGTGCCGACCTCTGCGCATCGCTTCGCGGCGGACACATCAGCCGTGCTCAGCTCCGCCGCCTGGGCATTTACAGCGTAGAATGCTATGAAAAGCAGTTCCGTTCGCTGGACGCCGCCGGTGCATTGGAACGTTCTCCGGATTTCCCCGATGATTCCGCCATCCTCGCTGATCCAGACTTGTACAGCCGCAAGACCGGCCTTTCGATGGAGATCGAAGAAGGTAGGGCGATCATCCTCTGAAAAGGAAAAAGCAGCAGAGCACGCGACTCCACTGCTTTTCCCTCTAGGCTTTACAAATCTCCTAAATATTTCAATCCACATTCCCATCAGTTTCTTCAAAACTGGCAGAATGACCAAATTTATTATAGTAGATTTTACTATGTACCGCAAGGTTTTTGCAGAAAGTCCTTGATTTCCATTTTTACCCATGTTATAATCAGGGCCAGAAGATATAATTTACATATCTCTTAAATGAAATCGAGACAAAGAGGTGGTTGCAATGGGCAAATTCGATGTTCGCCTGAAAGTCCGACAACCGTTTGAAAGGAGGTGATGCGCATGTCCATGCGCATTGAAGTCTGGGGACCCTATGGATGCTTCTCCCGGCCCGAAATGAAGACCGAACGTGTCAGTTACGACATCATCACGCCGTCGGCCGCAAGAGGGCTCGTTGAAGCGATCTACTGGCACCCTGGCCTGAAGTACCACATTGACCGCATCTACTTATTGAGTCCCATCCAGTTCACCAACATCCGGCGAAACGAGGTCCGCTCCACCCTGCTGGCTTCCGCAGCACTGTCTGCCGCCAAGGGAGGAACGCCGCCGGTGCTCTACACCAGCCAGGACATCCAGCAGCGCGCCGCTATGGTCCTACAGGACGTCCACTATGTCATCGAGTGTCACTTCACCATGACCGACAAGGCAGCCCCCGGCGACAACCCCGGAAAATTCCAGGATATCCTTCGCCGCCGTTTGAGCAAAGGCCAGTGCTATCATCAGCCCTGCTTTGGCTGCCGCGAGTTCCCTGCCAACTTCCGGGAGTGGCCCGGCGGCGACATTCCTGCACTGGAAGAAGCCACGCAGGACCTCGGATTCATGCTGTATGATCTGGATTATTCTGACCCGGCCAACATCCGCTCGCAGTTCTTCCGGGCAAAGCTGGTCAACGGGGTGATGGATTGCCGGGATGTGGAGGTGTTCACATGATCTTACAGGCATTGACTGCTTATTATGAGCAGCTGCTCCGCACCGGACAGATCTCAGCCCCCGGCTGGGAGAATCAGTTCAAGGTCAGCTACTGGCTCCGCATCAACGCGGAAGGCCAGCTCATCGACCTCGTGGACTGCCGCCAGATGGTTCCGCGCGGCAAAAAAGAAGTGCTCGCCCCGCGGGAAATGGCAGTTCCTGCCCATGTCAAACGAGCTTCCGGCATTGCTGCAAATTTTCTGTGCGACAATTCCACCTATCTGCTGGGTGCAGACGAAAAAGGCAAGCCGGAGCGCTCCATCCAGTGCTTCGAAGCCTGTGCAAAGCTGCACCATGCCATTCTGGATGGGGTTGATTCCCCTGCGGCCAGAGCGGTCCTTGCGTTTTTTGACCATTGGAAGCCCGAAGAAGCATCGGCCCACCCGTTACTGGCTGACCGCTGGAAGGATATCACCGGAAACGCCAACCTTCTGTTCGACTATGAAGGGCCGGAGGGCAGCATCCTGTCCACTGAAGATGAAGCGATCCGAGCGGCATGGCAGCAGCACTACAGCAGCGCTTCGCCCGACGCTCCGCTGGTCCAGTGTCTCGTGACCGGCCAGCAGGCCCCAGCCGCCCGGCTGCATCCCTCCATCAAGGGTGTTCCCGGCGCACAGAGCTCCGGAGCCGCGCTCGTTTCCTTCAACGCCCCGGCATTTTGTTCCTATGGGCACGAGCAGGGCGAGAATGCCCCTGTCAGCGAATATGCCGCCTTTGCTTACACCACTGCATTGAACACGCTGCTGGCCGACCGGGATCATTGCCGTATCCTCGGCGATACCGCTGTGGTCTGCTGGGCCGAAAACGCGTCCCCCAGCTATTCCTCCCTCGGCATGATGGCCCTGTTCGGCATCCCGGAAAACCATGGCCTTACCGAAGACGACCTGAGCAAAGCGCTGGACAACCTTGCCAAAGGGCAGCCCTGCAGCTGGATGGGAGAGAATCTGCAGCCCGGCCAGCACTTTTATGTGCTGGGGCTCTCGCCCAACGCGGCACGTATTTCGGTACGGTTCTTTCTGCGTGACACCTTCCAGGTATTTGCACAGCGGCTGCAGCGGTATGCAGAGGATATCACTGTGATCCACCCCGCTTTTGACAAGCGTGAGACCCTCTCCGTCTGGTCGCTGGTCCAGGAGACTGTCAACCAGAACTCGCGTGATAAAAAACCTTCGCCGCAGCTTGCAGGTGATGTTCTGCGCTCTATTCTGACGGGCACCCCCTATCCAGCTACACTTCTGAATGGAGCGGAACTGCGGATACGCGCCGAACAAACGATCACACGCGGCCGGGCGGCCATCATCCGGGCTTATTACCGCCGCCATCCCCATCCACAGGTTCCAAAGGAGGTTTTGGATATGCCTGAATTGAATGTAGCATGCAACAATATCCCCTATACTCTTGGCCGGATGTTCTCGCTATACGAACAGATCCAGCTGGCTGCGGCCAAGGCAAATTCTTCCAACATCAATGCCACCATCAAGGACCGCTATTTTAATGCGGCTTCTTCGAATCCCAGCCAGGTCTTCAACCTTCTGGGCAAACTTTCCGTCAGCCACCTTCGGGTCCTGCGCCGCAGCGATCCAAAGTTGGCCGGTTTTCTGCAAGGCCAGTTGGAAGAACTTTCCATCCGCGTCGGCACATCCTATCCCCCCCATCTTGACCCCGCCAGCCAGGGTTCGTTCCAGTTGGGTTATTACTATCAGAATCAGGCCCGCTTCCAGAAGAAAGCCCCCGCTGATTCCACTGAGAATGTTTGAATTATAAGGAGGAACTGACATGTCTGAGCCTATCAAAAACCGCTATGATTTTGTGATCCTGTTCGATGTTGAAAACGGCAACCCAAACGGTGACCCCGACGCAGGCAACATGCCCCGCATCGACCCGGAAACCGGCTACGGTCTCGTGACCGATGTCTGCCTGAAGCGGAAGATTCGCAACTATGTGGAGACGGTCAAGGAAAATGACGAAAATTACCGCATTTACATCAAGGATACCGTCCCTCTGAACCGCAGCGACGCCGACGCCATCAAAGCTCTTGGCATCAGCGAGGACCTCAAGGCCTCCAAGAAGAGTGACCCGGACATTGATCGCCGTCTGCGCAATTACATGTGTGAGCACTACTACGATATCCGCACCTTTGGCGCTGTTATGACCACGTTTGTCAAAGGCGCGCTCAACTGCGGTCAGGTCCGCGGCCCGGTCCAGCTGAGCTTTGCGCGTTCGGTGGATACCATCATCCCGCAGGAAGTCACGATCACCCGCGTTGCCATCACCACGGAGGCCGATGCTGAGAAAAAGGGCACCGAAATGGGCCGCAAGTACATCGTCCCCTATGCCCTCTACCGTGCAGAAGGTTATGTTTCCGCCAATCTCGCCCGCAAGACCACCGGCTTCTCAGAAGATGACCTGCAGCTGCTGTGGGAGGCCATCCTGAACATGTTCGAGAACGATCACAGCGCTGCGCGCGGTAAAATGGCCGTGCGGGAGCTCATCGTCTTCAAGCATTCTTCGGAGCTTGGCAACGCCCCCGCATACAAGCTGTTCGATGCCGTGACCGTCCAGCGCAGAGACCCCACCACCCCGGCGCGCAGCTACCACGATTACACTGTCACCGTATCCGACGCCCTTCCGGAAGGAGTCACCTGCGAGAGGATGTCCTGATGTCCGCCCCGGACGATTACCTGTTGATGTCCGGCATCCAGCATTTTTGCTTCTGCCGTCGTCAGTGGGCGCTCATCCACCTCGAACAGCAATGGTCTGAGAACCTTCGCACTGCGGAAGGGCGGCTGGAACATACCCGCTGCCATGACACCGCGCAGACCGAGCGGCGAGGCGATCTGCTCATCACACGAGGGATGAAGGTCGTCAGCCACCGCCTGCGGCTCAGCGGAGACTGCGACGTTGTGGAATTCCGGGCGGACCCGGAGGGCATCCCGCTGCAGCACACCGAAGGCCGCTGGCGGCCCATGCCGGTGGAGTACAAACATGGCCGCGCCAAGGAGAACGACGCCGACCGGCTGCAGCTCTGTGCGCAGGCCATGGCTCTGGAAGAGATGCTGGCCTGTGATATCCCGCAGGCCGCGCTCTTCTACGAGGAAACACGGCGGCGGGAACTCGTCCCGCTGACGGACGCGCTGCGCCAAAAAACGCAGGCCATGGCCGACGAGATGAACCAGTATTTCGCCCGCGGCTACACTCCAAAAGTCAAGCCGGGAACCTTCTGCAACGCCTGCTCCCTTAAAGAGCTTTGCCTGCCCGCACTGTACAAACGCGCCGACCCCAGGGCCTACCTGAAAGCCTATCTGGACGAAGTGCAAGCGGAGGACACGCCATGAGACAGCTATTGACCCAGCTTTACGTCACTTCGGAAGACGCCTATCTTTCGCTCGACGGCGAAAATGTCGTGGTCAGCCGCCAGAAGACCGAGATCGGGCGGGTCCCGCTCCACACGCTGGAAGGGATCGTCTGCTTCAGCCGCTCCGGTGCCAGCCCGGCACTCATGGGCAAATGCGCGGCCAAGGGCATCGACCTCTGCTTTTTCAGCCCCTACGGCCAGTTTTTGGCGCGCACCGTCGGCGAAGAGCGCGGCAATGTCCTGCTGCGGCAGACCCAGTACCGCATCTCCGACAGCGAAGCGCTGAGCTGCCGCTATGCGCGGTACTTCATCCTTGGCAAAGTTTACAACGCCCGCTGGGTACTGGAACGCGCCACCCGCGACCACCCGCAGCGCGTACCCGTAGAGGAACTCAAACGCACGAGTGCCCAGCTTGCGGCGGCGCTCCCGCTCATTGAGCAGTGCGACGATCTCGACCAGCTGCGCGGTCTGGAAGGGGAAGCAGCGCAGCGCTACTTTGACTGCTTCGACTCCCTCATTTTACAGCAGCATGAAGCGTTTCCGTTCGTATCCCGAAACCGTCGGCCGCCGCTGGACAATGTGAACGCGCTGCTCTCCTTTGCCTATTCTCTGCTGGCCCGCGACTGCGCTTCCGCACTGAGCAGCGTCGGGCTGGACCCGTATGTCGGCTTCCTGCACCGCGCCCGTCCCGGACGCCGCAGTCTGGCGCTGGACCTTATGGAAGAGCTTCGCGCCGTTTACGCAGACCGGTTCGTGCTGTCCTGCATCAACCAGAAACTGCTGACAGCGAAGCACTTCCAGAAACAGGAGAATGGTGCTGTCCTCCTGACAGACGATGGCCGCCGCGCGTTTCTCAAAGCCTGGCAGACCAAAAAGCAGGAGCAGATCACCCATCCCTTCCTGAAAGAGAAACTGCCCTGGGGACTGGTGCCTTACGTGCAGGCGCTCCTTCTGGCGCGGACTCTGCGCGGTGATTTGGAACTGTATCCGCCATTCTTCTGGAAGTGAGGTTCGTCTATGCTGGTCCTGATCACTTACGATGTCAACACCGAGACCGCTGCTGGGCGCAAACGCCTGCGCAAAGTCGCCAAAAAGTGCGTGGACCACGGGCAGCGGGTGCAGAATTCTGTCTTCGAGTGCCTGCTGGACGCCGCGCAGTTTGCTGTTCTGAAGTCCGAGCTTGCCGCCCTCATCGACCCCGATCTGGACAGTCTGCGGTTTTATCAACTGGGCAACAACTATAAGACCAAGGTCGAGCATATCGGGGTGCATCCCCTGTTTGAATCCGGAGACGTGCTGATCTTCTAGCCCTCTCCCTCGGTGCGAATGGAAAGCACTCACCCTTTTTCCGTCTCCTTCGCACCATGTTTTCAAGCCGTTCTGTGCAGATCGCAGCTGTTTTTTCGGATGTTTTTGGACAAGCTCTTCCAAATCTGTGCAGATCGTTTTATAATGAAACAAAAGCGGAGATGTTTTTCTCCGTTTTTGCTGTCGCCCTCCTCGCGGAGGGCGTGGATAGAAATTAAACTTCCAAACATTCGTGTCTGGAGCATCCAGGTCGCCCTCCTCGCGGAGGGCGTGGATAGAAATCTCATGGCATTTATGCCATGCAATCGCCATAGCAAGTCGCCCTCCTCGCGGAGGGCGTGGATAGAAATGTTGACCCCGATCTGTTGGCTGTATTTGCTCCCGGCGTCGCCCTCCTCGCGGAGGGCGTGGATAGAAATGATCTGCGCCAGCGAGGTGTACCCGGCGGGGCTAAGTCGCCCTCCTCGCGGAGGGCGTGGATAGAAATGCCGCACAAGAGCAATTTCGGCACGTCACGAAAGTCGCCCTCCTCGCGGAGGGCGTGGATAGAAATAAAAAGTTGGTCAAGGCAATCGCCGCAATCCAGAAGTCGCCCTCCTCGCGGAGGGCGTGGATAGAAATCCATAACTGTTGTCCTCCTGTCCTGTGTTGGTGGGTCGCCCTCCTCGCGGAGGGCGTGGATAGAAATAGCTCGCCTAGAATCAGGAAAAGGAATCCGCCGAGTCGCCCTCCTCGCGGAGGGCGTGGATAGAAATCTTGATGAAATGGTCGAGCCGCTGCAGAAGGAAGTGTCGCCCTCCTCGCGGAGGGCGTGGATAGAAATTTTGGTCGAGAAGGACATCCGGCTGTTGGTGTACTGTCGCCCTCCTCGCGGAGGGCGTGGATAGAAATCTCCGATCTCTGCCCTCGGCTCACGATGCCGTATCGTCGCCCTCCTCGCGGAGGGCGTGGATAGAAATCGTTTTTGACGTGTAGCCGCTTATAATTTTCCCAGTCGCCCTCCTCGCGGAGGGCGTGGATAGAAATTCCGCGCGGCGGCACTGTTCGGCGTCGCGGAGGACGGTCGCCCTCCTCGCGGAGGGCGTGGATAGAAATATCGGTGGAGATATTGTATTGATTGTTTCCACCAGTCGCCCTCCTCGCGGAGGGCGTGGATAGAAATGCCATCCTTTCCATCCGCCGCCGCTGCGCCGCCCGCGTCGCCCTCCTCGCGGAGGGCGTGGATAGAAATGACTGTCCACCCGACATCGACATGGCCACCATCAAGTCGCCCTCCTCGCGGAGGGCGTGGATAGAAATAGGAGGAACCCATGAGCACTCAAGCGGTCTGAGATGTCGCCCTCCTCGCGGAGGGCGTGGATAGAAATGATATAATCCTCATCGGTCATGTTGTAGTCGGTCAGTCGCCCTCCTCGCGGAGGGCGTGGATAGAAATTTTGACGTGCCAATGCTAAAGACTATAGGAAATCGTCGCCCTCCTCGCGGAGGGCGTGGATAGAAATCCTCGTGGCGTGGTGGGAGAACAACTCCTTCACGTCGCCCTCCTCGCGGAGGGCGTGGATAGAAATATGAGTGTCTCGCCCTCTTCATCGGAGAGTTCGATGTCGCCCTCCTCGCGGAGGGCGTGGATAGAAATCTTATGAACCATTGCTTCTTTAGTCCATACGTTTGTCGCCCTCCTCGCGGAGGGCGTGGATAGAAATTCCACAACGTCCAGACGCTGCGGAAGACCGGGGGTCGCCCTCCTCGCGGAGGGCGTGGATAGAAATTTGGGTGACGTCCAGCAGGTTCAGGCCGTATGCGTCGCCCTCCTCGCGGAGGGCGTGGATAGAAATAAGCTATTTTGCGCTTTCGCGCTGGCAGCGGCTCTGTCGCCCTCCTCGCGGAGGGCGTGGATAGAAATCGGTCTTTGGATGTAAATGGATACCAGGGATCCCAGTCGCCCTCCTCGCGGAGGGCGTGGATAGAAATGCGCTGGCAATGGCTTTTATTTACCCTCCTGCCGTCGCCCTCCTCGCGGAGGGCGTGGATAGAAATGCAAATACTAACGAATACTAACTGATATTAACGGTCGCCCTCCTCGCGGAGGGCGTGGATAGAAATGTTGTATCTTCGTTGTCCTTCGCTTTTTGCCGAGTCGCCCTCCTCGCGGAGGGCGTGGATAGAAATCACCACTCAGATGACGGCCTTTATTGACGGCATTGTCGCCCTCCTCGCGGAGGGCGTGGATAGAAATGCTGTGGCAGCGGGTTTAGAAAAGCTTTTCTGCCAGTCGCCCTCCTCGCGGAGGGCGTGGATAGAAATAACCGTGTCAAAGACGGCGCGCTTGAGGCGGTCAGTCGCCCTCCTCGCGGAGGGCGTGGATAGAAATCTGACAAGGTAGCTCAAAAGCTGATGGGTCACGCCGTCGCCCTCCTCGCGGAGGGCGTGGATAGAAATGTTCTACTGCTCTTCGCAGTGGGTGCGGCTGTCGCGTCGCCCTCCTCGCGGAGGGCGTGGATAGAAATTCGTGTCCGGCTATCAGGCTGCGGCACTGGAAAAGTCGCCCTCCTCGCGGAGGGCGTGGATAGAAATACGCCGCCGTGGATGAGATGTCCAACTACGAGGTGTCGCCCTCCTCGCGGAGGGCGTGGATAGAAATAGCTATCTTTCCCGGTGGCTGGGAGCCGACCGTGGTCGCCCTCCTCGCGGAGGGCGTGGATAGAAATCGGCTCACGGTCTTTTTCGTGGTCGCGGAGCATCAGTCGCCCTCCTCGCGGAGGGCGTGGATAGAAATAGTTTTGCGTTATGCCATCCCACCGCCGTATGCGAGTCGCCCTCCTCGCGGAGGGCGTGGATAGAAATGACATTTCGGCCAGTTACGATACTGCGGGCACGTGTCGCCCTCCTCGCGGAGGGCGTGGATAGAAATATCTGTGCAGCGTCTTCAACACTCACGTCGTCGGTCGCCCTCCTCGCGGAGGGCGTGGATAGAAATCGTTTTCCTTCCGGGTTTCATAGAGCCGGACATGTCGCCCTCCTCGCGGAGGGCGTGGATAGAAATAGGTCGTTCAGGATCTCGTCATAGCTGCGGGGCTGGTCGCCCTCCTCGCGGAGGGCGTGGATAGAAATAGCAGGCCATATCCAACTTGATGAAAGCAATCGAAGTCGCCCTCCTCGCGGAGGGCGTGGATAGAAATGACAAAGCACCAACCAGACTGGAAGTCTTCGGTGCGGTCGCCCTCCTCGCGGAGGGCGTGGATAGAAATTCAACGGAATACCCGGTGAGGTCATAGACCTTCTGTCGCCCTCCTCGCGGAGGGCGTGGATAGAAATTCCATCTCGGCAATGTCCTCGGCGGTATTAGACTGTCGCCCTCCTCGCGGAGGGCGTGGATAGAAATTGGGAACAGGAGCTTTCCGGCATAAGCGAACGAGGTCGCCCTCCTCGCGGAGGGCGTGGATAGAAATTTTCGATGCCTCGGTCTCGTCGTCCATGTGGTCGGTCGCCCTCCTCGCGGAGGGCGTGGATAGAAATATGGTGAGGACGATGCAGCCATTCTGCTCAGCCTGTCGCCCTCCTCGCGGAGGGCGTGGATAGAAATGACAGTATCATCGGCGATCTGGCCGAATCCGTCACGTCGCCCTCCTCGCGGAGGGCGTGGATAGAAATAGCCTGTGCCTGACGGATGCCTTCATCGGCTCCTGTCGCCCTCCTCGCGGAGGGCGTGGATAGAAATAGCCTGTGCCTGACGGATGCCTTCATCGGCTCCTGTCGCCCTCCTCGCGGAGGGCGTGGATAGAAATCTGTATGCGGCGTTTGAAATACCATGAGCGGTACGGTCGCCCTCCTCGCGGAGGGCGTGGATAGAAATCTCAGCGTAATACAGAGTCGAAACTCCGAGCGAGCGTCGCCCTCCTCGCGGAGGGCGTGGATAGAAATGGAAAGCAGATAGTCCGTCACATTTCCGTCCGGAAGGTCGCCCTCCTCGCGGAGGGCGTGGATAGAAATTTCTATATCACTCAGATTACCAACGCGGATTGGACCGTCGCCCTCCTCGCGGAGGGCGTGGATAGAAATAGGAATCTGCCGCCGCCCTCGGTGTGCTGGCCAAGTCGCCCTCCTCGCGGAGGGCGTGGATAGAAATGCCAGACCGACCCAGCCGTCCGTTTTGTATGCTTGTCGCCCTCCTCGCGGAGGGCGTGGATAGAAATTCCCACCACGCCACGAGGGAAGCGACGACGTTGGTCGCCCTCCTCGCGGAGGGCGTGGATAGAAATCAATCTTTTGAGCCGATCGGAATAACGACCGATGGTCGCCCTCCTCGCGGAGGGCGTGGATAGAAATTTCTTTCACGGCGCGGGGGTTCGGCATCCCACCCGGTCGCCCTCCTCGCGGAGGGCGTGGATAGAAATACCATCATGCGGGACGACAGCGCGAAGAACCGTTGGTCGCCCTCCTCGCGGAGGGCGTGGATAGAAATGTATCGAGGTCGAGGATAAACTGCGAGAAGCTGCCGTCGCCCTCCTCGCGGAGGGCGTGGATAGAAATTACTGCACCGACATGAACAATCTGAACGGTATAGTCGCCCTCCTCGCGGAGGGCGTGGATAGAAATATCTTGAGCAACTTGACGACCAGAGCGTGCTTGTCGTCGCCCTCCTCGCGGAGGGCGTGGATAGAAATAATTTCTGCTTGATGGCCGAAATAACGGAGCCGACCGTCGCCCTCCTCGCGGAGGGCGTGGATAGAAATACCCATGAAAGCGCATTACGATGGGCTGACGTGGTCGCCCTCCTCGCGGAGGGCGTGGATAGAAATTAGTTGCCTGTGAGGAATCGCAGGAAGTCTGTAGTCGCCCTCCTCGCGGAGGGCGTGGATAGAAATATCACCCATACCTTGTGTTTTCCGTAGCCAGACCAGTCGCCCTCCTCACGGAGGGCGTGGATAGAAATAGATCAACCGCAAGCAGAGCGACTTCATCAAGTCCGTCGCCCTCCTCGCGGAGGGCGTGGATAGAAATAGTCTCCCAGCTTCTTGTCGTTGTCCTCCCCCGCCGTCGCCCTTCTCACGGAGGGCGTGGATAGAAATTGCCGGGTGCGTCTCTGCCCGATGTGTCAATGGAGGTCGCCCTCCTCACGGAGGGCGTGGATAGAAATGACTACGGCGGCACCCCCGGCTTCTGGCGGCTGAACGTCGCCCTCCTCGCGGAGGGCGTGGATAGAAATGCGTTCCAGTGCGGAAATACGGTCGTCCAGCTTGGTCGCCCTCCTCGCGGAGGGCGTGGATAGAAATATCGTGGCCATCGACCAGTTTGATTTTCTAGAATGTCGTCCTCCTCGCGGAGAGCATACATCAAATCCTCTCTCCATCCGGCTGCACTCACTATCCTTTTTGCAGGCCGGTCATCGGTTCGGCGGGCAACAGCCTTTTTCCATGCAAACCAGCGGCGGGACCGCGTTCTGCGAGCCCGCCGCTGGTCTTTTTTCGTGTCGGCTCTCTTTTACAGGCACCCACCGTGCAGACGGCGGAAGATGCCGCCCGCCGGGGTGAGCACATTGGCCATCTCATTTTCCTGCACGACAGCGGACAGATACCCGCTGTGGCAGTGATAACGCAGCAGGCCGACCCGGCTGAGCTATGCTGCAAAGTGCATCTTTTAAGATGACAATTTCCTTGTCATCTCGGCTTCGCTCGAATCTTATAGCTAAAGCATTTTCTACTCCACCAGCGGAGCTGGTGGTTGTCGCTCGCTCAAGCTACCCAAAACAAAAGCAAAAGGCGGCGTGACCCGTTGTATGGGCCATGCCGCCTTTTGCTTGTTCTATTATAAAAATCTGAAGTCCAATTGTCAATGTTTCGGCATCCTTTTTATCAAACTTCCTGCTTTATGGAAACACCGCAGTGTTCCGCCCGGCCCGCTTCAGGGCTCGTTTGCCTGCAGCACACAGGCACAATACCCCGGTTCGGGCTGATAACAGTGGATGGTCAGGTATTTGTCCACCTCCGGGCTGTAATCGTGGAGGGTATGCTTCGTACCGTTCAGCGCCACATCTGCATAGGACACCAGCCACTTTTTGTCCCCATTGGGGAACACCTTGTAAAACGAGCGGTCCAGCATTTCCTCCACCGGCACACCTTCGATATTGGCCATTTCCGCATTGCAATAGCGGAAGATGAAATCCACGCCGTGTCCGTCCTCATTGAAGACCAGCTCGATGACGCAGAACGCCAGCGGCATATCATCCAGCAGGCTGCATTTTTCCAGCAGGCTCATGCTCATGGGGCGAGGCTTCGTGTCGGACAGCCCGATCTCCATGCGCAGGCGGCGGTGGCTGCTCAGGCCGCGCTTGCGTCCCTGAAACGTGCGGCCGTCCGACATGGTATAAACGCCATCGTTGCCGATGTTTACGATCTGGCTGCGGTTCACTGCGATCCCCTTGCTGATGTTCAGGAACTGATCTTCCGGCAGAACAGACAGGACGCCGTGCATCGGCGCATACAGCGCGGCTTCCCCGCCGTCCATGCGGTGAAGGACCGTTTTCCGGTCGCTGCGGTAAAGATATAAAATGTTTTCCGGGCAGAGATTGTGTTTTTGCATCCATCGATTCAGGTCGCTCATTGCAGTGCTCCTTTGTCAGTTGATGACTTTAGTATAACATACTGCTGTGCATCGGACAAGGAGGATTCAAAAAAAGCACAATTCAATGGAGCTTTCGACAATAATCTGAGGTGCTTTTTGTTGAAACTCACGTTTTTGGCGTATCGTGCATAGAAAGTGTTGACTTCCCGGCATTCTTTTCGTATGATGAACACAGAACACCGAATGGTTATTCCCATAAGGCGCATATGCCTAAAACAAAAAGCATAACAGGAGGTTTCATGTTATGAAAATGACCCGCCGGAAATTTCTGAACGTTTCCACTGCGGCTGCGGTGGTCTGCGCAGCTACACTTTTGCCTGTAGAGAAAGCCGCCGCAGCACAGCAGACGATGGCGGCGCAGGAACTTCTGGAACAGGCGTATCTGTACGCCTTTCCACTGGTTCTGTTGGATGCGACCCGAAAGGTTTCAACCAACGCAGAAACACCGAACGATACCCGTGCGCCGATCAACCAGTTCATCCATTCGGAAAAGCTGGCAGACGCCGCATTTCGCACAGTCGTCACGCCGAATGTGGATACTGCATCAATGACCGGTCTGTCTTGAATCGAAATGCAGACGGTTCTGTTGATGTCACACTTTCCCATGTGATGCCGGAAAACACGGAGAACTGGCTTCCCATCGGAGAGACTGAATTTCATCTCTTCCTGCGCATCTATAAGCCCGACTGGAATGCCCTGCGCGGCTGGCAGCCGCCCACGGTTTGTGTAAAATCAACCCAGATGTAAGGGAGGCAAACTACGATGAAGATGACCCGCAGAAACTTTATTTCCGCTTCGGCAGCTGCAGCTTTGGCCTGCGGCGCATCCCTGACTGCGCATGCAGCAGGCAGCACCGATGAAAACGGTCTGAACTTTATCACAGACATTTTCAAGGACTCCACCCAACCGGGCGAGATCGAAGAGGCAACGGCTATCACGGCAGAAAAGAACGCCGCATGGTATGAAGCGCTGGATTTTTCCGACCGGCGGGAGTTTGCCAACGCAGAGCGCGGCTGGCTGGACAACGCGGAAGGCAGGATCATTGATGGTGATGATAACAGATCTGCATGGGATCTGCAGAGCTACGGCGATCTGAACCGGGACGCGCCGGACACCGTCAATCCGAGCCTGTGGCGGAACACGCAGCTGAACGCCAAGGCCGGTCTGTTTGAAGTGTGCGACGGCATCTATCAGGTGCGCGGCTTCGATATGGCCAATACGACCTTTATCCGCACCGACCATGGCTGGATCGTGTTTGACGTGCTGATGTGCAGGGAAAACATGAAAGCCGCCAAGGAACTGATGGAAAACCGCTTCGGCCCGCTGGAGATCAAGGCCGTACTGTACAGCCACTCTCATGTGGATCACTTCGGCGGCGTGGAGGGTATCATCGACCGCGCACAGGCAGCAGATGCGAGCCTTTCGCTCCAAGACCAGCTGGCTTCCGGCAAGGTCCCTGTGCTTGCACCGGCGGGCTTTCTGAAGCACGCCATCCGCGAGAATGTCTACGCGGGCATCGCCATGGCGCGGCGCGCACAGTTCCAATACGGCACGGTGCTTGACAAGGGCGAAAAGGGTGCGCTGAGCGTGGGCATCGGCATGGGACAGTCCACCGGTACGGTGTCCCTCATCGCTCCCACCTACGAGATCGGGGAAGATGTTCCGAAGCTGACCATCGACGGGCTGGAGATCGAATTCCAGCTGACCCCCGGCACCGAAGCCCCTGCCGAAATGAACGCCTATTTCCCGAAATACCGCGCCCTCTGGATGGCGGAAAACTGCACCGGCACCCTGCACAACCTCTACACCCTGCGCGGCGCAGAGGTGCGCGATGCCAACGAGTGGGCAAAGTATATCATCGAGGCCGACCAGCGCTTCTGCGATAAGACCGACGTGGTGTTCCAGAGCCACAACTGGCCGCATTGGGGCGAGGAGATCCATGAGTATCTGCTGAACACAGCCGCCATCTATAAGTTCATCCACGACCAGACCCTGCATTACATGAACCAGGGGTATACCTCGAATGAGATCTCGGCGATGCTGACCCTGCCCAAAAAACTGGAAAAGGTCTGGTACACCCGGCCGTATTACGGCACACTGGCACACAATTCCAAGGCCGTTTACCAGAAATATCTGGGCTGGTACGATGCCAACCCGGTCAACCTGAACCCGCTCCCGCCCAGCGATACCGCCAAGAAACTGGTAGAATATCTGGGCAGTGCCG
>ERZ773200.961-NODE-961-length-26841-cov-4.321362_pt1 | contig 26841 bp, 29 predicted proteins | sample MGYA00581008_ERZ773200 | MGnify/ENA primary metagenome ERZ773200 (study PRJEB29015, sample SAMEA2737770) | human gut metagenome | biome: human gut; feature: human-associated habitat; material: faeces | place: China | collected 2012 ... | reverse complement strand
TTTCTTTTATATCAACATCTACATAAATTACTCTTGCACCACTTCGTTTCCCTTTACCTTTATTCTCCATCGGAATACGAATTTTTCTCAATCCACCAGTATGAGAAATAGTATCTCCTGATTTTGAATTTTTTAATAAGGTTTTTTGTAATTCTCTTAGGTCATCATCAGTTAATCCTAAGTCTTGCCATTTCGCAGTAAACATTGGTGTTTCAATAAATGTTCGTGTCATATTATATTCTCCTCCTTTGTTTATGCACCTATTTTACAACAAATTTGTTGTATTGTCAAGTATAAAAATAGCACCCTGTTTTGGGTGCTTGTGTTTGCCTTTATTTCAACTCGAATGTTCCCGTATTGGTGCATTGCTCCAGCTCTGCCTTATATGCTTCGCTGTCGAATATACCGAACCCGGTTTTGTCTCCGACTTTGCGGCAACCCCAATCGCCTGTATTGCGGGCGATCGTATACAATGTGTTGTCCGTGCAGACGGTGATAAAATTTTCGTTTGTATAGTATTTGCCTGTAATTTTAGTCATGGTTTGTTCCTCCTTTATTTGCTTTCTTAAGTTCTTGTAATTGTTTCTGTAAATCTTCGATTTTCGCTTGCAGGCGTGCCTCTTCAGGGTCTACATATATCCAGTCCATTATATCTTCTGGATGCACATGTAGATAATCGCAAATATTACAAATTGTTTTCGTATTAACATGTCCATTATGTCGCATATTTTGCAACGTAGCACCTGAAACTTTCGCACCTTTGATAAAATCCGATTGTAATATATTTCTACTTTGCAACAATCGAAATAATTTTACATAACTTATATGCGTCATTCTATCAGCCTCCTTTATCACCTCCATTTTACCATTTTGCCTAACAAAACGCAATTACCACATTCTACTGCCATACTCTATGAAAATCGTGTAAAGGTTCTTTTGCACATTCGTAGTCCGTAATACTACTATCAAATATTCGAGACCCACCACCGCCTCCCTTATGGTGTCTATCGTGACGCATCATTGCAGCATAGTTGTTATTGTCTCGTTTTGCCTTTTTCGCAGTACCACGGTAAAAGTTCCACATTGCCTCTGTTGCGTCATTTTTGCATATACCAATAACCCAGTTATTCCGTTGTGGGATGTATGCCGTCACGTGCAACGGATTTCTCCGTGATGTTCTAAAATTGTTACAAGCTAGAATACAGCCGTTCCCTAACCAATATATAATCGTTCCAACCGGGAAAGACTTTCCCTTGATAACTTCGCCTGGCATTGTGATTTTTCGTATCATACCATTCACCTCCTTAAAATACCCACTCATGCCGTGCCACATCAGGTAAAGCACAAACGGCTACCTTGCCGCCCCAGCAATCAGGTACAACGCCTTCAATTGCACAACCGTAACGGTTGGCAGTCAAAGACAATTCCGAAAGATGGAACGCCACGCAGTCCACTTCGTCACCAAACAACTCTGAAACGTCTGCAATTTCCCTTGCAACACGTCTAATATCTCTTTTCTTGAATCTTAACATGATAATTCCCTCCATATTCTCAAAATAAAAGACTAGCACCATGCTAGCCTAAACCGTGCGTGCGGAATCGAACCGCACTAAAAGCACCAGCCACGATTAGTACATTAGACATACTATACAACTTGTTTTATGCAAAATAATGTTTCAAGACAATATTTGCAATGCAGACTGCAAGTCCATCATAATTTACCTTTGTTTCACCTTTTCTATTTTTGGTGATTCTAACAAGGGTATTTATTTCTCTTGCCTTGAATGACACCTTGCCACTCTTTTCGTCCGTGCTAAATTTGTTACTAAATCCTTTGATATAGCAATCATGCAGAAGTTTTCTATCCTCTGCATTTATTTTTACACGGGTTTTATCCGTGTATTTTGTCACGAATGGCAGACTGAACGCATTTTTGATAATGCTATCCAGCTCTTTTGTTGCTTCCTTGTACGCCTCTTTTACGGCTTTACTCATTACAAGGTTACCATCTTCGCCAGCTTTGCAGTCTACATGAATAGTCTGTAAACATTCTGCTAGTTTTGGCGTAGTGAACGTGTTACTGATAGCACACTTCATTAGTCTACTATCTCCACTAGCCGCAATAACGGAAAAGATACTTTCAACAACTTCTTTCTTGTTACCAAAGCCGTTTTTATCCTTCGCCGTCATTTCCGCTACTACTAAGTCATAGGATGGCGTTAACTTCACCTTATTAGCAGTAACAGTAGTGCGTTCCTCTTCTTTCTCCGCAATCTTTGCACGGAGGGCGTCACCTTCAAACTGTTTTTTGTCCTCTTCTTTGTCGGACTTCTCAAGGTTTTCAAGTTGCTTCTTTAACCGTGCAATATCGGTATCTAATACCTTGCACGTCAAGTTTTCAAGCTGATACTGGATAGCCTTGAAAAAGTCCTCAATTTCCTCAATAGTTGCGGTTGTGTTCAAAAAATTAAGTGCATATGTATTCATATTGTCCTTCTTTCTACCTACGTATGGCGTAGGATTTTAATATATTTTTTTTGTTACAAGGGTAACTGTTTACCCTAAAACCGTGCCACGGATTCGAACCGTGGTTACACCATCACGGATTAGCAAGGCAGAATAACTACGCCTTGCTTGTTTAATACTGTAATTTCCGCTGGAGTGAGTGTTTCCACACCAACGAAAAAGCCGTCAATATATAATTTATACATAGCTTTTCACCACCTTTTTTTATTAGTGTTATACACACTAGAAAAGGCTGGTATAGAATGTACCAGCCTTCAAACTATGTATAACTTTGCCGTATCCAGTGCCGTTTCTTTCGTTGGTTGCTATCTTTTCATTCAAAACATTACTCTTGTAATGAAAAGAACCGAACAATGTTACTTGTTCGGAGACCTAACAAAAGGCGTACACCTTTTTATTTTTCCAATTGCTATAGCCCTCATGGGGAAAGATTCGCAATTGGTAAACCGTGATACACGGTTTAGATTTATTTGTGAGATTCTCACTCACTAGCTGGTTACTGACTGCCGTATGATACATAGTCATGCACACCTAGAATATACACTGGGCGTCAGTCCATCCGCTTAATAGCTTTACTGCTATCTTTCCTAATCCCCTATGGGGTTGTAGGTGAGGCACTCGCACGAATGCGGGTTAGAGTGTTTAACTCAGTCACTGCCCTTCAACACTTCAGGCTGTTGATACCACCGTATATAACCATACCGTCTCAGATATGGTATTTATATCCACAAGGTACTTATTAGTAGGCGTAACGCTTAAGTCTAGGACTTAAGCGGATACCTACTAATGTTCCCCTGTTTGGTAACATATAGGGAATACTTGACGAACAATCTTGAACATGATAGAATCATAAATGGGAATGGTTCTACCATGTTGACGGACTATCCGTCAGTATTCCATGTTAGTTGTACTTTCGCAGGTTGTTGCGAATCTGCAGAAGTATAGTTGTTGTGATGGCGGTTGATACCGCCAACCGTAACAAGTCTAACATTTTAACCCCCTTTCTAGTGCTGGACTTTTTGCGTCTCACCTACAACGGAGACAACCAACACGCCCCAAAAGGGGTTTTTTCTATATGCAGTTTTCAATGTTCTTTGCAAATCTATAAATAGATTATAAATCTATAAGTAGATTTTGTCAAGAAAAATTTTAGCGACCTTACAAGGAAGGTTCGGTTTACGCCGTTCTTTCTTGAACTGTATATATAATATCACATCAAAAAATAGATTGCAAGTCTATTTTTCGATTTTTTTAGTTTTTGTGAAATGTGTATAAAAAATTGTTCATATTTTGTGCACATTGCATAAAACGATACAATAAGCATTCTTTTAATATTTTTCATTTCATTACTCAAAAAAACCGATCCACTGGAGACATACAATATTTTTCGTTACATAGGTTACAACTATGGAATATAGCAATATTACCCATTGTTTTAGTGTTTTTTGGTACATAGGGGGTATCAAAAACTAGCCGCCTTTACCCTATTTTCTATATTCCTATAAGCTGTTAATTCCACACACTAACTTAAAAATTCCACGTCTCAAATCCAAAAAATCCCCGTCCCCACATTCACCAATCCCTACCGCAATATCCCGCTCCGACTCATCTCCGCTCCCTTATCGTCAACTATATCGCAAAATCCCCTTATTTACGCCCAAATTACCAATCACAGCACAACAAAAAATCAACCACACCGCACTCAAATCCACCGCCTGATACAAACATCGCTCCCATCAATCCAATCAAAACAAATCAATTATGCACGATGCACAAAAACATAGCATTTTATTTTGTTGACATTGCCCTACTTTTTATTTGTCAAGTCATTAAACTATGCACCAAAACAGCAAAAAAGTCGTTTTTTAGACTTAACACCGATTTCAGACTTTCCACAATATCCCGGCGCATTAAAAATAGATCCTGTGATCAGGATCGGTCTTGCGGCAGCAAGAATTTTAGGTCAGACAAATCAATTTACCGAGAACAATATAATGTAACCGTCAACATATCACCAAAGGAGGTACAACATGTACATGAGATATTATGTAAAATATCAATATCAAGTCGGCTCTCTATGGAGTGGCGGCATAGAAACAGTCAACACAACAACCCCACTTTCATCAACAGATGTATTAGATATTGCACGCCGCAAAATAGATGTGCCGGAAGATGAATTCATGGATTATCTAGAAATCAAAGCATTTGAACCGGTTGACGAAGAGTTAAAACAAGATGATGCTGAAATACTGCCAAACCAAATCTTGTACATATATCGTATCAAATATGAAGACAATTGTAACTACATAGATACTATACTTGTAAATAATAGATATTGTAAGAAAGAGTTATTAAAGATGATTGAAACAGATTTCAAATACTATCATAATAATATGACAATAAACAAGATAGAAATATTGTCAGAAATCGAATTAGATCCAGATCAAAAATACGTTTATTAAAAATAGTCCCTATGATTAGGGACGGTCTTGACGCTTGCGGCAAGAATTTTACGGGTAGACAAAACAATATACCAACACAAAGTACATAATATAATATCTAATACATCACAGGACAGTGTAAAAGCTGTCCTATTTTTATGTCAAAAAATGTCATTTCAATTCTAAGCCACTTAACAGCTCCATACAGGCGTTTTTCATTTTAGGCTACCAACTTATCCAAAAAGAAATAAAAATCCATTCTAGCCCCATTAGACGAGTTCATAGATATACGCCCATTGTACAAATTGTACAAAACAGAAACTAAAAAATTGTAACTATTGCACAAAATTCTGTGCAGCGATTACCACAGCGTACTGTGCTGCGTTGTACCGGGGTATATCAAAACTATACAGATAAGAGAACAGAATTTTAAGAATAGACCCTTTGATAAGGGTCGGTCTTAGACTGTGCAGCGTTAGCAAACAGGATAAGAATTCTGGGATAGACAATATATTATATGAAACAGAATTATAAATCGAGAACAATATATTGTAATCGTTAATGTGTTATACAGAAAGGAGTTAAATATTGTATCAAGAATATAATCATCCAAGATATATCAAGACAAGAGAAAAGAAAAAGGGATTTTAAGAGTTACCGATCGGAGATCGGTAACGATTGTTATCTTATATTGTTTTATATATCTATTATTATTACTGTTCAGTTGCGTTCCTAATTTTGACCTCTACTGAACTGGGTGTCGTTCAGTTGCGTTCCTAATTTTGACCTCTACTGAACTGGTCTGAATTAATTTTCGAGAATAATATAATGGGAAGGAGGTGTAATAATTCGCATGAAAAGTGAAAATTCGTTCGATGTATATGATTTTGTCTCTATTGAAAATAAATATACTCCGAATAAACCATGCTCATATTTTACAAAAGTGCCGGATGAATTAATTCAATGTAATTTACGTAAACAATATAAGTTGCACAGGATATTCTATATTATATATATATTAATTGATCGACATAGAAGCCATGATAATCAATCTTATATAATGATTTCCGAAGTCCTAAGTCTTTGCGGTTATAAAATATCGACGCATAAAAAGAAAATTTTTTACGAAATTATAAAATGTATTTTATTTCTACGAGATAGTCAAATGATTGTTTTGTCACCAAAGATTGATATTGATCATATTGGTTATAATGATTGTATCCAAATGGATATAGTTTGTGCAAATTTTGATCCAATCAAAAATTTTACAACGATTACAGCTTTACAGTGGGAATTTATCACAAACAATCAGACGTTAATAAATACAGAAAACATATTATCTGTCTTCTTATATATTAACTCTTATATATATAGACGTACAAAAAATGATTCCAAGAATATATATCCCGAAGCATTTTGGAAGAGCTTAGAGACTATGGCAAAAGATTTATCTATGTCTAAGAATACAATTAACAAATGTATTGCCTATTTGTTGTCTTCGTCGAGTGGTTATCCAGCTCTTTTGGTGAAGCACGATCAACAGATTATTCAGCGTTCAAATAATAGTCCTCCAAGACAAATTCCGAATATTTATGTATTGAATCAAGATGGATATAAAAATGAAATCAAATTGGCAACTCAAAAAATACTACAAATAAAGAAAGGATAGAGAAATTTTATATGAATGGATATTATGTGTATAGATTTATAAATTACGATGATGAGATTGTTTATGTTGGAAGAACAGTGAATTTATTACAGAGATTTACAAATCATAGCTTTTTAACAGATGCAATTAAGAAAATTGAATATATTACATGTCGGACATATGCTGATATGGTGTGGAAGGAAATATATTATATCAATTTGTTTGCGAATGAGTATACTATCAATACCAAAGATGTGTATGAGGGCGGCGTAACATTTTTGAATATGAAGGATGAGTGGAAAACATATATTTATGACTCAGATACATATAAATTAGACCCTAACCGCATCACCGTTAATCAAAAATTATTAAAAAACGAAGATTTAATCAATAAGATACCATTAATTCATATTGTTGAGCACGAAAAAATCAATTCCATTGGTGAAAAATCCGGATCATTATCCAGAAAATGGTTTTATGACGACAAGAATGAAGAACAATTAGACAGACTTGGTAAACATGTTACAAATTATTTTCATAATATTTGTCACGCAAAGTCAGCTGAATGTTTGTGGACTACATATGATGAGCTAAAATCTCAGGTTCGTGGAAAATGTTTTCGAAAGGGATTTATATCGTTAAATGATGATAATCGAACAAAAAGAAGATATCTTGCATTTTTATGTAATTTATACTATCCACCACAGGAAAAGATTGATGGTGTCTCGGAGTCAAATTATGCACTTTCCGAAATGCTGCAATTCATATGGAGATCAGCGATTCGAGACGGCAAGGAAATCTGGGTGTATATTCCAAGCATAAGAATGCGGCAGCTATTTCAGCGTTGGATTGAAGAAAATTCGCCGGCAAATCGAGAATAATAAAGCAGACAAGAGATACTACCACTTCACGGCAATATCTCAAGCCTATAAATTGTGCAACGGATGTTACACTAAACATCCCAATTTCCGGTGAGGCTTATCATTCACCGGTGTGACAAGTTTACCTGTGTCTGTTCGGTTGTAATTGTATTATTACAGCCGGACAGGACAAATCAACCAATGAACTATTAAACAGCACCGAAAGGAGCGAAAAAAATGACAATGAAAAGGAGAAACACGAAGACATATGAAAGAAAATTTTACAAACAGCTATAGCGGCATTATTGATATTGAGGATTTTTCAACTGAGATTCCAAATAAATCGAGAATAAATAAATATCAGGACGCAAATAATTTAAGATCTAAGTGCGAATCACTGAAAAAATTTCAAGAAAATAAGGAGAAAATAATGAAATATTCACTTGAAGAACTACGAGAAATGGAACTCATCTCAAACACAAACGGACGTCCATCTTCCACTCTTACAGATGAGAAATGGCAGAAAGAATTTGAAATTTACAGATATTTAACTGTCCCGACGGACAAACAGAGATTTGGCGGCAAGCATAGTCGTGAACTTGGTATTCGGAGTGAAAGTGCCATCACTGAATATAAGGGAGCAACAAATTGGCAGCAATATTGCGCATTTATTAATGATGTGCTGGATAGCCTACGCTCAGGACTGCATGATTATTGCTATTACATATATCAGATTCAAGATTTACTGAAATTCTATCCAAATATGTTGTGCAGCAAATACTGTGATGGCTACTGGGAGGTGTGGCTTGATGCATAGAACGGCATGTCCATATTGTCGATGTGTAGGTTTTCACTTAATTCAATGCCCAGATTACGAGCCGGGGCGTGCCAAAAAATACTGTACATATTGCGGCGAGGGTATATATGAGGGTGAAAAATATCTAGAAAATGATTGGAATGAGTGTATTCATAGGGATTGCATCCAGTCAGTAGATGAATTGGTGGACTGGATGGGTCTTGGTTATAAAGAAATGGAGGGGGATTATGAATAAAAAGACATGGCATACAGATCGTGAGTATAAACTTCATGTTAATGATATTCGAATTAGCCATGAGTTTATGCTTGCGCCGCCGAGATGGAGTAAATTACTTCGAAAGGAAAATGAATTTTTAAAAAGCGGTAAATTAAGCAAAATTATACTGAATCAGAAGCGAGAATTGATTGACGGCTATTGCAGCTATTTGATTTTAAGAAGAAACGGTAGGATAAAGCTGCCGGTATGGTTTGTGGAGTGAGGTGGTTACTGTAAATGAGTGAATTTGGATTAAAGATTAAAAATATTGAAGCCGCAACACTTTATGAATATAACAAAGGATTACGTGATCATTATGAATATAAAGAAGCAATGTTTGTAAATAGCTTATTTAAGGATTTTCTTTATGATCATGGACTTAATATTTGGAATAATGAGTCTACACGAGATCTAATATGTTTGGAATTTAATTTTGGAACAAGAAATTATGAAAAAGAAATTAAGCATATTAAAAAAATCGCTAAGCAAACTAGAACTGATTGTAAAAAATCCAAATCCTTAAATTCAAAAAAACTGATGGCTATCAATAAAAATAAACGAAAGAAAATTGAGGAATTGTATAAATTTGCCAACGAACACAAAGAGGAATATGAGGAATTAACCGCCGACCAAATACGAAATGAATTTTATAATAACGGCGTTGATGTTACTTATGTGAGAAGAAAGCGTAACGGATCGGTAATATCATCAGAGACGATTCATTACAAAATGCTATATAGAAGCACAGGTAAAGCAAAAAATGGAACATGTATGTTTATTAATGAAAAATTATATGACAACGCCATAGAATATTTAAGAATGGGAATACCACTTCCTAGTAAAAATGCTGATATTGTTGGAATTAGTGCGTATTCATCTTTGGTATGTAGTGGTATTGTTTCAAAAATACACATAAACCCACAGCATATATTGGTACTTAAAGATATCGATCGTTTTTTTGAGACAGATATCATTTCCGTGGAAACTAATGACGACAAACAATGCGTTGCAAAAAAAATCAAGAATTACAAATTAAAAAATACGTTGTTTGATGGACAAGCATTAATTGATTCTAGTATTTTCCCGGCATGGGGGAATGGGTATGTATTGCTTAGGCATCATTTTTGCAAAATGGCGGCATTTTGTAGTAATATCCAATTGTTTTTCAAAGATTATTTTGGTGACGATTATGAAACAGCTACAGTAACAGATATGTGGGGGAATATTCATTACATAAAGGATATTCAGCTTATAACAACCGATAATGCTATGAAGTGGATTAAATATGATATTACATATCAGTATTGGTGTGACAAAGTTCACGAAAATAATGATATGTTCGGTGTTGTTAAGACAGCTCATAAAAGTAAGTTAGGGAATGTGCAGCGCATGAGTTATCAAATGATCAATTCTTTAACGCTAGACATTATGCCGGATGTGTGTTCACAAAGTATTGAATATATTAATAAATTAAAAACTGATGATGATTTTTTCTTAGAATACCTTCACAAGAACGTCAATTTTTCGAATGACTATGATGTGTTGATAGCATTGTGTGAACAAAACAAGGATTTCATACGAAGTTCGTATTTTCGAGAGCGTAAAAAAACAATCATTATGAATTATGTTCTGAATTTTAAGAGCGGCAAAGTGATTCAAAATGCTGACAACCTTGTTATTGTCGGGTCGCCATATGCTATGTTGTTATATGCAGCAACAAATGATCCAGCTGTAGTAGACGAGGATGATACATTTTGCGTCGAAGATTTAGCTACACAGTGTTATACAACACGATTTGCGCCAAATGAATATCTTGCTGAATTCCGCAGTCCATTTAATGGGAAGTATAATCTAGGTTATCTACATAATATTTATGATGAACGCTTGGATAAGTATTTCAATTTTTGTGATCAAATCGTTGCAATTAATATGATTGGAACTGATTTTCAAGATAGGAATAATGGGTTAATATAATGGCTCGGTTCTACAGAAATGTAGTTCAAAAAATATTCGGTGAATTGCTGGAAAGTTAAATGTGTAAAAATATAAATAATATATAAGGAAGGAGGCGAAAAGTATGAATGATTATTATGTATATGAGCATATTAGATTAGATAACAATACTTGTTTTTATATAGGGAAAGGACGCGGCAAAAGAGCAAATTGTAAAACTAGAAATGAACATCATGATAGAATTGTAAAAAAATATGGGATGAGAGTAAATATTGTATCAGATGGTCTCTCAGAGGAAGAAGCGTTTAAAATAGAAGAACAATTAATCTCTTATTATGTGTTTGTTTTAGGATATGGAATTGATATTATTGGATACAATAATAATAAAAAAGAACCTGGACATCTAACAAATCATACATTTGGTGGTGATGGTTCAAAAGGAATGGTTCATTCTAAAGAATGGTGTGTACAACACTCTGTAGATATGATTGGTGAAAATAATCCTATGTATGGTGTAAATGTCTGGGATTCATATTCAGAAAAAAAGAAACAAGAAATTCTACATAAAATATCTAACGCTTCAAAAGGTAAAAATAATCCTATGTATGGTATATCGCCAAAAGAAAGAATGGACGAAAAAACATATAATATATGGTATAAGAAAAATCGACAACGATTAAAAAATCAATGCGGTAAAAACAATCCAAATTATGGAAATAAAACATTACATGATAAAGTAAAAGATAATCCAGAATTAAGAATTAAATATTATTCTAGACCGGGCGCACAAAATGGTAGGGCTAGAGGAATAAAATTATTCGATTCGAATTATGTTTATTTGAAAGAATTTAAAACAATTGGGGATGGGTGTCAATGGTTGAAAGACGTATATGGATTTACTGCAAAAATAGACTCTATGAGGAGTAATTTGTCAATCGCAATAAAAAATAAAACCATGTATAAAGGATTTTATGGCGAATTTATATAATATTTTACACACAAGCTAACCAGCAGCCAAGCCAAGCGAATCCAGTAAAAGTAGCTTGGAAGGTTCAGAGACTAATGGTTGAGGATGGAATCCAATAATACCAACACGAGTGCCGAACACTATCAATTATAGATTGATATGAGTGGAATTTACACATTCACAAACCTAACGTTAAACGAGGGTGAAGATATAGTCCGATACTCCGATGAAAATCGGAGGAGCCAAGGATAAAGAGCCTTGGACATAACAAATGCAGATCAGGATTCGGATAGCATTTATACTACTAATCAGCCGCAAATCGTAGAACATGCTAGAAATTGTCAAACCATGTATCCTACTATTGTCAATAATATTCCAAAAGACTCTAATATATACAACAATACTATGTCTGACTTTGCAAATCTTGATAATAAACTGGCGGCATCACAGCTTGATATTGGCGAATCTAGTAATCTCGCCCAGTTAGCACAAACCTACGACTGTTCATTCGGGAATCAAAAATATAAAGATTATGTATGTATTCTAAGTGTTTTGGCTCAGATAGCTATTGACAGTGCAAAAAGATTATTTGATGTTGATGTTGGAAAAGAAATCCGTCGCATAAAATCAGATATGAATGTATCAAAAAATAAATACCCGGCATTTTGGCAAATTATACATAGAGAATTTCAAGATAAGAATATTAATTATGAATTGCGATGTCCAATGAATTATTTATATGACTTAAAATTAGATCAATTTAGATCAGTGTTGCCAACAATACCGGTTGAGAATTTCTTCAAAAAATTCCCTGTTGATTTATCAAGAAAAACATGCAAGAAAGTCGAAAATATTATTGAGGAATACGCTTTAAGATCACGCAAAGAGTTTCTTAACGAGAACGACGGCAAATATCTATTACTGATGATTGATTTTGATAATATGATTAAAGATATATCTGCCGTACATATATCTAAAAATTATCTAGGATTATTTAGTTGGTTAATAGATCGTGCCTTTTGTATTTCTCCGGCACAAAAACAAAACCAGCACAAAATTAAATCCAGAATAAAGAAGCGTAGATCTGTACTTTTAAAGACACTATACATAGTAAACCGTAAGAATTTCTTAGAATGTTTTTCTAATGATACATAATTATGCTATTAATATTAAGTTTTTCGGGACACCTAGCAATTTAGTGTGTCCTGAAACCCTTGAAAAATGTGGCTTCGTGGCATTTTCGTTAAGTTGTATAATGAGGAAGCAAGTAAATGCTTTACTATACGCACAATGAACTCAGTGCAGATCGGTTTAGTCACCGTGCTGAGAGTACATGGATATCGCCTTGTGTGAATTGGGATACTGGTTTGCAGCAAGGTTCGAAAGATCGTGAGGTCTATCAGAATACCGGGCAAAGTCCTAAAGATAAGTGTATGTACTAATTGTAGATGTAGTAAATTGTTCAAATCCGGTCGCAGCAATAATAGAGAGCCGCTCTGCGGTGCTGAAGCCCGATGCCTATAGTTTGGTGCCCTATAGGAGTTAAGTAAGGTAATACCAATATAAGCTGTTTGTCGTGATGATTTAGAAATGAATCGTATAAGACCGGTTATTGGATCGAGTAGCCCAAGACAATTAATTATTCTAATCAAATTATAGCTATGGTCTATAAGTACAAGAATATTGGTCATACTGAATGATGGGTGAAAGTTGCGAGTGAATAATCTCGCCGATGGTTGTGGAGTGATCCACTGGGCAAAAAGTGTATGAGCGACGGTTCATATGCTCAGTTTTGTCTACATCGTGACAGAATATTATGGGTCTATGATTGGCAATCCGAAGGGATCATTGTGCTTATAATAAAGCGTTTATTTGTTTTTGTTTTTTCATGGTTACCTCCCGCCGGCGGTTACATTCTGTGGTATATGGATGTTTTCGCCGGCACTTTCTATTTAGCGCAGGTTGGACAAGTCAGTTAAAGTCGCCGGACTCATATTCCGGAGAGCATCGGGGCAGAGCCGATACCTGCAATTACTCTCCCGTTACTGGGAAATAATAAACGAAGGATGTGAAAATTATTACACAAATTAGCAAAAGTGAAGCTGCTGCACTGTCGAAGATGGGTTATCGGTACAATCGTGATTTACATAAGACTCATCCGAGACATGGCAAACATGGGCATTATTACGCAACTGAGGACAAAAGATTGATGCGTGATTTAGCGAAGTTGCGTGAGCAGCGAATGATAACAAAATAATGAACGAAAGGTGGAGAAACCAATTAAAGATAAGGTTTATTTCTACGACACAAATGCTATTTTGGATTTACAAGATAAAGCATTTGAAAATTATTTTTATATTAGTTCAGTTACTTTGGAAGAGCTTGAACATATAAAAACATCAAAAAATAAAGATGATGAAGTCAAGTATTTGGCTCGAAAATCATTACATCTATTAGATGAACGTATGGATTCATATGAATGTATTGTTTATGATAGTCATATCGAGGATATTATTAATAATACGTCAATTGAGATAACACCTGACAGCAAAATTGTTGCTTGCTGTTATTATGCAAGGAAGAAGTTAGTAAATAATCTTGTCTTCTATACAAATGATATTTCTTGTAAAATGATCGCAAAGCAGATATTTGGATTGCCGGTTGAGAGTAGTGCTGCCGGTAATGGACATGACGGGTATATTTATAAGGGATATAAAGAAATTACAGGTAATACACAGTATATTAATCAATATATGGAAAATATTGATTTATCTCAGTGGTATATTAATGAGTATCTTATTATTCGTAACATAGATGACGGTTCTGAAAAAGAAATGCGTTTTGATGGAGAAAAATTTGTTGCATTAAAATTACCTCCATCTAGATACATTAAAGCAAAAAATTCTTTGCAGCGTTGTGCTTTAGATATTTTAAATAATCCAGATATCACAATTGCCGCAATTTTAGGGGGTTATGGTTCTGGGAAAACTTTCGTTTCGATGCAGATGGCATTATACAATATACAAGAAAAAGGACGTGCGAGTAAAATTCTTGGCGTTAGAGAATTCGCTGGCGAAGGCAAAGAAATTGGAGCACTTCCCGGAGATATGGAAGATAAAGTTGGAAGGTTCTTTGATCCCTTAACACAATCTTTAAATGGTGGTGAATTTGAATTACAAAGCCTGAAGATGAACGGAGTGTTAGATACGAATATTCCTTTTTTCATGAAAGGAACAACATATAACGAAACAATTATCATCTGTGACGAAGCGGAGGATTTAACAGAAAGTCAAATCCGGCTGATCGGTACAAGACTAGGAACTGATAGTAGAATTTATCTTGCAGGAGATTATAAACAATCTTTATTATCTAAAACAAATCATAATCCATTGATCAAAATGTGCAATGAGTTTAAAGGAAATAAAAAATTTGGATGTATATATCTTGGAGAAGACGTGAGATCAGAAACAAGTAAGATGTTTGCTGAGTTATTTGATAAATAGAAAGAGGTGTTATTCAAACGCTTAAAGAAACGAATATTATGAAATTGGAGGCTTTGTGATTATGGAAAAAAAGGAATTATTGGAAGTACCATTGTCTGATCTGCTGCCGGGCGGAGATGCATTACCGGATCCGATCAGATATCAGTATTATAAAAATCTAAAGGATAGAAAAATTATTATCAATGATAGTATTGATGCGTCTATTGTAGAAACAGTTATGATTCCATTATTGCAAATGGATAATGATGGGACTGGTAAACCAATTGAAATTATATTGAATACAGTAGGTGGATCATTATTTGATGGTGCTACATTATGCAACATGATTGATAACCTAAAAACACCTACTACCATCACAGTGATGACATATGCCTATTCTATGGGTAGTATTATTCTTATGGCTGGATATGATAATCCTAACGTAAAAAAGCGTTGCTATAAGTTTTCTACAGCTTTATTACATGCGGGTAGTTCCTACTTAGAAGGAAATAGCAGCTCAGTTAAAGATCAGTTTAACTTTTATCAAAAATTTGAAGATATCATTAAAGATTATACTCTTTCTCATAGCAAAATCACACCTGAAGAATATGAAAAAATGGAACGCTATGAATGGTATATGACAAGTGATATTATGCTAGAAAAAGGGTTGGTAGATGAAATTATTTAATGGAGAGTACATTACTCTCCTATTTTAGTTGAAAGGAAGAAAAAGGATGATCAAAATCAGTACAACGGAAGCAAAGGTAACAGCGGCGCGTAAAAACATTCAGCTTAAAAATATTTCAGTAAAGGATCTGCGAATTGTAGATACAGATACTGGCGAGGATATTTCAGAACAGGTTATTGCAGAGATTCCTGATGGGGTCGATGTTTGCGATTTCAAACTTGTGTTTGAACTTCCTGATGAAGTATAAGAAGGGATGTGGACAATATATCTGATTTTACAAAATTAGAAAATGAAAACTACCATTCTTATATATGGAGATTAGATCAGTTAATTCAGTCGGGGAAATATAAGAATTGGAAAGAAATCTCTCCCATGGTAAATAAGGCTTTGTTTGGAGATGATGAGTCACAGTATAGAGATGAATCTGCTTTTCGTAAAGCTTGTAAATATGCTAAAGACTTTAAAGAGGCAGGTGTATTCAATTCTGATGACGAATATATGAAGGAATTACAGCTCCAGAGACGTGAGTTGGAGAAGATTAAAAAACAAATTCAGACTGAAAAGCTTGAATATAATAAATGGTTGCGTGAAGAAGCTAGGGACGAATTGATTACAGAGAAGATTTGTGATGCGATTACTTCTCTTGACAAATATTCATCTCCTATTCGTATTTCTGCGACAGACACGAAAAAATCATGGATATTGGCGATTTCAGACTGTCATTATGGATGCGAATATGAGATTAAAGATTTTTATGGCGGCGTGATCAATGCTTATTCTCCGGAAATTTTTGAAGAGAGAATGACTATTTTGTTTAATAAAGTCGTAGATAAAATTGAACAGCTCAATATTAAAGAATTGTCAATTGTCGAACTCGGCGATGGTATTGATGGGGCGTTGAGAATGTCTCAGCTTATGCGTCTTAGATATGGAGTAATTGAGTCTAGTATTCGTTATGCAGATTATTTAGCAAATTGGCTAAATAAGCTCAGTAACTATGTGTCAATAAAATTTCAAATGGTATTTGATTCAAACCACAATCAATTAAGATTGTTAGATGGAAAGAAAAATACTTTTCCTGATGAAAATGTCAGTAAGATTATGATTTCTCTCATCAAGGAAAGGTTGAAAGATAACGAAAATATCGTTATTTTAGAAAATCCAACAGGAATGACGTACTCGATGATGTCAACATATTGTGTTGTTGGTTTTCATGGAGAAAAAAAGAATCTGAAAAATAATCTTTTAGATACATCTCGTATATATGGAACTCACATAGATTACACCATATCAGGTCATCTGCATCACAATGCATTGTCAGAAATCGGGATAGATTCTGCTGTATTATCAGTTGGATCTGTTATAGGTATTGATCCATATAGTATGACATTAAATGCAGCATCAAATGCATCATGTTCTATGTTTGAATTTACACAAGGAGAAGGTAGAACGGCAGAATATGTATTCAAATTAAATTAAAATACGAATTTATTTGGTTGGCGAGAGCGTTGGATGGTTCATTAAATATGGTCAAATCTGTGAGGACACAGAGCGAGCCATAGCCAAAGAATTATAAAAGAAGATCGCCAGTCATCTAAGAATTAAAATCAAACATGAGAGTGTTGATCCAGTCTAGGATGAAGAGATTATAAATTACCTATTTGGTAATCTACGACAATACTGAGACACATGTTCCCAACGATTTAGTCGAAAACGGTCATATGCACTGACAAATACAATATAAGGGTACATACACTTATTCATATCTTCGTCCTCCTTTCTGAGAATCTTGTAAAACTTTGGAAAGGCTGGCGACCTAGAATGTGGAGAAATTCCACGATTAACATTATAACATAACTATATATTTAAAATCTATAATTTTACCAACTGTCTTATTATCAAACTCTCATATTTCGTGTAGATAGTTGGTGAATTATATATAAGTGTCTATTCACGATAGTACACAATTGTAAATATAGAGGCGGTGACTCTCCGGAGCATCGACCTGTTTAATATAAAATGTAATGACAGAAAGGAAAATTTAATTATGAAGAAAAATGAAATGATCAAAGAGGTTGCTGAGCGTGCAACAGATAAGATGGAGAAGCAGGTATCACAGAAAGTGGTTGACGCTGTATTGGCAGCATATGCTGATTGTGTGGCAGAGAATGTAAAGGCTGAGTCTGATGAAAAGGTGCCATTACCGGGCGTAGGTAGGTTTGAGGCGCATAAGATGGCAGCTCGTAGCGGCAAGAATCAGTTTGGTACAACTGCCGGAAAGACATGGACAAAACCAGAGCGTTATATTTTGAAGTTTGCTCCATCTGTTAGCGCAAAGGATCTGTAAGGAGTTGATTATTTGAATAAGTATGAAAATATAGATATCGTGGATATTGATAGTCAGGAGCGAATTAGCGAATTGTTCATTGCTGATATTATTGACAACACTATGACAGTAGGCGTTGTATCTGATGAATTTACTGTACAGTATCTTTTTGATGAGGTAATGCAGCTCGATCATACAAGTATGTATTATATTAATCTTACAGACGTCAATGCTTTGTATTTGATTTATGTAGACTGTAATGGGTATGTTAGTATTGTGCCGGCGGAGAATGTATTATTCTATGATGAGATCGGCAAAGTATACATGGATATGGATGTTGAGCAGCAAAAAGATATGCAGGGCTTAATTAACTACTGTGTTGATGAAGATAAAAATGTCGTGTTATTTGGATATGATGATGCGGAATTTTCGGAAGAGAAGGAAGATGATGCACATGTACTTGTAGAGATTACAAGCGACCATACTGGGTTTACATCACATATTTCCGATGATAATTCTTATATCGCATATAGTTATTATTCTGACAGAGAGCTATCGGATGATGAAATTGCGGCAATGGTACGTGATATTTATTTTTAATTATAACCGGGCGTGTAGTATATACTGCACGCTCTTATTATGCGGCGTGATTGGCTGTATCGGGTTCGAATCCTGTACGTCGCCTATATAACACGAGAATGAAAGGAAGTGATTGTATGGATGGAAAAATAGCAAAAAGAACAGATGATGTTACAGATGAAGAATGGGCAACAATCAACAAGGTTAATAGAGATATGGTTCAGGACTATCTCGACAATCAATCCGAATTATCTCCTCGTACAAAGCCGGCATATAAATCCGGTTTAAGGATATTTTTTAAATGGACGAAAGATAATCTTGGTGATAAAGATTTTACACAAATAAAAAAGAAAGAATTTTTAAAATATATAAATTGGCTAACAAATCGGGGGATGTCCGATTCAGGCATTAGATTCAAAAAGGCATGTGTTAGTTCATTTTGCAATTATGTAATGATGATGTACGAAGAAGAACTCCCAACATTTAGAAATTTTACAGTAGGTTTAAAAGTGGTGCAAACTGGATATGTCCATGAAAAGATTCCACTCACTCCAAATGAGTATATATCTCTTTGCGAGGAATTAGAAAAACGTGAAGAATGGCAAAAATTAGCATATTTAGTGTTTTCATATTCTACAGGTTGTCGTAAATCCGAGGCAAGACAATTACTCAAAGAGGTAGTAGATTATCCGGCGAAAGAAAAGAAAATAAGGATATTGGATGATGACGGAAAGGAAATTGAGGCTATTTCCAAACAATATCATACTCATACGATTCGATGTAAAGGAAAATCAATTCAAGGCAAACCTCGAAAATTGAAGTTTGGAGAAGATGCTATGCACTGGCTAAAAAAATGGTTAGAAGTTCGTGGTGATGATGATTGTCCATATATGTTTGTTATTAAACAGAAAAATGGTATGGCAAGACAAGTTGGTGATGGTACATTTAATAACTGGTGTAGAGGTCTATTCGCAAAAATAGTCGGAAGAAGGGTTCACCCACATTTACTAAGGGAAAGCCGAGCCACTAATCTCGTTGTGTATGAACATAAATCCGCAGAGGTTGCACAGAAACTTCTTGGGCATAATGATGTGTCAACCACTAAGAATCATTATATAATAAAATCCGATGAAGATGACGAGTCCGATGAGGCATTTATTTAATAAAATAATATCTAATCTTAATAATCTATTGCGCTCAATGTAAAACTGTGTTAAAATACATATGAATTAAAGATAATTCAAAAAGTGCTACCGTAAAGCAAGACGGTTGCTCTGAAATTAAGTAGTTAACTTTAAAAAGTAACTGTAATTCCTTTGCCGAGGACAGTTACTTTTTTGCTTTGTGTATATCTTTACCAAGCATATATCCTGCGCCGCCGCATAATGCAACGAGTGCAATCAATGCTTCATATGAGAAAGTTATCATTGGCAAAATCTCCTTTCTGAACTACGGCACAACTCACCATCTATGTAGACTGGGCTTGTACTCCCAGATTGGAGAGAACCGTCCTACCGTTTTTAGTAGCACCTTATAATAATTATATCATATGACAATATTTTCTGTCAAAATATCCATAAATAAAAGAATAAACGCACATAAACATAGAACTTCACCAGATCTTTTATAGAAATAATAGAAAGATTAGTGAGTACAAAATAATTATATTTGATATCATTTGATGTGTAAACAGAGAATAATATAGTGTCCAAATATCGAAGCTAGATTCTAAGCAGCCCTCTTCGAGGCACACTATATCACATTTCGGCTTTGCTATTCATATAGTATTGTAAGTCCTACTACCGCATTTTGGTAGAACCGACTATATAACGATTCTAGTGCGCACGAAACCTTAATGCGGTATATCTATCGTGCTTCTCTACGTCAATGAGAACCTTTACGTATGACTGGTGACCGGTCTGACAATTTGGAAAGACAAATAATGGCGTACTATGTGGTTCGTATCACAGGTTAAATAACTGTACTTTCGGAGTACAGTGCCGGTTAGTTGAACGCTTCAAGCCGGCAATATAATATTTTGTTACGACCTTACGTCGTATACACCACAAATGATGACGACATTTGTGATCTTGGCGGCTAGTCACCGTCAATTTGCTGTTTTAGCTCAATTGGTAGAGCAGCTGATTTGTAATCAGCAGGTTGTAGGTTCAATTCCTATAGGCAGCTTCCATCATAATCCAATCCCAAACAGAGAATAATATAGTGTAACTAGAAAACTGCAAAGAAAGGAAAATATGGTAAATAAAAAAATACTGATGTGTGCTGTGGCAGCATGTACTTTGTCGGCGAATCATATATACGCTGATGAAACACATGTTTCTATGCGAGATCTTTTGTGTCCACAAACATACATCGCCAGTGTTGCTACTCTCCCACCGGTGAAACAATATAATGTTCTAGAGGATACTGAAAGCGGGATAATTGTTCACACTGAAACACGTATGTATACAACTACGGCTGTAAATTTACGAACGAAAAATACTACGAAAAGTAAAAGCGTTAAATTACTAAAAGCCGGCAAAGCGATTACTGTTCTAGATAAGTCAAATCATAAATGGCAGAAAATCTTTTATAAAGGAAAGATTAGATATATCAATTCAAAATATTTATCTAAGAAGAAGCCGGCATATACCAATGTAAAGTCTGTTGCTTTACATGGATTATCTGAGCAGCAAAAGCAGCGAGCGTATACAATGGCTGAAATTTGTATTAAAGAATGGAAAAAATACGGTGTGCTTCCGTCTGTATGCATTGCACAGGCTATGCAGGAAAGTACCCTGGGCAAATACTGCTCTCCTAATAATCTATGGCAGATTAAAAGCGGTGCCGTAAGCTACGGCAGTCTTGAAGAGGGAGTTTATGCGTATTTGAGAGTGATTAATAATGGATGCTATAAAGGTGCGCCTTTTGCTAAAGATCCATTATATCAGATTGAGAGAATTCTTGCCGGCGGATATTGTACTCCGGTTGGGAATTATTATAACTGCGTGAATCAAATTATAAATAAATACGATTTGCGACGATTCGACAAGTTAATTGAGGGGTAATTTACCCCTCTCTTACTAGCCCCGTTTGATAAGTGGCTTAAATCATCCGACCTTCTATCGGATACGCACAGATTCGAATCCTGTACGGGGTATAATATATAATTATGTAAGGAGGTACATATGAAATTCAAAATATTATTACGCTGCAAAGACAGCGTTCTCAAAAATAAGTGGGAAGTATATGGTACGACGACTATTTCCGGTACTACTACAACTTTTGAAGAATTTGAGACCGAAGATCGTACTGTTTTACAGGACAAGATCAAAGAATTAGATAAAGAAATCGGGTTTGAGAATATCCGTGTTGTGTCTGATTGGACATATGATATCGCTGTGAGTGTTGGCGAAGAATAACTCACATATACAGTTATGATCAGTTTGGCGACTGATTGGTAAAAGAAGCGTCTGTCTCATTGGCAGGTATACGGATTTAAGAGAAGTTACTTAATATAAGTAGCTTCTTTTTATATTGAAACAAAAGGAAAGGAAGTGACTGTTAATTGGCTACGGCTAAAAAAAGTACATCAACGGCTAAATTAACAGCCGTTCAAGCACGAGAACGTGTAGATGAGCTACAAAAAAAATTAGATAAGTTTGAAAGCACAGCATTTTGTTTAATGTGTAAAAAGCATAAGGATAGAAACACGAAATTTTATGTAAATACAGATCCAATGTATGGTGAAACAACATGTACTCCTATTTGTCGTGAATGTGCAAGAAAAATTGCACTAAGAGTTGATAAACAAGGGCATGAACATGAACCGACAAAAGAAAGTGTTATATTGACATTAAAATATTTGCAAAAACCATTTCTCGATTCTGTATGGAATGCAAGTATTCAAGAGACAGAAAATTTGGTTTCTGGAAAAGTTAAAACGAATGTGTGGGCTGCATATATAAAAAATATTCAAATGGTCAACTATGTAGGTTTGACATTTCTTGATTCTGATATGTTTAAGAACAATGATACTGAAAAGCCAGTCGATTCTTCAAAAGAAGAAATAACTGAAGAACAGTTAATTGAAACTCATGTAGGATTAGACACATATGATAGTTTCTTGAAAAACAAAAATGATGTCGTTCGACTATTGAGCTATGATCCATTTGAAAAAGAAGATATCGTAGACCAGCCATTCTTATATTCTCAATTATTAGGATTATTAGATTCTAGCGAAGATGCAAATGAAGACATGATGCGTACTTCTTCTGCTATTTCTATTGTTCGTGGATTTTTACAGCAATCTAAAATTGATGATACTGTAGCAAAATTAATGAGTGATGTTTCTAATATTGAACGAAATTCTGCGACAATTAAATCACTGCAAGAAAGTAAAAGCAAAATCACTTCTGTCATCACAAGTCTTGCTCAAGATAGTTGTATATCATTAAAGCATAATAAAAATGCCAAAAAAGGTGAAAATACTTGGACAGGGAAAATCAAGAAAATTAAGAGTCTTAATTTGCGTAGCGGTGAGGTTAATGGTTTTGATATTGATACATGTAGAGGTATGCAACAGGTTCAGGAAATCAGTGATGCTTCTATTATGAAACAATTAGCACTTGATGAATCTGAGTGGTCAGATATGGTTTCTGAAATGCGTGTCGTTAATACTGGTCTACGAAAAGAAAAGGATGCATATCAAGAAATCAATAGAATACTATTAAGAGAAAATCTTGATTTAAGAGATACATTAAAAGAAAACAATCTATTAAATGAAGAACAGTTAAAAGATTTAAAAGATATGTATTCTGTCTTTGCGGAATTTGACGAAGTTGAAGGGTCTCCTGGTGATGAAATAAAGGAGGTCACTGAAAATGAATCAGAATAAGCAAATGATTATGAATTATTATCAGAATGAAATTCTTAATTATGATACAGATTTTTATAATCAATATGGAATATATATAAAACCACATGGTTATTCTATTTCATCTCGTAAAATTGAGTCTTATATTCAAATCGCTGAAATTCAGAAATATCTGCAATGCAACCCCGTAAAAGCTATAGATCTTTTTTTTAACATAGAGCTTTTAGATGGACAGACACTTCTTGTACAAAGAAGTTGGGTTTGTCCAAATGTACTTGCTGTATGTACTCGTGGATATGGTAAAAGTACAGTTATTGACCTTGAGATAATGGCAAAAGATATGTGTTTTTGTAATGTATGGACATACATTGCAAGTGGTACAGGTGGTCAGGCTGAACAAACTTTTACTACTTTGGAACGACTTGCCAATGATAACATTGATACATTCTATGGTTCAACCGGTTCTGTATTTAAGAATGAGATTGAGATTAAAAATGCAGCAGGTGATGGTTTTTCACACTCATCCAATGGGTTTTCTTATTCATGTTATGACGGATCCATGACTAGGACGTTAAACGGAAATATAGATGCCAAAAGAGGTATGCGAGGCACCGTAATTTTTGATGAAAGTGGTTTCTTATCTGATGAAATGATGAATGTATATGGTGCATTCGCTGTTGTAAATAAAAGTTTAAAAACGGGTAAGGATATAGATGGTAATTCAATAGACCCAATTCGTCAAAGATGTTTACCACGAGATTTATCATATCAGAAGTATTACATAAGCTCGGCTTCTTCAACTGATACTCAATTTTGGAGACTGTATCGTGACTTTTCTAAACAGCAAATCATGGGAAATCCAGATTATTGTGTTTTACATATAGATTGCGAGCAAGCATTTAAACCAACTCTTAGAGGTGAATTAGTTACTCCTCTTCTATCTCGAAATACTGTCGAGTCCGAAATGAGAACGAATCCAGAAAAAGCAAGACGTGAGTATTATTGTATTTTTACTACTGATGCTGGCACAGATGCGATTATCCGTAGAGGTGTTATTACGCGAAATGAAGAAACAAGGAAACCTCTTCTTTATAATGATACAGGTGATAAAAAATTCGTCATCGCATACGATCCTGCTAGAAGTCGAGATAATTCAGTAATTCTTGTTGGCGAAATTTACGAATATGAACAGGTTGACGGAAGTATTGACACAAGAATGAGATTGGTAAACTGTATTAATCTCATTGATGTTGGTAAAAAAATCAAATCTCCTATGCAGACTCCTGATCAGATCGAATATCTGAAAAAAGTAATTCTTGATTATAACGGTGGAGCTGACGCATATGGAAATATTGTTGGTGTATACATTGATGCCGGTAGCGGCGGATCTGGCGTTAATATAGCCGATTATTTAATGCCTGACTGGACAGATTCCGCTGGTATTGTTCATAGAGGATTAATTGATAAGGAATACTCCGCTGATTATGTTAAGAAATTTCCCAATGCAGTAGACAAGATACATCTCATGTCTCCTGCTGGTTATAAATCTGAAATGTATGAAGCGATGATAGAACTGATGAATCAGGACAAAATCAGTTTTACAGCGCAATACGATCACAAAGGATATCTAACCGTTTTTGATGTTGACGAGAAGAAATTGGCGAAAGAAAAGAAGCGAATTTCTAATGAACTTAGAGCACAAAAGGTTAATGAGAAAGAATTTGAAACTAAACTCAATGAAGAGTTAGAGAAAATTGAATCTGTTAATACAAAAACCATAAAGCTTGATTGGCAAGATGAAATTGCTCTTGCAAATATTGATGCGTTAAAAGAAGAACTTGTAAATATGGTTCGGAAGAAAAGAGATTCTGGTAAAGATTCATTTGAACTCACACCAGAAAAAGCCAATAAGCTCCATGATGATCGTGCCTTAATTTGTATAGGGTACTTTGTAATAAATGTAGATAAATTACAAATAGAAAATTTTCTCTGATTAATTGGGAAAGTCCAGAAGTGGATAACCCACAGCAAGCGTAATGGTAGCTGCAACGACTAAGTGAGAAAACTTCATTCTACAAATTATATATGAAGATGCGATAGTCTGAACTCGTAATATAACTTAAAAATGAAATACGAGAATTAAGGTCGAGTGTAAAGACACTCTTGGAAGTACCTTAATCGCCTATTAAATATATCAGTTAAAGGAAGTGATACTATAACTGGTATTTATATGATAAAAAATGTTAAAAATAACAAACTATATATTGGTCAATCTACAGATATAAAAAATAGATGGGTGCGACATAAATCTGAATTGAATAACAATCGTCATATTAACAATCATCTTCAATTTGCATGGAACAAATATGGAGAAGATTGTTTTATTTTTGCCGTAATTGAAGAATGTTCTGTTTCTGAATTAGATGAGCGTGAGAAATTTTATATAAACAAATATAATTCTATGAGTAATGGATATAACTTGTGTGAAGGTGGAAATGGAATTCGTGGTTATAAACATACTGAAGAAGAAATAGAGAAAATGAGAATGATTCAAAATCCTAAAACATTACTTCAAATTAATAAAAATTTAGAAATTGTTAATAAATGGCATGGGGTATCACATGCCTCAAAAATTCTTGGTTATTCAAAAAGAAATATAGAATTATGTTGCAACATGGTTTATGGACATAAAACTGCATACGGATATTATTGGTTTTATGAAGATGACTTCAATAATAATAAAATAGATTGGAATTATTATACATCAAAGCAAAAGATCAATTATGATGGAAAATATGTTGTTCAAAAAGATTTAGATGGGAATATTTTATCTACCTTTAAATCTATAATGGAAGCACACAGAATGACTAATATTAATAGACAATCTATTCAATATTGTTTACAAGGAAAACAGAAAACAGCAAAAAATTATATTTTTGAATATATTTAATAGGTTTAAAAGTAACAGAATGATACAGCATGTATGGCTTCTTACGCCCTCATGTGTGAACGTAGGAAAGCTATTACAAATAGAAAACGTCCAACCGAAGATGCCACAAGTTTTATAAATAAGCTCCCAATCCGTAGAGCAAAATATAATTAAGGAGGTGCATTATCAAATATGCCAACGACAAAGAAAGTAGATGCTAATGCGCCTACTGCAAAAAAGCAACCAACTGCGAAAGAAATGCAGGCGTGGTATGAAACAAATAAAAGTAGACTTGAGCGTTATGCTGATGCTACAGATGCAATTACAAGTCTTCGAGATATACAGAAATCTTCGAGATACACAACTATTAGTAATTATTCTAAAGAAGATGTAAAATCATATATTAAGAACATTTCTTCGAGCGAAAAGAATCTGCGTAGTTTATCTCGTTATCTTTATTATCGTTCAGAAATCTATTATCGTCTTTGTAAAT
>ERZ773200.948-NODE-948-length-27143-cov-3.613076_pt1 | contig 27143 bp, 23 predicted proteins | sample MGYA00581008_ERZ773200 | MGnify/ENA primary metagenome ERZ773200 (study PRJEB29015, sample SAMEA2737770) | human gut metagenome | biome: human gut; feature: human-associated habitat; material: faeces | place: China | collected 2012 ... | reverse complement strand
CACTATTGGGTTGGCATATTTATGCTTTTGTGTTATAATTTAATGCAGAAAGGAGGAGTGGAATTAATTTTCCACTCCTTTCTATATATATTTTTATATTGGAGGTGTTTTTTTGAAAGATATAGTGGCATCTTTAGTTGATTCTAAAATTAGTGATTTAGGCATATATGTTAATGATGCATTTAGATCAAAAGAAGAAGGTAAGACTATCTTTAATATTGTTCTAGATGGCAAAGAAGTTATTGACTTAGATAAAATTACAGAAGCTAGTAGAATTATCAATAAGATTATAGATGATACAGATGAAATTGAAAAAGACTATGATGAGTTAGATATTTATTCTTTAGAAAAAGGAGATGTAGAAAATGAATGGTAAAGAATTTAAAAAAGCTGTTGATAATATTGTAAAGGAAAAAGGAATAGATCCAGAGGTTGTTTATGAAGCAATGGAGTTAGCTCTAACTTCTGCTTATAAGAAAAATTTTCATTCAAAAACAAATGTTAAAGTTTTAATTAATCGTGAAACAGGAGATATAAAAGTTTATTCTTATTTAACTGTAGTTAGTGATGATAAACCAGATGATTATTCTGATAACTTTGAAGTAGATGAAGATGGAAATGAAATAGAAGAAGATATCTTTAATCCAGAAGTTGAAATCAGATTAAGTGATGCTAGACGTGAAGATAAGTCACTAAATATTGGTGATACTATTGATACTGAAGTTACTCCACATGATTTTGGACGTGTTGCAGCTGCTACTGCTAAACAAGTTATAGTTCAAAAAATGCGTGAAGCAGAAAGAAATAGTATTATGGAAGAGTTTGGTGACAAACAAGATGAAATGTTAGTTGGTACTGTTGCTTTAGAAGATACAGATAACTATTTTATTGATTTAGGACGTACTAATGGTATTTTGCCTAAAAAAGATATTATTCCTGGTGAAAAAATTGAAATGGGTAGCCAAATAAAAGTTTACGTTACTAAAGTAGATAATAGTGGAAAAAATATGTTAATTTTACTATCTAGAAGTCACTATGGATTTGTAAAACGTTTATTCGAACTTGAAATTCCTGAATTATCAGATGGTTCAGTCTTACTATATAGTGTAGCAAGAGATGCTGGTAATAGAAGTAAAGTTGCAGTTTATTCAGAAAATCCTAATATAGATCCAATTGGAGCTTGTATTGGTGAAAAAGGAAGCAGAATTGCTCGTATTATAGAAGAATTGCACGGTGAAAAGATAGATGTTGTAAGATATGATAAAGACCCAGCTATCTTTATTGAAAATGCTCTAAGCCCAGCTAAGAACTTAACAGTTGCAATAACAGATCCTAAAAAACAAGAAGCTATGGTAATTGCTGATGGTGATAACTTCTCTTTAGCAATAGGTAGAAAAGGACAAAATGCTCGTCTTGCTAGTAGATTAACTCACTATAAAATTGATATTAAAAACTATGAACAAGCAAGAGAAGAAGGAATTAATTTTAGAACAGAAGATTAATAGGTGATTTTATGGAAATAAAAAAGTTTGCTTATAATGAATTGGAAAAAGGATATAGAGGTATTGTTGATAGATTTGGTGATTTTTATGCACTAGATGAAATTGGAAATATTGATCCCATTCATCAAGAAATGTTACCAAAATACTTGAAAGATAATGGAATTGATATTGTAGATAAATTTGAAAAAATTGATTTAGATCAGGATACAAAAAAGATATACTATCTTAGAAATCAAATTCCAGATTATAGAGCAATGCTTATTGATGTTTTAGGTTACTGTAATTACGATGCATATCCAAGTAGTGACTTTGCAATAATTGAAGTCCCTAATCCTAAAATAAATAATTATCAAATAACTAAAGAGCAACAAAATACTTTAATAAAATTGGTAAAACTAAATAAAAATTCTACTAAATCATTAAATCCAATATTTTCTGCTAACCAATCATTATTAATGCAAATATATAAAATGGAAAATTTTAGTGATGTAAGTACTAATGCTAAAGTAAAACAAAAGAAAATAGGTGATAAGTAATGAAAGTAAAAAAAATACCATTAAGAAGTTGTGTAGTTACTAAAGAAAAATTGCCAAAGAAAGACCTACTTAGAGTTGTTAGAACACCTGAAGGTGGTGTCATTGTCGATTTAAGTGGTAAAGCAAATGGAAGAGGAGCCTATATAAAGAAAGATTTAGAAGTACTAAATAAAGCACGTAAAAGTAAAATTTTAGAAAGAAGACTTGAATGTACCATAGATGAAGATTTATATAAGGAAATAGAAAAAATATGTGAAAAATAAAAAAGAGAGGTGATTATCTATGATGAGTTTAAAAGATTATGCTTTAGATGTTGGATTAGATTTAGAAAAAGTTAAAAAGATGTGTGATAAGATAGGAATATCTTACGATGATGAAGAATCTTTATTATCTGAGGATGATATTATTCTTCTTGACAATGAAACACAAGATGAAGAAGACTATATTTCAGATGATGTAAGTGAATATGAAGAAGAAATTGAAAGTATAGAAAAAGCAGAAGCTTTAGCAGAAGCTGCTAATATCGACCTAGATAATAGTGAAAATTTTGAAAAAGTAAAAAATCGTTCTCAAAAAAGTAAAGATGCTAAAAAAAGCTTTATGAAAGAAAGAAAAAAAATATACAAACATCGTGAAAAACTACAAAGTAATGAAGACAGTGTTGATAGTAATGTTGTTTTATATAAAGAAGGAATGACATTAGCTGAAATTGCTACACTATTAGATGTTCCTGGTGCAGAATTAGTAAAAAAAGTTATGGCTCTAGGAATTATGGCAGGACTAAATCAAAGTATTGATTTTGAAACTGCAGAAGTACTAGTACTTGATTATGACAAAGTATTAAAAAGAGAAGAAACTAAAGATATTTCTAACTTTGAAAACTTTGAAATAGAAGACAAGGAAGAAGATTTAATTTATCGTCCACCAGTTGTTACAATTATGGGACATGTTGATCACGGAAAAACAACACTTTTAGATACAATACGTAAAAGTAATGTAGCAAGCGGAGAAGCTGGAGGAATTACCCAAGCAATTGGTGCTTATTCAGTTCTATATGATAATAGAAAAATTACTTTTATTGATACACCAGGACATGAAGCATTTACTGAAATGAGAGCACGTGGAGCATCAGTTACAGATGTAGTTATCATTATAGTTGCTGCTGATGATGGAATTATGCCTCAAACAAAAGAAGCAATTGATCATGCTAAAGCAGCTAATGTTCCTATTATCGTTGCAATCAATAAGATTGATAAAGAAAACGCTAATATTGAACGTATTATGACCGCTTTAGTAGAAGCAGGACTTACTCCTGAGGAGTGGGGTGGAGATACTATTGTCTGTAAAATCTCTGCTTTAACTGGACTTGGAGTTGATGAATTACTTTCTAACATATTACTAGTTTCAGATATGCAAGAATTAAAAGCTAATCCTAATCGTTATGCAACTGGTACTGTAATAGAATCTAGAAAAGACAAACAAATCGGTTCAGTTGCAACATTACTAATTCAAAATGGTACCCTAAGACTTGGTGATCCAATTGTTGTTGGTACTACATACGGTAAAGTTAGAACATTAAAGAATGATTTAGGTCAAGATATAGTAGAAGCATCACCATCAACACCTGTTGAAATAACTGGACTTTCTAACGTTCCTGAAGCAGGAGATAAATTTATGGCTTTCGAAACAGAAAAACAAGCAAAACAAATTGCTGAAGAACGTCAAATTAGAGCTAAGGAAGCAGATAGCAACAGAAGTGGTATGACATTAGATGAATTATTTGGACAAATCCAAGAAGGTATGAAAGAAATTAATGTCATTATAAAAGCAGACGTTAATGGTAGTAGTGAAGCATTAAAATCTTCACTTGAAAAAATAGACGTTTCTGGTGTAAAAATTAATGTTATTAGAAGTAGTGTTGGTGCAATAACAGAAAGTGATGTTGTCTTAGCTTCAGCATCAAATGCATTAATTATTGGATTCAATGTACGTGCTAATAATAAAACTATGGATATTGCCAAAGAATACGGTGTAGAAGTTAGATACTACGATATTATTTATAAAGTAGTTGAAGATATGGAAGATGCTATGAAAGGTATGCTTGATCCTGAATATGAAGAAAGAATCGTTGGTACACTAGAAATTAGACAAATATTTAAATTCTCTAAGGTCGGATTAATTGCTGGTTGTCATGTACTATCTGGAGTAGTAAAAAACAATCTAAATGCTAGAATTGTTAGAGATGGTACAGTAATTTATAATGGAAAAGTTAATACACTACAACATGAAAAAGATCAAGTAAAAGAAGTAAAGAAAGATATGGATTGCGGTATTACTTTAGAAAATTGTCAAGATTACAAAGAAAAAGATATTATAGAAGTTTATGAATTAGTTGAAATAAAAAGATAGAAATATTAGGAGACGAAATTATGGCAAATGTAAAAATAGAAAGACTTAATCATACTTTTATGGAAGAAATTAGTCAAATTTTAATGACTGAAATCAAAGATGAAGACATTCGCTTTGTTACAGTTACTGGTGTAGATATTACTAGTGATTTAAGTTTTGCTAAAGTATATGTAACAGTTTTGGATGAATCAAAAAAGAAAGAAACATTAGAAGCATTAAATGGAGCAAGTCATTTTGTTCGCGGTAAATTATCTGAAAGAGTAGAGATACGTCACACACCAGAATTAAAATTTATATATGACTCATCTATTGATTATGGTAATCACATAGAAGATATAATTGAAAAGATACATAAAGAAGACAAATAATAATGTATAATTTTAAGAAAAATCACTGTTATATAGTGATTTTTTTCATTTATATTGGTATAATGAAAATGGTGATAAAATGCAAATAAAATATAGAAATATTAACATTAATTACATACAATATGGAGAGGGTAGTGATATTATTTTGCTCCATGGTTGGGGACAAAATATTGAAATGATGAAACCTCTTGGTGATCCATTATCAAAAAATCACCGAATTACAATATTAGACTTTCCTGGTTTTGGTGATAGTGAAGAGCCCAAAGAACCATGGTCTATCAAAGATTATGCTTTACTAATTGAGTATTTAGTAAAAGAATTAAAAATTAAAAAACCAATAGTAATGGGACATTCATTTGGAGGAAGAGTTGCTATCAAATATTCTTCCAATAATGCCATAGAAAAATTAGTCCTTTTTGGAGCACCATGTATTAGAACTGAAAAAAAGCCATCTTTAAAGGTTCGTATTTTGAAAAAAATAAAAACACTACCTGGTATGGATAGTATTGGAGAAAAGATGAAAAAATATATTGGTTCTAGAGACTATAAAGCTGCATCACCAATGATGAGACAAATCTTAGTTAATACAGTAAATGAAGATTTATCTTCATTTGCTAGGCAAATAGAAGAACCAACTCTTTTGATTTGGGGAGAAAATGATACTGAAGCTCCACTTAGAGATGCCAAAGATTTAGAAAAAATAATGCTTGATGGAGCATTAATAGTATTACCTGGTACTCACTATGCTTATTTAGAAAATCTAGGAAGAATTTTAAGTATATTAAATTCATTTATAGAGGGAGGGGTATAGCATGCTAATTATTTATGGAATGCTATTGCTACTTATTTATTGTGTTATCGCTCTAGATTCCAAAAAATCATTACATATGTTACAACAGAATTTATATAATGAAAATAATAGATATTTAAAATGGATTGTAAAGAATAAAGATTTATTTTTTAATATTCAAATTGGCTCAATTATCATAACGATTATTGGTAGTTTTGTAGTTGCTGGTATGGAAAATATCTTAGATGGTTTAGTAATCATTTTAGTAGCACTATATGCATATGAAGTATATCGTTTATCTAAATTAAAAGAAGAAGATTCAAAAAAAGAAAAGAAACCATTAGTAATCACAAAACGTGTAAAAAGACTTATATTTACTACTACAGTATTATACTTAATTCCTACTGTTATATTGTGTGTTAATTATAAGAATGTTTCTATGATTTGGATAATGTTGTTAATTATTTCTATTATTACATTCTTAAATAGATTTGTTGTATTATTATCAAATATAATCAATTATCCATATGAAAGAGGAGTATATAATTATTACAAAATTAAGGCTAAAAACAAACTTAAAAATATGCCTAATTTAAAAATAGTTGGTATTACAGGTAGTTATGGTAAAACAAGTAGTAAAAATATTTTAGCAGATATATTAAACGTAAAATATAATGCTCTACCAACACCAAGAAATCTAAATACATACAATGGCCTTATTATGACTGTTAATAATCATATGGATAAGTTTACAGATGTGTTTATTGCTGAAATGGGAGCATATGTAAAAGGAGAAATTAAAGGATTATGTGACCTAGTTCATCCTAAGTATGGTATCTTAACTAGAATTGGTACTGCTCATTTAGAAAGTTTTGGTAGTGAAGAAAATATCCAAAAAGGAAAATTCGAACTTATTGAATCACTTCCGAGTGATGGTATAGGTGTTTTAAACAGAGATGATCCAAAACAAGTTAGTTATAAACTAAAAAACAAAGTAAAACTTGTTTGGATAGGTATTGAAGCAGAAGATGTAGATGTTAGGGCAACTGATATAAAATGTAACAATAAAGGTACAACATTTAATATCATATTTAAAGGTGACAAGAAAAAATATGAATTTCAAACTAAGTTATTAGGAAAGCATAATGTTTATAATATTTTAGCAGCTGTTGCTTTAGGACGTGAATTTGGAATAACTGTAAAAGAATTACAACAAGCAGTTAGTAGTGTTAGAGCAGTTGAACATAGATTAGAATTAAAAAGACTTGGTAATTTCTATATGATAGATGATGCATACAATTCTAATCCAGTTGGTGCCAAAGGAGCAGTTGATGTTCTTGGTATGATGCCAGGTAAGAAGATTATTGTTACTCCAGGTATGATTGAACTTGGTGACAAGGAAGATGAATATAATAAAAAATTTGGCTCAGAGATTGCCGAAGTTGCAGACTATGCAGTATTAATTGGTGAACGTCATACTAAGCCAATTTATGAAGGATTAATCAAAAAAGGTTTTGATAAAGATCATATTATTGTATATAATGATGTAAGAGAAGCATATAAGTTTATAGAGACACAAGTTGGTAATGAAGAAGTATATGCTTTGTTTGAAAATGATTTACCTGATAGTTATAATGAATAGGAGGAATTTAAAATGAAAATTAAAGTTGGTGTTATTTTTGGTGGAGAAAGTGTTGAACATGAAGTTAGTATAATCTCTGCTATTCAAGCAATGAATAAAATGGATCAAGAAAAATATGATATCATTCCTATCTATATTACAAAAGATAGAGAATGGTATACAGGAGATATGCTTAAAGATATTGAAGTATATGAAGATTTAGATTTAGTTAAAAAATATGGAAAGAATGTAGTACTATATTATAAAAATGGTTCTTATGTTTTACAAAATAAGAGGTTTCCTAAAGGAATAGTTACTGATATCGATATAGCTTTCCCTATTGTTCATGGAACAAATGTTGAAGATGGTGTATTACAAGGATATTTACAATCAATTGGTATTCCATTTGTAGGAGGAGACGTTTACGCATCAGCTGTTGGGCAAGATAAGGTTTATATGAAAGCTTTATTTAAAGATTCAGATTTACCAATGACTAAATATGTATGGTTCTATGATTGTGATTATAAAAATGATAGTGAAGAAGTAATTAAAAAGGTTAATAAATTAAAATATCCAGTTATTGTAAAACCTGCTTGTACTGGAAGTAGTGTAGGAATAAAAGTAGTTGATGATGAAAGTGAATTAGTTGAAGCTATAGACGATGCTATTCAATATGATAATAAAATTCTTGTAGAAGAAGTTGTTACTGATTTAAAAGAAGTTAATATCAGTGTTGTAGGAAACTATGAACACCAAAAAACTAGTGAAATCGAAGAAGTTATTTCTGCTAATAAATTCTTAACATATGCTGATAAGTACATCGGTGGTGGAAAAGGAAAATTAAAAGGTATGAAAATGCCTATGAAGACACCTTCTAAGGGGATGGCTTCTGCAAATAGAAAACTTCCTGCTGACTTATCTGACAAAATGAGAAAAGAAGTAGAAGAAATAGCCATTAAAGCATTTAAAGTTTTAGGATCTGCAGGAGTTTGTAGAATAGATTTTCTAATAGATGAGAAAGCAAAGAAAGTTTATGTTAATGAAATTAATTCAATTCCAGGAAGCTTAGCATTCTACTTATGGGAAGCAGCTGGAGTTAAGTATACAGAATTATTAGATGAATTAATTAATATCGGAATTAAAGATTATAAAAAGAGAGTTAGTAAAACACATTCCTTTGATACAAATATCTTAAAAGGATTCTCACAACGTGGTGGAATTAAAGGCATGAAGGGTATGAAAGGAAAATTAAGGTAGTAGTTTATACTATCTTTTTATTTTTATGAAGTTAGTAGCAGTCTTAAATAGGTATGAGAATTCAAAGGAAGCAGATTTATATTATATGAAAGCTCTAAAAAAGTTTGAAGCAACACCAGTTCTTATTAATGAAAATAATTTAGATCTATTAGAAAAATGTGGAGGAATATTATTAACAGGAGGAGATAATAAAGGGACTTTAGATGACTACTTAATAAAATATTCTTTTGATAATAAAATACCATTATTAGGAATTTGCCAAGGAATGCAATCTATGGCTTTATATAATACTAATAACACTTTAGTAGATGTTCAAAAACATTATAATTGTAAACATTTAGTAAATTTAAATAATTCTAAATTCAAAGATATAGTTGGTAAAGATAAAATACTTGTTAATTCATATCATCACCAACAAGTATTGGATTCAAAAGAGTTTAAAATTGTAGGTAAAAGTAGTGATGGTATTATTGAAGTAGTTGAAGGCGTTTATTCATTTTTTCAAATAGGAGTTGAGTGGCATCCAGAAAGAATGTTAGATGATGAATCAAGTGATTTACTCTTCTCTAAATTTATAAATTGTGTAATTGAAAAGTAATTATATTTTTAATTGATCAGAAGAAAATAATCCTTCTTTTATTTATAATTGCAACAAAATTGCAACAGTTTCTAAGTTTAACTAAATTTAGTTTTAAATACTTTAACAAAAAAACGATAATCCTTAGAGAATGTCCTTTTCGCTAAAATGCCACCAAAATGCAACTTTTATATAAAAAAAGAATAATACAAAATTGTATTATTCCTTTATTTCTCAATGGTGGACTGTTAGGGATTCGAACCCTAGACCCACTGATTAAGAGTCAGTTGCTCTACCAACTGAGCTAACAGTCCAATTTCATTTGCAATTAAAATTATAACATAAAATAGAAAAAATACAACAATTTTGTAGAAAAAATTAGAAAAAATATAAAATTTTAATAAAAAAAGAATAAAATATAGTAATTATTGAAAAAAACACTTGATTTCTTATTTGATTTATAGTACTCTATAAATGCAGTTGAGAAAAAAATTAAATTTTCTCTTGCAAAAAGTTTAAAAATAGGGTAAACTTAAAAAGTACTCGCAATTAATGGTCCTGTAGCTCAGTTGGTTAGAGCACACGCTTGATAAGCGTGGGGTCATAGGTTCAAGTCCTATCAGGACCACCATTAAATTGCCTCAATAGCTCAGTTGGTTAGAGCACCTGACTGTTAATCAAGGGGTCCTAGGTTCAAGTCCTAGTTGGGGCGCCATAATGAAATTAATGCTGAGTATTAACTCAGTTTTTTATTGGAACTTTATAAAATAAATAATATCCATAAGAGTATAAATATGATATGATAGACATAAGAAATCAGGTGATAACATGTCTAAAAAAAATATAAAAGAAAAATTAACAAGTAAACAAACATTTAAACTCTCTGAAGTTTTAATAATTGTAATAATATCCATTTTAATAGGAATTTTATTTGGCAGTAGTATCACATATGAAAAAGAAAATGTAGTAGTAACAGACATACCAGAAGAGTTAGAAGAGTTTGTTACAACCTATGAAAATATTTACCAAAACTATTATAAGAAAGTAAAAAAAGAAGATTTAATAAATGCAGCTTATGAGGGAATGGTAAATTCATTAGATGATCCATATGCTGCTTATATGGGAAAAGACGATTCGGAAAGTTTTAATCAAACAGTAAATGGAGAATATGTTGGTATAGGAGCTGCGGTAGAATATAAAGAAGAAAATGCTAAGATAAGTACAATATACAAAAATTCACCAGCTCAAAAAGCAGGATTAGAAGTTGGTGATCAATTACTTGCCATAGATGGTCAAGATGTTAAAGGAAAAACACTAAGTCAAATTACAAAGTTGATCAAAGGTAAAGAAAATACTAAAGTCAGTATAAAAATATCACGAGACGGCAATGAAAAAACATATGAAATGAAAAGAGCTAAAGTTTCAGTACCTTCAGTATCATCAAAAATAATTGATAAAAATGATAAAAAAGTGGGATATATATCAATAGATGTATTCTCATCAACAACTTATAAACAGTTTAAAAAAGAATATAACAGTTTAGTAAATAAAAAGATTGATTCCTTAATAATAGATGTAAGAAATAATCCGGGAGGTCAGTTAGATGACGTTAAAGAAATTTTACAGCTATTAGAAAAAAGAGATAAAGTATTATATCAAATACAAACAAAAAACATAAAAAATAAAGTATATGATGGAACAAAAAGTTACTGTAACTACAAAATAGCAATTCTAATAAATAAAGGTAGTGCATCAGCTTCAGAGATTTTAGCAACCTCACTAAAAGAAAATAATAAAGCTATACTAGTTGGTAAGACAACATATGGTAAGGGTACAGTTCAAAAAGCTTATTCCTTATCTTCAGGTGCAACCTTAAAATATACAACTCAGAAATGGTTAACCCCTAAAGGTAATTGGATAAATGAAAAAGGAATTACTCCAGATGAAGAAGTAGATCTATCAGACGAATACAAAGAAAATCCATCTGATGATACAGATAATCAACTACAAAAAGCAATAGAAGTTCTAACAAAATAAAAGAGTTTTAATTAACTCTTTTTTCATTTATTAGTATAGTATCAACAATTAATTGTTTATCATCATTATGAGGACTACATGTTGTTAAGATGAGCTGTTGGCTATTAGATTTACTTATCTCTATGTCACCATCTTTTTCTTCCTCAAAAACATCTACAACCTGATATGTATAAATAACATTATTATAAGTAAATATAACATTATCACCATTCTGTAATTTATCTAAGTCCTTAAAATAAGCAAGATGTCCAGAACCAGAATGAGCAGCTAAAAATATAATACCATTTTTATCATCATTAGGTAGTATTGATTCTTTTAATATAGTTACATGTTTATTGACATTATTAGAAGAACTAGATACTTTATAAATTTCTTCATCAACATTAATTTTTGGAATTCTAACTTGAGCTAATATATCACTTTTAGTAACAGGATTAATCTTATTATTAATATTATTTATTGGTGTTACAAAACTCTTATAATTGGTTGTAATAACTTTACCATCAACATGATAGAAAGAACAAATAAAAAAGATAAATATACCTACATAAAAACTAAATATAAAAAACTTTTTTAACAAGTAATACTCCAAGTAAGATTAAAATATTTAAAATAGAACCTTTAGAATCAATATGAGTATTAGGCACTTTTATTTTATAATCATACAATTCTATCATCTTATCTTTATTATCTTCTACATTAATATCCATATCATCTATCATTTTATAACCAGGTGTTGTATTTCTTTGTTTAATTGTATATTTCCCAAAAGGTAAAACAATAGAAGCATATCCGTTAGAATCAGTAACTATCGTATCTACAAGGTCTCCATTTGAATTAATGATATCAAACCCAATACCACTCTCTAAAGATGATGATTCTCCATCACCAAATTTTTTAGATATTTCAATCTTCTTTTTAATTACCCTATTTTTAAGAATCATCCTGACATTTGACTCGTCCTTAGTAATTTCAAAAGAGTATATGTTATCATCAACTTCATATCCACGACCAGCTGCTTTCTCTTTAATATAGTACTTCCCATAGTCAAGATTTGGATAAATCCCTTTCATCTCATCGTCAATTTCAATATCACCTAAAGCATTCATATTAGAATCAAATATAGTATAGATTGCTCCCGAAAGTGATGCATCTCCACTAGGTTTAGTTTCGTTAGTATCGGCATCAACCTTTACAATCTCAATAGATGTTTTTTTAACCATCACCTTGAATGATATTGTAATAGGGTTTAAGTCACCAATAGTTGTCATATCCTGACTATTATCAGATTGATAAAAGAATGGAATAGAGGTAGTCATAATATCTTTTCTAGTTAAACTAAAGTTATATTCACCCTCCTCTAAATCATGAAGTATTAAGCTATTTCCATCTCTATTGATATGTGTTGTATCATCAAATTTAAAATGATCTAATACATTATTTTGATCAACTATCCTTAAATTTTTTCCCTCAACCAAATCATAAGTAGAACCTGAAAAACTAGGCACAGTTTCATAAGAATTAATTAAACTGTTTATTTCATTAATTTCTGCTTCATATGCTGATATTCTGTTACCGTTAAGACTATCAGTAAAATAAATATCACCACTAGGATCAGCTTCCCTCCAAATCATAAGTTGTGCAACAGCATACCATTTAGGATCATAGTGTGAACCATAAGTATAACCAAAATAGGCAATCTTTTTAATTCTATCCATTTGCTTATCGTTTAAATAATTAAGAGAAGTACTTCTTTTATAAGTTCCACTTTCATTAAACATAGCAAAAGGTTCAACACAATAGGCAAAACGATTATAATTTTTAAGCATAAAGAATCTAGCCTTTTGATAATATTTTGTTCCCCCTTTAGCCTTTGTCATGTAAATACCATTAATATAGTCACCCTCATAAAAAGAAAATCCTTCAGCATTAACCTTTGTACTACATACCATACTAATACCAATAATTGTCATTAAGAAAATAAATATTTTTTTCACAAAATCCCTCCTTTTTTCTTAATGCCTAAGACTATACAAAAAAACATAAATAAACACAAATGAAAGAAAATAATAATTCGCAAAAAAAATCACCTAAAAAAGTACAAATCCATCTAGTAATTAAACTAAATTGTCAAAAAATAACTCTAAAAATATAAACATTTAAGATAATTGACAAAAAAATTTAATATACTTATAATGAATTTATTGGAGGCGATAAAATGACTGATATAGAAATAGCTAAAAAAAGCCAAATAAAAGATATCAGACAAGTTGCTGAATCATTAAATATTGGACAAGATGACCTTATATTATATGGAAATAATAAGGCTAAGATAAAATTAGAAAAGGGTACTAAAAAAGGAAAATTAATACTAGTAACTGCGATAAATCCAACTCCGTATGGAGAAGGAAAAACAACCATTAGTATAGGTCTAGGAGATGCTTTAAAAAAATTAAATAAGAATACGATAATAACTTTAAGACAACCATCAATGGGACCCGTATTTGGTATGAAAGGTGGTGCAACTGGTGGAGGATATTCACAAGTAGTTCCGATGGAAGATATTAATCTTCACTTTACTGGAGATTTTCATGCTATAACATCCGCAAACAATTTATTATCTTCTGCAATTGATAATCATATTGAAAATGGAAATGAACTACATATAAAAGAAATATTATTTGATAGATGTATAGATATAAATGATAGAGAACTAAGAGATATTACTACAAAAAGTGGAGTAAAGCATTTTAACATTACAGCGGCTAGTGAGATTATGGCCCTATTTTGTATGGCAACATCACTAAAAGACTTAAAAGAAAGATTAGGAAATATTATCATAGGAATAAATGATCAAAATAAATATGTATATGCAAAAAGTCTAAACATAGAAGGAGCTTTAACTGTCTTACTAAAAGATGCATTATATCCTAACTTAGTACAAACAATGGAAAATACACCAGTTATTATGCATGGTGGACCTTTTGCTAATATAGCTCATGGTTGTAACAGTATAAAAGCAACAAAACTAGCATTAACTCTTTCAGATTATGTTATTACAGAAGCAGGATTCGGATCAGACTTAGGAGCAGAAAAATTTATAAATATAAAATGTAGAAATGCTAATCTAAAACCAGAAACAATAGTCTTAGTCGCAACCATAAAAGCTTTGAAATATAATGGTAATGAAAATTTAGAAAAAGGACTATGCAACCTAGTTGCGCATATTGAAAACCTAAATAAGATGAGTTCAAATATAGTTGTCTGCTTAAATAGATATGAAAGCGACAAAGATGAAGAAATAGAATTAATTAGAAAGATTTGTCTAGATCAAGAAGTAGAATTTGCTATATCAACATCGTATAAAGATGGAGGAGAAGGATCCATTGATTTAGCTAAAAAAGTTTTAAAGGTCATGGAATGTGAAAATAAAATAAATTATTTATATTCTTTAACTGATGATATAAAAACAAAAATTGCCTCACTATCAAAGAATATTTATAGAGCAAAAAATGTAGAGTATAGCGATCTAGCAGAGGAAAAAATAAAACAATTACAAGAAAATAATATATCTAATCTTCCAATATGTGTTGCTAAAACACAATATTCATTATCTGATGACAAAACAAAACTTGGGTTGCCAACAGACTATACACTTCACGTTAAAGATATAAAAGTATATAATGGTGCTGGATATATTACTGTATTATTAGGAAAAATACTAACAATGCCAGGTTTGCCTCCAACACCAAATTATGAAAAAATAGACATTGATGATGATAACAATATAATTGGTTTATCTTAAAACAAAATAAAAATTCCCATTCAGGAATTTTTTTAATTTAATTATTATTAGTATTATTGTCAGTAACTTTTTCCTTATTACTATTAGTTAAAGAATTATCAGTACTAACACCAAACTTAGGCTCATAAATAGTAATAGTATTCGTATAGAGTTTTCCATTATAACTAACAGAGTATAAATAACTTCCAGGCTTATTTGTATCAACATTACTGGTATCTAATATAATCGCAGCTTTAACTTCATCAGAAAGTTGTTCCTTAATATAACTAGAAACATCAACAGGTAGATTAGAACCAACTTCAAAAGATAAGCTATTTAAAGTCATTGTACTAACTTGTGGTAGTGGTTTATTAATTACCATTACAGTTCCATTATATATTTTTTTATTATAAGTAATAGTAAAAGAATAATTACCTACTTGATTAGTATTAACATTACTAGTATCAAGTTTTAATCTTTTAACAATACTATCTTCTATATCATCTGGATTAGCTAAATAATCAGCTGTATTCAAACTTAATAATTGATTTACTTCAATTTTTACATCTTTTAATTTTATCTCATTTGACTTGGCATTAGTAACTTTCCTTTGAGTAACACTAAGTTTAGTAACACTACTTTTTTCAGTGGCTTTAGCTAAATATGGCATAGAAACACCACTAGTAATGCATAAAACTCCTAGAAAAGAAAATGTACCAACAACGAAATTTCTAAGGTTATTTGTCATATTCTCCCTACCTTCTAATCTGATTATATAATAAAGAAAGACTAGTTTCAAGAAATAAATAAAAATTTGTTGAAAAATAAAGATAATTGACATATACTTAGGGTGAGGTGAAGAAAATGGTTGGAGTTTGGTTAATATCATTTTTATTATTACTATTCATCGAAGTAATTACCATTAATCTAGTTACAATTTGGTTCGCTCTAGGTTCTCTAGCAGCTCTAATAACGACAATCCTAACAGATAATGTAAACATTCAAGTAATAGTTTTTATTGTTGTTAGTGCTGTATCATTAATAATTACAAAACCACTTGTAGCTAAATTAAGGAAGCGAAAGATTACCCCAACAAATCTAGACCGAGTAATTGGAAAAGAGGGAGTAGTAATAAAAGATATCTCAAAAAATTCCTACGGAGAAGTAAAAGTAGGAGGAAGTGTTTGGACTGCAACAAGCACAAAAAACATAAAGAAAGATTCTCAAGTAAAAGTTTTAAAGATAGATGGAGTAAAACTAGTTGTTGAGAAAATAGAGGAGGGAAAATAATGTTTTTATTAATTTTAATAATTATTATCGTAATTATTGCTGCTGGAGTAAAAATTATTCCACAATCAAAAGCCTATGTTGTAGAAAGATTAGGTGCATATGATAGAACTATGGAGACAGGACTTCATTACAGAGTTCCTATAATTGATAGAATAGCAAATTCAGTTAGTCTAAAAGAAACTGTAAAGGATTTTGCTCCACAACCAGTAATTACAAAAGATAATGTTACAATGCAAATTGATACAGTAGTGTACTATCAAATAACTGATCCAAAATTATATACTTATGGTGTTGATAATCCAATAAGTGCAATAGAAAACTTAACTGCTACAACACTTAGAAATATAATTGGAGAACTTGAATTAGACGAAACTCTAACATCACGTGACTTAATTAATTCAAAAATGAGATCAATCCTAGATGAAGCAACAGACCCATGGGGAATAAAAGTAAACCGTGTTGAAGTTAAAAATATTTTACCACCTAGGGATATCCAAGAAGCAATGGAAAAACAAATGCGAGCTGAACGTGAAAGACGTGAAGCTATATTAAAAGCAGAAGGAGAAAAGAAATCTGCTATTCTAATTGCTGAAGGTGAAAAAGAAAGTGCAATCCTAAGAGCTGAAGCAAAAAAAGAAAGTCAAATAAAAGAAGCAGAAGGTGAAGCACAAGCAATAATTAAGATTCAACAAGCTACTGCAGAAGGATTAAAATTACTAAAAGATGCAAAAATTGATGAATCCGTTCTAAAATTAAAAAGTTATGAAGCCATGGTTGATGTAGCAAATGGACAAGCAACAAAAATAATTGTACCAAGTGATCTACAAAACTTAGTTACAGGAGCAACCACAATAGCAGAAACAATAAAAGACAAAAAAAGCTCAAAATAATAAAAGTTTCCACAAAATCTGTGGAAATTTTTTCTTGAAAAAATATAAAAAAATGCTATAATAAAACACCAAAAGGAGCTGTATTAAATGAACAAGCAAGAAATATATGATGAATTTACAGATAAAAAGATTAGTTTAGGTCTTATGAAGTCAGAGAGAAAAAGATATAAAGAAATGATTAGAGCCATAGATACATTAGGTAATTTTAATGGAAAAATGTATGCAAAAAAACATACAAGTACTTCAGAATTCTTTCTAGATTCGCTATGTATAACAGACAGTGATGGAGTAGAATTTTATCTAACACCAGAATCTGCATTAAAAGACCAAGAGAAATGGCTAGATAAGAAAAGTACTAATAGTATAATTGCAAAAAAAGAAAGTGAAAATATATACTCACTATATGAACCAATGACAAGTACTCCCGAAAAGATTGCAAATATATTTTTAATTAATGATGCAATTTTATATGTTCATAATAACATGGTGTTTCAATACTATGATTACATAAGGAATAATAAAAAAATGTCAATTAAATTAGAAAAAAGAGCTAGATTATTACCAGAGTATTATCATACATTAACAGAAGAACTAGAAAAAAACGATCCACAAAACTTAATACAATACTTAAATATTTTATTCAATATAACTGATTTGTATAATTGTGAAGTGTTAGAGGCAAATACATTAAAAAATAATCAAAAAATAGAAGATATTAAATTAAAAAAAGGTGTTATTAAAGAAATGTCTTTGATTGGTTTATCACAAAAACAACTAGATGAAATAGAAATGGCTAATAAAATAACAATAACAGATTTATATGATTACAAGCAAAAAGAAGATAGTCCAGAATATGAAATAAACTTAGATATAGTGAAGATAGATAAGAACTATTATTCCATTATAGAAACAATCAATCAAAATCATAATACTCGTGCCGATATTTATGTGATGGGGAATAAATTAGTAAGTACAATTTATAACCACAATCAAGTTACTTATTCAGTTCAAGATAAAGACAATAATTTAGAACTAACTATAAGTAATGAAAAAGAAACTAGAAAAAATGAACAGAAATTTATTAATGGTATTAGAGATAAAAATCCTACTAACGCTATAGAGTTATTGAAAGTAGCAGACGATAGTGACCTTCTAAAAGATAATCATTCCTTTGTAGCAACATCAGAAAATGAAACTATAAGAATGGAAAATGATGAATTGGTAGAATACATAATACCAGATGATGTATATGAAAAAACTAAAAATGAAATTACTTATGAGATGCCAACAACAGATTCTTATGAAAAACATCCAGAAGCATTTCAGCTAACAAAAAAAGTCACAAAATAAGGTGACTTTTTAATTTACTAATTTTCCTTGATAAGTATCTCTTTTTACCATTTCTTTATCAATTTCATTTAATACACAAAACTTCTTTAATAACCAACTAGGAGTAATTAAATCTTCCTTTTTAGGATCTCCTGTAATTCTATGAATAACTATATCACTTCTTAAATATTCAAGTTGAGATATAACGATATCAACATATTCGTCTCTTGATAAAATATGGAATTTATTTTTCTCATAGTACTCCGCAAGTGGAGTATCAGAAAGAACACTAAGCATATGTATTTTCACACCTTGAATATCAAGTCCATTCAAAAACTTAACCGTCTCAATCATATCATTCTTTGTTTCATAAGGTAAACCATTAATAATATGTACAACAACATCTATATTTCTACTTCTAAGCTTTTTTACCATTTTAGTAAATGTATCAAGACTACAACAACGATTAATAAGTTTAGCAGTCTCTTCATGGATAGTTTGAAGACCAAGTTCAACAGTTAAATAGGTTCTTTTATTTATATCTTCAAGATAATCAAGACACTCATCACTAATAGAATCAGCCCTAGTCGCAATATTCAAACCAATAACATCATAACGATTTATAATAGGCTCATAAATTTTCTTTAACTTCCAAACAGGAGCATAAGTATTTGTTCTAGCTTGAAAGTAGCCAATGTATTTAGCATTAGGCCACTTTTTTTTATAAATATTTGAGACTTCTTCAAACTGTTTACTAAGAGAGTCAGAAACTTTACCTGCAAACTCACCACTACCAGATTTAGAACAATAAATACAACCACCATATCCAATAGTACCATCCATATTTGGACAAGAAAACCCTGCGTTTAAACTTATTTTACAAACCTTAGAATCAAATTTATGTTTATAAAAATAATCAAGTGTATGATAACGTTTATTATTATCACTAAAAGAAAACAAGTTTTCCATACTATACCTCACTAATTACATACAAGAATAAAGCCAATACAAATTCTTTAGGTGTAAGAACTGCTTTTGTTCTTAAATATTTAAGGTCATTCGCTTTAATTTTATTATATATAAAGATAGTATTATTCTGACTTCTAGTATATTTTCTGTTCTTCTTATTAATTTGTCTTAATATTTTTTTATGGAAACTTCTATATTTATAAAGTTTAGCCTCCTCCATATCAAATAGCTTACCTAAATCTTCAGTTAATTTTAAAAATAGAGAAGATAAATCAAAGAAGTCAAATGAAAATATCTTAAGTAAAGCCTTAGTATTTAAAATCTCATTTGTTTTATGAATAAATATTTCTTGGTATTCACTATTAAAATAATCATATTTCTTTTTCTTAAAAGTATATTTCTTTCCGTAATAACGGTCAAAAACTTTCATAGTATCATAATATCCAAATAAAATATTCCTTTTAGAACCCTCTTTATTAAAATTTAAAAAATTTGTTAGTTTATTATTAGGCTTGATAGTTATAGTTGGAACTTTTTTCTTTACTCTTTGTTTAACACCAGGAGCTTTTAAGTCAACCGCGATAACTTCATCAGCACCCATTTCAATCGCAAGATTTATAGGAAGATTATCAAACATTCCACCATCAATAAATTTTTTACCATCTATATCTTTTTTTTGAAAAGCAGGATAACAAGAAGCACTAGCCATTAAGTAATCAACAAGCTTATCCTTTGGAATTTTACTCTTTCTAAGTTGAACCGCCTTCTTTCCACTTAAATTAACTGTAACTAGTCCATAATCAATATTTGATGAATAAAAAGAATCACTATCAATGCATTTAGAAATAAGTTCCTCAAGCACTTCTACGTCCATACCACCATTCTTAATAAAATTATTACAATACATATTAATAATATCCTTCATTTTAGAAGAATCTGGTGCTATATCACCAAACAACAAATTCATATTTATACTTTTCCATAGTTTCATTGCTTTATGAAACTTATTTTGAACCATCAATGCACCATTTAATGCACCAACAGATGTACCGGTTACTATATCATAAGAAATATGCAACTTTTTTAAAGCTTTCCATACTCCTATTTGATATGATCCTTTACTGCCTCCACCAGACAAAACTACTGCTTTCATAAAATCACCAAAAATATTATACCACAAAATCAATATATGATATAATAAAGATAATAATGGAGGAAGTATGGCAACAAAAAAGAAAATAAGATTAAAAGAACAATACATAAAAATACTAGAAGTAATAGGAGTAATCATAGCTATAATATTGGGACTATTCTTATTCTATCGTTCTAATATTAATGACTTGAAAAAGATAGGATATAGTGAGAAAGCATCAAAAAACATCTTAATAAAGTTTAAAAAGAAAGAAGTTCTACAACTAGGAAAAAACAAGACTCTAAATAAAGCCTTTGAAAGTAGTGATTATAATGAAAAAAACTTTACTATTTATCCAAAAATAAAATACCAAAATCAAAAACATCTAATAAAAAATATCAATACTTTAATAAAGAAAGGTTACAGTAATGATCAAATATCAATGATTTTATCACATGGAGATGATAATGATGTTACTGAATTTGCAAAAAGAAAAAAAGTAAGATATTTAGAAGAATTTTATAGTCTAGATTACGCAAAATTAAAATATTATGACAGATACTTAGAATATATGGATAATTCAAGAGAAGATGAAGAGACAACTGTATTAATTGTAAACCTAGATATGGATAAGGAAGAATATAAGGATCCAACAATTGTTAAAGAATTTTCATATACCATGCTTGTAAATAAACACAGAGAACTAACAGAAAAATTCACACCCAAGGACTTAGTAAAAATAACAGAACCATATACAACACAAGAAAATATAAAAGCCAATAGAACAGCCTATGCCGCAGCAAAAAAAATGATTGATGATGCAGAAAAAGAAGGATATTATTTAACTATCAACTCTGCATATAGAAGTTACAAAGATCAAGAAGAAATAACAAAAACGTATCAACAACTATATGGTGATGCTTACGTTGAAAAATATGTATTAAAACCAGGATTTTCAGAACATCAAACAGGACTTGGTCTAGATATTGGAAGTAAAAAAACATCAGTATTCGCAAATAGTACTGAATATAACTGGATAAAAGATAATTGCTATAAGTATGGATTCATATATAGATTTAAACCAAAATTTGAAGATATAACAGGAATTAGACACGAAGCATGGCACTATCGTTATGTAGGAAAAAAAGTGGCTAAAGAAATTTATGAAAAAGATATGAGCCTAGAAGAGTACTATGCTAAACATATTGACAAATAAACAAAAAATTCAACCAAAAAGTTGTTTTTTTTTATAAATTTCTACAATTTTTTTTCTTGGAATAAAAACCATTTTATGTTATTATAATACTAGAATAATAGGAAGGTGTTGGCTATGTATCCACTAGGCAAACAATTTAAGGTGAATCAAAAAGATGGTTTTGCTGAACAAAAGGCTATTTATAAAGGTCCAAATTACAGAATAACCATTATAACAGAACGAGTAGTGCGCTTAGAATACTCTCCAAGTGGAAAGTTTGTAGATAAGCCAACTCAATTAATTCAAAAAAGGAATTTAGGTTATCCAAACTTTCGTGTAAATCAGGATCCAAATGTAATTGAAATAACAACAAAATACTTTAGACTTACTTATATGAAACGTCAACCATTTGAAGGAAGTAAGGTAAATCCTACCAAAAACTTAAAAATAACTCTAATGGCTCCAGAGACAGAGCGTCAAAGAGATTGGTACTTTAATCATCCTGAAGCTCGAAATATGAATGGCAATATGGTATCAGTAGATGTTCCATGTGATAAAAGTTTGAAAAGAGGACTATATTCCTTAGAGGGTTTTGCTAGTATAAATGACACCCCAAATAAAATTTTAAATGAAGATGGTACATTTGAAGAAAGAGAGCCAGGTACAGTAGATATATATGTATTTATGTATGATAAAGATTTCAAACAAGCCCTATTAGATTACTATAAAATGACAGGCTTCCCAGAACTAATTCCAAGATATGCATTAGGAAACTGGTGGAGTAGAAACGTAACTTATAATGAAGAATCAGTAGAGGAATTAGTAAGTCATTTTGAAAAGAAAAAAATACCATTGTCAGTCCTACTACTAGATAATGACTGGCATTATAGAAATGTAGGAAATAATAAGGGACTAAAAAGTGGATTTACATTTAATAAAAGTATCATAAAAGATCCAAAAAGAATAGTTAACTATCTTCATCAAAGAGGAATAAGGTTTGGATTAAATATCAATCCAGAAACGGGAATATATCCACACGAAGAATTCTATATGCAAGCCGCAGGATATCTAGAGGTCAAGGATAATAAGGTAATTTTATTTGATCCACTAAATCCTAAGTTAATGGACGTTTATATGAAAGTATTTCTTCACCCTTTAGAAAGTTTAGGAGTAGACTTCTTCTGGAGTGATTATAAGGGAAATCTAAACTTAACAAATTTATGGTTTAATAATCACTATCTTTATAAAGATTCTGGAAGAACCGCAGAAAAAAGAGGTATGATTTTAGCAAGAAATGCAATCTATGCACCACATAGATACCCGATTCTTTATGGTGGTAGTAGTGAAATAAGTTGGGACAAATTAAAAGAATTACCAAGTCTTTACTTAAATGCAGCCAATATAGGTGTATCATTTTGGAGTCACGATGTTGGAGGAAATCATGGGGGAATAGAAGATGCAGAATTATATTTAAGATATCTAGAGTTAAGTGTCTTTTCCCCAATTTTAAGATTTCATGGTGCTAGAGGAAAATATTATAAAAAGGAACCATGGTTATGGGATTTTGAAACTCAAAATATTGCAGTAGATTACCTAAGATTAAGACACAGATTTATACCATATTTATATACAGAATCTTATAATTATACAAAAGCAGGAACTCCACTTATTCAACCATTTTACTACAATTACATGTGGACATATGATGATTCATTGTATAAAAATCAATATTACTTTGGTTCGCAACTATTAGTATGTCCAATTCTAACTAAGATGGATCCAGTTATGAACAGAACTATTCATCGTTTCTTTATTCCAGATGGAGTTTGGTATGACTTCACTACAGGAAAAAAATTTCCTGGAAATAAAAAATATGTATCATTCTACAATATTGAGGATTACCCAGTGTTTGCTCACGCTGGAAGTATAATTCCACTATCTAATCGAAGTGACTACAACAATACAGGAATTCCAACAGACCTAGAGGTTCACATCTTCCCAGGCGTTTCAAATACATATAATTTATATGACGATGATGGAACAACAGCCCTATACAAGGAAGGTTACTACTTAAAAACATCTATAGACTATAACTACTTAAAAAATAACTACACAGTTATATTTAGATCAGTTGAGGGAAAAAGTGGAATAGTACCAGAAAGAAGAAATTATAAAATAGTATTTAGAAATACAAAGCAAGCAGAAGATGTAACAGCATTCTTTAATAGTGAACCATATAAAGTAAAATCAGCAGTTGATGGTAATGACTTTATAGTAGAAGTGAAAAATGTACCAACTATTGGACAATTAACAATCAATTGTAAAGGTAAAGACATCGAAATAGATGCAATACGTGTTATAAATGATGATGTAAAAAGTATTTTATTAGATCTAAAAATCAACACATATCTAAAAGAAGATATAGATGCAATAATGTTTAGTGAACTATCTATAAGTAAAAAAAGAATTGAAATAAGAAAATTAAGAAGTAAAGGATTATCAAAAGAATATATGAATTTATTCTTAAAATTACTTGAATATATTAGCGAATTCTAGTATACTAATTACAATCTTGAAATATTGGTAGTAGTACTAGTAACAAAGTTTATTAAAGAGAGTCTACATATGGTGTAAGTAGATATAAAATTTGTTATGAACTTGACTATCTGTAATTATTTAGGGTAAGACCTTTATATCTATAAAGCTGCATATTAATTATGAAGTAAGGTGGTACCGCGATAATTCGTCCTTATATATAAGGGCGTTTTTTTAGTTTTTGGAGGCAATATGAAACAAATAGTATTATTTTTGTTAACTTATATATTTGTATTTATAATATATAAAGTTATGTTAATAGGAAAAAATAAAAAAAGAAATAGTAAAAAGAAACCAATGGAAGTAAAGTACTTAGAGACAAAATACAACCTAGATTTAAAAAAACTAAATTATAAGAATTTACTTAGAATAATAGCTTTAGTAAGTTCTCTAGATATATCTCTTATAGTAACGATAGCATTCTTATTTGAATCATCCATATTAGAACTTCTGATAATATTAGTTTTAATAATACCAACCATTATAATTAGTTATAGTTTTGTAGGAAATTATTATGTTAAGAAAGGAATGATTAAAGATGAGTAATTATACAGGAATAGAAAAAAAATGGCAAAAATATTGGGAAGATGAAAAAGTATTCGTTGCAGATAATAAAAGTAGTAAACCTAAATATTATTATCTAGTAGAATTTCCATATCCATCTGGTGCAGGACTTCATGTAGGACATGTTAGAAGTTATACTGCTCTAGATGCTCTAGCACGTAAGAAAAGAATGAATGGATATAATGTTTTATTTCCAATGGGGTGGGATGCTTTTGGAGCACCAGCAGAACAATATGCTATAAAAAATCATATTCATCCAAGTCTAGCTGTAAAAGAAAATATTAAAAATTTCAAGAGTCAAATTAAAGCAATTGGTCTATCAATTGATTGGACAAGAGAGTTCGCAACAACTGATCCAGAATATTACAAATGGACTCAATGGCAATTTTTAAAGTTCTTTGAACATGGAATGGCTTATAAAGCAAAGAAAAATATTAACTGGTGTCCAAAGTGTAAGATGGGACTATCTAATGAGGATTCATCAGGTGGTGTTTGTGAACGTTGTGGAACAGAAGTAGAACAAAGAGAAAAAGAACAGTGGATGCTTAGAATGAGTGATTATGCTGAAGACTTAATTACAGGACTTGATGATACTAAATTCCAAGATAGAATTAAAACAGCGCAAATTAACTGGATAGGTAAATCAACAGGAGCAGAAGTTAACTTTAAAGTAAAAGAAACTGACGAAGATTTAGTAGTATTCACAACAAGACCAGATACTCTATATGGAGTAACTTTCATGGTTGTCGCACCAGAACATCCAATAATAGATAAGAATAAAGATAAGATTTCTAATTTTGATGAGATTGAATCATATCGTGAAAAGATTAAAAATAAAACAGAATTCGAAAGAACTCAAGTAAACAAAGATAAGACAGGTGTATGCATAAATGGTCTTACTGGAATAAATCCAATTACTAATAAAGAAATTCCAATCTATATTTCAGACTATGTAATGATGAGTTATGGAACAGGAGCTATTATGGCAGTACCTGCTCATGATGAAAGAGACTATGAATTTGCTAAAAAATTTGGAATCGATATAGTTGAGGTAATTAAAGGTGGAGATATTTCAGAAAAAGCTTACACTGGTGATGGTGAAATGGTTAACTCTGGAGTATTAAACGGATTAACTAACAAAAAACAGTCTATTAAGAAAATGATTGAATACCTAGAAGAAAATAATTTAGGACATGAAAAAGTAAATTATAAACTACAAGATTGGATTTTCTCACGTCAAAGATTCTGGGGAGAACCAATTCCACTAGTTTATTGTGAAGATTGTGGTTGGGTTCCAGTAAAAGAAGAAGACTTACCAGTTAGACTTCCGGATGTTACAAACTATGAACCAACAGACGATGGTGAAAGTCCACTTGCCGCAATTACAGACTGGGTAAATACAACTTGTCCACATTGTGGAAAACCTGCTAAAAGAGAAACTGATACAATGCCAAATTGGGCAGGATCATCTTGGTACTGGTTAAGATATATGGATGCTCATAATGATAAAGAATTCGCAAGTCAAGATGCCTTAAAATATTGGGGTAAATTAGATTTCTATAATGGTGGTATGGAACATGCAACTAGACATTTACTATATGCTAGATTCTGGAATCAATTCTTATATAATATAGGACTAGTACCAAACAAAGAACCATTCGAAACAAGAGTAAGTCATGGTATGATTCTAGGTGAAGGTGGCGTTAAGATGTCAAAATCACTAGGAAATGTTGTAAATCCTGATGATATGGTAGCTTCATACGGTGCAGATGCTTTAAGAACATATGAAATGTTTATTGGTGACTATGAAAAAGAAGTTGCTTGGAGTGAACAAGGACTTAACGGATGTAAAAGATTTATTGATAGAGTTGTTAGAATTGGTGAAAAAGTAACTGATAAAAATAGTTACTCAGAAGAGCTAGAAAGTATAATTCATAAAACTATCAAGAAAGTTACTGAAGATATAGATGCAATGAAATTTAACACAGCAGTATCAGCCTTAATGATTTTACTAAACAAATTTGAAGAACAAGAAGAAATTACAAAAGATGACTATAGAACATTCCTAATTCTATTTAATCCAATCGCACCACACATTACCGAAGAGTTAAATGAAAAATATCAATTAGGAGAAGCAATATGTAAGAGCAGTTGGCCTACATATGATGAAGCTAAAACTATTGATGAAGAAAAAGAAATTGCAGTTCAAGTTAATGGAAAAGTACGTGCTACTATAAAGATTAATGTTAATGAAAATGAAGAATCAATCAAAGAAAAAGCTTTATCCACAGAAAATGT
>ERZ773200.943-NODE-943-length-27230-cov-4.408942_pt1 | contig 27230 bp, 67 predicted proteins | sample MGYA00581008_ERZ773200 | MGnify/ENA primary metagenome ERZ773200 (study PRJEB29015, sample SAMEA2737770) | human gut metagenome | biome: human gut; feature: human-associated habitat; material: faeces | place: China | collected 2012 ... | reverse complement strand
ATTTTTCGATGAAACAATGCAGGGTTTACTTGAGGCAGTGGCAATCGACCAAAAGCAAATTCCAGTTAAACAGGTAAACGGCTTACCAGCTACTACTCTTCGTGCGGAAGATGTAGAAAAAAATTTAATTGATGATGTTGTTAAATTACGGAAAGATTCTAATATTTCTCAAAAAGAATTAGCAGACTTAACGGAAAGTAAACAACAAAGTATTTCACGGTTTGAAAAGAAAACACATAGTCCGTCGTTAGTCTTATTTGTTAAAATTATTGACGCACTAGGATACAAAATGGAACTTGTGAAAAAATAATTTAAGTGTCATATTAGTTTATATAGCATCTAATGGAAATTCAATCTGTTAGGTGCTATTTTTATACGCAAAAATAAAGGAGGCAGACTGATGAAACGGAAAATAATATATGGAGTATGCATAGTCGTAGCAATCGCTACGGCTTTTTTAATTGGAACAAAAACGACACCACCAACGCAAAACAGCAAGGATATTCTTGATATGCGTACCGTTACGGATTTTGATGCAACAGATACGGGCGTCATGCTGTATACGAAAGATGGTGACGGATATTACTGGGAGCGATAAAGGGAAATATTTACATAGTTAGAGGGCTGGAATTATCCAGTCTTTTATAGTGTGTAAATACTGTGCGGATAGGCGGTGTGATAATGATCGCCACAACTACGCACGGAAACTTAAAGCACGCACTAGAAAGGCAGGTGTATGGCGATGAAAATTGTATGGATTACGGAAACGACCGGGAGAGCATACGTAAACGGAAATCTTGTAGCGTATGCCCACCGGGACAATCAGGGAAACGTGACGTATGATTCCCGGTTCTAAATGGAAACGGACGCCTTGCGAAAACAAGACGTCCAATGAGATTCAAGGGCGGTTATATGGTTGTAACCGTCCTAATAAAACAAATCAATTATAGCAAATATCAGGAGGAAAAGCAAATGAGCAGGGAATTATATAATTACAAGAGAAAGGCAACAACCGCCGCAAAGGATTTATGGTATGGCGATGATGTACTTGCGGCAATTGACCATGCAACAACGGTAAACGAAGTAGCACGGATTATGAAGAAAGCGAGGGAAGATTATGTATACGAAGAGTGAGTTGCAACGGATTTATGCGAAGGCAAAAGTAGCACGGTTATTCGGTGGCGTTGCCGCACTTATTACAGGTGTGGCAAGTACATTACTTACAATGGATGCCACTGCATTGCTAATCTGTGTACCGCTTGGTATTGCAATGTTAGCAACGGAAAGCGAACAAGAAAAATGTGCAAGAAAAGAATATATGGAGGTAGAAAGATGAGAGATTATGCAGATTTTTGGGAACTGACAAATTATTTGAACGAAGTGTTCAAGGGTGGGCTGACAGCAAGGGAAGTTGCTTGTTATGCGAGTGTGTATTATCAGGATTACTTACGGAGTCTTGAGCTGCACAAACCACAGGCAATTTTAATTTTAGTTATTGAGAGACTGGAAGAGGATGGAACCGATGAGGCAGACAGCTGGCTTGAAAAGATATTAGTAGGATTGCGTTAGGAGGTACAAAATGAAATGGATTGAGATTTTACGGAAAGATAATTATGCGTTATTACAAAGCGAAAGTGATACGCAATATGTGGTGGCGAGTGGATATAATCCAGATGCCGAAGAGGATGAATTGTGGGCAAACGGCACATACTTTACGTACTGGGAAAGTGTAGAGTGTAAGGCAGAGTGCTTGCAGGCGGCGTTGGATTGCTTGAGAAGCAGGACGGAAGAGCATTACGTCACGAAGAAACAGAAGTATCTTGAAATCTACAGGGAGGATTACGGCGAAGGCACATTTGACGAAATCTTACAGTCGCTTGATTTAGATGATGATATGGTAGGTGATTCGTTTGGGTGCTACTGTATTGTGGATGAAGAGAGTTTGAAAAGGTAGGTGATTATATGCAACTTATAGCAAAAACTCAAAAAGGAACAGAATTTATGCACTCAAAAGCAAATGCGTTCTTTGTCTCTGATGCAGGTGCAAATAAGATTTGCAAGATAATGAATAACACAAAGTTTATGCTAAAAAGCGAAAATGAAGTTTGGCATGTGTATGACTATGATTCTACGCAGGAAATGTATGTAACACACAGATTGAGTATATACAGAGGCGTTGTAAAGTTAAAACCATTGTAAATGGATATTTCATAGTGAAAGGAGAAAGCAATGAAGGCTAATGTATATACAATGGAACAAAAAATTAAAGAACTTACAAACAAGAAAACATTTTGGGATGATGTAAGAGAAATTGTTGGATTTTATGATGATACTGTTTTTATTGAAGATTGGGACATTAAGCGACTACAAAGAGTAGCTGATGCAAGATATGAAGAATTGGTATAGTGAAATGCGTGTTTCTTTGGAAAGGAAAGGTAAGGTAAGATATGAGTAGAAAATATGATATTAGAATTTGTAAATGTGGACGGATTCATGCTATCCCAAATGAGAGGATTGAAAAGGCATTAGATGCTGATAAAAACTTTCTTCTTATTTGTGCAGCATGTGGAAATGCAACTCTGATTGGTGCGAATATTTCGCCTGATTGGGACGATCCATCAAAAGATTGTTATGAAATGTATTCGGGAGATTTTTCTTCATACGAAGATAAAGTAATTAACACAGATACATTTAAGGGAAATGAGAAAGAAAAGGCAGTAGAAGAAATTCTTTATAGTCACGGAATTAAAGTTCCTATGAAAACAGGTCAGTATGCAACAGACTACTTTAACGGCAGATTTTCTGATAGATGGTATCCTGATTTTTATAAAATTCAGAGAACAGATATTACAGTAAAGGAAATTATGGACTTTATTGATGAATACACACACGACAGAACTACAGTGAATATGAATAGATTCATCAATGAAACACCTGACGATGTACTTGATGAGTTATCCAATTATCTGATTGATGGGTTAAATTGGAAGGGAACTAAATTTGAGAAAGAGTGGCACAAGTAAGAAATTCGCATTTCTTTAGAAGATTGGAGGAAATAATCATGGAATATATCATTGAAAATCTTACAAAAAGAGAAATTGACATTATGGAATCGTCAGATATTGAGTGGTGTCCAGATGATATGTCAGGAAACAATACGGATATTGTAGTATTCAATGAAAAGGATTGTGATAAAGCATTACATTTAATAGGACGCAAATGAAACTAAGATTTACTTGGAAATGGAGTGATTGAAATTGAATGATACAATAGAAAAAATAAGAGAACTTGTAAAGGAAATTAAATCCTATGATGAAGTCTTATTTATGTATGAAGGTGACAGAATAGATCTCGAATTAAAAAAGCAAGAATTATGGGAATTACTACAAAAGTTATAAATATCTAGCAACTAGACAAAGGCAGTTGGGAGAATAAATACCTAGCTGCCTATTTTATTACAAGAAAGCGAGGAATGAAGATGAACGAATATTTAGAACAGGCAAAGAACTTCTTAAATAGGGCAAATGCAAAGTGTGAAATTGTGTATGGTGGTATTTCACGGAATGAAAATTGGAAAGAGAAAGAAAAAAGAAATTGGTATGATGTAACAATCACAACGCCAAGAGGTAAAATGACGTTCACATTCTGGGATAGCATTCACAATACAGAAATTTCCACAATGACATTTGAGGAATACGCAAAAAAGAAACTCAAATATAACAGAATTGAAGGTATGTCATATGGTGAAAAGGTAAAAGCCAAAAATGATTTAGCAAGATTAAAGGCAGATGCTGTACCGAATGAATATGATGTATTAGCTTGTTTAGAGAAATACGATCCAGGAACTTTTGAAGATTTTTGTTCAGAGTTTGGATATGATGAAGATAGTAGAACGGCAGAGAGAATTTATATTGCAGTAATCAAAGAATATAAAGACTTAACAAGAATCTTTACAGAAGAACAGATGGAAGAATTAAGCGAAATTCAGTAGGAGGTATGATTATGACAATTACATATGATTTAGATTTAAACAGTTTTGAGGCTTGGGGTGGTGCAGTAGATACGCTTGACAGAATACAGAGAGAAGGTAAATGTGAAGAGTTAGAAAACATTCTTGAAGATTTATATCCTGATGGAATGACAGAAACGCAGCTTAATGATTTACTGTGGTTCGATTTTGAACAAGTGTATGAATGGCTTGGAATTAGAAGCGAAGAACAAATTGGAAAGGAAATCAAAGAGGCAGAAGATGAACTTGCTGATATGCAAAGCGATTTGGAAGATGAACTTGATGACGAAGATCTGACAACAGAAGAGAGAGCAGAAATTATTGACAGTTATCAGTTAGACATTGATGAAATCAAGGAAAGAATTGCAGACTTGAATGAAGAATTAGAGAATATCTAATCAAAGGAAATTGTAATTTACTAAGAAAGAGGGTTGACTTGTATGAACGAATTAGATAGGATCATTAAAGATTTATCTGAATCTATTGAAGATGACCAGAAATATATGGAAGAAGAGCTTGAAACAGTAAGAAATTATTGTATAAAACGGGAATTCAAGTTATCAGAGGATGAAATGAAAACAATTAAATCAATCGGTTTAGAAGATTGGATTGAAGGATGGAGGAATGATTATGAAGAAGTATAATGTAACATTTACAACATATGAAGAATACGGAAGTAGAGGCAGAAAACGAAACAGAGGCACTTAGAATCGCAGAAGATGAATTAAGATCTGGATAGGTATCGTCCAATCGCAGATACTCATTATGATGAAAGTGATATTGAAGAAATAGAGGAATAAAATATGGAAGAATATATTTTGAATGAATGTAGAAAACATATTTTAAAGTTTCATAATATGTCAGATACAGAAATTTATAATTGGATGTGCGATAATTATAAAGGATGTAGAGATTATAGAATGATAAGAAAATGCAGTTTTATAATATTTGAGGAGAGCAGATAGTTAAAAAGCTATCTGCTTTTTTAATGCAGCAAACAGAGAATAAATAAAGGCAGACGCAAACAAATGTGTCTGTCTTATTTATTAGAAAGGAGGATACAAAAAATGAGTAAAGAATATTACACGATTGTACGGAAGTATTATGGGTTTCCCGATTATTTAAGTACAGATTTATCAAAAGAAGAAAGTTGTTTTGCTTTTGATACAGAATACGAAGCCAATAAATGTTTAAGAGACATATTTGCAAATGGTAAATGGATGGAAGACGAAAAACATGGAAAGGTAAGATATTACGTAGAGAGGAGATTAAAATTATGAGAGTAGAAGAAATAATGGAAACAAAGGAAGTTGTAGTAAAGAAACTGTATATTGCAAACGATGGCACAGTGTTTAATAACGAAGAAAATTGTAAAAAACATGAGAGAACATCTGAGCTAATGAGTGAATATAACAAATTGGTGAAGGGAACTGTCAATGAATTTGAGTTATTCTTTGAGGTTGGAAATGTCGATTACTCATACGACATTGTTGAGGTAAAAAATGAGAATGATATTAAAACCGTAAATGAAGTCTTAACTAACATACAAAAGAATGCAAAGCGAATTGTAAGACCGGGTATGTACCTTGTCGGGCATGATTGTGACGATAACATATACGGTTACTGGACAACATTAGGCGAAATACTAAGCAGCATTGCGACAGCATACAATAAGGTTTTGATAGCTGGAAAGGAGAAATAATGCAAACATTAAAATTACCATTAAAATTAGAACCACGGTTGGAGAATTAAATAATGCAGACTGTGCGGCGGTTGCTACAAGGCAGCCGCTATTTTATTACAAACAAAAATTGAAAGTGAGGACGATAATTATGAAAAACAAGACATATGTAACAGCAAAAGAGGCAGAGCAGGAAATGCAGGTTGTACGGCAAGCAGATGGTTTTACTGGCAAAATGGAAACGGATTATATTTCCCGCATGATTAAAGATGCAAAGAGAAATAGCGTAGTCGGAGACAAATTACAGTTGGTTGTTGATCCAACTTATATACATATTCCAGAGTGGCAGAGACGAATTATGAAGGCAAAATCCTTTGCAATCGGGAATGGTTATAACAAATACAAGTGGGACGCACCAAAGATCCTTGTATACAAAAACAGACTGTTAGTAATTGATGGACAGCACAGAATCTACGGTGCATTTAAGGCAAGTATAGATGCGGTTGTTGTAGAAATTATGGAGTGTACATTGGAAGAGGCAATTGATTTGTTCCTTGACCAAACAAAAGACAGAACACGTATGTTGCCGAGAGATATTTACAGAGCGGCGATTGTAGGCAAAAAGCCAGATTACTTAATGCTTCGTGATATTTGTAAGGCAAACAATGTTGCTGTGTTAGGTGATGATGGATCAAATACAGTTGGTGTACTTACTTCGATTAGTGACGGTATTTCTTTGGTACGTTCAAATCCTGAGTTGCTGGATAGTATCTTACGTGTCATTGGTAAGCTTGGCTGGAACGGATATGCTGAGAGTTATAGCGGCAAGGCATATACAGCGAGAGTATTGAGAGTATTCCGTAAGATGTATGCTTACTTTGCAGGAAGAGAAGAACAGATGGAGGCGGCATTATTAAAGCATTGCAAAGGTACAGAGTATTTTGCAAATCATCTCATTGATAAGACACAGGCACAGATGTTTGATAAGCTGCGTGATATTGTTGAGTACGAAATGCAGAGTCCATTTACACAGGTAAGAGGAGCTAAAAGAGCATGAGTAGAGAATTGAAGCGAAAGTTAAAGGAAGACACATTGAGTTTCTTATGCAGTATGGTACTGATTTTAAGTTGTGTTGTAGTCGTATCAATGCTGTAGACAAATGCTGGGCTAACGGCTAGACGGGCAGAAAGGTTGTGGTTATATGGCTAAGTTACCGGGTGTGCCGGTGCGAAAATTTACTAAGGCACTTGCAGATAACGGATTTAAGAAGGATCGTTGCAACAGCGGTCATGAAATCTGGGAAAGGACAACAACGGAAACGGTGGTCGTACCGATTCACGCAAAGGAAATCAAAGGTTGTATTGCACGGAGATTAAGCAAGGAACACGGATTAGGATTATAAGAGGAAGATATGATGAAAATGCACAAAATTAGAGGCGTTGATAAGGAGATTTGCACGGCAGAACAGAAAATTGCATATAATTATGCTTTTAGTTACCGTAACGTCATGGAAAGGATTCGTGACTCAGATATGACCGCAATGGCAAAAGAGGAATCGTATCAGCAAGTTGTAGACTGGGTAATTAGAGGAGTAAAAGATAATGGTATTGATAAAAAATACAATATTGATGCTATTGTACATTGTTTCAGAAATGGAATTAAGAATTACTTGAATCGTTTTTCGATAATCACATCATATGAAGAAATAGGCAAAACATTTGAGTGTTTATACGAAATTGAATAGAAACAATATTGGTAGTAGAAGTTAAAACAATTGAGTGAAAGGTAGGTATATGACTATGATGAAATTTACAATGAACGCAAAAGAGTTGAAGGCAATGATTGACAAGGGAATGACAGCGATTAACAAGAAGCATTATAATCCAGATTTTAAGAAATTATATTTCCAGATTGACAAAGACGGATTACTGAGAGTGCTCGGAAGTGATACAGAACAGTACATTGAGATTCGAAGTGATCAGGCATATGATGTGCAGCCGGGAGTGTTTGGTATTGATATTGCTGATATTAAAATTGTAACAAAAATGAAGGGAAATATCATTGTAGAAGATGTTACAACCGAGGATATGGGAGATGTAGGGAAAATCAATATTAAGTGTGGTAAGAAAACGGTAACGATTCCACGTTATCAGAATGTAGATATTTTCCTGCCGGCTATGGATGACACAGAAGAGAAAATCCTTGCGGCAAAAGAAAATTGGTTGCTTGAAACACTGGTAAATCTTGAGACATATACATCCGACGATATCAATCGGATGACAATGCAGTGTTTTAATTTCAACACAAAGGACAATCGAATCGAAGCACTCGAGGGACACAGAATCGGTATGAGAACACTACGAGATCAGGAAGTATATAGTGAAAACAGCGTGATGCTCAATCGCTCATGTGTTCCCGTATTTAAGAAAACTATGAGTAAGAAATCTGAAAGCAAAGTTACGATTTCACAGGATGAAAAATATGTGAAAGTCGAGGGAAATGACTTTGCTTATGTTAGACGCAAACATGATGGGACGTACTTTGATACTGATAAGATACTTCGATTTGACTCTGATTTTAAGTTTGTTCCTGACAGGGAAAGTATATTGGAGATGGCGAAATATAATAAGGAGTTAAGAGTGAATGACGGTAAGGATGCTCCGGTTGTATTTCACAGCGAAAACGGAGGATTATATTCGTACATTAAAACACATAAATACGAGGCATTTGATGAGATTGCAACAAGCGAAAACAACATGAAGAGTGATTTGTATATCGCTTTCAATCCAAGTTATATTGCCGATGCTTTTAGCATTGTTGATTCAGATGAACCTGAATGTGTAGGTATCAACGCAAAGTCACCAATCGTGATTAAGGGAGACGAATACAGCTTCTTGATTTTACCAATAAATATCAAAAATAATTGCGAGACAGCGTTTACAAAACATATTAAGGGTGAGGTGGCATAAGCCACCTTGCTTTGAAAGGAGTGAATTAAAATGATTTGTGCATTAATTGAAAGGACGGAAGAAGGATATAAATGTGATGCTCAATTTATGGGCTATGGAAATCACACTCTTAGTGAAGCATTTAAGATGGAAGGGATAGACCTTGAAAAAGAATTAGATAAAATGAAGATTGGCGAAGCCAAAGTATGGAATATTGGTTGGTTTCCAAATGATATTTGTAAGAGAAGATATTTGCCTGAAAAAATAATTGGAGGTTGATTACATGGAAAAATTCAAAAAATATATTGAAAAATGGTTAGATGGACAAAAAGTAAGAGGTATTCAAGTATCATTGCTTGATATAAGAGAATGTGTTAGAATATATAATGCAATGGTACGGAATGAAAAACCTGAGTTTATCAATGGTAAAGTAAAAGAAATACTTGATAAATGCAAAATAGAAACAGTTGTAGAAGGGATTGGATGGAGGATTGCGTAATGAAAGATTGTAATAGCTGTAAACATTTTTGGTATGATAATTCAACAGGTACTTCTGAATGTAGTCAGTATGACAATATGACAGAGGATGAAACTGATAAGTATTATACAAACGGAGAAGATAATTGTCCGTTCTACAAAGAAAATACAAATTAAGCAATGAATACAACTTAATAGAGAGAATAATTAAGCAGATAGCAGAGAGTGTTATCTGCTTTTTTAATTCCAAAGGAAAGAACTGTTTACTTAGAAAGTGTGGTGATACAAATGTATAGGAGTGCAATAGTAGATGAACTTGGTTATGTTGTGTTTTGGTGTGATGAGTTGTCGGAAGATGAACAAATCGCATACATAAATAATCATCCGGAATGGCATATTAAATGTATAGAAATTGAAAGAGAGGTATAAAACATGAATGTATTGAGAATTGAAAAACTAAGTGAAACAGCAAATGAAGTGAAATATAAGATTATTTATGAAGAAAAAGACGTGATTGAGACGACATTAAAAGGCAGATCGTTCTATTATGATGACGAAGAAGAAGCTAAGTGTATTCCTAATGATGTGCTTGACTTTGCGGAATTTTGGATATTGGGTGATTTACAATAGGAGGCGAATAATTATGAAATACGTAGCGACAATAGATGCAACTTTGGATGTAGATATTGATGAAAACACGATTGAAGAGGTGTTGAATAAGGCAAATTCACGGTATGCAAATAAAGAGTTTACAGGAGCGGTTAATGTGGCACAGGTCAATACATTTGCTGTGTTGAGTATTCAGGACGAAGATGGAAACATGGTGTGGCACTGTTAGGAGGTAAATATGGATAAAGTATATTTAGTATGTGGGTTGAATGATGAAAATTACACTGAAGCATGGTATGAAGTGCATAAAACACATGGTACAATCTGATACCTTGGTAAGAGAATAATATATTGGATAGTTAAGGCAGAGGCTATTAAGTCCCTGCCTTTTCTATAAATACATACAAGGAGGTGTTAGTATGCCATACATGATGTACGGAGATTGGTATGTTCCGGGATGTGACACAGCATTCCCAACCGAACAGGAAGCATGGGAACATATCGAAGAAAACGACTAACATAAGAGGCATCGGTTGTGATAGCAACCGTGTAAGTCCTCGCTCCTATGTAAATATTATAACATATTATGGAAAGGATGGATAGATGTGAAAACAGTAGACAAATTATATGAACGGATCATGGAATATTGGGGAGCATGTGCATATACTGATCCTATGAAAGACTCGGCTATTAATAGTTTGTTAGAAGAATACGCTTTGAGTTGCGGCATTGATGAAAATAAACTGGGAGGTAGAATTGACATTACAGTTCGGAATATGACAAATTCTCAGAAGAGAAAGTTATATCAGAAAATGTTGGAATCGAATATTAAGTAAGAACTATGGACGTTAGTAAATAAATGGAAAGGATGGTTGATGGAAATGAAAAAATATTTAGTCACGTATTGTGAATCGTACAGTGGTAGTTATGAAGTAGAGGCAAATAGTAAGGAAGAGGCAGAAGAAATCGTCAAAGATGATATCTTTGAAGGTAGAAGGAATGCACCTGAAAATTGTTACGATAGTAGCTGCGAGGCAGAATTGATGGAGGAATAATCATGGCAAAATATAGAGTTGTGTATAAAATGGTAGACTATGTGTACTTAGACGTAGAGGCTGACTCACTGGAAGAAGCACAGGAAATTGCAGAAAATGCAGATGGTGGAGAATTTACAAAAGAAGGGGTTGGTGGTTGGGAATATTGTTATACGAAAGATGCTGATGGGGATGTAATTGGTTAAAGATTGGAGTGATGATATATGGATAAAAAGAAATATTATGCAATTACAACGGAAATGGTTTTTAAGAAAACTGTTTTAGTTCCGATTGAAGAAGTAAAAGATATTGAGCAGGCAGAAAGAATTGTAGATGCTGCTGTAGAAGATTGCACAATCATGTTGCTAGATGAAGAGGCAGAGTGTAATACATATACAAGTGGATATGCAGATGGAAACGGAATGTACGAATTAACAGATGAAGAAACTGAATGTTATCAGATAATTCAGAAGAAATAAAGAAAACAATACATGATTGGTGGTCGGATTATGAAATTGCTGATGGAGCGGAAGACAATCTGTTGGCTTATGTGTAATGGAAAGGAAAGAGAGGTAAACCATATGAAACGGGTTAAATTTAAGGACATTGAAAATGATGTAATCCATGGAGGAATCCTAACAGGCGACGGAGACATCATTTGTGGATGTTGTGGAGGACTGATACCAGAAGACGAGATCGGAGAGCCTGATGAATCTGGAGAAAAACAGGCACAAATTTTAGAAGTTTATGACACATGGGTTGATTTAGACAAAGCAATTATTGATGATTAAAGTGTAGCTATGAAACAAGAGTTTCTTTTGAAGAATTAGAAAGGAAATGGTGAATATTATGACTTGGGATGAGTTAAATAAAAAATATCCAGAAGCAAGATATGAAATGAATAATGAAAGAGAAAGAGCGTTTTTGAAAGATTATTATAGTGCTTATGAAACAGTTGGATTTGCTGATAAATTCTGGTCGCCATTCGATTTAAAAGATGAGGATAAGAAGTACATTGGGAAACCATTTAAGGTGATTGGACGATGCGAAGAAGGGAAAGAATGGGATTTAGAATCTCTACCAGCTTGGAATATAGAATTCGAGGATGGACGTAAAATGAGTGCATACCCTGAAGAAATATACTTAAATGATATGATTGCGAACGGCTATGAGCCAGAAACAATGAAATGAGGATTTCCAGTGAAGAATGGAGGCAATATCATGAGTAAAAAATATTATCCAATTGAGGATGCAGTAAATAATGTTTCACAAAAATTCAAACTTGGGTTGAAAGATGCAAATAAAATGAACGAAGAGGAATTTAACAATGCAGAGGAATACATATTGAAATATGTAAAATTTGTAAGCCATCCAAATTATGTACAGTTAATACCACAATCGTTAGAAACAGGAGAATATATTTTGTAAGAATGAAACGATGATTTAGAAAGGAGATAAGTGATATTATGTTTAAATTGCTATCAGGAACGTTTTTTAACAATGGAATTGATCTTGGACATGCAGTTATTCTAATGAATCGAAATAATCATGCATCAAAATTTGAAGTAATTTTCAAAGTAGATGAAAGTGGCGAATGGAGTTTTTATTATGAAAATAATGTATGTCTTACATATGATGAACGAGTAGATTTTGAAAATTGGTTTACTAGTGAACCATAGAAAATGGAAATTTCAGGAGGTTGGTGATTGAATGAAAATGTGTTATGTGTGCGGAAGATTATCTGTTATACAAGAATTTGTATGGGAAAATGGAGAATGCGTCTTAAAAGAAATATGTTGCAATCCTACATGTAGAACATATAATCCATATATTTTATATAGATGGAAATAAAAATAACACAATGAAAAGCACATTTTATGGAACTATATAATAAGGAAGGAAGTGAGTCAAAATTGTATGAAGTATTGACGGAAACAGAGTTGTTTGACAGATATGGCTACCTGTTAAGTAAAGAACACGGACGGGATACGGAATTGCTGCTCGATGTTCTACACTGCAATGGAGTGGAAATGCAGCGGATTGGACAGTTATTCTATTTTAACAACGCAAAGATAATTTAAGGAGGTTGATATATATGATAAGCGAAATGATCAAATTTGATACGGCTGAGCAGTTTTACAATTGGGTTAATTCCGGAAAAGATCTGTATAATGTTCGCTTTGGACATTATGTATACCTTGATTCTGATGATGGAAGATTGGGAATGGCATATGTTGATAATGATGATGCTATTCGCTATTCCAGAGAGCAACGCAAAACAGGTGATTATTGGGGTGAGAGCGGAGAAGTAACATTGTATGGTATGGATATGGAACAAACCATGGAATATTGCAAGGAACATTATGCAGAGCCGGGATGGCATGAATCAGATGAAATCACAAAGGAGGTGTGTGACTATGATGAGTTACAAGAGTTTTTAGATTTTAAGTGTAGTATAAATCCTGATGACTATATTCACAAAGATACATATGATGATTGGGGTGTTGCCTTTTTAGATAATGGAAAGTGGGGTGTAGAGTACAATATCTGTAAAGACAACGGCAAAAAACAATCAGCATGGTACTGTACAGAAATAGGAGATGATGGTATAATAAATACAGATACCTGTATATGGACAAAATATGAAATTGATTTTACCGATCGGGATTGGAAAAAGAAACTATACAGATCAGGAATTGAAGCATTTAAGAAATTATGGAGATAAGGAGGTTGATGATATGCTAACAGGAGCATTGCTATTCTTAGGGTTGCTCGGTGTGAGTGCTGTAAGACAAGCAGGGATCTCTATTTCTGAGTATAATAATGTTAATGTTGTAGATGATGAAGTGATACGCCGTAATAGGAAAAGCCAGCCAATCGTGCATGGCGAAGTGTGTAGAGAAAAGAGTATCACTGATCAATTTGGAAATAGTCATACTCAATATATAGGTGTGAGATCAGGGTGTGTTCATCTTGATACGTGGTGGAAAGAGCTTCGTGACATCGAAAGTAAAAACGCACAGAGAAAAGCCAAAGCAATAGCTGAAGGGAAGAAAACGTATCAAAAATACGATTATAGATGGAGAAAAGATTTAGATACAGAAATCGAAACTGATAAAAGTATTGCTTGTTTGGAACACAATACTGATCTGGATTTGTATCGGGTATATTACATTGATGAAAATTACCATTGTTTAGGAGAACCAGTCAGTGGAGATTACTCAAGTATGGTCTATCCTATGTCTCGTATGTTCCCATACGAAACAGGAGATTACGGCAGGATCATTAGCAAAGAAACTTATGATGGATTAATAGAATCTCATGGATTCCGTTATACTTACACATATGATACATATCGTAACGATCATCGTGATGAATTATGGACAGCAAAAGACCCTGTATATTATGGATATATTGGTTTAGAGTGTGAAAAGGAGGATGAATAAAATGATATTTGTACAACAGTTTTTACCATGTTTCGGTAGTCAATTAGGACTTGGACAGCAGCTTATAGTAGGTCTTTTAACAACGGTTATTTATTGTGGAGCGGTATATTTACTTCACGGTAAAACACCTTGGGATAGACGTTAATCTATAAGAACAGAGAATAATTCAGGGAAGGTAAACGCCTTCCCTTTTTGATTGGAGGTAAATATGACAAACGATGAATATGTAAGAAGTAGTGCAGCAAAATTTGGTTGGATTAAATATTATGCAGCTTTGAGACCTGTCAGTATTGGAACACAACCCAAACAAGGCTTTATGGATTTTATCAATTATCCTGAAAAGACAAATGAAGCATGGGCTGAATTGTATTATAATCGGGAGCTAACGGTTGAAGAAATGGAAGCATATGAATTAGTGAAAGGAGAATGATCGAGATGACAAAATATCAATTGAAAAAAGAATTAGAGAGCGGCAAGAGCTTGGATTCGGTGTTGGATCTACAGCCGGGGCAGGAATCTGAAATCTATAAAGCGAATTCCTTTCATGGTTCTGATCGGATTATGTATATTCCTGATACACGTCTTAATAAATTAAATACGTGTGATGAAAATCTTTCAGATAGTGAAATTGACACAATAATTAGTTATTGCTATACTGGATATGATTTTATTGATATTGCTATTGGAAATCGTGAATTGGCAATTGAGTTATGGGAACATGTAGATTGGCAAAATCCTGATTTACAAGATGTGATTGATATGTACGAAGAAGATGAATTTGAACGTATGTATGGAACAGAATTAACAAAACGCATTTATGGATAGGAGTGATTATTATGTATAATACAATTAGATTATTACACAACAAAGTAAGCATGACAGCAAGAGAATATAAGGAATTCGAAAACGGTGATACACTATTTGGAGTTGATCGGAATCCTGAAGTGTTGGCAAAGTGGGTCATTGATGATATTGAGGATGCAAAGGAAGAATTAGAAAGACATTATTGCTCAGCAATCAAAGGTGTATCTACTATTGATGTAGAAGAATATGCTTTGGAATATTGTGATACAGACGAAAACGGAGAGTTTGAGTATGGTTCAGATTATGATTTAGCTGAGTCATTATATAAGGTTGAATATCACACCGGAGTCGAACCTGATGATGCGTATAGTTTAGATGAAGCAAAGGAAGTTGCCGAAGAGAATGGTTTTGGATACACCCAGAAAAATGTTAGTATTGTTAATAGACAGACTGACGAAGTTGAAGCAGAAGCATTATGGTTTTGGATATTATGAGCAGTGGAGAGAATATTAAGAAGGAGTGATTGATATGGATAGACTTGATGAACTTAAAGAGATGACAAAACCGAAGCCACCATATACGGAGGAAGAGCATATAGCCTCACTGAGAAATATTGAAAAGTACAAAAAGGAAATTAAAAAATTACAGCCTCGGATCAATAAGTTATTTGATGTCGGCAATGAGTGTTTGAAACTTGGTATAAGATCTGAAAAATATTACTACAATGGCAGAGAAGCACTTTATGACGGTGCGTCAGCTTTTATATCTAAACCAGCCTCAAACAGAAAATTGTTTTTTATACTCTCTAAGTGTTATTTGTTTATACAACATAGTACAGACGGCAAATGTGTGATAACTGTAGATAGAGAGCGTGTTAATACAACAGGGTATCAAGGATTTGAAGAGGCACTTAAATTATTTATTGATGGGTTTGATGACTTTGAGGCAAATTTTTACAAATTTGTTGATGAAGAAATCGCAAAAAGAAAAGAGGATGCTGAATAAATAATAGTTTCATTGGAAGATTGGAGGTTGATTATGAGTAGAGATGAAGTGAAATATTATATAGATCATATGGATGCAAATGGTTTATTAAATTTGTGCAATGATATAAATGAATGGAAATATAAATCCGGTAAACTTAAACCAGATTGTACATTAAATCATCTAGCAGAAAATTTACAGTATTGGGAATTAAGAGATTTGGAAAAACTTATTTTTAATGCAGCTCATGAAAAATTTGGAAATTTAGTTAGTTTATTGATAAAGAGTGAACCAAGTATTTATATAAAATAAGCAAATGAAACCAAGTTTTCATTTGAAGAAAGGAGAATATAATGTATGGGAGCAATAAGTTCAAAAGAGATAGAAGCAAAAATAGAAGATATTGCAATGCAAATTGAGGAATTATCTGCTATGGCTGGTGGTATGTTATACAAAGACATTTTAAATGAAATATCAGAATGTTTGTTGATTGATTTTAAACCAAATATTATTAAAAGACTTGAAAATTTAAGAGACAGATATTCTAAAGAAGAGTTTTCATATAGAGGAATCGTTGAAAAAGCAATAGATATTGTAGATGATGTAAAAAATTGCTAAGAAATCTAAGTTTCAAAAATGGAATGGAGGATAATGGTATGGAAAATAAAAATTTAAACAGTTATGGATATTTATTAAATTGTCCAGAAGAGATGCTTGATGATGTTAATGAAATAATAAAAGACAAACAAACAACTATACATTGGAACAATTTTAATGTAGGTGATGCTTTTTACGCAGAAAACACTTATAGATGTGTAATGGTAGATCACGTCATGAAAAGAATCATATTTATAACAGAAGAAGAATATAAAAATGAGTTTGAGTTAAAGCACAATGATAAACCAGTTGATGAATTGAAAATAAATTATAGAATAAGTAAAAATGTAATTGAAAATATGATGTTGGCATACATTGATCATAAACAAATTCTTGTCGAATATGAATCAGAAATGAATGAACAAGAAATGGAAGAGGATGCAAATTATAACTTCCATAGCGGATGTTGCGAAACGGCAGAAAGTTGGATGAGAGCAATTGGAGTTAGTCCTGATTGTGAGTTTATTAGAGAAAAAATGAGTGAATGAAATCCAAATTTCAAGTTAAGAAAGGAGAATAATCATTATGCATGTGAATATATTTGAAACAAAATCGGATGAAGAATTATCTGTATTATACGGACAATTTCTTGAAGCAGAAAAAATATCTGGTTTTCCAGATGATAACGAATTGGGGAAAATTAAAAAAGAATATGAAAAAGATTTTGGAGCAAATACTGTATTAATGCTTCAAATTGAATTGACTCATACAATAGCAAATAGATGGTTCATAGAACATAGAGGCAAAGAAATTTAACTTTCAAGTCTTATGAAGGAGGAAATTATTATGAAATTATATGACTATATTGTACTCGTAAGTGATGGTGTCGAAGTTACCATGTTTGATAAGGAATATGATATGGAAGTGTATTTCTATGGCGGTAAAAATGCAAATGATAAATGGGATAAGTTGCTGAAAGATTTATCTAAAAAATTAACAGTAAAAAGAATCGGTATAAATGGAGAAGTAACTGTGAATTTATCTGATGTAATTGAAAAGAATTTAGATAATCTTACAAAAGCAGATTTATTTGTTGATAATGATCTTGACAGTATCATGGTGGATATGGAAAATATTCTGGCAGGAAATGTCAGTGAAAATTGGATGGAAAAATTTGTTGAGTGCTTAGAATAGATTGGAATTTACCATTCTTCTTATGTTGAAATGAGGTGATAACATGAAGACGTTATTTAAGAGAGCCAGAGAGATTAGACATGGTGTACTGGAAAGTAGATTAGTTGCTAGAATGGAAACCAAAGGGGGAGAATTAACAGATGAAGAAACTGTACAGGAGTTAGAATATTTGGCAGAAACAATTCCATATGCAGGATTGGAAAAAGAAGATAGGAATAATATGATGGCTGCTATACGGTATTTGAGAAAATATTACAAGTAAATTCGACTTTCATAGCGGAGAATATAATATGTAGAAACCGATTTTTAGATTGAGGTGTTGTAATGTTAGAAGCTATAGAATTTATGGAAGATAGATTCAAGAGAGAGAAAAACTATAATCTAATTAAGTTTACGAACAACACAATTATATTATGTTGTAACTACAAACTTATGGATACTTTGACAGACGAAATTGTTAAAACAGTAAATGGCGAAGCTGAATATAACAATTACTGGTGTGACAATGAAGACGTTGGTAAGGCAAAATTGGATATATGTTTTGGGTTACAGCGAGTTATTGATATTCGTGGACAAAAAATTACAATTGCTCTTGAGCCGGCGATTATCTATAAAGCAAATAAACCGGAAGACATATGGCTGTTTGATTTTCATGGTTGTAAAGAAATTAAATCAATGCTAAAATATGAAGAATTCATTTATCCTATGCTGATATTCAAAGGAAGTAGAAAAACATGGGATGATGGGAAGGACGCTGTATATCAGACGATATGTAATGGTAGATATGGCTGCTATGACGGCGAATTGGTTGATGTTCATGGTGGTCATTATGATACGGAGACGCATAATTGTGCTGGGAAATATAAACTACATTTAACAAATAACTAGAGGTGAAAACGATGAAGAAATTAGTGGAGAAAGTAAATTGGAATTTACCAAACTCACCATCACAGCAACTATATATGTATGGTGAAGCAAGCGTAGAGGCAAATCTAGCAATGCAGGAGCCGCTAGAAAGACTCTATCAGTATGAAAATCAACCTGATATGAGAGAAAGGTTAAAAGAATATATCGGAGAACTCGATGCGGAATATGACAGATTGGAGGGTGAATGGGTGAAGCGGCTTGGTGATAAAGACGAAGATCGTATAACGATTGAATTTAGATCAGTAATGAGAACATTGATGTTGGTTAAAAGAGATATATTGGATTTGCTGGATGAAATGGAATGAGGTGAAGTAAATGGAAAAGATAAATAAACAAGAAGAGAAGATTTTAGAATATTTAGAACAGAGTTACAGTGGTGCTAAAATGATGGATGATGAATCTTGTCAGATTAGATTGGCAAGAGCAATAGCTGCATTTAATTCAGATCCAGAGATTTCAGCATTTGCTTTGTTTACAAATAAATTTATAACAGAATATTGTACGGAACGGAGGTGATATAAATGGCATTAGACTATAGATTTGATATTAAATTAGTAGTTGAAAACGCACTGTATGAGTATACCACAGATAACATGACGTTAAAAGAAATAGAAGAAATAAGACAAATCGTTAATGATACAATTGATAATTTTATTAAAGAGAACAATATTAAATAATTGACGATTTCTTCTTGATTGCGAGGTGATAAAAAATGCATGATGATTTTGAATCATTGGAAGAATATAATGGAGATATTATTAGAATTGATAGGCTGATTGAGTTTCTTCCTACTGAACATTGGTCATGGGACGAAACAAGAGAAATTAATTTAGATAATATTTCCATTGCAATTCATGAAGCAGTTCCAGAAGTACCTGATCCATATGGAGATACATGGAAACATCCAGTATTGGAACAGAAATCAAGAGAATGGCACATTGGAAGAATAATTTATTTTATCAATCATCCAATTGAAATAAGAGATATTGAAATTGACAATGAATGTAATGGAAGTTTTATTCTTCCACAGCCGGTAATTATAGATGGTTGGCATAGATATGCAGCTGCAAGATGGTTATATGATCAAGGTAAATTATCTAAAATTCATTGCAGATATGGTGGAAGAAAAGATTTATTATTATATCTCAAAGGTGAAACAGATGATTTTTTAGAAGAAGCAATATAATGAAAGAATTGTTTCATAGCAGAATGAAGGAGATGGTGTAAATGAAATGGAAATGTGCTGTTTGTGGCAAAGAATTAAAAAATTTTGGTATGGAAGAATATATGTTTGCACCTAAAACTACGGTGTTTGGTGAATTTAAGATTAGAGATCTGGACGGAAACGTTCAAACTATAGATAGAAGGACGGACATACCAGTGTGTTCGATAAAATGTAAGCAAAAGAATGAAGAACAATATTTTATTGAAGAGTATAAGGGAACTAATATTTATTGTGTAAATGGTAGATATATGCCTTATCTTGAATGCGATTATTGGTATGATAGTATTGAAGGAATTAGAGAAAGAATTGATAACCCACATTTAATTCCAATTACGCCGCACCTAATGAGTGGATTACACGCCGCAATCAGTGGTGAACTTGGAAATATTTAGGAAAGCAAGATGGAGGGAAATTAAAATGATTAAAATAATTGGTAATACAGCGAATGATGAAATAGCCAACGCGATCCATGCTTATAATAAAGCACCGATCTATTCATATGGAGATCATTTGCCACCGTTTACTGAGTGTCAACATATAGATAAGAATGATGCCACGGTACGAGAATTCTGTGAATATATTCATAGGGACTTAAGGCAAAAGACAAAAGATAGTCCTTTACCTATGATTGTAATTTACACAAACGAATCTGTCCCTAAAGATATTGAAGCACTGGAAGATTACTCAAATATTTATGAACATTATAGATATGTGGGGAATGTGGTTCTTATGACAAGATGAAAGACTGTTTTCAAATGTGAAGAGGTAGCAATTGCTATCTCTTTTTTTATTAGAGGAGGTGTCACTATGTGTAAGCGAAATGGAAACCCCCGGCGCAAATCAAGGTTCATTTGCTTACATTGTATGAAAGAAAACCAGCTAGGTAATGGCATACAACGTGGGAAATATCAAAGAGCAAAATGGCACATAAAGGATTTGACTTGTTTCAATCCAGAATGTGCCGGGATGATAACAAAAAATATTGAAGTTAGATTTTGCGACGATTATGGGGAAGTATTTAATAAGGCAATGGAAATTCGTGGAGAATATTATAATGAAAGGACAGGTGATTTTGATGTACAAAGATCAAAAGCAAGCTAAAAATGCAGAGAAATTAAGACAAAAGTTAGATAACGAGCAGGTTCCAATGTTTATGCGCATTTATTTAGAGGATATTAAAAGCAAAGCTGGTGCATTGACATACTGGAATGCAATTAGAGATTTTTTATTGTGGCTTATGCGGGAGAACATAACTAAGGAAAAGAATATTAAAGATATGAAAGCAGAAAGCTTTAATGATCTTTTACCTCAACATGTTAGTATGTACTTGCAGCACAAAGAAGATAATGGTATGTCCCCAACGACAACAGAAACTCGCCGCAATATTATCCGAAGCTTTTTAACTCATATTAGTTATCTGCAAGGATCAACAATAGGTAATATCAATGCATTCTATAGTAGAGTGAGATATAGAGGGGTCTCGTCAGGAAATAACTTGGTTAGCAAAATGCCTACGAAAGAACAGCTTGAGGATATGCGGACTAAGATCATGTTAAACAAAAATGAATTTGTACGCAAGCGAAATATAGCAGTGTATGAATTATTCAAAGGCACCGGAATAAGAGAATCGGAACTTGCCGGACTAGACATGAAAAATTTGCATCTTGACGATGATATTCCAAATATGAAGATTCTTCCAAAAGGGAAATATAGGGAAATGGAATTACACACTGTATATTTGACCGGTAAAGCGTATAACGCTCTTATTGATTGGTTACAATTTAGGACGAATCTTGTAGGGATTGTTGATGAGGAAGCCGTTTTTGTAAATAAAACAGGAACAAGAATGGTGGAGAAAAATATTGAAAACATCTTTAATATTTATGGTTGTGGCATTACGCCGCATATGTTAAGACATTATTGTGCTACGGTATTAGCGTCAACCGGTAATATTGTATTTGCGCAGCAACAACTTGGACATGCCGCGATGAAGACTACTGTTGATAATTACGCAAACGGAGTTACCGGCATGAAAGATATCTTAATGAATATGTAAATATGTACGGACGGTACTATTCAGTATCGTCCGCTTTTGTTACTAAATCAATTTTGTTTTCATCTGAAATCAGAATATCAGAGGGAGAACAATGTAGCTCGCGACACAAACCATCAAGTATATCTAATTTTATGGAACTAGTCGAACCATTATAAATTTTGGTCATTGTATTGTACGTGACGTCAAGTTTCTTGGACATTTGGTATCTATTAATACCATTTTTATCCATTAGTGGTTTTACGTTTAGGAAAATAGACATATTATCATCCTTTCTGTTTTAATTATATAGTTATTATAGTATATATAGTTATTTGTGTCTATATTCAAAAAAATGAATATAATCACTTGACAGACTAGTTACTTGAGTATATAATGTCTATAACGAACCGAAAGATGAAAGGAGATGAGAAGGATGCAAAACGGTTTCAAAAAATATGATGTTGTTTTAGTAGATTTTGGTAAGGCAGAATTTGCTGGCGAGCAAGGTGGAGTAAGACCTGCCGTAATTATGTCCAACAACACAGGCAATATTTATAGCCCTGCTACGGTTGTAATGCCATTTACAACGCAAAATCGGAAATTGTCACAACCAACTCACGCTGCTTTCAGAGAAGACAAAACCACGGGACTAACCAAAGAGTCTGTAATTCTTGGGGAATGCTTGCGTAATGTTTCAGAACACAGGATTATTAGAAAATTAGGAAGCATTACACAAAAAGAAGATATCGACAAAATTGAGAAAGTAAAAAATGCTGTGTTTGGAGATTAGGAGGTTAATTATGCAATACATAAAAATGACAATTGATGACGCAAAGAGGATTGCGAAAAAAGATGCAATCGTACTTGTATCTGTGATGGATCTGGAATCCGATGATTGTAATTCGGGGTTTGATAAAAAAAGATTTGGTGAATGTTACGAATTATTAGAAGAGGCGAAATGCATTGCTCGTGTAACAGATGATTTTGAAGCACAATTAAGAGTGTTTACAGAAAATCAAAATAAGCTTCCATTGCTAGAAAATAAGGGAAGTTTACACACCATAGTATTTAACAACCGAACGGATGTTCGGAAAATGTATTGACAAAAACGAACAAGTGTTCTATTATTGAACATGTAATAAAAAAGCCCTGTGGGTCAAACGGTGCTGCAACACCTCCCCACAGAGCACAAACAAAATTGATAGACAGTAGCCTTATGGTAAAACTACGCCTATACGATTTTATTCTATTAAAAATGGAAAAAATTGTCAAGTATTTCATAAGTTTCCCACTGTCGAACAACCGAATATGGAAAGGATGTGTGTAAATTTTGGACAAATTTGCTTTTATTTTGGCGAATAATTTTATATGCAAACTGAGAGGAGTGATGAAATGACCAAGAAAATATCATGGTCGGACGCACAAATGGAACTCGCAAATGAGTATATGGAAAATGATATGCGTAAGTTGCGCAATATTTGTGATCCAATTATTCGAAAGAAAAATGTGCCGAACTCAGAGTATGATGATTTAATATCTAAGGGTATGATGGTGCTGATAGAAAGCATCGACAAGTTTGACCCGGCAAAAGGGGTAAAATTTTCAACATATTTTACAGGCAATATTAAAAGAAAGTTTTGCACTTGGACAAGAGATCATATGACAGATGGTCGATGTAACTACCTAATAGACAAAGGAAAAGACAAAATCTATGAAACGGATGCCAATGGCAATAAAACGCCAATAATATTGCAACCTGTGTCATTAGATTATCAAATGGAAGACGGTTTGAGTATTTCAGAAGTAATCCCTGATATAAATAATCATGATGAACCGGAGTTGTCAGAAAATGTTGAGAGATATCTAAACAGTCTGACTGGGTTAGAACGAAACATAGCCGATTTGATCATGGATGGATTTAATCCAAAAGAGATTCAGGAACGATTACATATTGATGAAAAACGCTATAAGTTGATCATCAAAAGAATGGGTAGCTTTGAAAAACGCTGTATTATAGCACGTAAAGATTATGAGGAGGATGCTATTATGGACAACAAAACAGATATTACGACAAGAGAGAAATGTAAAAAAGAATCTATCACAATGGAGTCTGTAAGAAAAAAGATGACGAATAAGACATGGCTATTTAATCATCCTTTGCAGCGTGAGTCCAATCAGTGGACGACAATTCAGATTGGAAACCTTGTGTCTGATATGTTGCAAGGCAATCCAATTCCACCGTTATATTTGGCTGAACAGAACAAGGACGGACGTGGATTAACATGGTGCGTCGATGGAAAACAACGCTGCACGAACTCAATGTATTTTTTAACCAATAAAATCAAGGTATCTAAAAAAATTCGTCGATATATGATCCAGTATTTGGATAATAAGAAAGATGAAAATGGAGAAATTATCACAGATGAGTTTGATGTGCCAATTACCGAGGTTAAAGAGTTCGATATTCGAAACTGTTATTTCAAAGACTTGCCGGAGCCGTTACAAGAGAAATTTTTAGATTTTAGTTTTGATTATATTTTATATCTTAATTGTAGCGATGAGGATATAGCTTATCACATAGAGCGAACAAACGATGGCAAGCCGATGAATGGAAAACAGAAAGGTTTGATCAAACTTGGTGAACTTTTTGCGGCAAGAATCAAAGGATTGGCAAACACGGAATGTTTCCGAAATCGTTGTGCTTTAACAAAACATTCAGATACGAACGGAGACGGAAATCGAGCGGTTGTTGAAAGTATTATGACTACAACATTCTTGGACGATTGGAATAAAGAATTTGGTCGTATGTGTGATTTTATTAAAAATAATGCTACGCTTGAAACATTCGATAACTTTGACGATCTCGTTATTCGATTGACAGATGCGATTGATGATAAACAAGAGATCTGGGATATGTTTACACAAAAAGATACCGCAATCTGGTTCGGGGTATTTGGAAGATTTGTTCATATCGGCAAAGATGATAAGAGATTTGTCGAGTTTATGGCTGAGTTCGCTCAGTCTTTACATAGTAAGAAAATCGATTTTCATAATGAATTGGTGGCATGGGACGATCTTTTAGAGAAGAAAAATACAAAAGATAAGGCAACTGTTATAGAAAAGGTTGAGTTTTTAACGCAGCTTATGTATGAATATTTCAAGGTTAGCGAGACTGAGACTAAAGAATTGTCTGACTTGGAGTTTGTACAGAAGGCTGTTATGCCGGACGCAACAGATGATGATATTGAAGAGTATAATGATTATCTAGATGGAGTATTGCCGATGGATAGCAATTTAGCTGTACATTGCCGACAGGCTTTGTTAGCTATTGCGGCATATGCCTACAGTCAAGATCGGGATGTAGAGTTATCAGATTGGTTGACTAGATATAATTTAGTATCAGAAAATGCAGCATTTAGCCGTAATCAAATGGAGAATTATAGGGATATGATGAAGTCTTTTATGAGTAAAGCAGCATAAGGAGGAAGAAAAATGACCAATAAAGAAAAGTATAATGATGAACTAATGAAGATTTTAATACATGGAGGTAAACTTGGTGTACAGAAAGAAACCGGCAAACCATTCATCTGTGGAGCAATGATTTGTGGTAGTTGCAAATTTTTTGGAGGTAGTAAAATTTGCTCAGAAGAAAGGAAAAAATGGTTAAACGAAGAATATATCGAACCTAAAGTTGATTGGTCGAAAGTGCCGGTTGATACACCAATATTGGTATCGGAAAACGGATTAACTTGGTTTAAGCGTTACTTTGCTGGCTTCGATAAAGGTGTCGTATCTGCATGGAATCAGGGGGCAACATCTTGGTCTTCTGATTTTGATGATGATACGACCAAGTGGACATATGTAAAACTTGCAGAAAGTGAGGAGAACGTAGAATGAAGAAATCAGAGCCTAAACTTATTTTGAATGTATCACTTACTAGTGAAGAGTTAGAGGAAAAGGTCAAGGTTGCTATGGATAAATATGCAGAAAATGTTATCTATAAAAATCTTGATGAAGAAATTACAAAAATCGTTGACAGAAGAATTGAAAGACTTGTATCTGCTTCAAGCTGGAGTAGTGACAGAAATATACGTGGTGTTCCTCTTGAGCAGTTTGTGAAAGACAGAACGGAAAAAGTCATTGAATCTTTTGCAGACAAAAACATTAAAGAGATTCTTGCTAAAAGATTTGCAGAAATCATGACTGATAGGAGTTTTGGGAATGATTAAAGGTATAAAAGTATATGATCCACTGACCAATACGTGGAGTACAGGATGGGTATTGTATCCTGGTCAGAAAGGAGTAGAAAATGGACATTGATGAAATAATACACTGGTTGAAGGAAATGCAAAGTCCAGCAATGAGTGAAGCGGAATTATACTGTGCCGGGTCTTGTTATGGTCAAGGTGACAAGGCATATCCATACCCGGAAGATTATGCTTTAGACGAAGCAATCAATGCTTTGGAACAGTTAAAAGAGTATCGGAAGTTAGAGGAACAAGGCAGACTTATCAAGTTGCCTTGCAAAGAAACGTACACGCGATCAGGAGACATAGTATATCTTATTTATGATGATGAAATGGTTGAGTGCACCCATTGCGGCTTAGGTATAAATCCTGTTGACGGAAAAGCATATATTGAGCTTGTAACAGATGAAGATATTTTCCCGTACAGAAGACCTGTTCCTGAATACGATTTAGACCCTACAGATTGGTGTACAAATACAATAGATGCAGAAGTAGGTGAAATTGGCAAGACAGTATTCCTCACAAAATCCGAAGCAGAAACCAAGCTGAAAGAATTGAGAGGTGTGGAATGACAATTAGTGAGTTTTTCAAAGAGAAATATTCAGTAAGAAAAGATAAAGAAAATATCTATGGTGTTGGAATGAGTGATACAGAGTTTCGCCATTTTATTATTCAATACTTGTTACCCGAAAATTGGTATGTTGTTGACCCAATAGGGCAGTCACAAGTCAATGAAGTGGCTATCAACGAAATTCTAACTAAGTATTCCAAGAAGTTTAGACGGGAACACAAGAAATTTTTAAAAGAATTGTGAGGTAGAGAAAATGAGTAAAGAAAATGGATTATTAGCAACGTTCACAAAATTTATTCTTGAACATGATATTGAGTGCTGCTGACAGGATAAGAAATATGTCGGATGAAGAATTAGCTGGATTTATTACAGATGACTTGAATTTTGCTTGTGTGCATTATTGTGATAGCTTTGAACTAGGTTGTGCTTTTAACTGCAATAA